>ENA-OQCX01000365-OQCX01000365.1-human-gut-metagenome-genome-assembly--contig:-NODE-365-length-23654-cov-3.214094_pt1 | contig 23654 bp, 21 predicted proteins | sample MGYA00242762_ERZ504587 | MGnify/ENA primary metagenome ERZ504587 (study PRJEB26092, sample SAMD00036337) | human gut metagenome | host: Homo sapiens | study: EMG produced TPA metagenomics assembly of... | reverse complement strand
AACGGCTATACAACCGCATTTTGGCACAATATCAAGAACAGCAAGGTTCTTTTTTGACAAGACAGGCACTTTCACAAAATTTAGAGATATGGCACAGATTGATTTCCGGAAAATCTCGCAATGCGATTATCAAAAACAACCGCAACCTTTTGAACGGAAAGCTTCCGTCATATGACAGGCAGATTAAAAAGGCTCAGGAGCGTGGCGATATCGTCAGCGTCAATCACAGAATCACCGCTTTTCTCGAAAGCTATTTTGATGTTATCTTCGCACTCAACCGTCAGACACACCCCGGTGAAAAAAGACAGGTTCAGCTCTGCAAAAAGTATTGCACCCTCTTGCCAAAGGATTTTGAAGAAAACATAAACGCTCTTATGAAGTCAATCTCAGACGGCGGTTCATACGAAATCGTCACAGCAATGGTCAATAACCTTGATGAAATTCTTAACGATGAATTTAAATAAAAAAAGCGGTGTCGGAAAGTTCCGTCACCGCTCAACATTTTCAATAATATAAAATTCAAATGGAATATTGACATTGCTTTTTGCATAATATATAATAAGAACACAAGGAAAACCGTTAAAAGCGGTTAGTCCCAAGGTTTTAAAACGAATATAAAATAATCGTCCGATATTTGAGGCTGTCGGGCGATTATTTTTTTATGCTATTGATGACTTCTGCGAGTACTATAAGTAAAATTATCAGCAAAACCGATTCAGTCATGCATATCACCCCCTTTCGGGAGTGCTAACCGCCTTTTGCGTTCTTGTATTGCGTTGTATCAATTTAAATTTACAATGTCAACCATATGAAAAGGGGCTGTGAAGAAATGAAGTTTAAGACTCCATTCTTCGCAGCTCCTTCCAATTTTTGTGAAAAATAAGGCAATTTGTTAAAAAGGCATACTTCCATGTAGCTGTCAAAACAGGGGAAGTTTTTTCACAGCCCCATACTTGCATTTACAGTAACAAATCCGTACCGGATTACTACTTTGCTTTCTTCTTACGAACAATAGCATATACAATCACACCTACGATAAGTAAGAAACCTGCGATTGAGCCAAAGAATAAAAGCTTATTGTTATAATATCGTATAAAAAGGTTAGTTGTTACATAGAAATCTTTAATTTCTTTTGTAATTTTGTTACCCGCCGCATCCGTACAAACAACTTTCATCTTATGCGCTCTGGTAGAGTTACCTGAAACATCAAATGTAAATTCGCCGTTTTTTCCTAAAATATCAGCAATTTCCTTTGCGTCCCATGTTTTATAAGCCTTGTCATAATTATCAAGGTAAACAACAACTGAATTGAGAAGCAAATTATCATTTGCGATCATAGAAACTTTTAATTTTTCCAACGGATATGTTTGTCCGCTTTCAAGATTATCAAGTACTACATTTGGCTTTGTTTTATCAACACCAAAGCGAATTTCTTTGTTCTTTGTATCAAGCGTATTTTCAGATATATTTCCAGCTGCATCTTCTGAATGGAGCTAAGTCTGTACACACCGTCATCGCTAAAATTCTTTGCAAAATAGTATATACATACTTATACCATTTTCCGTTGCCGCCTTCCACATCAATTCTGTAATCAGTACCGTTCTTGAGCTTGATAGTGTCACTGTTTTTGAATAGTGTTATTTTTATGTTGTTGAGTTTATTGACATTGGTTTCTGTCACAACAATATCTTTAACGCTCTTTGAATATGCACCGTTAAGCTTTTTTGTTGCACTGTCGAAGGCATATGTTGAACCAAAACGGTTAGCAGAGAAGACAACAGACTTCGTTGATGTATTGCCTGCCTTATCGGTAAGTGTTGCCGTCAGAGTGTAAATATCATCAACTTTCTTTTCTTTTTCAAAGTCATAAAATATAAACTTTTTTCCGTTTATCTGATCGTCATAGTAACCTTCAAGATCAACATTATCTCTGTTTGCACCAACAAGTTTTATCGAAACATTATTGTCATCATAATTATCGTCTGAATATGAAACAACAGGAAGAATATCTCCTGAATATGCAGAATTGTTCTTAACGCCTGTTATTTCAAGGGTTGGTGCGGTTTTATCAATGTAGAATGACTGCGTATTAAATTTTGCGGAATCATTGCCTGCCTTATCCTTGACTGATATGTCAAATGAGTAGTAGCCGTCACTGCTATAAGCAATAGTAGCTGTATGCTGATCACCACTTGAACTCCAACCACTCATATTAGGCAATTTTTTGTCACCTGCTGAGAATGAAACATTTATACGGTTGGCATCAAAATTATGCTCAATAATTGTGACAGTAGCTGTTCTGTCAGCTTTGTAATAATTGCCGTTTCTTGCTGAATTATTATCGTAGCTTACAGTAATTGTAGGAGCAGTTTTGTCTATGGTAAAGGATTTTGCGGCTACAGTTCCTGTTGCATAATTCTCCCCGCTGCATTTGTTACCGGCAAGGTCTGTGTATGCAATACTGAAATGATAATCTCCGTCTGCAGTGTATGGAATTGTTGCAGTCCATCTTGTATCATCCTGATTTCCTGTTCCAACAGTTTTTGTCCAGTTAGAAATTCTCGGAATATTGCCATCAGTATTTGTAATTTTTACAACTACATCATCAGGATTGAAGTTACGCTCTGTAACAACAATTCTTGCAGTTCGTCCTGCCTTGAAATATGAATTGCTGTCGGCAGAATTGTTATCATATGAAACATCAATTCTTGGTGCGGTTGTATCAATCTTTAATTTTGCAACACCCTCCGAATCATTAGCGGCATTGTCCTTTGCATAAACTACAACTCGGACATCATTACTGTTATTCTTTGCACTGTCAACAGTGATTGAACCTGTCCACTTGCTGCGCAAATCAGACTGTTTCGGATTAGATTTGTTGAATGAATACAGTGTTCCTTCCTGTGTCAGAATATTCTGACTGTAAACTCTGTAAGATACCTCTTTCAGACCTGAATATGTTCCGCCTGTAAGCGGGTCATTGACCGAAATCGACACCTTGACATTGCCCTTATAGAATCCGTTGAGTGGCTGTTGAGGATTAACAGTTACCTGAGGTGCAACTGACTCCTCACGGGGCTTTTTGTTGTCTGCAATTAGTCCGTTGGTACTTATGTAAGTATAGTTGCCTGCATAGTCCGTGATTTTTACATAAACAGCACACTGCTCATTTGGACGCACTTCAAGTGAACTGAATTTTGCCCACGAAGTTACATTGTCAAGCTGTGCCTTTGTGAGAGGTGTTGTACCGTCGGTTGCATTTTTGGCTTTAACCTTGTAATACTCAACTTTTGCAATAGGCGAAGTTTTATCATTCTGACTGCCTGTTACTGTAATCTTCTTTTTCGACCAGAACCCAAATGTTAATGTCTTACGCAGTTCTGACCATTCAGTCTCCTGTCCTTCGGCAGACTTTGCCTTTAATGAACCTGTCGGACTTGTCTTATCGACTGTGAATTTATACGGATTGTTTTGACCCGAAACATCAACGCCGTCATTAGCATTTCCCGCCTTATCAGTATAGGATACAGCAAATGTGTAGTTTGCATCCTTTTCAAACTTAATTGTTGCCATATGCGTATCCTTATCGTGGTTGTTGCTATCATTTTCAACAGTAGTCCAACCGCTGATTTTGTAAGCATCCGATACCTTGTTATTTTTTGCATCTACGGCACTGATTATAATGCCCTTGGTTGCATCAGCCCCATCAAAATGACTGCTTCTTTCAGTAACAGTCACTGTTGCAGTTCTTGATGTGTAATAACCGTTTTTTGCACCGTTGTTTGCTGTGCTGTTATACTTCACATTGATTTCAGGCGGAGTCTTATCAATGACAAGTGAAATTGTATGCTCGTCGTCTTTTGTTTTGTTTCCTGCATTGTCGGTAGCTGTTACAACAACTTTTACATCATCAGAGTTATTCCTTTCTGCATCAACAGTTATAAGTTTCGATATTTCTGTTTCAAGCTGTGATTTTGTGGGGCTTTTTACATTGAAGTTATAAAGATCTTCTGACTGTGTAACCTCATTGCCATTTATTACCTCATAGTGCACATTCTTAATACCCGAACATACATCCTTAACACCAACTGTAACATCTACATCTCCGTTGTAAATTTCACCGTATTTGTTTTTAGGACTAACATCAAATGTAATTTCCGGTGCTTTATTATCAGCTATTATGCCGTTTGAAGAAACATAGGCATAGTTGCCTGCATAATCTTCAACACGACCATAAATTACAGCCTGCTCACCGGGTGAAACCGTAATAGAATTATTGTACTCTTTGAACTCGCCTTCATTGTAGAGTTTATCAAGTTTTCCCTCATCAAGTGCAGTATCACCGTTATATTTGAAATAAGAAACACTCTTTATCGGTGAAATATCATCTTCCGCATTTGTTGCAGTTACCGTCACATTGCCATTATTCCAAATTCCGAATGTAATTGTTTTGAGAAGTTCGTCCCATATATTTTTTTCATATATAAGCTCAAGAGAAGGTGATTTTGTATCTACTGTAAATTTGTACGGAGTTTTCTGTTCTGATACATCAACTTTTTCAGCACTTTTTCCTGCCTTATTTTGATATGATACAGACCAGTTGTAATTTCCGTTATCAACAAATGATACAGTCGCCGTATGCTTATCACCATTGGTATCCCACTCGGAAATCATCGTTGTTTTGTCAAGTGATATTTCTTCTCCGTTAATGTCTTTAGCAGAAATTACAATTCCGTCAGTTGCAGCTTTTGCATCAAATGTTGACTCCCTGTCTGTAATTGTTACAGTTGCAGTACGGTTTGCATTAAAATAGCCTCTTTCATTTTCTGCAAATTTTAAATCATTATTGTCGAACTTAACCGATATTGTCGGATTTGTTTTGTTAATATTCAGAACAACAGAATTTTCAGATGGATTTCCCGCGTTATCAACAGCTGTTACAATAACTTCTACATTATCAGAGTTATTCTTTTCTGCATCAACAGTTATGTTGTCCGAAACTTTTTTGCTCAAGCTGTGATTTGGTGGGGTTTTTTACATCAAAGTTATAAAGATTTCCTGACTTTGTAACTTCATTGCCGTTTCTTACCTCATAATGCACATTCTTAATACCCGAACAGTTTGAACTCATCTCATCAACCTTAACATTGACGTTGACATTTTTATTGTAATAACCGTTTTCATTTGCAACATCAGGGATTAGTGTGATTTGGGGAGCTGTTTTGTCAACTACCATACCGTTTGAAGAAACATAGGTGTAGTTACCTGCATAATCTTCGGCACGGAAATAAATCACAAATCTCTCTTCGTCTCTCTCTTCGTAAGATATTGTTGCAAAGTTCTCACATTCTGTGAACTTGCCGTCATTGTAGAGTTCATCAAGTTCTTTATCACCGAGTGCAGTATCACCGTTATATTTGTGATAAGAAACACTCTTTATCGGTGAAATGCCATCTTCCACATTTGCAGATACCTTCACATCACTCTTGCTCCAAATTCCGAATGTAATTGTTTGGAGGAGTTCGTTCCACGTATTTTCTTCATATGTAAGTTTAAGAGAAGGTGCAGAATTGTCAACGGTAAAATCATAAACATAATCGCCTGTTTCTGTTACACCGCTGTTTTTCAAACCTGCCTTATTTTGGTATGATACAGACCAGCTGTAAATTCCGTTATCAACAAATGATATAGTCGCTGTATGCTTATCACCGTTGGTATCCCACTCAGAAATCATCTTTGTTTTGTCAAGTGATATTTCTTCTCCGTTAATGTTTTTAGCAGAGATTTTGATTCCGTCAGTTGCAGCGTTTGAATCAAATGTTGAGTCCCTGTCTGTAATTGTTACGGTTGCAGTTCTTTGAGTGTAATAACCTTTTTCAAAATTTGTATTGGTGTTACCGTTGATTTCTACATTTACAGTCGGTGCCGTGGTATTGATTTTTACCTTCTCGCATACCTCGTTTTCATTACCTGCAAGGTCTGTTACCTTCAATACAATTTTTACATTGTCGCTGTTATTTTTTTCTGCATCAATTTTTACATCATCAACAGATTTTTCTTGTAAAATTTCATCACCCGATTTATAGGAATAGACTTCATGGTGATCTGTCACTGTCTCACCATTTTTGTAAACCCAATATTCCAATTTGCTTATTCCGGAATAAGCATCTGAATCCTTCGCACTCAGTGTAACATTAAAATCAGAATTGTAGTAGCCGTTTTCATTTGCTTCTTCGACACCTATTTTTGGATTAGGTGCAGCCTTGTCAATTACAATTTTCAAATTGTCAAATTCTTCACTGCTTATTTCGGTTTCATTCTTATAAACAATGACTTCTTTGACAGTTTCTGTATCAGTAATTTCAACAGATTTTATTCCGTATCCACCTATAGATGTCTTATCGTCAAATATCAGCTCAATGCCGTTCTTTTCCGTACTAAAAACAACTGCAGCATCTTTTTTAAACACAAATGTTCCGTCACTTGATGATCGAATAGCGTCATCCTTGTCCCACTTGTAGTCGCCGGATTCCATTTCAGAATACTTTTTAAATGAAACTGATACTTTGTTTGATTCACTTGTAATATTTTCAATTGAAAGCTTATATGTGTTTTCGCCACTTCGTGTAACGGATGTTTTTTTATCTTCTCCGTTCACTTTAACTTCATCAATACAGTATCCTTTATTTGCAGTAATTGTAATATTAGTACTTTCACCGTAGTTTACTTCTGACTTATCTGCCGTTACAGAACCGTTTTCACCTGCATTAACATCGATTTTGCATAAAATCGGAGCAAATGTTATTTCAATTTCATAGTCCATAGCAACGCCCGTTTGTTCCCACTTATACGATTTATTGGCATTGAAACGGTTATCATCATAGCTAATTTCTTCTCCATTGATTTTAACAGAACTTACACGATAAGTTTCGCTGGGTGTGGCGGTTATACTAACTATACCATCTTTTTTTACAACAACAGTACCCTCCGTTTGTGTACCATCTCCCTGCGTCAGTGCAGGTCTGACACTTACATTACCGTTCTTGTCCCAGGATACTTTTACGGTATAAACCTTTACAAATTCCACTTTGATAGCAATGTCGCTGTTAACAGTAAGCTCTTTATTAAAATTAAATTTTGATGTATCTGTTACAGTTTCATCTTCTCCGTTTATAGAAACAGACAAAATCTGATAACCCTCATCTGCCGAAACAGTCAGGTTCGTTTTGGTACCTTCGTCAAAAAGTTGATTTTCAGAACTGTCTTTGTCAAGCTTTACAGAACCACCCGCATTCTTGTCGATACTTACGGTATACTCTTTTACAAAAGTAACCTCTACTGTAAGTGCATCTGATACTTTAAAAGAATTTCTGTATGACTTTCCTTTTTCAACAGACTTTGTTTCTCCGCCGATTACAAGTTTCTTGATGTAGGTATCTTTTGCCGGGGTAACTTCCAGTTCTACCGTACTGTCTTTTTCAACAGTTTTAGAATCCGTTACCTCTTCGTTATTGATTTTAACGGTACCGCTTCCATTTTTATTTACGGTAATCGGAACAGTATCTACAACCTTTTTCTCCAGTTTGACATCAATGTTGTCGTTTACATCTGTTACATCGACCTTGCCGGTCTTAGTAACATAGCTGTCAGCTGAAACGCTGTATTCAAAGGTCACCGACTTTCCGTCAGCAATGTCTTGCTCATAGTTTTTCATCTCGGCAATAACAGCTTCGCCTTCGTTGGTTTTTACCGTATTGTCTTCCTTAACATTTTGGTCAATGAGCACCTTGTATTCAATACTTGCGTCATTGATGTCTGCGTTATTCACGCTATCCTTTACACAAACAGTAAATGAGTCAACATTGACTGATGTGCTTGCGAATGCGGTTATCGGCAATATGCTGAGAACCATAAGCAGTGCAAGAACTACAGAAAATGCACGATTGACCAATCCGCTTTTTTTATTGTACATTTTTACCTCTCCTTACTTTCAATGCTCTTTTCAAAGCATCTTATATATTGAAAATTTCTGCCATTTAACATACAATGCAAGTTAAACGATAAGAATAAAAAGGACACATCTGTAATAATAAGCCATGGATTTTTCATGTTAAAGCACAATACAATAACAAGAATTATCACAGATATTATCAATATGCCGTCTGCTATACAAGCAGGTTTGTTTTTACAAAATGAAATTATACCAAACTGTCATCAGGTTTCTTGACCTTTCGCTTTTTAGAGCATTTCAAAATCGTTTTTCTTACATTATTTGCCTGCCAGAACGATACCTGAGAAATAATAAAAAATAGCCAGAAAAAAGCTCCTGTAAGAATCAATAAAACATTTCGTTCTTCTCCGCTGTTCAGCGGAATAAGCAACAGCACAAGACTCGCAAGAACAGCGAACACAACAGAAATAAGGAAGTTAAGCATAAGTTTTCTTACTGATTTATTCACTATAACACCCCTATTCTATAATTTCGTCACTATCAGTGAAGCCTATTTCCACTTCGGTGCGAATTTCGGTGCGCTGTCCGCTTTCAACTGTATTTTTGGTTACATTTTCCTTTGTGTTAAAGTCAGACAAAACAACAGTGTCCTCAGATGCAGAAACATCGTTCAAAATTGTTGTTTCATCAGCTGTTGTGTCCAGAATTGTAGTTTCTTTAGATTGTGGATTCAAATCCAATGTACTGAATTTTTCTGTAATCGGTGAAACAGTATCTCCGTATCCTTGATTTGCTATGTTTCCCGAAGGCGTCATCTTATCGGTTATTTTGCCTCTTGCTAAATTAACCGCACTCGGCTTGTAAGACTTCTTCCGGACATTTCATTTTTTTGTCTTATGTCATTGATTGCCTTTTTTGCCGTAGAACCTGAAAGATTTCCGATTACCTTCCGTATATTCAGTACAAAGAAGAGTATAATGCTGAGTACAAGCATTACGACTGCAAGAATGTATGCTACCACAGAAAGGATTTGTAATAATTCAACCGACATTACTGAGCCCCTCCCTTGCTTGTGCTATATGCTGCATCAATTGCCTTTTTTGTATCAAAAAGCAATGACTTGGTTCCATTCTTCTTGGCAGTTGTTTTTTCTGTAGTAGTCTCAATATCTTCTAATGTATCCCTTATCAGATAATACATATCCGATATTTCTGATTTGGTAACGCCATCACCTTTGAACTTTGTAGCGTACTGTGAAATGGCATTTCTTGCAAGTTCAAGCAATTCCAACCTTACAATTTCACTTTCACTAGTGTCTTTTGCTATTGAATTCAAAAGTGCATTTATGTTATCAAAGAAAGGTTTATACTTTCCTTTGTCATCCGCTTCTGTAACATCTGTTGTAATGTCACGGTAAAATTTTCCGATACTCGAATATGCCTTTGCCATATTCAGGTTTTCATATCCTTCGGGAGCATTGTTAATAACATCTTGGAACCACGCAATTGAACTTGTAGCTCGTGTTATCGGATTGCCCTTACCGTAATCATAGTAGTACCAGAATAATTTTCCTGTTTCAAAGCATATTTCTGTATAATTTTCAGGGTCAGCCTGCAATTGCTTTTTGTTGTTATTTATATATTTAATCAACTGTGCGGATTCCTCGGTAGAAAATACCGAATCGTTTTCTTTATAAGCTTGGGTTAAGCCAAGGTAGGCATCTTTCTCCCCCGCTTTATTTGGAACTGCAATAGCCTGACCGTATAACTTAATTTTCTTATTATAGTCGGTAGCTTTTGCTGCATCAGACATTAAATTTTGATATGTATCCGTTGCTTTCTGTGCTGCAAAATAATTAAGGGTAAACCCACCGACAGCAAATATTACAGCTAAAGAAAGAGTTGTTATAAAACCCGCTAACTTTCTTTTCTGTTTTTTCTTATATACATCGTCAATTTCTTCATAATGCTCAAGAGCATACATCAGTTCAGCCGCTGACTGATAACGATTGTTCGGATCTTTCTGCGTACATTTAAGAATGATACGCTCAAGTCCACTTGATAACGCAGGATTTTTCTGACGAATAGGCTCCATTTCATACGGCGGCTCGCTGGGATTACATCCGGTAACAAGGTGGTAAAGCGTTGCTCCGAGACAATAAATATCAGTTCGTGCATCAGTTTGTCCCATTCCTCCGAACTGTTCCGGAGCAGCATAACCAACCGTACCAAGGCAAGTTGTGTCTGCAAGATTTTTTTCCTTAAATTCTCTGGCAGTACCAAAGTCAATCAGCGTAACATTTCCGTCAGGCTTAAGCATAATATTCGCAGGTTTCATATCACGATAAATTATCGGAGGTTGCCTTGAATGGAGATAACCCAAAACATCACAAAGTTGTTTTGCCCACTCTATTACCCTGTCTTGAGGTTGCGCACCATATTCTTCAAGTGCTTTATTAAGTGAATTACCCTGAATGTAATCCATTATAATGATAAAAGAATCATCTGTATCAATAACATCTATGATACTCGGCAAGTTAGGATGACTTAATTTTTTAAGAATGTCCGTTTCAGCTACAAGTCCCTGCTTAACTGCCTCAAAATCAAGAACACCGTCCTTTCGGACTTCCTTAACTGCCCAGGTCTTGTTTGCTTTCTCGTTAATCGCCATATATACAACACTCATACCGCCCTGTCCGACTTTACTGAGTATTTTATATTTGCCGTCAACAAGAGATCCTATTTTAAGCATCCCGTTCCCTCCAATTTTAAAAAGTTCTGACAGTAATTACCGAAATATTATCTCTTTCTTGTCGCTGCTTGTTAAGTTCAACAAGTGATTGCATATTACACTTCATCCCCTCAGCATCAACCATAACATTCGGATTTAGTGAATTATATATTTCTTCATTGCTGATTTCGTGTCTGAATCCGTCACTGCACAACATATATACCGCATTCAGCTTTGTATCCCCAAAAAACATATCGGGATAGACCTCTTCGGATGCACCAATACATTGTAACAAAACGCTTCTTCTTACATCGTTTTTGGCCTGTTCAGGCGTGATGATTCCCTGTTCAATTTCTCTTGCTACAACGCTGTGATCTCTTGTCATCACTGTCACATTATCACTGATTTCATAGGCACGAGTGTCGCCAACATTGATGATATAATATCTATTTTCAGTCAAAAGTATTGCCGTCACGGTCGTGCCGAGTCCACTTGCAAGTCCGCATTTTTTTCCGTAATTCTTTATTTTTTCATTATATTCGATCGCAATTTCTGTCCAGTCGGAACGAATATCAACATCATCAAACCCCTCTTCGCATAAAATCGGAAGTTTGTTATCTACCCATTTGCAGTACCCGTTTACAAGTGACGCACTTGCAATCTCGCCTTTTGAAAGGCTCCCATACCGTCACAAAGCACAGCGAAAACCATTTTTCCTTTTGGTGTGGACAGTACTCTAACATTAAAACTGTCCTGATTTGTGCTTTTAGTCGTTCCTATATCAGTAATGGCGGATATTATAAAATCCATAGTCACACTCCATAATTTATAACATCTGAATTATTAAAATCTTCTGATCAAAACATCTTAACTTTAATAAAGTTTGAATTCAAAATTCTCATTACCCAAACGAATTTTATCACCGTGATGTATTTCGGTTTCAGCATTACTCGGAATCATTTTTTCATTAACAAATGTATGGTTTGTTGAATTTGTGTCAACAATATAATACTTGTTACCTCGGGTAATTATGTTAGCGTGACTTCTGCTTACAGCAGTATTGTCACTTACAAAATAGTCAACATAACTTTTTTCTTTGCCAATACGGAAAACCGGCTTGGTAAGGTTAATTATTTCATTATTTTTATTGCGTAAAAGATGCGGCCTTACTGCCTGAGTCTGCTGCAAATCTCCGCTTAATACTGTAGTTTCACCGATTTTTCCGTTATTTAAAACTGTGGTATTGCCAAAGTTCATAGGCTGCCCCTGTGGTTTTACCTGCTGAACAGTCTGAACTTGTTGAACATTTTGAATCTGCTGAACCGGCTGATTGTACGGCTTATTTTGTAACGACTGCTGTACAACAGGCTGAGCCGGAATCTGTGAAGGCTGTGTTTGCGGTCTTGCTGTAGGTTGATTCTGCTGTTTAATCGGTGTGGGCTGCTGTATGTTTGAAGCAGGTTGTCCCGGAATTGCAAAGCTGCCGTTTCCTGAATTCTGATTTACATTTGGTATTTTATAGCCGTAATTACCATTGATTTTACTTGCGTTTCCATTAACATTTTGATTAGCCTGTGCCTGTTTTTGTGCATCATTTTTAGCCTTTTTAGCTGCCTTCTGCTGATCGTATAAGGCCTTGTTTTCTTTACTGTAGTGCATAAGCAAGTTAAACATACTAATCTTTTTCTCAGGTTCTTCAGATATTACAGGCTGTGACTGCTGTTGAATCGGCGGTTTAACAACATTATTAGTGCCAGAAACTGTTGATTTAACAACCGGCTGTGATTTAGGCTGATTTATCTGAATCGGTTGTGGAACAGGTGTTGTTCTGGGTTGTACCTTATTTACAGCAGGAATCGACTCCAAAGCTTCTTTAGGTTTTGGCTGAACCACTTTTCGAACGCTGACTACCTGTTGTGCAGGTGTCATATTAACTGATTGTTCATTCTTTAAACCATCAATAAGCTTTTTAAAGTCAACGAGTGAAAAAAGAGGTGAGCCATTTAGGTAATTAAATATTTTTGTAACATGGTCAGAATTTTCAGTTTGATCAAACTGAGTATTAACCATAATGTTTTTGAAGAAAGCCCATAAATCAGGTTTTTGTAGCTCATTGTTAGTTATAGGCAAACATATGAGAGTTGCCTCACAAGTTGACACATCTACAAATATATAGTCCAAGTCAAGAATGACACTTGATATATCAATCATATAGTCTTCTGCTGATATTAAAGCGTTGACTATACCGTCAAAGACGCCGAGTAATCTTTTACGGTTCACTACTCCCGTAAAAAATTGTTTCATAGAAATTTTAGCCGAAACATTATACTTTATGAATCTGACTTCATCCATTTGAGTGAAAATTGTTTTTATCAATCCTGGAATATTGTTGTTGGTAATCATACCAAGGCTTAATGTGTCAATAAAATCCCCTTCTTTTATTTTATATACAAGATATGTATTAACACCCTGATTCTCATAAAAAAATTCCACGATACTTACTCCTCTCTGTTCAGGCGATATAGTTTAAGCAATTGCCATTTGTCTCCTGTTTGTACAAAGCAGCTGCCTTTTTCGCTGAAATCTTTTGCTCCGAAAAACTGCTGTTCAATCACAACATTTTCATCAGTGTCAACAAAACCCCATTTACCCGAAATTTTTACAGCTGCAAGCCCATTGCTGTATGAGCGAGCGTCTTCATAAGTTTTATCTGATAACCGTTTCGCATTTTTATCTATAAAGAACCACTTTCCGTCATTTTCAACAGCCGCATAAGTGCTGTCGGCAAAGCAATGTGCGTTTTCATATTTTTCATTGCCGATCTGTTTTCCGGAAGAGTCTATCATAATATAACCTGTTCCGTCACCTACAAAAAGTCGGTCATTTCTAAATACGATATTTTTTCATCGGCAACAACATCAGCATATTCAGTTGATGACTTTGCATTACCTTCATTATTTATGATTTTCCACTGTCCGTTTTCCTTAACAGCTGCTATGCCATTATTAAAAGCGGTAGCATCATCATATTCACCGAACAACTTGTTAAGTTCGCTGTCACAATATGAATATTTTCCGTTTTCAAGTTCAACTTTTATTATGTCATCAGAAGAAATTCCGAATGACTTACATTTTTCTTTTGATGCCAAAACTCTTGAGCCTGTATTATCAATAAAATAACATTCACCTTTCTGATCAACAACAGGAGCCATTTCAGCTTTCGTAAAGGGAGCAGCCGAAACATAAGTAATTGGTGTCTTTTGATTTCCGTAAGAATCAACATAGCCCCATGCATCTTTGCTTTTAACTGCACAAAAACCGTTTCCGTATATTCCGACATCATCGTATGTATTGAAATCGAGTTTAAATGTATATGAAAGTTCATTTTTTACAGATTTTATGTATTCAGATGAAACATTGCGTTTTTCTGCTGTAGATAACACATCAAAGCAAGAATCATAATCTTTCTGTTTCATATATGCCTTGAGAATACAATCATACGACTTTGAATTTGTAGGATATTTTTCAAAGAAATCTTCACACCAATTCAAGAGTTTTGTATCTGAATTTTCCTGTCTCTCATAATATTCAGCCACTTCCACATAAACATCGGGAGTCGGTTGATGGATAGAGCTTTATTATAATTTTCAATAGCATATTTAGTTATGTCCAATTCGGCATATTTTCTTGCCTCTGACAAATAGTGATTGTAATCACTGTTTTCTTTAACAGCATTAGAAACAAGAGAATAGCACGCCAGTGCCATAAGAACAACCAAAGCAAGCGGTATTATTTTTCTGTAGTTTTTCATTTTGTGCACCTCATCATATTCCGGATAAGCCTATAGCAATAATTGTTCCAAGCAGAATACTCGGTCCGAATGAAATTGAGTCTTTCCTTTTCTTTTTCTTTGAAATGAGCAATCCAAGTGCAAGAAAAAAATGAAACCAAAAGTGAAAAAAACACTGAATTAAATGCTCCCCACAGACCTTGATACAGACCCATCAAAGCAAATAATTTAATATCACCCATACCCATACTGTTTTTAAAAACAAGTGATATTAGCAAGAAAAACAAACCTATAACCGCAGCTCCGATTACTCCGTCTTTTAGTGAATCAAGCACTGTTGACGGAGAAAAAACAAACTCTGCAATATAAAGCACCATACATAACACTAAAGAGACAATCAAAAACGGATTCGGGATTTTATGCTTTTTGTAATCAACCGCTGCCATTGGCAAAATTGATTCTATCAAACCAAAAGTTTTAGCTGGTGAATTATGCTATGCGAAACATAAATTGTGTTAAACAAAGCAACTATACATATACTTTTCAATACAGCGAAAACGATGTATTATAACCTTGCTTTTGGAATCTATGGCAATATCGCTCTTGTTTAAATTTTTTAATAGTGCCGTTTTTCAAATAAACACAAGTTCCGACATAGCCTGTACACATCAAAACGAGGGAGATAACGGTTTCAATTATTATTCTCATTTTCTCATCCCTAATTATCTTTTTCTTCTGTTTTGCTGGCGCCTTTTCCGTAACTCGGAACAACCTCAATCGTTACTCCACGGGTATCTGCGTCAGCAATCACCTTTTCAATTTTTTCCTTAAGACCTTCATCCTCAGGAATAACCAAGACAATCTTATTTTTAGCTCCGCCGCAATTTTGTTTCTCCTTGGTTGTTTGTCCGTTTTTTTCGGTTTTAACATCAACAGAAGAAAGTCCGTCTGTTGTGCTCGTCATTTTTCCGCACAATCTCTCAATACTTTCCTTGAGTGCAGCCGAATCCAAATCATCAAGAGTTTTTACATCTTCATCAGCTGAACTGTAAAGCGGATTCATTGAGGAAATCATAACAAATTCATTTTTTTCGGAATTATAGAGCTGAACATCTGTCAAACCTGCGGTTTTCTTATAACCCTCTTTTTCCATATCTGCAATAACCATATGGCGAATTAAATTTGACCGTTCCTGAACGGTAGCTTTTGTCCAGAGGGTATCGGTTTCTTTGTATTTTTTAGAACCTTTATATGTAGATTCACCTGCAAGCCAGCCGTGTGTAATTGCTTTTTGATGAAAAGAAAATTTAAAATCAATCGGAAGCAACGCAATTACTTTGACATCATACGACACATCAACAGTTATTTCATTTGAGCCGTATGGGAATAAGGTTGAATTTGAAAAATCAAGTCCGTCAATGTAAGAGCCGTTTCCGTTAGGAACAACCCCCAAATGTTTTAAATAATCATCAACATTACCGTCTTTTGAACTGACAAGATGTTTTTTGCACAAAACCTTTGAAAGCGGGGCAGCCACAAGTCTTGATTTTGCAAGATTTAAACCTTCACTTGCCGCCATTTTTGCAATTCCGAACATCAACTGTTTTGGATCTTTGGCAATATCTTCAATTGTAGACTTTAATGAACTGCCTGCGTCTTTAATTTTATCTGCACTTCCGACGGCGGAATCCCAAGACTTAGATATATCAGATATATTATCCATAGAAGATTTTCCTGTATTACCGAGATTTTCAATCTCATTGAATACGGTGTTTATATCAGACATAATAGAATCAATATCCTGCGTTCCGTCTTTAGCCGCCTGAGCAAGCTCAGCCTCGCTCTTATTAAATCCTGTAAGTGAATAAAGGTAACTGTATTGTGACAGTTCCTTTGCAGTTGTGTTGATAGCTACAGCAACACGAGCCTGCACCAAACAGATATTTACAATGGTAAGCAATGTTACAATTGCAAACATAAATGCAGACAGAGAGATGGTTGCCTCAATAGTAACCGATCCACTTTCGCCTTTTATTCTTTTCAGCATTTCCATCCCTCCGATTTTTTGATTTACTCTTCTGAACGAACTGTTTGTGTCATTTCATCTACAATCTCACTGATTTCATCAATAAGGTCCTGACTTTGTGACTTATCAATTACCGAACCGACAATTTCGCACGGAACTCCGTCAAGAACGAATGCACAACCCTTTGCATATCCATCAAATTTTGTATCAGTTCCGTAGTTAATAGTACCCTCGAACAAATACATATCTATTCCGTTGATTGTGGTCTCTTCGTCTTTGGTAATTGTTATATCGTTAATTCCGCCTGCATAATTCTGCATATTTGGAATCATTTCTTTAAAAGCAACATTGTGCGCATCTTTTGCAGAATCCGCCTTACTTAGTCTTGCAGATGTAAATGTAACATATCTTGAATCATGAACAATAAACAATTCTGTGTATGCTTTTTCAAGTTCCTTGTAGTTCGGTATATCCACATATATATTTCTAAGTGGAACTTTATAAGTGCCCGATAACTTTGTGTTTGATGATTGTGCAACAGTTTCCGAACTGCCTTCCGTCTGGGGCACTTGTGATGAACTGATTGCCGAATCTGTCGGCTGTTGTGATTCGCTGTTGCCACAGGCAGAAACAGATAAGAGCATAGTAAGTGCGATTAAAATTGTGAGTGTTTTTTTCATTGTGCTTTTTCTCCTTTAATATCCTTTAGTAGATTTATATTCAACTGTATACCAGTTTACATTATCCGAAGGATTGCCCTCAACATCGGCAAACAGCGGAAGTGCCAACAGAGTCGGTTTGACCTGAACTTTCGCATACAAATCAACATATACAGCCGAATCTGAAAGTTTAAAGTCTTTTCTTTCGGTATCCTGTCTCATATTCGCCTGTATAACATCTCCTGTTCTGAGCAGTACTCCCTCTTCGTTTGTATAAAGACCTATCATTAAAAACAATCTGAGATAGTCACTGTAGGAAAATGACAGTAACGAAGCCATTCCTGTAGAATCCGTGTCACCTGAATTACTTCCGAAAATTCCGTCAATCTGCTGATTCAGGGTTTCCTTTAACTTTCCTGCTCCGCCTTTCATTGACTCCTTAACTTTGTCTTTCATTTTATCCTTATAGGCAATCACTTTGTCGGATGTAGTTGTTATAACTCTGGTAATACTTGTTCTTATTTCCTCTACAACTTCAGTAATACTGTTCGCCGCATTTGATACTGATGTTTCTGCATTTTCAGTAACATCTTTCATTTTATCTAACAATACTTGAACATAATTTTCTTTTATCAGTTTTACTGCCTCTGCTTTAACTATGTATCCAAGGTCAGAGCTCTTATCGACGCTTTTGCCTTCCGCATCGAGCCAATCATCTAATCCTTTGGTAACTTCCTTTGCCATGTCAACTGCAGGATCGCTTGCATACTTTTCAATGGCATTATTACAGAGAGTTGTCAGCTTTTGAATCGCCGTATTTGCATGCCTTGCAATGAGAGTATCATATGATGTAGAAACAGAATTGACAACTTTATCCGTTCCGTCTTTGATGAACTCAGTAAGCTGGTCATCCGTCATATCAAGCAAACCATTCAACTCTTCAATGCCCGTATCAATGGTCACATCGGTAACATCTTTTAACGCATTACCAATGCCTTCTCTTGCTTCATTCATTAAGCCATTGATAGAACATTTCCATGTATCGCTGTTCTTAAACAATGGAACGCTTTCGCCGTTTTTTAAATCTTGCAAATCCAATGCTGACTCACAACAAGCGATTCCTATAATAATTGCCGCCTGAATAAGCGGAGCAGGAATAACACCCAATGTAGCCGCAGAAATCGGGGTTGCAATAGCAAATGCGGTATCTCGAATAGATGAGTCCATAAATGCGTATATTACATTAAATCCAAATCTGATTCCGTAAATTGAACCATAGGCCTTGGTGAGATTTGAAGAGTTTGAACCACCGTAAATTATGTACTCAACCTCTTTGCCGTAGGCGTAATTGTTTGTTGTATTCATCGGGGTCAGCGTTAATGTCTGTACCTCTGCATCTTTGCCCGACTTTTTTTCCGTTTCCTTCTCAATTGTATCGTAACTGAACATACTGAGGACATAATCGGAAACATACAATTTATCTCGCAAGTCTGTTCCCATTTTTGCGGCTGCGTCGCTAGGTTTTTAAACATAGAACTAAGGCTTTTACTTGTATCTTTTGCCGCAGAATCACCTGTTTTTATTTCCGAAGAAGGGGTTTTAGCATTATTTCCCGCATCTTTCGACGGCCAACCCTTTGTAACCAATGAAGATAAATCCTTGCTGTTTGTAATATTTCCTTTTTCTGCATTTTTAGCATCATCACTTGCCTTTGAATCTGAATTTTTCTTTATATCGTCATACAAGTTCTGACCGTTTGATTTGTTCTCAGATTTTGTTTCTGTTTTTGCAGAAACCTCGCCTGTGTTGAAATGGGTGTACAAATACGAATAAAAATTCAACTTATCGGTTTTTCCGTGTAGATAAACCTGTGTTCCTGATTTATTCACCCAGCTAACATCAAGTTTTCCACTCTCCCATGAAAACCAACCGTCCGCCTGACTTTTTAGTTCCGGTGTTGAAAGTTTAACGCTCTTAAGCTGAGCAGCCCCAACCTTGCTCTCAATTAAAGACTCGGCTTTACCGTAACCTTTTATATCTCCGATAAAAGTACCGTCAAACTTATATTTTTTAATTTTATCAATACTTTTTTGGAGGTTATCTGAGATATTCTTTAATCTTGTAACCATTTTTTCTATTTCTTGCGTATTCAGATAAGTTCCCAACTCCTGAATTTCTGCTTTATCCTGCCGAGCCATAGATGTGTTTTTAAGTTCATTATCGTTAGCTGCACCTTCCCACGCATTTTTAGCGTTATACAGTTTTCCGCTTTCAACAGAAGTTTTTGCCTCATTAAGTTTCTTTGATGCGTTATCAAGGTATTCTTTAGCTTTTTCCATATTGTCAACATAACCCGAGACCTTGTCGCTTATACCTTTTATTAAATCATTCGTCTTTGTTGTGTTTGTCGGATCTTCGCCTTTATTTAACTCTTGTGAAATATCAGAAAAAGTTTTGGCGATTCCGCTGACCTCGTTCATAGCACTTTCGTACTTGCTTTCAATTGTAGAAAATTGGGAAGAAAGCTTATCTGACTTTGAATTTACAGTTATTTGAGTATCTTTGAGTTCCTTTTTTGCATCATCGTCATAAGCCTCAACCCATATCATTGCATTCTTCAGTTTTTGATATACTGTATACACTGACTGAGCAGAGCTTGTGTACGGTCCCAAATTTTTTCTGTTTGTTTGAACAAGGTACTGTAAGTCATACACATCGACAGGGGCGGATGTTTTCTTGATTTCTGCCCCATAGGAATCCATTTTTTGAAGTTCCCTATAGAACGAATTCATCAATGATTTTATTCCATCAGCTGTGGGACGTTTGTTTTTATCATATCCGCCAACTCGTTTTGGATAATATTGAGTATAATCTTGTAAAGGGGCAGATACACCTGTTTCAGAATAAGTAAATCTCCACAAATCAACCCTAACATTATCGCCTGCTGCATTTTTAGATTCGACATTATTTACTTTCTGTACATTACAATAATAATCAATATAGTCCTGTGTATCGTATAGGTCCATTATCGTCTTTCTGTTGACGGAAAACTTATAATCATTCTCCCAACCTGAAGAGTCTTTTAAATTTTTCTGCATATCGCTGAAATAATTTTCATCGGTAATAAGGGGCAAAGAATTGTATTTGTTAATATATTCCCACGCGGACTTGAGTGTATTCATTACACTCTCTTCTTCTTTGTAGTAATCCTGTCGCTTATCAACAAGTTCGCTTTGCTTGCTTAATGTTTTAAATGTCTGAATTGAAGAAAGAAAACTTAAACCTGTGTTAATAGGAGCACGATATTTCATAAAATCGACAATCTGCTTCTTCATAACACTTGCATTTGAAAGTGTGGCGTCACTGTTTTTATTCACACTAAAGTCTACAAGCTCCATATTGAGTACATCAGACACATCACCACTGTCACCAACCAAACCAAGCTGAGCCATAATTTGATCCACATAAGAATCGGCATCTTCGTTGCTGACACCCGAAGAAGTAATGCAGGAGCGATAATAATCCTCCAAACTTGCATACAATTCGTCTGTATTCTGTGCAGTCGCAAAAAGGCCGTACATATCCTTTAATTTTGTGTCATAGTCAGTGAGTGCTGTATTGAGAGTCAAATCTCCTGCAGATTCCGAAACGGATTTAGCTAATGACACTTTGCTGGCATCTACAAAAAGTGCAGAAACAGTCATCATTGGCACCAAAATAATAACAAGGAATATTGAAACAGCACCCTTGGTTTTTTTGAACCTATTCATTACCCGCAATCCTCCTTACTTTTTAGCAAATCCTGATATAAAATCATTTATTTTTCCGAACACATCAGATATCTTCTGTGCGACTTTTGACTTGCTGAATACATCTATAACCATATCTGTATTTCGTATAAATTCTGCCGTATCATCAACCGGTGCTTCTGCTCTTGAAGTAATCACCAACATCGGCGGTGTTGATTCTCCTAAAAACTGATAGGAAATTTAATGGTATACTTTACCTCTACTGAAAATGTAGAATAAACGACATAATTGTTGTATTTGGCTATATCTGATTTAGCTGTTGTGATTTTTGGAGACATATTTGTAAAGAAGGTTGATGTTTTTCCTGTCAATGCTTCTTCAACTTCATTTGATATTTTGCTTTCTACATCATTCATACCGCCAAAAATATAACGATACGGCTTTGTTTCCAGAGCCGAAAGCGACGGAAATTTTCCTGTTTCTTTCATTGTTTCCAAAATCGGATCTGCACAATATGCAGCGCCTTGAATTGCCTTTTGCTCAACTACAGATTCAACCTGAGCTTTCATATAAAAAGCATTTCCCATATAAATTAAGAAAAAGAGGATAATAAACATAATAGGAAACACAAAAGTTGCTTCGATGATTACTGTACCGTTTTCACTATTCAATTTTGAACATATAGAGTTTTTTCCTGTCATCTTTATCGTCCTCTCAAAAAATTTAGCATATGTGCATAGGGGAATCGAATTTACAACTGTCATTTCGATGTCCCCTTGCACATCTGTGAAGAGGGCCTCTTCTAGTTGCTGTTGACCGCATCGGTTGCTTTTTTGGTAATTGTACCAAACAAGGTTTCCAAAAGTGCTTTAATTTGATCTTTAAAAATTAAAGCAAGAATAACCGCAATACCGATAAGAATAACAATCGCAACGATATTAACCTCGCCCTTTTCATCAGTAAACAGGTCTCTCAACTTCATTTTTGCGATACTGCCAAGTATCATCATCTTCTGTAACATCATTTGCCATATTCCTCCTTTCTGCAAGTTTGCTCTATATAAAAACAATAAAGCCAAAAATAAGTTATCAAACTCCCAGATTTGTAAAAATCGGAACGATAATCATAATAAGGATACCAACGAACATTACACAAATAGGAATAAGTAATTTGCTGGCAGCTTTTTCTCCTTCTCGTCTTACGAGCTGCTTTTTTAACTGCCATACTTCTTTGCTCTGTTCCTGCAACATTGCAGTCAATTCACTATTTCCTTTTGTCATACCCTGAATAATTGTTGACGTAAACTTTTTAATCTCCGGAATGATGCAACGAGAACCAAAATTAAACATCGCGTCAATCTCAGAAACACCGTTATTCATATCATTAACTGTGGTTTGCATTTCGGTATAAATTGTTGATGTGCCTGCAAAGGCAACTTCCTGCCATGCCTCACGCAAAATCATTCCGGCATTTGTAAGCAAAGCCAACTTTGAAACAACTTCTGAAAAATCATGAAGCAGTTCATCTGACCTTTTAAGAATTCTTTTTTTCGTTACCGTACCAAAATAATAGTACGCAAGTCCTGCAAAAACAAAACCCACTATCAGTGCAAGCACATCCGATGCAAGTCCATACAAAATAAAGGAGAGTACAAATAAAGTAAATGCAATTGTTATTTGTTGGGAATGAATCGTTCGCAAATAATACTCTGAATATTTACTGCCGTACAATACATCAAGTTCCTGACGAAGTTTCTGTCGCCTTTTGATTTATAATTATATTTTATTGTTTCGAGTACTGCGTAACCGAGTCCGTATATCTCCTTAAATGGATATTCTTTCTCAACAAGCACATCAAACATTGAATTGTACTTCATCCCTTTGATAAAGAACATCAACCAAATAATGAGTGAAACGATACCCAAGGTCATAATTACAATATCTGTCATTGTTAAGCCCAGCATAATCTTCACTCCTTAAAGTTTTATATCCAAAACAGCTTTTCCGATAAAATAAGCAACTACAAAAATAATTAAACTTACTGTTGTAGAAATAATGCCCGTTGGTGTAACAAAATTATTTGCAAATTCAGGACTCATCATTTTTATTACAGCAATCAAGACTATCGGCATAGCAATCATAATATTCTGTTCAAGCTTATTTGAAGTTACCAGTGTTTCTATATCCTCGGAAATTTCCATCTTGTCATTAAGAATACTGTGTGTATTACGAATAATTTCCTTTATATTGCCGCCTTTTCTGTAGCTAATTTTAAAGACATTGGCAAAACTCATAATATCTTCATTGTCACTGCGGCGACCAAAGTCCTCAAGAACATCTTCAATTGCAACATTATTATGTATTCCGGAAATTATTACTTCAAGTTCCTTCAATATAAAAGCATCAGAATCGTACTGCAATTTTAAATCATCATATACGCCAAAGAAAGAATCGTTTACATTTTTTCCCGCTCCGATAGATGTTGTCAATGCGTCAAGCATATCTCGAAATTGATGACTTAACTCCTTTTTCTGTTTTGCAACAATTGATTTTCTACGCATTGGTACAAACAATTTACCCGCAACTAATCCTATCGCAGTCGGAATTATTATATTGAGAACCCATGTTACTGTTGTTGGCTGATTAAATTCGTCTTTTCCTATTCCACCATAAAAAAGGTAGCCAACAGCTGCACCTACAACAAAAGCCAACAGAAAATACAATATCTTTTCTGTCTTTGTCATGTTATAT
>ENA-OQCX01000364-OQCX01000364.1-human-gut-metagenome-genome-assembly--contig:-NODE-364-length-23688-cov-8.722041_pt1 | contig 23688 bp, 24 predicted proteins | sample MGYA00242762_ERZ504587 | MGnify/ENA primary metagenome ERZ504587 (study PRJEB26092, sample SAMD00036337) | human gut metagenome | host: Homo sapiens | study: EMG produced TPA metagenomics assembly of... | reverse complement strand
CCAAATAGCAAATCCAAAGTGTTAAAATCTAAAAGTATCTGTATTTCAATAGTTTATATTTGGTTAGTTTTTGTTGTTTATGGTAGTTTAGGAGTCTCTAAATACATCTAGAGATTTTCCGAAAAGAAGATTTCCGTCCCGGACAGTTGCCCATCCTCAATAGGGCTTTGGGTCTGAAGAGCGTAATAGGTTTGTTGCCGACTGGTGGAGGAAAGTCTTTGACCTATCAGTGGCAGCGATGCTTCAACCTGGCGTAACGTTGGTTGTAGATCCATTAAAAGGTTTGATGAAAGACCAATACGATGGACTTCTTAAAACGGGCATTGATTGTATTTCGTATATCAATAGCGATATTACCTCTAATAAAGAAGAAGCATATAGACGAGAACAAGCTCTTACTGGATCTCAGACACAAATTTTGTTTCTTTCACCAGAACGTCTTAGCATTCATCGTTTCAGAGAGGTATTACGTTCTATGAGAGAATCTGGTGTGTTTTTTTCGTATGGAGTAATTGACGAAGTTCATTGTGTTTCAGAGTGGGGACATGACTTCCGGTTGGCTTATTTACATTTAGGAAGAAATTTATATAACTACGTCTTGCCCAAGGAAGTTGAGGGCGTTGATAATCATATTTCTCTCTTTGGCCTGACAGCAACAGCCTCATTTGATGTGTTAGCAGATGTAGAGCGTGAACTTTCTGGTAGCAATTCCTATTCCTTAGAGGAGGATGCCACGGTTAGGTATGAGAACACTAATCGATTGGAACTGCAATACAATGTGTATCCTGTTGACTCTTCAAGTGTTTCAAAAGTTTGGGATGTTGGTAAAATAAAAGAGGACAGTCTTCTTGATGTCATCAAAGATGCAACTAAAAAAATACAAGAAATCCAAACTGAAAGAAATATCGACAGTATTAAGGCACATTTCCTTGATAGAGAAAACATTTCAGACCAAGATATTGTATCTGACATCAACTCTGTTGAACTTTATACAAATATAGATGAGGATTGGTGCTGTGCTAATCATACAGAAATGGCGGGCATTGTGTTCTGCTTGCGTGCCTCAGAGAATACGAATCTAAGTGTCCCATCTGTAGCTAAAGCACTAAGAACATGTAGTATTCATAGTCTTTCCACCTATAAAGGAGGGGATGATACACAATGCCAAGACGATTTCCTAAATGGAGAAACTCATCTTATGGTAGCGACAAAGGCTTTTGGCATGGGTATAGACAAATCAAATGTACGTCTTACATTTCACTTGAATTATCCGGGGTCATTGGAGTCTTTTGTACAGGAAGCAGGACGTGCAGGGCGAGACAAGAAAATGGCATTGGCAACCATAATGTATTCACCTAAAAAATTTTGGGATAAAAATGCACGTACAAATGAATGGAAAGAATATTCTGCAGACTACATAAACAATAAATTCTTCTATGATAGCAATTTCCTTGGAGAAGATTTCGAATTGTATGTAATGGAGTTGCTTATGAATGGCTTGCCACTACAGATAAGTAATGAAGAAATATCAGGCATAAACGAAACCATTTTCGGGAAAAGTATGGGTATACTGCAATTCATCAATAGATACCCCAAAGGAACAACACTTACTTATTATATTTCTTATATTGAAGACGACTATGCTCTTGACAAGTATAATGAATGTTTGGCAAAAAAGCAAATGCCATTATTCAATACCCCAAATGCCAGAAGTTTGAGAAATGAACGTGGTTATAGTTATACACGTGATTTCGGATCAACTAATTACAAAGATGCTATCCAAAAGGCAATATACCGTATGTGTATTATTGGACTGATAGACGATTTTACAGAGGATTACGCTCAAAGAAAGTTCCGTATTACAACGATTTGTCAGGATGATTCACATTATTATGAATATCTCAGTTCTTATTATCGAAAATACTATTCGGAAGATAGAGTTGAGACAATGATAGAAGAGGTTAGACAGATGGCGCAAGGCGAAGGTGTCATAATGGCTTGTCTAAAGCATCTCACTTCTTTTATTTACAGAAGTATTGCGGACAAAAGAGCTAGAGGTATATTGGATATGGAACAATTCTGCAACATGGCAATTACTTCAAACAAGGATTGGAAAGAAACGAATGAAGATTTAAAAGATTTTATTTATTATTACTTCAACTCTAAGTATGCCAGGGAAGGATTTGTTACTTACGATGCAAGTGTAAAACAAGAAATACCTTTCTCTCTCAAAGATGATACCAATACGGATTTTCATTTAGAAAGTGAAACAACGAGTTTTGAACTTGTTAGAAAATATATGCGAGTTGTTGATGCAGATATCGTAAACAACGATGCCCAAAAAGACAATGTAAAGCATTTACAAGGTGCAGTCCGACTTATACGCAGGGCTGTAGCCGAAGTGAATCCTGTTCTTAATTTGTTGAATATCTTCTGTACGTTATTCCTTGGACAACAAGAGAATGAAATGCTAGAAGAAGAAATCTGTAACGATTACGAAGAGGTCATCGAATATTACACTTCAAAAGATAACTTGAAGATTCTTGAAGAGTATGCAGACTTGCTTATAAGCCATGCCGCAATAGATGAATCAAGAAAGGATTATCTTCAAAAGCTCACCACCTATATCCAATTAAAGAAGCATCTTAATAATTTAAAAAACATCGCATCTAAATATAAATAATATGATAGACGAAAAAATCAACAAAACTTTATCCGAGTTAGAAGCTAATCTCCGGAATATAGAATCCGCTCGTAAACAAGTTGAAAGTACAATTAATTCATACGATGGATTAAAAACGGAAACGGCAAATTATGTAAAGACCCTTTCTGCAATAAAAGACAACCTGAATTTACTTATATCCGCTATTGGAGAGGATTATGAAAATAATACAAAATCATTTAGAGGGGATTGTAAGGCGATTACCGATTCATGCAATTCTTTAATCTCCAAAATTGATAATTCGATAGAAGAAACGAAAAGTGAAGTGTTCTCGCAGTTTGAAAAAATCAATAAGAAGTTTACGTATACTATTACGTGTAACGTAATTATTTGGATCACTTTACTTGTTCTATTTTTTATAAGCAAATAAGAGATTGTATGTCCCGATTCATTCTAAATCACAGATAAGAATCGGGGCATATTATTCACATAGCTATGTACGGCTGCTTGGATGCTATACTTTTGTGCAGCAAAATAATGTAACATCCTCTATTTTTGACATCTTTACTTTACTTGCTTACGAATGATACAATATAGTAGCCAATGGAAATAACAGTGTATAAGAGGCACGGCAGGAATATCCACAACAGCGACTTTACCCAACCATTTGACAACCAAACACCTTCCCTCTTTGACATCATATTAGCCATGTCATAGAAATGACGAGAGAGAATCTCTTTGGCTTCTCGTTGATGAGCTTCAAGAAGTTGCTGCTCGTCTGCAATTATACGGTTTCTGTGCTTTGAAAGTTTGTTCCAGTCAGATGTAGAGATTTTAGCACTGATGGTAACATCTTGAATTTTCGATAACGATTCTTTGAGATTCTTTTCTACAAGAGTTACATTGTTCACTGCTTTCTGAAGTGTAGAAGTGGCTTCATTAAGAGAGTCTTTTGCGTCATCCACACTTACCCTCGCTGCATCAAGTTTCTTACCAGCCTCTGTGTAGGCATGAAGCTGACGGTCAAACTTGTCGGAAGCTTGGTCTGTTTCTATGCTCTTGTCTATCGTATTCTGAAAAGAATCAAAGTTCAAATCAGAGATTTTGCTTTTTCCTATAGCCATAGTGATAATACTTTTAAATGAATGTTCCTGTTATCTTCCATATCTTTGTTTTTTGCGAGGACGACACAGATGGTTTGCCATCATAGCGCAACGATATGCCCATTTTAAGTCATCATCATCTTTGTCTCGTCCCCAACCAGAGGTTGCGCCACCGCCTCCACCACCGGACTGGGCCGCAACGGTAGTGGCTGCATCAATGTATTCTGTAAATAGAAGGATTGCTGTTTTCTGCACATCGCCAATCTTGGCAAATACATTATCTGCATCGAGGGTGATATTTTTGTCTATCACATCCAGGCAACTCTGAGGTATATCAACAGGATAATGATGGAACTCGTCTGTAGAAAAGTCGAAGTGTCGCATAACTAGGCTGCTATCTACAATATCCAGTGGCTTTGTGGCTGGTGGCATTTGTGTATGATGTTCTGTTGCTCTTTGCTTTGGTAAGGGCGACTTTGCCTTTTCTTGACTCTGTTGATGTAGCTTCGCCCATGTCATTTCTATCTTCGAAGGCATAAGGCAACGACCTTTGCCAAGCTCGGATGACTTATATATAGAGTTGCCACGTTTGATAGAGTAGCCACGGACTTTGCCATTATTGTCCGAGTGCAGCCTCACATCATACCCATTTTGGTTAAGACATCTTACATAAAGCTCCCAATCGAAGTATGGCAACTTTGCCAATACAGACAAACAATCTTGGGTAATCTCATCCTTATTGCGTTGGCTCACCACTTGCGCATCCGTCCAACCTCGCTGTTGTGAAATCCTTGATGCAGCCATCATGGCTCTCTCATAGATATAATGGGCATCGTTCACGTTACCCGTCATGTCTATGCGGTTCGCATCAATATGAAGGTGCATGATACCACTTTTGCTGTCATGGTGCAGGGCAACCACATATTGACTATTTTTGAGATTGGTTGTTGCCGCACTTTTGCGCTTTGACTTTTTTGAGAGGTCGATTGCGTCAAACTCCCGGATAAAATCATCTGCCAACTTTTGCCAATCTTCCATTTCCCAGCCTTGTGTTTCTTCTGATGTCGGGGAAACCTCCATTCGTATCATGTTTCGTTTGAGCGGATGGTGGCAGTTCAACTTATCCTCAAATTTCTTCTGCAAAGCGAGCATCCTTGCCCACATTGCGGTTGGTGTAATATCATCAGGAAGAAGATTGGTCTTTACAATCTCTGCCTTGTCCTTATCCACAGAGTAACGTATGGCATTTGCCCCGTGACTTATAACTTTCGCTTTGGCTATCATATCAGTATGGTCAATTATTGGGTTATATATTTCTCTATTTCTATCATGCGGTTAAGTATCATTTCTGCGCTCAACCGCCACTGCCTCATGAATATCTCACTGCGAAGGATATTCTCACGCTCTGACAGAGGTCGCCCTTTGAGGAAACCAAACAACTTCTGTATGTCACCTCTGGCATCAGAAAGACTGTTCAAGGCTTCCATTTCTTTGTCCGTCAACCTCCGCTTAGGTATTTCCCTTCCAGCCGTTTGCGTGCGTATGCACTTGTGGTCAGCCCACAAAGCGAGGCATATTCTTCTATCTCCTTATGAAGCTGTGATGTCAGTCTCACAATAAGACGACTCGTATATTTTGGCGTGTCCTTTTCTGTATTCTTCTTTTTCATAATTGGTAATTTTAATGTGTGTAACCCAATGCGAGCTTGCGAGCGTTCAAGAAGTCCATCGGCATACGGACAAGCGAAGCGAGTTTTGTATGACATTGGTATTTCTTGCAACACCGCTATCAAATTCACCGCACAAAACTTTTGTAGCGTTGAGGAACTGCATTGTTCATCAGATATTCGTTGAGGTCTTTGTTCCCCTCATATTCGCATGCCATATCCGAACACTTTTTTCCCAAGGCTGTGGCGATTTGCAGCGTTCCCGTTCTACCAGCAGCATCATTATCCAGATGGCAGAACACTTGTGAATACCGTTCAAGAACTGGCAAGCTTGCGGAATGTTTACGAGGGAATTAAGCACCACAGCATCGCATTCGCCATGCAGGACGAGATAAGAAAGGAAATCCATGAACCCTTCAAACACATGGCACTCCGTCCCGTGGCTTGCAATCGTGGTAATTGCTTTGGGGGCTATACATCCCTTGAAGTATGGATTACGAAGCTCATAACCTCCTGCATCATTCTTGAACCCGATAGCGAAGTAGTTTTTCTCACCTTTCTTGTAGTGTATTTCCACGCATTGACCTTTGACGACAGCGGAATTAATGCCCCTTGACGAGAGATATTTCAACAGGGCTGGATGTGTAAGTTCTCTTACCTCAAATTCCTCAAACGGACTGGATTCTTGGCAAGGAGCCTTTTGGGCCGGTCGTGTTGGCTGGAGAGCAGAATGGCTCATCATGCGGATTACTTCTGAAATGTTCTGCGTGTGGTATAGTTCCATTGCCAAATCAAGGATGTTGCCACCTTTGCCCAATCCGAAGTCGTACCAGACATTTTTGTTCAAGTCAACCTTGAATGAAGCTGTATGCTCGGCATGGAGTGGGGACAAGTACCACCATTTGCTTCCTTTCTTGTTTGTTGGCTCAAAACCTTTACTCGCAAGGAGGTCGGAGATTTGAATGTTTTTTATTTCTTGTATAGTCATATAGATGTTGATTAGTTGTCGAAATGATGAATTGTTGAGTATCATACTGGTGAAAAGAAAAATAGTTTTCTCTTTTGTCCCGGCATATCCCTTTTGTTGATATCGTGTTGAATTATATCTATTTGAGAATCATTTATTCATATACTTTTCTCAACAATTCAACAACTCAACAGGGTGTTATATTCCCAAAGAATCAATGAAATCCTTGGTCACCGTATAGAAACGTCCTACCCTGCTGATGGCTGAAACTCTCCCTGGCTTAGGATAGTCGCATTGATATGTGGTATAGGTAAGTGCATTGTGGGCTGGTGTGAGTCGCCAGACATCCTTCACAACCTTTCGTATCTGCCATAGCTCCACCTTGACTCCATTCATTGAAAAAAGGGGTATCAAGTCCTGTGGGATAAAAGACATCTTATCTACATTTTGTGTTTCCATAATGTCACGTATCAGTTCCACCATGTCCAACTCCGTGTGATTGCGGTTGCACTGAATGATGCGGTCAAGCGCTTCTGTTCTGATAAGTGCAGGTTTGAACCACATGCGCCCTTCTTTGAAGGTGGAGAGTGTTCGATGCTGCAAATAATAAAGAAAGGCTGGTATCTGTTCTCTGAGCTTCTGCAGAAAGTTGGTATCATCACTTTCAAGTGGACGAATTTTGCGTACCCAATAGCGGTTCTCTCCCGGATCAATGATGATAGGATAGAGTTCGTTATTGGAACAGAGTACAAACTTGGCAAAGAAGTTGACCTCCTGCCTGTCCTTACCCTTTGCCTCCACTTTGTAGGTTTGAGCTGTGCTGAGATTCTTCAGGCGTTCCGAATCCTCCCTGCGACTCAGCAGCACTTCATCCACAACGATGAGCAGTTTTCCTGCCCAGTCAGCATTGAACTGGCTTCTGAAATCCTCATTCGTGTTAAAAGTGGCATTGTCCTGAAAGATGCTTTTCAGAAAGTTCAAGAAAGTGGTCTTGCCTGTATTGCGCTCCTCTGATACCAACAGGAGAATGGGCAACTTCTGCGTAGGCTGCACGTAGAGCAACTGCATATAGTCCAAGCCCAACTCATATTGTTCTTCAAAGATATGATGCAGCAACTTCTCTATATCAGGGAAATCACCTTCTGCCGGAACATGGTCTATCGGCTCATAAAGATTGTAGAAGCCAGCAATCTCCTTTTGATAGTTCGTGTGACTCGGCACCGTACAAAAGCCATTAAACTTGTCGATGGGAGGTATGTTATCCCTACCATAGTCCTGCCTTATTGTACCAAAGCTCCATTGTATTCTGCGGGTGGTCATCGTTCCGTCTGCCAAAGGCTGTTGCACTACCTTATATATAATAGTGCCCACTCGGATATATTGTTCTTCCATTTAATACCCTCCTTAGATTATACATCCTTTTCTTGCGCCTTTGATTTTACAAGTGAGGCGATTTCTCTTTTTGAGTATAGGTTACGTCCACCTAACTTGTGAACGACAATCGTTCCCTCCTTCTGCATACGCCACAAAGTTGTATAGGTGATGTGGAGCCGTTCACAAACTTGGTCACGTGTAAAATACTCGTCACTCTCTTCCGGTGTCAAATCGGTCTGAGACTTCTTTCCTACCAGTTCTTCCACCAACTCAGAAACAACCTGCTTGAGATCGTCCTTCTGTAACATTATAAAATTGCCTTGCATATTATGTTATTTTAAAGTTTATGCAGCGAAATTACAATGGAACACAAAGAAAGCACCTCGGTAAAAATCATGACGATTTCTGCCGAGGTGCTTTTAACAAAAGAGAGGGTTTCTTTAACAAATAAGGCGCATTAAGATGGCATCAATACACATCCGGGGAAAGCAACGTGCGTAATCTTATGCCTATAAGGTTTGCTTGTTCTTTTCCTGTCTGAACAGCTTTTTCTGATAAGTTCAAATTGTAATCGTAGCCATGTTCACTGATAATGGCATTATAAAGAGCTTCTGCCCAATCATAACCAGACTTAAAGCCAAGGTCGGGGAATTTCTCTAATATGGCTGTATGAAAAGTTCGATAGTTGTATGAGTCGTTCAGCAAATTACAATTGGTCAACGCAGCAAAGAGATAGGCAAGAATGGAGTCTGTGCCATTGGCTTCCATCCATTCTGTGAGTATATTCCGTATTTCGTTGGCAAGAATTTCTGCATGAGGTGGCATGAGCATTTCTTCTATCAAGACACAGGTTTGCCTGCGCCCACGTCTTCCTTTGGCTTCTTGCAGGGTAGAACTGACCATCTCTTTGGCCACACCGCTCTTGCTCATGGTTTTCCATGTGCCTTTTGTGTAGGCAGCTTTCTCAAGACTGGTCAACATTAAAGAACGTACGAATTGTCCTCCAAAACTTTTCTGCCAGATAGAAGGGGTGTCGCCCATCATCGTTTTAGAAAACAAATCAGCCATCTTAACAAAGCCATCGTCAAATACCATCCAGTAGAATGCACTGCACATAAAAGGGTTATTGTGTAGCAACTTCTGTTTTACAGCTTCTTGGTTGAATGTGGAAGTGAACAGGTTTGTCAGTTTCTCATGGACTTGTTGGTTATCGTGTGCGAATTGGGCTTTATTGTAACTATCAGTCCCAGGGCAAAGGCTTTCCAACAATTCTGTAATACCTTCTATCCCATTGAGCGATAGCATCTCTGTCAAGTAAGACATCCCTTTGATGAAAAAGGTCATATCACCTTTGCATGCTTTGGTAAAGAGGTCTGTGAACTCTTGATAGTCTTCAGGATGGTCATAATGCCAACGGCGCAAACTCAGCAAGTTCAAATCCTTATTGACAGCCTCTTGCGTTTCACGTCTTTTGTCCTGCAAATAAGCTTTAATGCCGTCCTTGACGTATTTTGAATCTGTTGGCAGTTCAATCTCCGTCACGGCATCAGCTATCTCTTTAAGCCCATTGTCAAGTTCCAAATAGCAATACAAACAGCAGGCGAACACATTACAGCCTTTTACAGATGTAATGAAGTGTTCTGTCAATTCGCCAAGTGTTCCGTCTTCCTTATCCAACATTTCCAAGATTGTACTTTGGAATGCAGTCATTTCATCATCTGATAGTTCACAGTTCTTTCCACACATTGATTCTTTCAAGGCAGACTGAATTTTGTCCTTGAACTGGGAATAGGTCTCTTGGTTAGCATCAAGCCATTCCTTCATTTTCGCTTGAAGATGATGCTTGTCAGGTGGAAGTTCCTTCATATTAACGCCCATATAAACAGTTTCGCTAAATGGCTAATCTTTGAGGCATGCCAATGGAATCACTTTAACCCCATCGGGGCGAGTATATGCCATTGTACCACCCGTCATCACAATTAGTAAATCCGGCTCACGAATAGGCACCTGCTTCTCTGTCTCGTTATGTTCCTGAATAAGCCGTTTGAGTTCAAGCAGATGCTTGGCACCATCATCAATTTCACGACTACCAAGTTTGCATTCTATCAGGGCATACCGTCCGTCTTCCAGATGCAGCACCAAATCGGCTTCCAAACCATATCTATCTCTGTAATATGAAATACGACTGTTGAAATCTGCCGTATAAGCCTTCAAGTCCCTTATACACATCTGTTCAAAGATGAAGCCGAAGGTCTTAAGTTGAGTCTCCAATGCTTCTGCATTGACATTCATAGCAGCTACAGCAATAGATGGGTCAACGAAACAACGCTTGGGAGAACTACGGATGGCAGTCTTACTACGGATAGCAGGACACCACGCATCAATATCTTGGATAACGAACAATTTTTCCAGAGCTGCAATATAATCATCAAAAGTAGTCATAGACAAATTGATGTCTTCCGATGCTGTAACATCGGAAAGAATATTACTTTTCTTTGCCAGTGTACTGATATTTCGGGCATACGACTTCATGATTTGTCGAGCAATTTTCGGATTTCGCTGTTTGTTATCCACAGCCGAAATATCATTCTCGCAAACACTATTTACATAATCCTTAGCGATGAGCATACTTGCTTTTGCAGACATCTGCAACGTGGCAGGCCAACCTCCACGGCAGGCTGCCATAATCAACCCCGGAATATCTAATTTGCTTGAAGCACCATCAATATCATAATCGGGGTTATTGAAAAGTTCCTGAATAGAAACTTCTCCTGATGACTCCAAAGATTCCCATAAACTCATCGGATAAATTTTCATGCGTGTAATACGCCCTGTACCCGTATGCCGAATCTTTGATCTGTCCACGGTATTGCTTCCTGTCAGAATAAATTGTCCGGGCTTACCTCCTGCGTTATCGACAGCTGTACGTACAGCATCCCATATCATCGGAGCATCTTGCCATTCATCTATCAACTTCGGTTGCTCTCCCTTCAGCAATAAAGATGGCTTGGTGGCTGCTGTGGTAAGATACTCTTCAGCTTTATCTGGGTCTTGTAACTTAATTACGCTTCTGGCCTGTTGTTCTGCAGTAGTTGTTTTACCTGTCCATTTTGGACCTTCTATCAGCACTGCTCCAAATGTTTCCAAGCGTTCTTGAAGCATTTTGTCGGCTACTCTTGATAAATATCTCATGGCGTTTGCTTTATTTTTGGTGCAAAGTTACTGATTTTATTTGAAATACGATTAGTAACTTTGTGTTTTTGTGGCATTTTACTTTGTATTTTTGTGGTTGTTTACTCTGTGTTTTTGCGGTATTTTACTTGGTGTTCTTGCGATGACTGGCTGTGTCAATTAGACAAACCAGCAATCAACTCTTTCCGTTCCTCTTCGCTCATATCCTTCAACATTTCAAGCAAAGCAGCCTTCTTATCAACAAAGGTAGCTGTGCTTTTTGGCTTCTCGTTGAGCAAATAGTGATTGTATTCCAACATTTTTTCAAGCGGATAAGCACCGATGTAATTGGAAGTGATGTCACCACCACCGCTATGCCCCATACTATCACTTATATATTTATATGGTACAACGCCAGAGTTATTGAGATTCGTGGCGAAACTATGCCTTGCCCACGTAGGTGAGGGCATCTGTTCCATTCCTAACAGTTTGGCAACTTTTACCATATGCTCACGTATATATCTATTATAACGTTGGATAACCCATATCTCCTGCTCGGGTGTGATAAGTTCACTCATTATAGGGAATACTCTCCGTCCAAGTTTAGGTACATTGCCATATCGGTTAAGTATCTCTTGTATTTCAGGTGTGATAGGGAATATCACTTCGCTGGCACTCTCGTTTCGTTCACGTGTTTTGTGCCTAAGAAAACGCAACTGTTTGCCGCGAGTAGCATAATACAGCTCGTCATAGGTCAGTCGAAGCGTATCGGCAAGATTTTGCCCATCTCCCAAATACATAAAGAGGAATAATCCGAGGTCTCGGAATATTGCATGTTTCTCCCTGCCTAGGAACAACTCGTTGCCATCTTTATCTTTTGCCTCGTCAGCTTTCCAGAAGTCATAGAGTTTGCGCATAGTTGCCACATCAAGAAACTCATGCTTGCGACTTTGCGCCTTGTTATAGCCAGTGTCCTTGAACATTTCTTTGGTGTCACCTTTCATCAAGCCGTTGGCGATGCATATATTAATGATTGTCCGTAGGCTGCGAAGTGCAATGGCGATGGTCGTGGTGCTCAATTCGTTCTTCTTCATGATTTTCACCCACTTCAAGATGAAGTCACGGTTTATGTCCGCAAACGACACATCTGTTCCCAAATCTTTTACGAAACGGTTACGCACATCCTTGCTACAACGAGCGGAGCCAGCCTTGCCTTCGTTGGTCTTGGATTGGATGTATGAGTCCCACATGGTTATAATAGTGCTGTCATCATCCTTCTTACCTTGGAACCTATCTTGCAACTTGCGAAGAGAAAAATTGTTTTCCGAGATAAGTTGGTTGGCTATCAGTTCCACCCTGTCCATCAGGTTCTTCATGTCATTGCGTTCTGAAAGTTGAACACGACGACCACTTTTTTCATATTCGCATAAGGCAAGCCACTCTTCCATCGTATATGCTTTGCCCAACCGCAGAAAGACTTTCTGCCCGGCATGGCATACACGCACAGCAACAGGAAGCGGCTGTGAATAATCGCCAGCTTTGCGTATATCCAATGTCAGCGAACCATACACATTGCCATTGGCAGCGGTAAATTTGGCAAGACATTTTTCACCTCTTGATGTGGATTTTGCCTCTTCTTTTGTGGCTTTGGTGACCTTATTCATCTTCTCATCCTCCATAATACGTTTATTTACAAGTGGAATCGTGCTCATTTTGGTGACCTTCAGGTGACCTTTTCGCATGAAACTGGTGCAAATATAGTAATTTTCGTGCAAACCGCAAAATCTATTAGCCGCTGATAATCAGTGCAATTACACTTCATGCGATTACATGAAATACCCCACAAAAAGACTCATAATCTGGAGGTCCCTGGTTCAAGCCCAGGCTGGTCCACAAAGAATTGCCTCATAAACAAGTGTTTATGGGGCTTTTTTATTAGGACTTCTTCTCTTTGGATTTTCGAAATACTGACAAGAAACAGGCTGTTTTGCTTCGTTGTTGACCTATTGTTGACCCCAAAATAAGTACCACAAACAGATAATCTCACCACACAGATAAGCAGACTACAAACTATTCAGAATATCTAAAATGAAAGAATTTACTTATGAACAGATAAGAACAAAGGCTCTTAAACAGGGAGTGAAAGATAATAAGGTTCACATTGGATTGTGGGCTAATCTTAATAACTATCTAAAGACAAGGAGAAAAAAGAATGGAAAGGTTACTACCTATTATATTTCATTGCAGAAACTATCTTATTAATTTACTAATATTTAAACTGACATGATAATTCATCTACCAACAGGAAAGAAGTTCCACAACAGAAAGGAAGCCAAGATATATTTTGGCACTGCCTACTATTACAAAATGGAACGTGAGAAAAAATATTTAGTGTTTACCAACAATGTTCAATCAGCAACTAATGAATATGAAGATACAATTAAAGTACTTGCAAAACAGGACAAGTAACATTAGGCAGGATTATATTAGAAAGAGATACAGGGAAGCCATCAACCATCCTCTTATTGATTTTACAATGAGAAGTCTTTACTGCATCCTACCCATAGACCGCCCCAACTTTATAACATTGTCCCACCTCTTTATGAAAGTGGATTTGAATATTAAAGTGAAAGGATATTATATCAAGCTCTTACACCCAACCAACAGAAACGCTTACCTCGTCTATTGTTGGGAGATAGTCAGATTAATGGAGGATGTAAATTAAACTGTGTCAGCAAGGAATAAAGTATTAACTTTGCTAACACAGTTTTTTTTATGAAAGAAGAATTTGATTTCGAGAGTATCAAGAACAAGGCCATTGAACAGCTGAAAGCCGGCAAGCCTTTGTTGGGTAAGGACGGCGCCTTTGCCCCACTATTGGAAAGTATATTGAATGCAGCCCTGGAAGGAGAGATGGATGCACATTTGACAGAAGAAGAACGCCAGATGGGTAACCGTCGTAACGGAAAGATGCAAAAGCAGGTTCAGACTCCCTTGGGCGAAGTAACCGTTTCCACTCCCCGTGACCGTAATTCGAGTTTTGATCCCCAGTTTATCAAGAAGCGTGAGACTATTCTGGCAGAAGGTGTTGCTGACCGTATAATTGGCTTGTATGCAATGGGAAACAGCACAAGGGAAATCAGTGACTGGATGGAAGAAAATCTTGGGAATCGTGTTTCGGCCGACACAATCAGTTCCATCACAGACCGTGTACTTCCGGAGATAAAAGCATGGAAATCACGGATGCTTGATTCTGTTTATCCTATAGTCTGGATGGATGCCATTCATTACAAAGTAACGGATGAACGTGGCTGCGCGGTAACCCGTGCAATCTATAATGTACTGAGCATTGACAGGGAGGGACACAAGGAGTTACTTGGAATGTATATATCAAGGAATGAGGGAGCAAACTTCTGGCTCAGCGTGTTGACAGACCTTCAGAACCGTGGAGTTGAGGATATTCTCATTGCCTGTATAGACGGTCTGAAGGGGTTTCCTGAAGCCATTCAAAGCGTTTATCCTAATACAGCCGTACAGCTTTGTGTAGTACATCAGATACGTAACTCCATCAAGTATGTAGGATCCAAGAATCAGAAGGAGTTCTTAAGGGATTTGAAATGTGTCTATCAGGCAGTCAATAAGGAATCCGCAGAAAATGAGCTCCTCAAGCTGGATGAAAAATGGGGTGAACAGTATCCTGTCGTTATCAGATCCTGGCAGGACAACTGGGATAAGCTGTCCGAATACTTCCAGTATACTCCGGTCATCCGTAAGCTTATCTATACCACAAATACCGTTGAGGGGTATCACCGTCAGATCCGCAAGGTAACAAAAAACAAGGGCGTGTTCCCATCGGATACAGCCTTGAGAAACTTGTTTATCTTGCATACCGCATATACGGCACTATAAAATATTTTGTGTAAATGTAAAATACGGGATTCAGTATGGGTTCCGTATTTTTATTTAATAGCTTTGCAAAATGAAGAAAATTATGAAAGAGAAGAATCATGTAGTGCCTGATGAGGTATTAAGTAAGGAGTTCCTTAGCCAGTTCAAGACAGAAGCTGATGTCAGCAAGTTTCTGAAGCAGTTACACGCGCAGGTATTGGAGAAAATGCTTGAAGGTGAGATGGATGCGCATCTGGGTTATGAGAAGAATTCGGTTTCCGGTCATAACAGCGGTAATTCCCGTAACGGCAGCTACCCCAAGAAAATCCAAACTGAACACGGTGAAGCGGTCATACCTATTCCCCGTGACCGTAACGGTGAATTCAATCCCATAGTTGTTCCCAAACACGAGAGTCGTGGGCTTTCCATAGAAAAACTTGTTATCTCCCTATATTCCAAAGGAATGAGCGTGTCCGACATTGAAGAGGAGATGCGTGAAATCTATGAAATAGAACTGTCCACATCAGCCATTTCCATCATTACGAACAAAGTCAACCAGGCTGCTCAGGAATGGCAGAACCGCCCTTTGGATCCTGTCTATCTCATCGTTTGGATGGACGGTATTGTATTCAAGGTTCGTGACAACGGAAAAATCATCAACAAGACTGTCTATCTCTGTGTCGGTCTGAAACAGAACGGCTTGAAAGAAGTCCTTGGCATGTGGGTGGGAAAATCAGAAAGTTCTTCATTCTGGATGGGTGTCCTGACAGATTTGAAGGCCCGCGGAGTACAGGACATACTGATTACCTGCACTGACAACCTGAACGGGTTTACCGACACCATACGTGCCGTATTTCCTCAGTCTTCCACGCAAATATGTGTTGTACATCAAATCAGGAACTCCTGTAAATATGTCGTTTACAAGGACAAGAAAGAGTTTACAGCCGATATGAAGAACATCTATAACGCGCCCAACAAGGAGGCTGCTGCCGTGGAACTGGATAATCTGGAAAAGAAATGGGGAGGGAAGTACCCTTATGCCATCCTCTCATGGAGGAATAACTGGGATGACCTGACTGTTTTCTTCCAGTTTCCATTGGAAATCAGGAAAATAATCTACACAACAAATCTCATTGAAAATCTGAATGGAAAAATCAGAAAGTACACTAAATCAAAGCTTTCATTCCCGTCGGATGATGCTGTGAAGAAAATGGTATACCTCGCTTTGATGGAGATTGAGAAGAAATGGACAATGCCGATTACTAACTGGGGATTGATTATGAACCAATTTATGCTTATTTTTGAAAACAGAATCCAGATATAAGAGAACTTATAACTGAATCCCGTTTCTATTTACACAAAATTATGGTAAGCGCAATAAGTAAGTACATCTTCTACAGTTCATTTTCCCTCCTTACTTTTGCTACAAAAAAATAATATCCTATGATGCAGCGACGTAAACACATGATGAGCAGAGAAAAATTTATCTCCGTTCTTTTCCGCCAGCAGCAGAGTGGTTTGTCCATTGCTGATTTTTGTGAGAATGAAGGTTATAGCCGTAGTAGATTCTATCTTTGGAAACAAAAATACGGTATAACGGAGCGGGAGTTATTGGCAGAAGCCTCCCGCTTAGGGGTTAAAGACAGCTTTGTCCCCATAGTAATCAATGGCGACACGCCATCCCCCGGTATATCTCACGAGACTCCCCTGCCATCTCCCCAGCCTAGCGTCCCCTTTCCCTTGAAAGGAAAGGACAGCTCTGAAATATCCTTGGAATTACCCAACGGATTGAAGTTGAAGTTTAAAGGGTCTTCCGGCTGTGAAGCTGCCCTGAATCTGATCTCTAAAATATATAATGCCAATGTTCTGCCTAAATGACAGCATGAGATATTTCCTATGCCCCGGTTATACGGACATGAGGAAAGGTATGTTCACTCTTTGCGGCCTTGTGCATGAGAGGATGGGAGGCGACATCAGAAGTGGGGACGTATTCATTTTCTACAACCGTTTCCGGACCAAGATAAAATTGCTCCATGCCGAACCGGGCGGTCTGGTCCTTTACGAGAAACTGCTTGAAGAAGGCACCTTCAAGATACCCGCCTATGATCCTGCCACCCGTTCTTACCCCATGACCTGGAGTGACCTGGTCGTTATGGTGGAAGGCATCAATGAAGATGTCAGCAAAGGCAGGCAAAGACGGCTTTCCAATTTGAAAAAGCATTGGTAAACAGTTGTAAACAAACAGCTTGAAGGCTTGTTTTTCTTATAGCTTTTCGCTATCTTTATATCATCAAAAAAGGATATTGAATGGCAAAAGAAGATGCAACCGGACAAGCTGTGGAATCCTCAATGGAACAGCTGCTGGATATCAACCGTAAACAGAGTGAGATCATCTCGGCCCAGGCAAGGACCATAGAAGAGCTCCGGGGTACGATAGTTGAGCTGAACGCTCCCTGGCATGGCTGAAGAGGAAGGTGTTCGGAAAGATGAGTGAGAAATGCAAGCCTGTCTATAACGGAGACCCGAAGCTCCCTTTTGACTATGGCGACCTGGAACAGATAGAGGCGGAAATCGAAGAGGCCCGGAGCAGGGCGGCTGAACAGATTACCGTCCCCAAGTCCCGGGCCGCCAATAAAACGCCACGCCGTAACCGGGTCGTCATGAATAACCTTCCGGTTGTAACAGTCGTCATCGAACCGGAGAATGTCGATTTAAGCAGATACGTCAAGATAGGCGAGGAACATACCAGGACCCTTGAGATGAAACCCGGCTACCTCTATGTGAAAGACACGGTACGTCCCACATATGCCCTGAAAAATGAAATGGAGGCCGTTGACAACGGAGAAAAGGCTGTAATAACCGCTCCCATGCCACTGATGCCCATATATAAAGGCATGCCCGGGGCTTCCATGCTCGCTGAGGTCCTTTTACAGAAGTACGAATATCATGTCCCGTTCTACCGACAAGTGAAACAGCTGGAACATCTGGGTGTGAAACTGTCCAGAAACACATTGGACGGCTGGTTCAGACCGGTCTGCGAACTTCTCAGACCACTTTATCTGGAACTCAGGAAGAAAGTACTGGCCGCAGATTACCTCCAGGTTGACGAGACCACGCTTCCGGTTATAAACCATGAGAGGCATAAAGCCGCAAAAGAATACATCTGGATAGTCCGAGCGGCTGTGCCGCGTCTGCTCTTCTTCCATTACGACAACGGATCGCGTTCACAAAAAGTTGCGGTCAGGCTTTTGAAAAACTTCAAAGGATATCTCCAAAGTGACGGCCATCCTATTTATGACGCCTTTGAGGATAGAGAGGACGTGTGCCTGTGTGGCTGTCTCGCACATATCCGCAGGCATATAGAGCTGTGCAAGGAAGAAAATCCGGAATATGCCATGCAGGGACTCAAATTTATCCAGGATATGTATAATGTGGAATACATGGCGGATAAACAGGAACTCCCGTATGAAAAACGTGCTGAATTACGTCAACGTCTATCCGAGCCGATACTTGACAGCTTTGAACTTTGGCTTAAAAACACATACCCTAAAGTTCTAAAACGAAGTCTTATAGGGAAAGCCATAGCCTATGCCTACTCCCTGCTGCCAAGAATGAAACCGTATCTCCATGACGGAAGAATCTTTATAGACAACAACCGCTGTGAGAATGCCCTGAGGCCACTGGTCATATCAAGAAAGAACATGCTGTTCTGCGGAAATCACGAAGCTGCTGAGAATACGGCTATAATCTGCTCCTTGCTTGGCTCATGTAAGGAACGTGGTGTCAACCCCAGAGAGTGGCTGAATGATGTGATCAGTAAACTCCCCTATTATCTGGCACCCAAATCAGACAGAGACCTGAAGGAACTGCTACCGGATGTATGGAGAAAATAATCGGGACAGTTCCGGGAAAATGCAGGAAAAAACGGGAAAAAGCGAGATTGACACTCAATAACAACCCTGAGATAAGTTGGCATATGAAAAAATCGAGACGCACTTACAATGGAGTGCACCTCAATAAAAAATCGAATACACAAGATGTAGTTGAGCAGTCGCTTACAAATTATGGATACTGCCCAATATACGTAAGAAATGGACCATGCCACTGGCCAATTGGGCTACCATCTCGCAACAACTGGCTATAAAGTTTGGAAACCGGTTTAAATTATTGTAATTTTACGCTCGTCGGGACGGGTGGTCCCGCCCCTTGGCGCGGGCCGTTCCCCGACCGATGAGTTTTCTAGAGATAAATAATGCGTGACACAGTTTATTTTACACTACCTGATTCCGTATCTGCGACACTTCTCCCCACACAGGTTTCCATGTTTCATCGAAAGTTGAAGCCCCGGCTTCCACAAGTGTAAAACCATTCATCAAGCCCGGGTCACCCACCAATTCCAAGCCCAGTTTCGATGGATTAACCACGGCTTTCTCTTTGTAAAACAACTGATAGACCGGCTCTCCCAAAGCATTTACGGTAAACTTAAGACGGAGATTTCCATCAGGCGAAGTGATACCTTCGGCCATCGCCACCTTTCCTACTACCACGAAAAGCAGAAAGCAAATCCACTTCACAGATGCATAATGCATGTTCTTCATATTTTTTTATTAATGGTTTCTAAATCTATCATTACTGTTTAGGAGTCAACTTCAGCAACACGACACCGTGTGCAGGAATATCAAACTGCATCTTATCCTTGGTACTTCCGATGTCCTTATGTTTCCATAAGTCGCGTACTTTGTATTCTTTCTCCCAGAAGCGGACATCTGCAAAAGAGAGGTTTTCTTTCTGCAAAACGGTTTCCACATTCCAGGGTTGTTCATCGCGGTTAAAGAAACATACTGCGGCTTCACCATTGGACAACTGCTTCACCCAAATTTCATGCTCACCCACTTTCATGTATCGTCCACCTTGTTTGCCAAGCTTGTCCTGATTCACTGCAATCACTTCTTTATTTGTCAAAATTCCAAGTGTCTCCTTGTCCATTTTACGAATATCATTACCCGCGAGCAAAGGGGCAGCAAGCATACACCACATCGTGAAATGAGAGCGATTCTCTTCCATCGTCAGCACACCATTACCCACCTGAAGCATGTCCGGGTCGTTCCAATGTCCCGGTCCGGCGTATTTGTGCAAGTCGGCATTCTTGTCAATGATTTCTACGACACCGCATCCTCCCCAATAATTAATACCTTTAAAAGCATTGATAATGTCACCGGTAGTCCTCCAAAGATGTCCGATGCCTTTTGCCCATGTCCAAGGCTGGCTGTTTCCCCACTCGCAAATAGAGAATACGATAGGACGCCCGGAAGCCTTCAGGCATCACTCATTGTTTTGTAGGCAGCTTGAGGATTCTGCCTTCATCAAAACACCAGTCATACTTCAAATAATCCACTCCCCATTCCGCATAAGTGCGTGCATCCTGAAACTGATAGCCACGGCTTCCCGGTCGTCCGGCACAAGTCAGCGTTCCCGCACATGAATAAATACCGAATTTAAGTCCTTTGGAGTGTATGTAATCTGCCAAAGCCTTGATGCCGGAAGAAAATTCTTTTCATCAACCAGAATGTTTCCTTCATTATCCCGCCTACCTGCCAACAATCATCTATATTGAGATACTCATATCCTGCATCCTTCATGCCGGTAGACACCATCAAGTCTGCAATCTCACGAATCTGTTTTTCATTAATGTTACAACTGAAGCAATTCCAACTATTCCACCCCATAGGAGGAGTCAAAGCCAAAGAATCGGTACTGTTTGCACGGGCAGAAATGACAGTGCAAACTACAAATAATAAACATAAAAATCTTTTTTTCATAATACAATTGTTTTTCAAGGAATAATTAAATATTTCAAGTTTCGCAAGTTACCTTTGCGCTTTCAAAACAATCTCAACGCTCTTCCTCCGAGAGAGAGCATTAAGATACAACAGTTCATCAACAATCTGAAAAATTTGAGAAACTTCAGTTATTATAAAACACAAAATCAATGGTTCCTTAAATATCAGATTATCGGTCTTATAAAACCACTATCGCAATGATGCTATATCAATCACCAACCGGCTATCATCCGTGATGTGTGTAGTAGTAAACTTTACTTTATCATCCAGCCTTACCTTAATCTCTACTGTAGCATTGCCAAGGATAGTACCTGCCTTGTTGTCCAGTAGAATTTCAAAGTTCAGTGTCGACTTGTTCGTCACTTTCACCAGAGCCTGATTGCCTTTCACCTCCTTCACTTCATAAGAGAGGCACGCCTTGACCAGAGATAGCAGGTTCTTCTCAGAGCCTATCAGTATATCCCCGAACTTCACTACCGAACGCCCGGCAAGGAGAGCTTCTTTCACTCCTTCCTGAGAACGTTCTTTGGCAAATACAATCGTCATCGGTCCACTTTGTTTGTCCGTACGATACGTTTGCTTATAAACGCCATGTATATCGGTATTTCCCATATATGTCAGGCCGTATTCCTTACAGTAATTAAAAGCTTTCGGATAGTACTCAAAGCCGTTCACCACCTCTATTCCATGTATTTTTTTTTGCTTAATCAAATCTTTATGGACATTATATAAAGTGCTTGTGTCGTTAGGCCACCCCGGATGATTCCACATAATGAAGGCCCCTTGCTCCAAAGCGTTGTCAACAGCTCTCAGAGGATCTTCACGTCCAGTGCATTGGCATCCGTCAAGAAGAGAGCATTGATGTGCCTATCGGCTTGGAACGGGTTATCTCGGCTCCCTGAATTACTATCAGATTGGAAGCTTTCTCTACAGTCTTTGCCCTTTTGTAAGATTCGTTATGGTCGGCCTTGATATAGTCTTTATTGGGGCGATATTCTATATGGTCGGTAATGGCTATCACATCCAGCCCGCGAATAGCAGCTTCCCACACCCGATTTTCAGGTTTTATATCTCCATCGGAGAAGATGGTGTGGGTATGAAAATCACACTTCAGAGTTTTATATCCTTCCACATCGGGGATATAAATATATTCGCCCGAATAAGGCTGCTGTGCTTCCGGTACCTTCACTACTTCCAGGCCCTGCAACTGTGCAGAGCCCCGAAGTGTGAAAGCCGATAAAAAAACCAAAGATAAAATTAACTTTTTCATTCGTCTCTCTATTTTATAGTTTGCTATTTTGCAGGAGTAATCTTCACGAAGGTGACACCGTGATAGGGAACTTCCGTCCGGAAGATGCCGTTCACCTCTCCCAAGTCTTTCTGTCGCCACAAGTCACGAACCATTGCTTTTCCTTCAATGCCAAGCTGTTTCAAATCAAAATCAAAAGCATACTCTCTCATCTGCATAGCTTCAGCATCCTCCTGATCCCAAAGAATGAAATAAGGGTCTACATGGAAGAAGCCCACCGCATAAGAACCGTCGTACAGTTTTTTACTCCATACTTGGCCGTTCTCTACCATCATCTTCTTGGCGGGAGCCACCATGGGGTCTTGGCTGACTGCTATCACTTCGTTGTTGGTCAGCAGATTCAGCGTAAAATCGTCCATATTTGCCATGTCGCAACCTATGAGTAAAGGAGAAGAAAGAAGGCACCACAAAGAAATATGAGAGTACTGTTCGTCTGCCGTAAGATATGAATCGTGCACTCTGCTTCCCCAGCCTTGACCAAGCTTGCCAACAACCAGCATGTCGGGGTCATTGTTTCTGCCCGGAGCCGTAGCATCCGCACAAACATCCTGGAAAGTACCTATAGCTGTCACAACATTCCATTCGTCCGTGATGTCGCGAGTAGTGCGCCATTGGTTTCCTCCTGCTTCCGGTGCCCAGTTCCACACATTGGGAGCGCCATAACCCACACAGTAAACAATGTCACGGTTCACCTTATCCAATGCCTTGCGCATCACGATATAGGGTTCCTGAATAGTCTTCTCTTCCGAATCTTTTTCTATCTCCAAATATCCGCAATAGTCATATTTCAAATAATCCACTCCCCAGCGTTCCCATGTCTTGGCATCAATTTCTTCGTGCTGGTAGCTGCCCACATGTCCGCCACAAGTGATATGTCCCGGTGAGGAATAAATACCGAACTTCAAGCCCAATCCATGAATATAGTCTGTCAATGCCTTGAAATCGGGGAATTTATCGTTTGAAAGTATCTCGCCCTGCTTGGTACGCGCCGCAGCTTCCCAACCATCATCTATATTCACGTATTCCCATCCGTAGGCATGCAGTTTTTCGTTCATCATGCGGGCTGCGTCACGCACTTTCTCGTCGTTCACAGAAAGCCCCCAACAGTTCCAACTGTTCCATCCCATAGAAGGAGTCAAGGCTATGGCATCCCCTATTTTAACAGTTACCTCTTTCTGGGCCGTACCTTTGTCATTGGTGGCTTTGAGCGTTACCTTATACTCTCCCTCTACTGTGGCTTTACCCGTAATGCGACCGGTAACAGCATCCAATTTCACACCAGCCGGAAGCCTTCGGCCTCAAACTTCATGGGGCGGTTGCCGGTAGCCATCACGGACCATAGAAACGGATTACCCGGACGTGCGCCATAGACCAGCGGATTGTTGATGACCGGACTTTCGGGAGCAGGAGGCGTAAGGATATACTTCTCTTTTGCCACCGGTTTTGCCCACGCAGGAACAGGTTTCACATCGCCACGGGTCGTTATCTTCACATTGAGCCAGTCGGCATGGTCGTACATAATGCCGTCACCACATTCTTCTACCAATAGCAGCACTTTGTCCACCCCTTTCAGGTTTACATTAGTCGTCCCTTAAAAAGTGCCCATCTGCGGAATATTGTACGGAAACAGTATCCCGCAGATTTTTTCAATAAGCCACAAAAGAGTCCTCATGGCTCTTTTGAAGTTGTATGCGGCGGCAGCTAAAAG
>ENA-OQCX01000363-OQCX01000363.1-human-gut-metagenome-genome-assembly--contig:-NODE-363-length-23703-cov-1.767051_pt1 | contig 23703 bp, 35 predicted proteins | sample MGYA00242762_ERZ504587 | MGnify/ENA primary metagenome ERZ504587 (study PRJEB26092, sample SAMD00036337) | human gut metagenome | host: Homo sapiens | study: EMG produced TPA metagenomics assembly of... | reverse complement strand
CGTATACGGCGCTCTCCCCGCTGCTCGATGATTTTTACACGGAGCGCGACGTGCGGAACGCACCAAACAGCGGCGCAGGATTTATTTCGCCTGGTTACGAGCACCATGGAGCGCATTACGCGCCGCCTCAACGCGCAGCGCGCTGAGCTTGCAGCCAGCGAGGACCGGGAAGCGCTGCGCATTCGCGCGGAGCTGATCAATGCCTACCAATATGCGCTGGAAAAGGGCGCTCCGTTTTATGAAGTGGAAAATTATTATGATGGCAACCGCCTTTTGCGCATCCCGCGGACCCTGCCCTGTCGCCCGCGCACAATGCGCAAAAGTATTATAAAGAATACCGCAAGGCGCAGACGGCTCAGAAGGTGCTTACCGGGCAGATTGCCGCCGGCGAACAGGAGCTGCAATATATGGAGAGCGTGTTTGACGCGCTGAGCCGCTCCCAATCGGAGCGGGAGCTGTTGGAGATTCGGGAGGAGCTTGCGTCAAGCGGTTATCTGAAAATCAGGCGGGGCGCAAACGGCGCAAAACAAAAAGCCCCCAAAGCGCTGCCGCCGATGGAATTTTGCACGGATGACGGCTTTACTGTGCTAGTCGGCCGCAATAATGTGCAGAACGATAAGCTCTCGTTAAAAACGGCAGCAAAAGAGAATTTATGGCTGCATACCAAAAACATCCCTGGCTCGCATGTGATTCTGGTTACCGGCGGGCGGGAGCCGAGCGAGCAGGCGCTCCTTCAGGCCGCCCAGCTTGCCGCATGGTTCAGCCGGGCGCGGGAATCCTCCTCCGTGCCGGTGGATTATACGCCGGTGCGCATGCTGCGAAAGCCGCAGGGCGCGCGGCCCGGCAAAGTGATTTATGATACTTACCGGACGGTCAGCGTTCGTCTCCGGGGAGCTGGCGCAGCGTCTGCAAAAGGGAAAAGAACATTTGTAACGGATTGTAATTTTTTAGGCCCGTTTTATGCGAATAAGGCATGAAACGGGTCTTTTTTTGTAAAAAAAGAGCCCTTTAATTTGTCTATTACTACAAATTTGTAACAAAAGGGTTACAATTTTGTAATCGCGTGCTATAATAACAACAAAAGGTTCCAATGAGCATGTCACCGGATCTGCTCAACAAGTTGGATTGTGCCTATCTTATCACATGGATCAAACAGATTTTTTAGGAGGCATTCCGCATGGATATTGTTACGAGGGAATATTCCTTTCCATCGGTTACCGGCCTTTCCGATATTTATGCGAAGAGCTGGGCTCCCTCGGAGGAGAGGGAGGTAACCGCTGTGATTTCAGATTTTGCACGGCATGGCGGAACATATCGCACGATATGATGCGTTTGCATCCTATCTATGCGGGCAGGGTTTTGCTGTGTTTGCAAATGACCATGTAGGGCATGGTAAAAGCGCGAAAAGCGACGAGGAGCTGGGCTATTTTGGCGAGGAAAACGGCTGGAAGGCCTTTGCCCGGGATGCAAAGCAGGTAACAGATCTGGCGCGCAAGGCATACCCCGGGCGGCCCATCCTTATTTTTGGGCACAGCATGGCTCCTTTGCCGCCCGCTATTATACAGAGCTCTATGGCAATGAGATCAGCGGCGCCATTTATTGCGGCACAAGCGGCGAAAACCCAGCGGCCGGGATTGCGGTGGGCCTCGCTTCCTTTGTGGCGAAGCGCCGTGGCAGCCGTTACCGCAGCGAATTCATCAACCGCCTCGCCTTTGGCAGCTATAATAAAAAATGCGATTCGCCGCGCACGGCTTTCGACTGGCTGACAAAAGAGGAGGAGATCGTTGATCGCTATCTTCAAGATCCCTGGTGCGGTTTCTTATTTACCGCGGCGGGTTACCGCGATTTGTTCAGCCTGCTCAAGCATGTGTCTGCGCCGAAATGGTATCAAAAAGTGCCCTATCCGCTCCCGATCCTGCTCATCTCCGGTGAGATGGATCCGGTGGGCGATTATGGAAAGGGTGTGCGGCAGGTTTACCGGATCTCAAAAAGACGGGGCATGGCGATGTGACGCTTAAGCTCTATCCTGGTGATCGGCATGAAATCCTCAACGAGACTGATCGGAAGGCTGTGTTTGCTTCATCGGTGAGTGGGCGCGCCGCGTTGTGGAAGGGGAGCCCGCAAACGCGTCGAAGGCCGATTAATATGGGAAGAATGGGATCGGCCATCCGTTAGGCCGTCCTGTAAAAAACGTTTCTCATTAGGGGAGTGTATCTTTTGAAAACATTATTGGTTTACTATTCCAATCAAAAAAATATTCGCTCGCTCTGTGAAGCTTCTGCACGGGAGGGGGAAGTGGACGTTTTGGAACTGCGCGAGCGCTATGATCGAGGCGTGCTTTCCGCCGCTACGGTTGGCTCCTATCTGGCTCCAGGGGCATGGGGTCGCAAATCGATCCGTTTGAAATCGATTTTGATGCGTATGATACGGTTATTTTGGCCACTCCTGTTTGGCATGGCAGCCCGGTGCCCGCAGTAAACGCCTTTTTGCATAAGGTGGACTTGCGCGGCAGGGCGATTTCAGGCCTGCTTTTATATGATGGGCGGCACGCTGCAAAAGCAATGGATACGCTGCGTGAACGCGTCCGCCTCGCCGGCGGCGCCTGCCGCGATGTTGTGTGTATTTCAGCCAAAGAACTGCGCGAGAAGAACTGTGACGTGTTTTCGTTTGCAAAAGCGGAAACACGTCTTGCCCCGGTTCTCTCTTAGCCCCCCAGCGCGCAGTGGAAGTGAACCGCCGTTTTTCTTCGGAAAATACGGTGGTTTATTTTTGCCGCAAACCGGCTTGGGCGTGATTGAGGGCTGGGGGAGTGTGGCATAATAACTTTACAAAACGCTGGCAAAATCAAAGATTTTGAGGGTTGTGAAGAACATTGAGCCATTGATTCGGGCTGATGGCCTGTGGCTACGCCGCTCATTTCGCAGAGGTTAGAGCTTCAAACAGAGTTTGAAGCATTGGAAAAATGCCTGTCGGCGCGAAACGCCAGCTGTTGTATATTTTTTCTTTGCGGGAGGTTGTGTTTTTACGCATTACAGTTTGACTTTTTCCTGAAATTGGCGTAAAATGAGCCTTGTTAGGATAAGCTAACATAATGCACAGAGATCATGCTGAATTTGGAGGCTGAATCGTATGGATTACACAAGGGAAATTTCACCTGGAATTCACTGGGTGGGTGGCAACGACAGACGTCTAGCGTTGTTTGAAAATATGTTTCCACTGCCGCAGGGCGTAGCCTATAATTCCTACCTGATTTTAGATGATAAAGTAGCTTTAATGGATACGGTAGATGCGGCAATCACCCGGCAGTTTTTTGAGAATATGGATCGTCTGCTGGCAGGGCGCGCGATTGATTATCTAGTGGTAAACCATATGGAGCCGGATCACTGCGCTAACATTGAGGAGCTTGCGCGCCGCTATCCGGAAATGAAAATTGTAGGCAATCAAAAAACATTTCAAATGATCCGCCAGTTTTATGATTTTTCACTGGACGATCGCTGCATAGAGGTGCGCGAGGGCGACTCGCTACGCTGGGCGCGCACACATTGCAGTTTTATTTTGCCCCTATGGTGCATTGGCCGGAAGTGATGTTGGCATTTGAGGAGAGCCAGGGCATCCTCTTTGCGGCGGATGCCTTTGGCTCATTCGGTGCGCATGATGGGGATATTTTCAGCGACGAAAAGGATTTTGAGCGGATCTACCTTTCGGAAGCGCGCCGGTATTATGCCAATATTGTGGGCAAATATGGCCCGCAGGTGCAGGCCGCCCTGAAAAAGCTTGGCGGTGTTGATGTAAAAATGATTTGTCCGCTGCATGGCCCAGTTTGGCGCGAGGATCTCGGTTATATTCTGGATAAGTATGATCGGTGGAGCAAATATATCCCGGAGGAGCCCGGTGTGGTGCTGGCCTATGCCTCTATGTATGGCAATACGGAAAATGCGGTGGATCTGCTTGCAGGCAAGCTGGCGCAGCGCGGGATTGCAAACCTGAGCGTTTTCGATGTTTCCAAAACGCATCCCTCCGAGATCATTGCAGAGATGTTCCGTTTGAGCCATATGGTGCTCGCTTCGCCCACCTATAACATGGGAATTTATTACGGAATGCACGGCCTTCTCCATGAGATGGCGGCGCTCAACCTGCAAAACCGTAAGGTGGCGATCATCGGCAACGGCTCTTGGGCGCTGCGGCGGCGAACCTGATGAAAAAGCAGGTGGAGGGCATGAAGAATATGGCGCTCGTCTGCGAGCCGCTGGAAATCCGCTCTGCGTTGAAAAAGGAGCAAATGCCCGATGTGGATGCAATGGTGGATGCGATTTGTGCCTCCATGGAAGCGGTATAAAAGCCTTTTTATTGTTCCCTCCCGGCAGAAATCTTCTGCCGGGAGTTTTGTGTTTTTCTTGAAAAGCACAGGCTTAGAAATGGATGGACTTTTTTGTATGTATCCCGTATAATAAATAAGAAAAAGCGGTGAACAGCCCTGCTTTTATTGGTCGGGGCTCCGCTGCTGGAAGGATGGATATGAAATGAAAAAAGTATGGAAACTGCTTGCGTTGCTCCTAGCTGCAATCCTGATGTTGACGGCGCTGACCGCCTGTGCTGGCCCGGAGAAGAAGCTGCTGGGCAAATGGATGGATTCCTCCAATATGAGCGGCTATGAATTTCAGGAAGAGGGGATTGTGGAGCTGACCTATGCGAATTTCACCGTGCCGGTCGTCAACATCCCGTTTACAGGCTCGGTAAAGGGAACATATTCCATCGGGGAGGATAATACCCTTACGATCAATTATTCCATTTACAGCAAGAGCATCACGAAAAGCTATACCTATTCGATTGAGGATAGCACCTTAACGATGGTGGAAAAAGAGTCCGGCAACCGCTCCATGTATATTCGCCAGGCAGACACGACTGCCTGACCGATTCTGTGCTGCCGGGTGAAAGGATGGTCATATGTCTGTGCCGTATGAGCGGCTGGATGCCGTTTCGATGCTCTATCCGGCGCTGAGCTTCGGTAGGCGCGGGTATCTATTTCGCTTGTGCGCCGTTTTAACTGAGGCGGTGGATGCGCAGGTGCTTGGTGTGTCCGTCCGGGCGCTCAGGCCGCGGTTTCCCGTCCTGTATACGCATCTGAAAAAACGTTTTTGGGCTATGTGCATGTTCCGGCAAAAGATTTGGATATTATCGGGCGAGAGGAGCCGTATCTCACGCTGCCAGAGCTGTATGATACCGCTAAGCCCGCCTTTCGAATTTACTGCGAGGGCAACAGAATTACCATGGACGTATTCCACGCCAATGCGGATGCAGGCGCGGCAATTGCGTATTTACAGCAGTTGTTAGAGGATTATTGTGTACGCATGGAGGGCCGAGAGCCATGCGCGGCGGCCCCGGCCTCAGAGGCCGAGCTGGCCGACGATTACCTACGCAACTTTGACAGGACGAAAAACGCCTCCTTTGTGGAAAAGCAGGCGTACCGTTTCCGTCTTCTACCGGATGGCGACTATGTGCGGCTGACCTGCTTCTCCATTGATCTGGGCGGCATCAAGGGCAGGATAAAGCCGGAGGGCTTCACAGTGAATGACTATTTGGCCGCGGCGTTGTTCCTGGCGATTGCGCTCGGTGTGCAAATCCCAAAAGGCGCGCCGGATGTTTCCCTCTCCATTCCGATCAATCTGCGCCCGTTTTTCGGCTCCGTTACACAGCGCAATTTTTCATACTATGTCAATGTGCGCATCCCTGTGGTAGCTGATATGGAGCAGGCGTTGCGCTGCATACATCGGCAGGTGCGGGAGGCGACGCAACGCGACCGGCTGCTCTCCGGCATCGCCGCCACGGTGAAAACGGCCAATCATATTTTTATCCGCTATACGCCGCGTGTGGTGAAGGAATTCATGATCCGCCGGGTTTACCGTGTGATTGCGGGCACAGGGATGACGACAACGCTATCGAATCTTGGATTTCAGAAGCCGCGCCGGTGGTGGAAAAGAAGCTCAACCGTTTTGAGATGTATCTTGGTGCGGGCGGAGGCGGGATGACAGCTTCCGCAGTCGGTTGCGGGCAAGCGGTATCCCTGTGCATCAGCGCATCCTCGCAGAACCGGTGTGTGGAGCATGCGTTGGAGGCAATTTTGCGGAAAGACGGCATTCCAATTCACCGCCAACGAGCAAGAATTCCGCAATTTCCAAAAAATAAAAGAAAACGGCATAGCCAGTCTGTGAGCCTGTGAAAGGGTCGGATGTGCGCAAGTGGGCGTGCATCCGGCCTTTTTGCCCCCTCCCCCGATGGGGTTCGGTCAAGTTCAATTTCCTACACCTTAGCCTCTGATTCCATCTGATGTGAAAAACATGGGGCGGCAAACACGGCCTTTTCCGTACAGGTCTACTAAAATCGGCCATGGTTCTGGTAATTGATGCCGAAATGCTTGAAAGCGCCCCTAAAACTATGTATAATAAAACACGAGGCTAGAGACGAACAATCCATGCGCACCCTGCGGTATTGCCCACCGGATGCGGATTGTTCGCTTTTTTTGAAATGCAAACGGCGAAATAAGCCGTTTTTTGAAGGAGGCAATTTGTTTTGAGTTGTTGCTGTGAACAGAAACAGGAAAGCGATCTGACGCTTTTGGACGGCGTGCTGGACGAATATGCCAGTGTGCCGGGCAGCCTGATTACCATTTTGCAAAAAGCGCAGGAAATCTATGGGTATCTTCCGCAGGATGTGCTGCGTCATATTGCGCAGCAGACGGGCGTAAAGCCTGCGAAGGTGTTTGGCGTGGCAACTTTCTACGCGCAGTTCCGTTTCCAGCCGGTGGGGAAATATCTGATCATGCTCTGCCAGGGAACGGCGTGTCACGTCAATGGCTCTCAGATGATCGAGCAGGCGATCGTGGAGGAGTTGGGAATTCACGACGGCGAAACTACCTCGGACGGCCTAATTTACACTCAAAGATGTGGCATGCCTTGGCTGCTGTAGCCTTTCGCCCGTGATGATGATAAACGATGAGACCTACGGCACCCTTACACCGGAGAAAACAAAAAAATCCTGCGGGAGCTGAAGGCGCGTGCATCGGAGCAAAAGGGAGGTCCGCAATCATGAAAATTGTAGTCGGGCAGGGCAGCTGCGGCATCGCGGCGGGCGCTGGGCGCGTTTATGACGCGCTGGCACAGGCGCTTTCAGGCACAGCACACGAGCTGACGATCGCAGGCTGCATCGGCATGTGTTATCTCGAGCCGATTGTAGATATTTATGAAGAGAGCGGCGCGCTCACAAGGCTTGTGCGCGTGCAGCAAAAGGATGTTCCTACCATTGCAAAGGCGGTGGAAACAGGCGATCAAAGCGCCTTGGCCGCGCTTATGATCACGGATGACGACAAGGCGTTTCTCGACCAGCAGACGCGCATCGCGCTGCGGCATTGTGGCGTGATCAACCCGGAGAAAATCGAGGATTATCTCGCGGACGGCGGCTACAGCTCCATTCGCAAAGCGCTCGCCTCCATGGCGCCGGAGGATGTGATTGAAACCATCAAGGTTTCCGGCCTGAAGGGGCGCGGCGGCGCGGGCTTTCCCACCTGGTTTAAATGGAATGCGGCGCGCAAAGAGCAGGCCCAGCCGAAATACCTCATTTGCAATGCGGATGAGGGCGACCCCGGTGCGTTTATGGATCGCGCGGTGATCGAAGGCGACCCGCACAACCTGATTGAAGGCATGCTGATCGCCGCCTATGCGATTGGGGCTTCCGAGATGGTTGTCTATGTGCGTGCGGAATATCCGCTTGCGGTCAAGCGGCTGCGCAATGCGATCCGCCAGGCGGAGGAACAAGGCTTTTTGGGCGACAACATCCTCGGCTCCGGCTTTTCCTGCCGGATGCGCATCAAGGAGGGCGCGGGTGCGTTTGTCTGTGGCGAGGAGACGGCGCTGATCGAATCGCTCGAGGGCCAGCGCGGCATGCCGCGGCTCAAGCCGCCATTCCCCGCGGCGAGCGGCTATTGGCACAAGCCATCGAATATTAATAACGTTGAAACGTTGCAAACGTCCCATGGATTTTGTTAAACGGCGGCGAGGCTTTTGCCTCCATGGGCACGCCGGACAGCAAGGGCACTAAGGTTTTCGCCCTCACGGGCAAGATTAAAAAGGGCGGTCTGGTGGAAATCCCGATGGGCAAAACTGCGGGACGTCATTTTCGGCATCGGCGGCGGCATTCGCGGTGATCGGGAATTCAAGGCTGTGCAGATGGGCGGCCCCTCCGGCGGCTGTATCCCAGCGGAAAAGCTCGATACCATCATTGATTATAAAGCCTTGGGTGCGACAGGCGCGATCATGGGCTCCGGCGGCATGGTCGTCATGGATGAAACCACCTGTATGGTGGAGATGGCGCGCTTTTTCCTCGATTTCACCGCCAAGGAGTCCTGCGGCAAGTGCGTGCACTGCCGGCTGGGTACAAAGCGGATGCTCGAAATTCTCACCCGTATTGTCAATGGAGAGGGAAAAGAAGGCGATGTCGAACTGCTCGAAGAGCTGTGCGCCAGCATTAAGGACGGCGCGCTCTGCGGCCTCGGCCAGACGGCGCCGAATCCGGTGCTCACAACGATCCGGTATTTCCGCAAGGAATATGAGGCGCATATCCGGGAAAAGAAATGCCCGGCGCACCAATGCGCGGCGCTGATCTCCTACCGGATTGACCTGATGTGTGCACCGGTTGCACGCTGTGCGCACGCAACTGCCCGGTCAAGGCCATTTCCGGCGAGGTCAAAAAGCCCCATGTGATCGATCCGGAGATCTGCATCAAGTGCGGCAAGTGCAAGGCAGCCTGCCGGTTTGGCGCAGTCCTTGTAGACTAGCCGTTTTGCGGAGAAAGGTTGGTTATTATCATGAAAATTCGTGTGAACATAGATGGTTATGAGATCGAAGCGCAGGAGGGCGCGACAATCCTCCAGATTGCCCGGGAAAACGGCATTGAAATCCCCACGCTGTGCCATGACGCGCGCGTAGAGCTACGGCGCTGCGGGCTATGCGTGGTGGAAGTTGAAGCAGCCCGAAGCTTGCCCGCGCCTGCGCCACCAAGGCGGCGGACGGCATGGTGATCCATACGCAGGGCGAACGGGCCAAACAGGCGCGCAAGGTGGCGCTGGAGCTGCTGCTCTCTGACCACGAGGGCGATTGCAAAGCGCCCTGCTCCTCAACTGCTGCGGGGACGGACTGCCAGGCTATGTCGGCCTGATTGCAAACGGGCAGTATCGGGAAGCGGTTAAGCTTATCAAGGAGAAGGTGCCGTTGCCCGCCTCTATTGGGCGCATCTGCCCGCATCCATGCGAGCAGGCTTGCCGCCGCAAGATGGTGGAGGATCCCATTGCGATCGCACATCTGAAGAGCTTTGCGGCGGATCTTGATCTGCGCAGCTGGGCACCGTATCAACCCGAATGCGCGCCGGATACACATCGAAAAATATCCATTGTAGGCGGCGGTCCCGCGGGCCTGACCGCGGCCTATTTCCTGCGGACGATGGGCCATTCCGTGGCAATTTATGACGCCATGCCCAAGATGGGCGGCATGCTGCGCTACGGCATCCCGCAATACCGTCTGCCCAAGGAGGTGCTCGATCAGGAGATCGCAGCGATCGCAAATCTAGGAGTTACCATGATCAACAACGCCAAAATTGGCGACGGCGTAACGCTCGATGAGCTGCGCGAGGGCAGCGATGCGGTGCTGGTCGCCATCGGCGCGTGGACGTCGAGCTCTATGCGCGTGCCGGGCGAGTCCCTCAACGGCGTGATGGGCGGCATCGACTTTTGCGCCATGTGGCGCTCAACGAGCCTCTGGGATCGGCGAGCGCGTAGCGGTCGTTGGCGGCGGCAACACGGCGATGGACGCCTGCCGCACCGCGGTGCGTATGGGCGCAAAGGAAGTGTATATCATCTACCGCCGCACGCGCGATGAGATGCCTGCGGATGCGTTAGAGATTGCACAGGCGGAGGAAGAGGGTGTCGCCTTCAAATTTCTGACGAATCCCGTGGAGATTTTGGGTGCGGGCGGCTCTGTGCGCGGCGTGCGGCTTCAGCAGATGGCGCTCGGCGGAACCGGATGCGAGCGGCCGGCGCAGGCCGGTTCCAGTGGAGGGCGCGTTTGAGGATTTGCCGCTCGACAACCGTCATCATGGCGATCGGCCAATGGACGAATCCGGAGGGCTTTGAAGCGCTGGAGCTGACAAAGCGCGGCACGATGCTGCGGATGAAAGCACGTTTTCCACCTCCCTCCCGGCGTGTTCGCAGTGGGCGACGCGACGAATAAAGGCGCGGATATTGCGATTGCGGCCATCGGCGAGGCCGGGAAGGCGGCGAAGGTAATCGATCACTTCCTCCAGGCGCTGCCGTTGCTTATCGCAAGCCTTATGTGGTGGAGCGCACCGTCACGCCGGAAATGCTTGCGGACCGGGAGCGGAAAGCACGCGTGCAGATGCCGCACCTTTCCCCCGAAGAGCGGAGAACAAACTTTAAAGAGATTGATCTTGGCTATACGCAGGAGCTGGCAAAGCGGGAGGCCTCTCGATGCCTGGAATGCGGCTGCCACGATTCTTTTGAATGCAAGCTTTTGCACTATGCGAACGAATACGAGGTTGCGCCCGCCCGCTTTGAGGGCGAAAAGCATACCCGTCCACAGGAGCAGACGCATCCGTTTATCGAGCGAAACGCCGATAAATGCATCCTCTGCGGCCTGTGTGTGCGCGTGTGCGACGAGGCAATGGGGCGGACGGCTTTGGGCCTTGTCAGCCGCGGCTTTGATACGGTGGTCGCGCCGGAATTTGGCCGGAAGCTCGAACAGACGGACTGTATCTCCTGCGGCCAGTGTGTGGCGGTTTGCCCGACGGGCGCGCTGCGGGAGCTTCAGCCAATTCAAAAGAGTGTGCCGGTGGGGGAAAAATCCACGCTGACCACTTGTTCCTTCTGCTCCATGGGCTGCCCTGTCGACCTGCGTACGCGCGGCGATATGATGACGCGCGCTCTGCCTGTGGGGGAGAGCGGCATGCTTTGCGCCGGTGGGCGTTTTGGCTTTGGCGCGGCGCAGGAAGAGGGTAGGCTGAAAATGCCGCTGCTGCGGGAAAATGGGGCGTTGATCCAGGTGCCGTTTAATGAAGCGGTTGGCTGCGTCAGTGAGCGCATGGCGGATATCATCAGCCGGTATGGAAGTGGAGCGGTTGCCGTCACGGTTTCCGAGCGCTCTACCTGCGAGGAGGCGTATCTGGCCAAGCGCTATGCAAACGAGGCACTCGGCACCGAGAACCTCTGCTCCTTCGGCCTAATGGAGAGCGGTGTGAAAGAGGCGCTGGGCATCGACGCTTCCCTGAACACCTTCGAGGAGCTCAACGGCACGGATGTGATCCTGCTCATTGGGGCGACTCCGGCGCTTTCCACAACAATGGCGGGTGTGCGTATCCGCAAAGCGGTGAAGCAGGGATCAAGCTCATGCTGATCGGCCCGAACCGGACTTGGTTTGACGATTTCGCACAGTGGCATTTTCAGACGGATGAAACAGCTTTCCTCACAGCGATGCTTGAGGCGCTCCAAAATCCGGAGGCCACGGGCGAGGCGGCGCAAGCGGCCGCAATTTATCGCGGTGCAAAAAAAGCGATGATTGTTTATCACGATGCGCAGGTGTCGCGGCAGGCTGCCGTGCTGGCAGCATCACTCGCCAAAAAATCCGGCCATATCGGCCATGCGCGCGACGGCTTAATCGTCCTGAAACCTGGTGCAAACAGCCAGGGCCTTTCCCTGCTGGGGGTGAAGCCCGCTTCCCAGATTGACTGGACAACGATCAAGGCAGTTATCTCCTTTGGGAGATGCTGCCGGAGGCCTGCACGCAGAATGCGGAATTCCTGGCAGTGCAGGATGTTTACCTGACGGATACGGCTAGCCGCGCGGATGTTGTGCTGCCCGGGAGCATTTTTTGCGGAAACCGACGGCACTATCTTTCCGCCAGCGAAAGCTTGGCGTGGTGCGCAAAGCGTTCCGGCCGCTGTGTGGGTTTGAGGGCTGGCAGATGATTCAGGCGCTGGCGAACGACTGCATGGAGAGCCGTGGCATGGACTATGAAAGCCCGGCGGAGATTTTTGCCGATCTCTGTGCGAAGGTAGAGGCTTGCGCGGCGCAAACCGTTGTGCAGGCTGTGGAAAGCATCCGGCCTTCTGGCCTGTGGGGCAGAGCCCGGTGCTCACGCCTGTTGCAGAGAAGGATGTGCCGCAGCAGGCGAATGCGCCGCTGTGCGTTCCCCAGGGATGTGCCAATGTGTTGGGGCAAAAGTTTACCATAAAACGGAATTCTACGCGGCAATGATAGATGAAAAATAGAATATGGCGTATCGGTTCCGCCCCTGCGCAATGCGGCGGGGGCGGATGAAAAGGGAACACGGTGTGAATCCGTGACAGCCCCCGCTACTGTGTGAAGGACAAATTCCCCACCGGCTTGCTGCGCATGTGTATGATGCATAAAAGCCGGGAAAGCGTGATTTTGTATCCGTAGAGATATGAAAAATGCAGGCCGCCATGCGTGGCTTGCAGACGCTTTTCAGGAGATTGCGGCCAGCTTTATGCTTGCCACAGATCCTGGCCACTGGACAACCTGTCTGGGAAGGCATGGAGAAGGCGGATGATTTCGAGCCAGGAGACCTGCCGTGCGCCCGGGGAAACCGCTGTTTCCCTAGAAATGTATCATTCCTTTCGGCGGGAGAGGAAGTATGCGGTGATGGAGCACAGGAGGAGTTTTCCTTTCCAGGCTTTGTCCCAATACTTTGCGAGCCCGAAAAGGGCTCGCTTTTCCTTTATCGTAATATAATTTGAAGGAGTCGGACAACATGAAAAAGACATGGAAACCCATTCTCTCCTTGCTCCTCGCGCTGTGCATCACCGTTAGCACAGCGGCGGGCGCAATCGCTATCGGGCGTGAAAGCGCAGCGGATGGACAGCCAATTGGCTGCTGAAAAATGTGGCCGTAGATCCGGCGGATCAGGAGCCGGACAACATCGTGGATTGGGCGGCTTTCGCCCTTGCAAGAGGCGGTTACCAAATTGATGGGGATTATTTGCAGTACATCGACGGCGTGGTTAGGGCGAATTTTTCGCAGCTCTATTTAAGCGACTATGCGCGTATCGCGCTGGCGGTTGCCGCGGCGGGAGGAGATGCCCGCAATGTGGGCGGGCATGATTTGATAGAAGCCATCGCCCAAACGGATTTCACGCGGGAGATTTATACGGACGGCGTTTCTTTTGCGCTGCTTGCAATGGATTCCATGCGGTATGAGCTTCCGGAAACGGTGCGCAGGGCCGCGGTGGACGCGCTTTGCAGTGCACAACGGGAGGATGGCGGCTTTAATTATGCGCTTCGTGTCAATCCGGAGGACCCCTATTCGGTTGATGGAAGCATAGACACGACGGGGCCGGTTCTCGCAGCGCTTGCGCCTTATCAGGCGGAGGAGAAAACTGCGGGTGTGATTGAGCGGGCGCTCGCCTTCCTGAAGGCCAATCAAAATGTAGAGACGGCAGGTTTTGGCTTTATGGGAAGCGACAGCGCGGAAACGATCTCGATGGCTATTGTAGGCCTGACCGCACTGAGGATTGACCCTTGCGGGCCGGAATATGTGAAAAACGGAAAAACCATGCTGGATGCGCTGCTTACCTTCGTCAACCCGGATGGCGGTATGCGCGCATGGGACGGCAGCTCCAACAGCTTGACAACCTATCAATCGCTGAGTGCGCTGGAGGCTTATGCGCGCTTCGTGGAGAACGGCACAGCGTTTTATGATTTGTCCGATTTAACACGAGAGCCAGAATCCTCTGAAACGGCAAGCACAGCAGAACCAACAGCATTGCCTGCTACCCAACCCCAGACAGACAGTGTGCAGGAAAGCGGAACGGAAATGGATAATCCAGAAAATCCATCCACAGGCTCCGGCCTGGCAGTGGCAGGGATTGCTTCGCTGGCGCTCCTCTCTGCCGGTGCGCTGATGGTGAGCAGAAAGCGGATGAGCGGCGATGAATAAAGAGAGAAGCTACCGGCGTTTTTTGGCGCTATGCATTACCCTGCTGCTCCTATTGTTGGCGGCGGGATGTGGCATCATGGAAGGGCCGGAAACGCAGGCGGATACGCAGGCTGTTCTGATTTTGGATATCAGATCACCTCGCAAGCGGATGCCAAGCCGGCCGTATCCGCTTCCACCTTCCCAGCGAAGCATCGGAGGCTCCGACTCGCACAGCGCTGTTACCGCGGGCCAGGGTATAGGGGAAACGGCAACTCGGGCGGTGAAGCCTGAGCCAACGGCTGTGGCGCCCACCACGGAAAGGCCGCAGGAAACTGCCGCCGTTTCACCCAAGCAGGCGACGGTAGCGCTTGCCGTCACCTGCCGCAATGCTGTGGCGAACGGCATTCAGAACTGGCCTGGCTACAGCGGAATCGTACCGGCCAACGGCGTGATTTATGAAAACAGCGCGGTTCCCATTGCAGAGGGTGAAACTGTGCTCGACGTGCTAAAAAAAGTGCTGAAAGAGCAGAAAATTCCGCTTAGTGAAAAGCATGGCTATGTCCGCTCCATCAACGGCCTGAATGAAAAGCTGCGGGGGAACAGAGCTTTCCCCAAAGCGGATGGCTTTATCAGGTGAACGGTGTGTTCCCGAATATGGCCGCCAATCAATATAAGCTACAGGCGGGCGACCGGATGGAATGGGTTTATACCTGCAAGCCCGGAGATACGAAGCGTAATATGCAATAGCATAGGATACGATACCCTGCTGGGTGGAGCCGCTTTGAATGGAGCGGTTTCGCCCGGCATTTTTATTCCCATGTGTGCCAATTGCATTTTTATCATAACCGTGCTACACTTGTTCTAAATCGCAAGGGGGTAACGTCATGAGAATTTTAACCGCCGCGCAGATTCGCGCGGTTGAGGAGCGAGCCGTGGATACGGGGCTTGACTATCTGCGGTTGATGGAAAACGCGGGCTCCGCCTGCGCGCGTTTTGTTGCAGAAAAAGCACAGATTACGCTGGAATCCAATACAGCTGCCACCGTTGTATGTGGAAAAGGCAAAAACGGCGGCGACGGCTTCGTGATTGCACGTAAGCTGTATGACAAGGGCGCTGAGGTGAGCGTTGTTCTTGCGGCGGGGCATCCGGTTGCTGCGGATGCACTGGAGATGTACACGCGCATGACCGCGCTGCCGATTGAAGTCGTGAACTATGAAACGCAGCGCGATTTGGCGTTGGAAAAGCTGCGCACGGCGCAGGTACTTGTGGATGCGGTGTTTGGAATTGGATTTACGGGGATCCGAATGCACAGACGCCCGGCTGTTTGAAGCGATGTCCGCTTCGCCTGCGTTGAAGATTGCTGTGGATTTGCCAAGCGGCGTCAACTGCGACGTGAGCCTTGCGCCGGAGTACGCGTTCCATGCCGACTGCACGGCGGCAATTTCCACGCTCAAACCAGCCCATGTGCTCTATCCGGCGGCTGCATTGAGCGGGGAGGTGAGCGTGGTGCGCATCGGCATCCCGGAGGGCTGCTATGAGGATGAGGACGGTATGCTTTTTTCGATTGAGGAAGATGCGGTGCGCAAGTGCTTTACGCCGCGCGATCCGATTTCTAATAAGGGTGATTACGGCCATCTGCTAAGCGTGTGCGGCAGCCGCAGGATGCCGGGGGCTGCCGTTTTGGCGGCAAAAGGCGCGGTTGCCATGGGCGCAGGCTGGTTACTGCCGCTTTTCCGGAAGGGCATATGCGGCGGTTGCTTCAAAGCTGACGGAGCCATTGCTGCTGCCGCTGCATGAAAACCGTGAGGGGACGTTTGCACAGGCGGCTCTGCCCGAACTACGCGCGGCGTTGAGCAAAGCGAGCGCGGTGCTCATTGGCTGCGGGCTCGGTGTAAATGAGGATACGGTATTCCTGGTGGAAAGGATTCTGGAAGAGGCTTCCTGCCCGGTCATTCTCGATGCGGACGGCATAAATATCGCCGCCGCGCATATAGATATGCTAAAGAACAGAAAGGCTCCGTTGCTTCTTACGCCTCACCCTGGCGAGATGGCGCGGCTGTGTGGCTGCACAGCGGCGGAAATTCAGGCGGACCGCACGGGTGCGGCGCGCAGGTTCGCGCGGGAATATGGCGTTACACTGGTGCTGAAAGGCGCGAATACCGTAATTGCCGGAGAAACGCAGCCTCCCTTTTCGTCAACCGAACGGGCAATCCCGGTATGGCGCAGGGCGGCAGCGGCGATTTGCTCGCGGGTATGCTTGCCTCCCTTGCGGCACAGGGAATGGAACCGCTCAGAGCGGCCGCAGCAGCGGTTTATCTTCACGGATTGGCAGGGGATGTCGCTGCAAAGCATTATTCCATGTGCGGCATGACGCCCTCGCTGATGGCGGAGGAATTGGCCGTTCTGCTCAAACGGTTTGGCGGATAGCCTGCCTTTTGGAGGATGGTTGCGTGATGAAAAAGGCGAAATGGCTTTGCCTGCTGTTTGTTTGCCTGCTCCTGCTGCCCGCATGCGGCGGCAAGGGCGAGGGTGGAGGAAAGGGTCAACCGCCCGCCCTGCCTGCGGAATTTGAGGCGGATATGACGGCGGTGATCTCCGAGCAGACGATCAAAGCGCATATCGTCCGCCATGCGCTGCTCTCCTGTGAAATCCGGGTGACAGAGCCGAAAATGTTTAACGGCGTTACGATCATTTGGAATGGCGACACCTATCGTGTTGAATATCAATCGATGGCGTTCGATGTTGATCTATCACAATTTCCGCAATCCGCTTTAGGCGCGGCGGTGGTGAATTCCATTGAATCGCTCGCGCGGCTGGAATCGCTTGAAATTACGGAAAAGGACGGCCAGTGGCACTATGAGGGCGAGTCGAAATCCGGCGCGTTTGAGCTGGTACAGGATGGGGAAACGGGCGCGCTGTTGTCTATTTCCGTTCCAGTGTGCAAACTGGAGGCGACGTTTACCAATTTCAAGGAGATCAAGGCGAATTAGCAGATGAACAGCCTTGCAGAATTCACAGCAATATTTACCATAATAAGGGCGGCCCTTGACCGCCCGCGGCGCACATAGTGCGCCCCTACTCCGCTTCATAAAAAATACGCAGAGACCAGGGGCTGTTGCAAAATGCTTTGCATTTTGACACCGCCTCTTTCACAATTCCGGCCGATGGAATACACTGTATTGTATCGAATATACGCTGCACAAAATCTATAGGAAAAATCGGCGCTTGAATTTTTGCTCCCCGAAATTCAATCCAAATGTTTAATTGCGCCGTGGCTGGTCAAAAATAGAAATACAAAAACCAAATTCCTTTGGAGAGTGATGAAACGTGACAATCAAACGGGGAGATATCTATTACGCGGATTTAAGCCCTGTGGTCGGCTCCGAGCAGGGCGGCGTCCGTCCGGTGCTGATCGTGCAAAATGATGTGGGCAATAAGTTCAGCCCAACGGTTATCGCCGCCGCCATCACCAGCCAGAAGTATAAAACCAATCTGCCTACGCACATTCAGGTGCATGCAAACGATTGTGGGCTGGCCAAGGATTCCATTGTTTTGCTGGAGCAGGTGCGCACGCTGGACAAACGCCGCCTGCGCGAGCGAATGGGAAACCTTGCACCCGATGATATGAACCGCATCAACCGCGCGCTGTCCGTCAGCTTTGGCCTTGGCCCGCGGGAGAGAGAAGACAAAGCCGGGAATACATAAATTCCCGGCTTTCAACTTGTCGAGCCAGAGAAGCTTTGGAGGCCGGCATCTTTTACACAGGCGGCGAACGGTTCGTTTGATTCCACTGTTCTCTGATGCGATGAAATTTTTCTTTGGATTCGCTCTCCGTTTTTGAATACATAATAGGGTCGGGCGCCGATCACTTCGATTTCTGCCCCGTTGATGCAAATCGTGTCTTCCTCTGGCAGCGCAAGGATGGCTCTCTGCTTTGAGAGGGCCAGAAGATACTCTGTGCTCTGCCGGTCCTTTTCCGCCGAACGGTTTGTATAGTGGCATAGGAGAGAGAGGCCGTTTAGCACATCGAAGCCTGCGGTATCCGTCAAATCAGTGCCATTGTTGTCGTCGCATGCGCAGCTATCGATATCCGCGCCGAAGAGGATCGCGCCCGCGCTGCCGCCGAATACAACGCCGTCGTGACGGATATAATCGGCAATTTTTTCAAAGCAGCCGCTTGCTTTCAATCCGGCTAACAGCGATAGGTGTTTCCACCGCCGAGAAAAAGCGCGCAATAATTCGCGAAATCCGTCCGATACAGTTCTTCCATGAAGAGACCCATGTTGATCCCGGCAAGTCTCAGCTCTTTGAATTCCTCTGTAATCCATGCAAGGCAGCCAGGGTATCGCTCCGGCTCCATGGCAAGCGGAATATATAACAAGGGCTTTGCGTGGTCGATGATTTCGCTGAAGCGTTGGTATGCCAGGCGCTTGGGGCCCGTCCCCACCGCCGTTGAGAAAGAGTTTCATGCTGGCTTTGCCCTCTCTTTTTTTGTGATTTGCGCTTTGTGGAACGCCGCCGTGATCCAATGTGTACATTACAGCGGCCGGAGCATCAAAAGCGCGTCTCGGTAGGAGCCGTCCCGCATTTTCACATCATGGGGCCTGCATCCATATTCTCGGAAGCCATGTCTCTGATAAAGAGATATGGCCTTTTCATTGTCCGTTAGCACCTCCAGCTCGACCTGCTCATAACCGGCCTGATGGGCGCATTCTAACACCCGAGGGATCAGGAGACTGGCAATTCCCTGATTCCAATAGCCCTGGAGGACGCTGATGCCGAAACCGCCCCGGTGCCGGTATCGTTCGTGCGAATCGGACACAGGAAGCACGCTTGCCATCGCAACCAGTTGGTTCTCCACAAACGCGCCGAGCAGAATGCCTTTCGGGTTTTCCTCCTGCTTTTGCAGAATGGTACGTTCCTCCTCCGGCGTTATTCGGATTTCGTCCGGATAACGGGATAAATTGTCGCTTTCTCCACAGACGCGAACTCGATGAGCAAGCGCCTGCTCCGCGTCTGCGGCGCATAAACTGCGCGCGATAATGACAGATCCGTTTTTCAAGGTATGTTCAGATGGAATACATTTCATCGCCATGGGCCTCCTTTCACTTGTGTCGGGCACATTTTGGATGCCGGTCCGGATTCATCCGTTAACCGCCTGGATTATTTTTTGCAATTCTTCTGCCGTTATTTTTCTGCACCCGCCCGGCCCAAGCGTTTCATCGAGCGGGAGGTCGCCCATTTTAACACGGCGCAGAGCGATGACCTCGTTGCCGAGCGCGGCAAACATCCGCTTGATCTGATGATATCTCCCCTCATGGAGCACCACCTCGGCCAGCGGAGTTTCATCGTCCTCTAAAATTTGCAGCCCCGCCTCCATGCAGCGCGTGCCGTCAGCGAGCACAAGCCCTGAGCGGAACGCTTCAATCGACCGGCCGTCCACAGGGCGCGCGAGCCGCGCGAGATAGGTTTTGGAGATATGCTTTTTAGGCGAAAGAATCCGGTGGGCAAATTCACCGTCGTTTGTAATCAATACAAAGCCGGTCGTATCCTTATCAAGCCGCCCGGCGGGGAACAATCCATCCCGACGCAGCGCGGAGCACCAGATCGATCACGGTTTTTGTTCTGCATCCCGGCTCGCGGACACGACGCCTGCGGGTTTATCGAGCATGAGATAAAGATATTTGGAAATAAAAAGAGGCCGGCCGGAAACAGTGATTTGATCCGCTTCTGGATCGCTTTTTGCCCGGCATCCCGCACGGGGCTGCCATTGAGGCAATAGCGCCGCTTTTGACGAGCCTGCGCACATCGCTGCGCGAAAGCGCGCCCTGGGAGGCGATCAGTTTATCAATGCGTTCCTGCGGCATGGCGCAGCTCCCTTCTTTTTTGAATATCAGCTTTTGCCGTTATGTAGCGGCCGTTTTCAGCAGTGCGCCTGCGGCAGCCTGTCCAAGGGCAATTCCGCCCAAGCAGAGCAGAATGCTGAGCAGGATGTAGAGAGCCCCTAACCCTCTGTTGCCGTTTTCCAAAAGAGAAAAACGCCTCCAGCGAAAAGGTGGAAAAGGTGGTAAACCCGCCGCAGACCCCTGTTTTCCAGAAGAGAGCCGCTACATCCTGCATTCTGCCACGGGCGGATGCTCCCCGCGATAAACCCGATGGCCACAGCGCCGAGTAGGTTCGTCAGCAGGGTCCAAACCGGAAAACTGCCCTTCAAGGGCAGCAGGCTGATCAGGTAGCGCAGGATCGCGCCCAACGCGCCGCCCAGGCCGACGGCAAGCAATTTCCACATGTTTTTTTCTCCTTATGGCAAGCTATGACCGGTCTACTTTTAACACGCCGTCAATCTTTGAAACCTTTGCCATTACGCTGCGCATGTGTTCCACGCCGTCCACCGTGATTGTCATCGTCAGCGTACAACGCCCATCTTTGAGTTCACGCGTGTTCATGGAATGAATCATGACGTGCATATTGGCAAGCTGGCCGGACACATCCGCAAGAAGCCCCACGCGGTCGAGGCAGGTGATGAGCAGGAGGATTTAAATTCTTCCTTCACATTTTTATCCCAATAGGCGTTGATCCAGCGCTCCGGCTCGTTGCACAGGGCGATAACCTGCGGCACGTTCGTGCAATCCCTCTTATGGATGGAAACGCCATGCCCGCGTGTGATAAAGCCGATGATCTGATCGCCGGGCAGAGGGCTGCAACACCGGGCGAATTTGATTAAGCAATTGTCGATGCCCTCCACGATCACGCCCTCGCTGCTCTTTACACGCTTTTTCGGCGGCGTAATAATTACCTCGGGCGGTTGATTCGCCTTGACGAGCTTATATACGCTTCTTAATCGACGGCATCATGCGGATGACGGAGATGCCGCCGTAGCCGATAGCAGCGTAGAAATCTTCCAGGGAGTTGCAGTGCTGCCGGTCCGCGATTTTTTGCAGGAACTCTTTGAGCGCATCATCCGCAAGGCGGATATTGTTGCGCCGGAATTCCCGCTCCAGCTCCGCCTTGCCCTCGATGATATTTTCCTCGCGCTTTTCCTTCTTATACCAAGCGCGAATTTTGCCGCGCGCCTCGCTGGTGCGCACTATTTTCAACCAATCGCGGCTGGGGCCCTTGCCCGGCTGGGCGGAGGTGAGCACCTCCACAATCTCGCCGGTTTTCACCTGATAGTCGAGCGGGACGATCCTGCCATCCACTTTTGCGCCAACCATGCGGTTGCCGACTGCGGAATGGATGGCATAGGCGAAGTCAATTACCGTTGCGCCGGTGGCAGGTTGATTACGTCGCGCGCGGGGTGAAAACGAACACGTCGTCCGGCACGAGGTCGCTCTTGATCGTTCTGGACGATGTCCTTCCACATTTTCGCTGTCCTTTTGGTTTTCAAGCAGCTGACGGATCCAGGCGAGCCGCTCCTCAAATTTATCCTTGCCGGACATACCAAGCTTGTATTTCCAGTGCGCCGCGATGCCGTATTCCGCTGTGTAGTGCATCTCCCATGTGCGGATCTGCACTTCAAACGGCACGCCCTCCTTGCCGATCACCGTGGTGTGCAGCGATTGATACATATTCGGCTTCGGCGTGGAGATATAATCTTTGAACCGGCCGGGGATCGGGCGGAACATATCGTGGATGATGCCCAGGCAGTTGTAGCAGTCAATCACAGAATCGACGATGATGCGCACGGCATAGATATCATAGATTTCATCAAAATTGTGGTTTTGCATATACATCTTGCGGTAGATGCCATGCACACTCTTGATGCGCCCGTCAATGCGCGCGCCGGGCACCACCTGATCCACGCGGGCCTGGATGCGCGCTTTGATCTCCTCCAGGAATTCCCGCCGCGCGTTGCCCTGAAGCTGGATGGATTCTTCGATCTCATGGTAGGCAACCGGGTCGAGATAGCTGATGGCGAGATCCTCCAGCTCCTCCTTGATGGCGCGAATGCCGAGCCGATGCGCGATGGGGGCATAGATTTCAAGCGTTTCCAGCGCCGTGTCGCGCCGCTTCTGCTCGGGCTTAAAATTTAAAGTGCGCATATTATGCAGCCGGTCGGCCAGCTTAATGATGATCACGCGGATATCCTGAGACATGGCAAGGAGCATCTTGCGGATATTCTCCGCCTGCTGTTCCTCCTTGGTAGAAAGCGGCACCTTGCCGAGCTTTGTCACACCATCCACAAGGTGGGCGATGGTCTTGCCGAATTTCGCGGTGATATCCGCTAAGGTTTCGTCCGTATCCTCCACCACATCATGCAGGAGCGCGGCGATCACAGATTCCTTATCCATCCCCATCTCCGCAAGGATGCGCGCTACGCAGATCGGGTGGATGATATAGGGCTCGCCTGAATAGCGGTGCTGCCCTCGTGCGATTGTCGTGCGAGCGCATAGGCTCCATCCACCTCGGCGATTTCTTCGGGTGTGAAGCTTTTGGCGAGCAGTTCGCGCAGGGCGATGTAGCCGTCGCCCTTTTGTGGGGCGGTCGCGCCCTCTTTTTGCTTCACCACAGCATCATTGCGGATCACCGGCAGGCTGTCGTGCAGAGCAGCCTCAGGCCTCTTTTTTTCTTCCGCCATGTTGATCGCCTCCAATCGCCCGCAGGCGTTGTAAAATCAAAGAATCATCGAGATTTACCTTTATTGTATCCGGTGGGAGGATAAAATTCCCCTCGTTGTTTTTTTGGATCAGATGAAGCTCCTCCATCGCGTCAAGGGAAACCTGCATTGGCAGAAATTTCCGCCCTTGCCCGCGAGGCGCAGGCAGAGCATTTCCGCGCCAAATCGCCAACCAGAATTTGCGCGCAGCATCCGGTAGGCATGCGCCGTCTGCTCCCGGGAGGGCAGGGCAAGGGCGGCTTCCTCCACCGTATGCAGCTCACCGCGGCGATATGCCTCGTAAAGCCGCTCAGCCTGGAAGAGCGCGTCCTCATCTATTCCGGAAAGGCGCATCGCATGGATCTGAACGGAAACATCCGCCTTTCCCCGGAACTCATTGCGCGCCGCGCGCACTGCTAAATCCACCACATCCCCAATACGGTAGGGGAATTCATCGGGTGTAACGTGAAACCGCATCGCGGTGACCTGCGTCTCCCCGCGTGAAAAACGCAGGCGCAGATGCTTGCCGCCGCCCACGGGCTGCACTGCCTCCAGCCGCATACGAAACAGGCCGAACAGCGGCTGCGGGTTTCCTGCGCCGAAAGGCTCAAGCGCGCCGACCGCATCGATCATATCAAGCGTGAGATAAACGGGGTTTAAGCGGCAGTCGAGCCGCAACTCGGGAAAAGGAAGCTCCGATTGAGCGGCATAGCCGTTGATGCGGCTGCGAAAGGCGTCCACATTCCCGCTTTCAAGCTCCAAACCGGCGGCAAGCGTGTGGCCGCCAAAGTGGAGCAGCGTGTCTTTAGAAGCTTCCAGCGCGTCATAGATGGAAAAGCCTTCGATACTGCGGCCGGAGCCTTCGCTTGGCCGCCTGTCTGTTGTGATTACAATGCTTGGCCGGCCATAGGTTTCCACCAACCGAGCGGCGACGATACCGAGCACGCCGGGGTGCCAGCTCGCCGGCCACAACCAGCACGCGGTCGAAGCGGGCGCTGTGGGTGTTCATCGAGCTGACGCTCCACCTCCCGGAGAATTTCTCCTTCCGTTTCCTGCCGCAGGGCATTTGTCTGGCAGACCTCCTCCGCGAGGGAGGCGGCCTCTTCCTCCTCCC
>ENA-OQCX01000362-OQCX01000362.1-human-gut-metagenome-genome-assembly--contig:-NODE-362-length-23722-cov-2.492308_pt1 | contig 23722 bp, 34 predicted proteins | sample MGYA00242762_ERZ504587 | MGnify/ENA primary metagenome ERZ504587 (study PRJEB26092, sample SAMD00036337) | human gut metagenome | host: Homo sapiens | study: EMG produced TPA metagenomics assembly of... | reverse complement strand
TTTTATTTTTATTTTGTCTCTTTCGAGCACGTTCTGCCTCTTTGGCGGCTTTTTCTTTCTCTTTATCTTGTTCTGTCAGCTGTCTCACTTTGTCTATCAGTTCTTTGCCCCGTATATCTTGTGTGATGACCCGCTTGTCAGGACCTATCAGTATATTGGCAGGAATCCGGGTTATGCTTGTTGCTTGACAATGGAATTGTTCCAGCCTTTGAAATCGCAAACTTGTTTCCATTGCGTGGTATCTCTTTGAATGATTTTCTCCATCCATTCCTTTTTATCCAGATCAAGGGAGAGGCTGATAATAACAAACTTGTCTTTTTTCAATGCCTTTTGTACGGATACTAAAGAATCTTGTGTGGCAATGCTTTCTTTGTTCCAGCTTGCCCAAAAATCCAAAAGGACATATTTCCCTTTTACACTGTTCCAGTTGACGGTCTTTCCTTTTTTATCCGTGCACGAGATGTTGGAAACGTAGCGATGTTCTGTCAGTTCTTTTTTCTCGCTTAATTTATTTCTGGAGTTCTATAATATAAGGTGTGTCTTTTATAATACCGCTTAGTCCTTTTATCAGCTGATCTATGTGGTTGTAATCAGGAAGCGAGTCCTGTACGTAATATTTGTCTATCAGATAGATATTGCTGTACGAGCTTGGGTTGGTTTTAATCAACGAATCCACAGCAGTCATAACAGCTGCCTTGTTATTTTCTAAGGTGCTAAGGTACTGGATATGTTTTGCCAGTTGTGCGTTTTCTCCCTTTCCTTTAACCTCTATCTTTCCGACCATTCCGTTTAGGGTAACACTTTCTCCTTTATCAGCATATATCGGTAAGATTTGTTTTTCTCCCAATAGTAATGAGAAGATAGTAAATGTGTCAGGGGTAATGGTGTAAGTGAATTTACCTTTTGAGAGGAGTATGGTATCCAGCTTGTAATCGGGTTCTTGATAAAATACTAATATAGTGTCTGAAGGAAGTCCTTTAATGCTTCCTTCCAAGGTGAATGTATTTTTCTTGCCGCAGCCGCTTGCCAGCACAACAAGAGTGAAAAGAAAGAATAGTAATTTTTTCATTTCAAGATATTTTTTGCGAAAATACGCATTTTGTGGCTAAAGGCAGGCATAAATGAAGGTTATTTTACATAAAAAGACCGGAAGCTTCATCACGAAGCCTCCGGTTTCAGTCATAATCATCTAAAAAACTAGACAAGATGATATCTAGTTATATTATTTGATAGCATCAGCATATTTAGCGAACTCGCGATCGTTAGCAGCTTTTTCAGCCATTGAAGGATCTTTTGCGATTGCGCTCTTGATGCTGCTGCTTACCAATGAAGCATTGTTTGTGCGAGCACCAACGATAGCCATCAAGTATCAGTCATTGCATCCGGATTCTTGATTGCAGACAAAGTAGCTTTTGCTTTGTTATAGTCTTTAGCCAAAATCTGAGCTTGAGCGGCACTGTTAGTCTTAGCGTCACCGAATGAGTTGACAGCTCTGTCATACTGGCCTTGTTTGATATATAAGTTACCCAAAGCTTCGCCGGCAGCGTTAGCACCTGTAGCTTTGCCTAAGTAAGTTTCGGCAGCTGCAACATTGCCCTTAACCAATTCGCAAAGACCAAGGTTAGCGTTTACTTCAGGAGCGTTAGCGTTCTTAGAAGCAGCTTGTTTGAAGTAGCTTTCTGCTTTAGCAGCATCACCGGCAGCGAATGCCAATTCACCCAAGTTATTATAAGCACGGAAATCGTTCGGATAAAGTTGAGTTGTCTTGGTGAAGATAGCTTCTTTGCGAGCGTTGTCGTTAGTCAGTGTAGCAGCGTACAATAATTCTTCTACACTCAATACTTTAGGATCAGAGTTGAATGCTTCGTTGATTTCGTCATCGCTACGACCGATGATGTCATAGTTGGCAGTTAAACGGGCACGACGCAACTGAGGCAGGATTTCGTCAGCCAAAGTTTTGTATACAGAAGAGATATTCTTGATTTCAGCTTCTCTTTGTTCAGGATCATTGTACATAGAAAGAACACGTAAGATCAAATCTTTATCCTGCAAGTTTGATTTAGATACCAGTTCTTGGAAGCCTTCCCAGTCTTGTGCAGTGTATTTTGCATCCAGGTTAGTATCAATCTTGCCCTTCTTCAACTGGCGTTCCATATATTTTTCTGTGTTTGCTTCACGGTTTTCAGCCAAACCGGTGTTCAGTTCCACACCACCATCAGGTGAAGCGTATGCAGAAATTTCGATGTTGTTCAGTTTGTAGTTCTTTGTGTCAGCATTAATTTCAGCCACTTTCTTATGGAATTCTTTGATATCGTCAGAATTCAATTCGCTGTTGCGCAAGTTGGCTTGCTGGATCAAGAACATGATGTTGGCAGTCTGAGCATCTTTAATAATGCGTTGGAAAGCATCGTTAGCGTATGATGCGTTAGAGCTGGCAGCAGTAGGCAGTTCAGAAGTCGCGATAACGCCATCAGCGATTTTCACAGAAGGAATAGTGTATGATTTCTTTCCTTTTGTAATCTTGAAATCAAGATAAAGTTCAGAGTTTGCCATTTCGGGAACGTAGTCGAAAGAAGCTTTCATCGTGTAGCTGCCACCTGCCTTGTAAGCGATAGTCTGATTGTTTCCTTCTACTTTTCTCCTTGGAATACAGCGGCTGGCCTTTAGCTTCGCCGCCTTTCCATCTCAGAACGGGGGTAACTTCAACAGTTGCGTTCTTCTTGAAATACTTTTCGGGGAATTTACCATTAATTGTCACAGGCACTTTACCACCGATTGCTTCAAGCACTTCAGGGTTAGTTGTGAAATAGTCAGAAGACAATTCTCCCATCTTGCCGCATGATGATAAGGCAAGGACCAATAAAGCCACTAAGGGCAAATACAACTTTTTAATCATAGTTACTTATTAATTTAACGTTTGTAATGTAAAATTCGCTATAGTACGTTTTTGTGCGTCTCTTTGGGGACAAAGATAGGAAAAACTCTATTATATGCTAGCTTCTTAGCCTGCTTTTTTTTCAATTTATCTTAAAATATTTTAGAATATAGAACCTTTATTATCTTTTTCTCTGAATTTGATGTTACGGGGGTGATGTTCTATGATTTCACTGCGTAGCATATTACGGTCTATATGTGTATAAATTTCTGTTGTCCCGATACTTTCATGTCCCAGCATACACTGTATGGCACGCAAGTTGGCGCCTCCTTCCAGCAAATGTGTTGCAAAAGAATGGCGGAAAGTGTGAGGACTGATTTTTTTTTTCAGACCTATCCGGGCTGCCAGTTCTTTGATGATATGGAAAACCATGATGCGGGAGATGTTCTTCCCGAAATTGCTGATAAAGACAAAGTCTTCAAATCCCGGCTTTATTTTCATCAGGTTACGGTCGGTGAAGTAGAGCCTGATTTCCTTGATGGCGCGCGGTGAAATAGGAACCAGCCGCTGTTTGCTTCCTTTTCCTTCCACTTTGATGAAGCTTCTTCAAAATAAAGTTCGGATAATTTCAGGTTGCAGAGTTCGGAAACGCGGAGCCCGCAACTGTAAAGCGTTTCCAGTATGGCCCTGTTGCGCTGTCCCTCTTTGGTGCTGCGGTCTATGCTTCCTATCAGCAGGTCTATCTCTTCTACAGTCATTACTTCGGGCAGTTTGAAACCTGTCTGGGGGGATTCCAGCAATTCTGTCGGGTCGGCTTTCAGGTAATCTTCCATAATGAGGAAACGGTAGAAAGAGCGGATGCCCGACAAGATGCGTGCCTGCGAACGGGGGTGGATGCCGATATCATGTAATCCGGCCGAGAAATCTTCCAGATTTTCAAGCCGGACATCCAGAATGTTGATGTTTTCTAATGTAAGATAAGCCAGTAACTTGTCCAGGTCAGTAAGATAAGCATCTACCGTATTGTCAGATAACGATTTCTCCAACTTTAAATATTGTTTGTATTTCACCAATATCTTGTCTGTTTTCTCGGTTCTTTTCATTTCTTTTTTCTACCTTTGTACCCAAATTCCCTGCAAAGGTAGAAAAAGTTCAGATATAGTATAAATATGAAAATACAAATTATTAATGGACCTAATATCAATTTATTAGGCAAACGGGAACCTTCCATTTATGGCGCTGTTTCATTTGAAGACTATCTGGTGGAATTGCGCCGTACTTATCCGGACATTGAAATAGCGTATTATCAGTCGAATGTGGAAGGTGAGATGATCAACAAAATACACGAAGTGGGTTTTGATTATGACGGCATCGTGTTGAATGCAGGGCTTATACGCATACTTCCATTGCTTTGCAGGATGCTATCCGCGCCGTGACAGCTCCCGTGGTTGAGGTGCACATCTCGAATGTACATACCCGTGAGGAGTTTCGCCATAAGTCGATGATTTCCTGTGCTTGTGCGGGGGTGATTTGTGGGTTCGGGCTTCATTCATATCGTTTGGCGATTGAGGCTTTGTTAATGAGAAAATAAAACGTTTAGGTATAATATAAGGTGATAAGATTATGATGTTGAAACAAACAAAAATCGTAGCGTCCATCTCAGATCAGCGTTGCGAGGTAGATTTATAAGAGATCTTTTCAAGGCCGGTATGAATGTGTCCGTATGAATACGGCTCACGCATCGCGTGAAGGTTTTGAAAATTGATAACCAATGTACGTGAGGTTCCAACCGTATTGCCATATTGATGGACACAAAAGGGCCCGAAGTGCGTACTACTGCTATTGCGGGCGGCGAGCTATTCCTTATCAGATTGGTGACAAAGTGAAGATTGTAGGCAATCCTGCACAAGAAACGACCCGTGAATGTATTGCTGTATCTTATCCCGGTTTTGTGCATGATCTCCAGGTGGATGGCGATATTCTGATTGATGATGGTGATCTGGAGCTGCGTGTGATTGAGAAGACAGACGAGTATTTGTTGTGTGAGGTGCAGAATGAAGCTACTTTGGGTAACCGTAAGAGTGTAAATGTACCGGGCGTGCGCATCAATCTCCCTTCTTTGACAGAAAAGGACCGTAACAATATACTGTATGCTATTGAAAAGGACATTGATTTCATAGCACATTCGTTTGTTCGTAATAAGCAGGATGTGCTGGATATCCGTCAGATACTGGATGCATACGGCAGCGACATTAAGATTATCGCCAAGATCGAAAATCAGGAAGGAGTGGACAATATTGATGAAATATTGGAAGTGGCCGACGGAGTCATGGTGGCTCGTGGTGACTTGGGCATTGAGGTTCCTCAGGAACGAATTCCCGGCATTCAGCGTCTGTTGATCAAAAATGTATTCTGGCAAAGAAACCGGTGATTGTTGCTACCCAGATGTTGCATACCATGATTAATAATCCGCGTCCTACCCGTGCTGAAGTGACCGATATTGCCAATGCTATTTACTACCGCACGGATGCATTGATGCTGAGTGGGGAAACGGCATACGGCAAGTATCCGGTGGAAGCCGTGAAGACGATGGCCAAGATTGCAGCGCAGGCCGAGAAAGATAAACTGGCCGAGAATGACATCCGTATTCCTTTGGATGAAAACTCCAATGATGTAACCGCTTTCCTGGCAAAACAGGCAGTAAAGGCTACCAGCAAACTGAATATCCGCGCCATTATTACCGACAGTTTCAGCGGGCGTACCGCACGTAATATTGCTGCTTTCCGTGGCAAATATCCTGTATTGGCCATCTGTTATAAAGAAAAGACGATGCGTCATCTGGCTTTGTCATATGGGGTGGAAGCTATCTATATGCCCGAAAAGGCTAACGGACAGGCATATTATTTCGCTGCTTTGCGTAAATTGCTGGATGATGGTGTCTTGAGTGAAAGCGACATGGTGGCTTACCTGAGCAGCGGCAAGCAAGGTACTCAGACTTCTTTCCTTGAAATCAATGTAGTGGGAGATGTGTTGAAGTATGCTATGGACTATGTGCTGCCCAACCGCAACCGTTACCTATAATAATAGAAGATAGGAATGAAAGAAACGGACGCTATTGACGAATATATCCTTCAGCACATTGATGAAGAAAGTGATTATCTGAAGGCACTTTATCGCGATACGCACGTCAAGCTTTTACGTCCCCGTATGGCTTCCGGCCACTTGCAGGGACGTATGCTGAAAATGTTTGTGCAAATGATACGCCCCCGTCAGGTGCTGGAAATCGGGACTTACAGTGGCTACTCCGCACTTTGCCTGGCCGAAGGGTTGGAAGAGGGGGCCACGTTGCACACATTTGAGATAAACGATGAGCAGGAGGACTTTACACGTCCCTGCTGGAAGGTTCGCCTTACGCCGGCAAGATTAAATTTTATATAGGTGATGCGCTGAAGTTGCTGCCTGGCATGAACATTACCTTTGATTTGGCGTTTGTAGACGGTGATAAGCGGAAGTATATTGAATATTACGAAATGGTACTGGAGAAATTATCACCCGGCGGATACATCATTGCGATAACACATTGTGGGACGGACATGTATTGGAGGAACCGCATCATACAGATCTTCAGACTATTGGAATAAAGAAATTTAATGATTTGGTAGCTGCCGACAAACGGGTTGAAAAGGTGATTCTTCCCTTGCGCGACGGGCTGACAATCATAAGAAAATGTTGAATAATGTGCCAATAGGTTATGCTATGAACCGTATGGCATATTAACAAATTAGCAAACTGAATAATTATTAATTATGGAAACGACCAGACAAAATAAGATTTCTCGTTTGATCCAAAAGGAGTTGAGTGAGATTTTCCTGCTTCAGACCAAGTCCATGAATGGTGTTTTGGTGTCGGTAAGTGCTGTCCGCATCAGTCCCGATATGAGTATTGCACGTGTCTATCTCAGCGTGTTCCCTTCTGAGAGGAGCCAGGAAATAGTAAAGAATATCAATGATAATATGAAATCCATCCGTTATGAGTTAGGAACACGGGTACGCCATCAGTTGCGCATCATTCCCGAGTTGAAATTCTTTGTGGATGATTCATTGGATTATGCCGAACGTATAGACGAATTGTTGAAAAAGTAGAACCGGGCGGTGAATTTTCCCTTTTATATAGCGAAGCGTTATCTTTTTTCCAAGAAGTCGCACAATGCCATTAATGTCATTTCAGCCATTTCCGTCTGCGGAGTGGCTTTGGCTACATTGGCATTGGTATGTACTTTGTCTGTTTTTAACGGCTTCCAGGATCTGGTGGCTACTTTCTTTACGGCTTTTGATCCGGAGCTGAAAATTACGGCTGTCACCGGAAAGGTCTTTGACGGACAGGAAGCGCGTATAGAAGCTTTGCGCCGGATGCCGGAGATCGCTGTTTTTTCTGAGTCCTTGGAAGAGAATGCGATGGTTCAGTATAAGGCCGTCAGACTATGGCGGTGATCAAGGGAATTGAGGATAATTTCGAGGATCTGACCGCTATTGACAGTATTCTTTTCGGCCGGGGGCAATTCGTGTTGCATGATGAAGTGGTGGATTATGCCATTCCCGGCATAGAATTGGTTTCCATCTTGGGAACGGGTATCAAATTCCTCGATCCGCTAGAGATTTATGCTCCCAAACGGGGAGCTAAAGTCAATATGGCCAATCCAGCTTCCAGCTTTAACTCTGCCGATTTATATTCCAGCGGCCTTGTGTTTGCGGTGAACCAACAGAAGTATGACTCTTCTTACATTTTGACTTCCCTCCAATTTGCCCGTAGGTTGTTCCAGTATGACACAGAAGTGAGTTCGGTAGAATTGAAATTGAAGCCGGATGCAGATGTAGGGAGTGTAAAATCGAAGATACAGAAAATATTGGGAGATGGTTTCCGGGTGCAGGACCGGTATGAGCAGCAAGCGGATACTTTCCGCATTATGGAGATAGAGAAGCTGATATCTTATATTTTCCTTACCTTTATCCTGATGATAGCTTGCTTTAATGTAATAGGCTCCTTGTCCATGCTGATTATAGATAAGAAGGCAGATGTAGTGACATTGCGCAATTTGGGGGCCAGCGACAAGCTGATCACGCGTATATTCCTGTTCGAGGGGCGTATGATTTCACTGATAGGTGCGGTGGTTGGTGTGATACTGGGGCTGATCCTTTGCTTTATCCAGCAGGAATTCGGATTGCTTTCGCTGGGAGGTGGTAATTCCGGCGGTAATTTTGTGGTGGATGCCTATCCCGTCAGTGTCCATGTATGGGATATTGTTATAGTCTTTGCCACTGTGCTGGTGGTGGGCTTTCTTTCCGTGTGGTATCCCGTGCGTTATCTCAGCCGCAGGTTGCTGGCAGGTAATTTATTTATTATTGTTGATACGGCTGATGTTTGTCGGTTTGTACGGTACGGCTTGGCTGCTTTCTTTGTTTTTATTCTTTTCGTCTTTTGGCCTTATGGCTTTATCTGGTTAAGTCTTTTCTTCTTTGTGGTTAACCTTGTTTTACCTTATGGTTAAGCTCTTTTTTATGGTTGTGTACTATAGTCTCTTGCGGTGGTTTGTACAGTCTGATATAGTGGACTGTATAAACTCTTGCAGTAGACTGTACAGTCCACTGCCGGAGTCTGTAGTAGTTAACTGTATGATAAGGGTTAGCTATAAGGAAAAACGACCTTAATCGTCGGAGCAATAGGGCTTGGTACAAGCTTCTTTCCAGGGCGTTTCAGATCTTCTACTTTCAGGGTCCTCAAATCAATTCGTAGCTGCTCACCTGAATAGGCATATCCAGATTATGCAGCACCTTCTCCAGCAAAATGCCTTCCCGATTATCATATTCATAGCCGAAAGTGGCGCGGATGCCTTGAAGGATAAACTGTGTGGCGCGGTCCAAGGCGATAGGAAGACTGTCGCCTTGCATCAGTGATCCGGTAATCACACTGGTAAATGTATCGCCTGTGCCGGGATAGTGTGCGGGCAGGTAGGGACACGTTACTTTCCAATAGCGGTTTCCCTGTCTGTCATAGGCGTAAACGGAAGTTTTGCGAGGATCTCCCTGTACGGGCACGCTGGTGATAATAACGATGCCGGGGCCGTGCTCCGAAATTTCATGCAGGTAAGCTTTTAGTTCTTCGTCTGTATTCTCCGCTTTATAGGGTTTGTCCAGCAAATAGAACAGTTCGGTCATATTGGGCGTGATGACATCTGCTTTCCGGATGAGGTGACGCATTTCCAGAATCATTTGTTCGTCAAAATTGGTATATAGCTTCCCGTTGTCTCCTAATACGGGATCTATCATGACCAGCTGTCGGACTGGCGGAAATCATCAATGAACCGGATACGATTTGTATCTGGCGGGGAGATCCCAAGTAGCCCGTATAAATAGCATCGAATTGTACGCCAAGTTGTTTCCATTCACTGATGATCCTAGGCATTTCATCCGTCAGATCCAGAAAAGAGAAATGCGGGTATTGGGTGTGGCTCGATAATACGGCTGTGGGCAGAGGGCAGACTTGAAAGCCCATGGATGAGAGGATAGGGATAACGACGGTGAGGGATACCCGCCCTGCACCGGACAGATCGTGTACCGCAGCTATCTTCTTTACTTTATTTGTATACATATCTTCATGAATTAAGCGTTATGGATGGTATATATAACAGGTAAACCGGAAGAAAGTTATTCCAATGCTATGCTTTTTACCTTTATGTCTTGCCGGCCCAAGAAGATGGAAGCGGATTCCTCAAACTTGTTTTCGCTTTCTGTGGTGAGGAAGCGGCAGTTTCCTCCTTTATCGCAGCGTGCGTCCATTTCCGGATGGCGGTTTAAATAGTCTCGCAGGCTCCGGGCCACATATTCCCCTTGTGAAATGATGCGGATAGGTTCAGGCGTAAATTGCCTTATTTTATCCAGTAGCAGCGGATAATGGGTACATCCCAATATAATGGTGTCAATCATCGGATCTTTATCCAGCAGCCGGTTGATATGTTGTTTGACGAAATAGTCGGCTCCTTCCGATTGATATTCATTATTCTCTACCAAGGAGACCCACATGGGACAGGCTTCTCCTGTTACCACAATGTCGGGAGATAACTTATGTATTTCCAAAAGATAGGATTCGGATTTGATGGTACCGGCTGTGGCCAGTATACCTACGTGCCGGCTTCGGGTGATTTCTCCTATACATTCTGCTGTAGGCCGGATGACACCGAGTACTCTGCGGGTAGCGTCTATTACCGGAAGATTGATCTGCTGGATGGTGCGTAAGGCTTTTGCCGATGCTGTGTTGCATGCCAATATCACCAAAGGACATCCCAGTTCAAACAGTTTGCTTACGGCTTGCAGGGTAAATTCGTAAACAACTTCAAAAGAGCGCGGTCCGTACGGACAGCGTGCGCTGTCTCCCAAATAGATATAATCATACTCAGGCATCAGTCCGCGTATTTTGTCCAGAATGGTCAGACCGCCGTAGCCGGAGTCGAATACACCGATGGGACCGGTTGAAGGGAGGATAGATGGGATCATGGCAGTATAGCTATATAATACAGGCACGATTACACGGATGTTCACGGTTCTGAAACCTGTGAAATCTGTGTAATCCGTGCCTGTAAAGGTCCTTAACTTAATTATTTGATTCCTACTTTAGCTTTGACAGCAGCAGTTACATCTGTAGACTGCGCTTCATTTACGTAGGGAATTTCTGTTCTGTTCAAATCGAAGATATAAGTATATCCACCTTCCTGGCCTACTGCTTTGATGGCGTCTTCAATTTTCTTGTAGATAGGTTCCATCATATCAGCGTATGATTTCTGCAACTGTTGTTGTGCATCTTGTTGGAACTGCATTCCTTTTTCCTGTAACTCCTGCAATTCTTTCTGGCGTCTTTCCTGAATGTTCTTAGGAAGGTTGGCTTGTTCCTGTTGATATTCAGTATATTTTTTGGTCAGTTCATCAGTTGCACGTTTCATTTCATCCTCGTATTGTTTCTGCATGGCTTGGATGTCGGTCTGGGCCTTTGTGAATTCCGGCATGACAGTAAGTACATCTGCGGATTTAATATGCCCGAATTTCTGAGCAAATACACTCATCGGAGCGATAAGTAAAAGTAGTAAAGCAATTTTTTTCAACATAGTTCTATTTTTTATTAGTTATTGCAAATTTGGATTATCGGTTGCAAATGTAGGAAATTAATTTGAATATCCTAATCTTGAGAGCACTTCATTGCTGATATCAATGCTTGGAGATGCGAAAATAATGCTTTGGGCGGAGCCTCTGTCCACTACTGCCGCATATCCTTTTTGCTCTGAAATCTGTTTTACCGCTTCATAGATTTTATCTTGAATTGGTGCGATCAATGCCTCTTGTTTTTTGGCCATTTCTCCTTCGGGACCGAAATATTTCTTTCTCAGTTCGGCTGCTTCCTTTTCTTTTGCTACAATCGCTTCTTCTCTTTGCGTTTTCTGTGTCGGCCGACAGGGAAGCCGAGGCTTTCTGATATTCTTTATAAAGTGCTTCCGCTTCTTTTTGCTTTTGCTTCCACCTCACTTTGATATTGTTGTGAAGCTTGATTCAGTTGGGTATTCGCCTGTTCGTATGCAGGAATATTCTTCAGGATATATTCCATATCAATCAAGGCGAACTTTTGAGCGCTGGCTGTGAATACACAAGCCACAAACAATAGAGATAATAGGATAGCCTTTTTCATAATCACATTGTTTTTAGTTATTAAAACTCTTGTCCCAGGATAAAGTGGAACTGGCTTCCACTGTATTGGCTGGATCCGTTAATCTTGTCGAAACCGTATGCCCAGTCAATACCCATCATACCAATCATCGGCAGGAAGATACGGACACCGACACCTGCCGAGCGTTTCAACTGGAACGGATTGAATTTGCTTACATCTGTCCATGCGTTACCTCCTTCAATGAAGCCTAGTGCATAGATACTGGTCGAATTTTCCAGCATCAACGGGTATCTTAATTCTGCACCTAAACGTACGTAAGCATAGCCTTCACTACCATAAGGAGTCAATGAACCGTTTTCGTAACCACGCAGTGCAATGGTTTCGGAAGCGTAGCTGGTGCTATAGCCTGTCATACCGTCACCACCCATATAGAATGTTTCAAAAGGTGATTTCTTGTACTTGTTATAGTGACCCAGCAAACCGAACTCTGCACGTGTCATGATAACCGGACATTTCTGACCTCCTGTAAGAGCGGTATAGGTCTTTGATTTGAATTTCCATTTGTGGTATTCAATCCAGTTGAACATACTTGCCGCTTCATCATAATCATCTTTACCGTATACCGAGTAGTCCTTGTTACTGAACAATGAGTACGGAGGAGTCAGCTGTACGGAAGCCGAGAATTCAGAACCGCGACGCGGGAAAATCGGGTTATCCGTAGAGTTACGTGCCAAAGTCAGATTCAAACTCAGGTTGTTGCAATTACCGGTTGACATGTATTCTCCGTTGTTCAACTTGATATACAGGTAACTCCAGTCTTTCAAAATAAAGCGCTGGTAAGAGAGCTCGGCTGACAAGGTAAAATAGTCATCCGGCCATCTCAAACGCTTACCCCAACCGATAGATGCTCCATACATCTGGATAGATTTATCGGGGTCATAAAAAGACTCGTAGTTGTTATTATATCCGCCATAATAATTTCCATAACCGCTGTAATAATTGTAGTAATTATTCATATAAGCTGAGTTATAGTAGTTACTGCTGATATCTGTCTGTATGGAGTAGAAAGCCGAAACAGAGAATGAATTCGGACGTTTTCCGCCAAACCATGGGTCAAAGAACGATACACTATATGACTGGTAATAACTACCGTTGGTCTGTCCGCTGATGGTTAATGTCTGTCCATCACCTTGTGGCAGGAATCCGCGGTAGTTGTCACTCTTATGGAACAAGTTGGCCATAGAGAAGTTCGTGAACTTCAAACTTAATTTACCGATAACACCGGTCTGTCCCCAACCTGCCGAGAATTCTACCTGGTCGTTTGCTTTAGATTCCAGGTTCCAGTTGATGTCTACCGTACCGTTGGTCGGGTCCGGTTGTACATCCGGCTGGATATTTTCAGGGTTGAAGTGTCCCATCTGGGCTATCTCACGATAAGAACGTTCCAATGCTTCTTTGCTGAACAGATCTCCCGGCTTGGTTCTTAACTCACGGCGTACTACGTTTTCATACAAACGGTCGTTACCGTTGATACGCACTTTGCTGATAGAGGCCTGAGGACCTTCCTGAATACGCATTTCCAAATCAATGGAGTCGCCGTCTATGTTTACTTCTACGGGGTCAAGGTTATAGAAAACGTATCCTTTATTATAGTAGTAGTTACCGATAGCATCTTCATCACCGGTCAGACGCTTGGTCATTAATTTCTGGTTATAAACATCTCCCTTTTTCATACGGAGCTGTTCGTTCAGCCAGTCCGAAGCATAAATGGTGTTACCTACCCAGGTCACGTTGCGCAGATAGTATTTGTCACCTTCTTCTATTTTCATGTACACGTCGACGGTACGGTCATCGTACGGAGAAACACTGTCCACAACAATTTGTGCGTCTCGGTAACCTAATTCGTTGTATTTGTCGATGATATGCTGTTTGTCTTCTTCGTATTTCTCTTCAATGAATTTTTTGGTACGGAAAAGGTTGACAAGTTTGTTTTTCTCATTCGTCTTCTTCATGACGCGTTTTAACTTCTTGTCACTTAACACGGTGTTGCCGTCAATGGTGATCTTGTGGACTTTTACCTTTTCTTTCTTGTCAATCATCACATCAACATCCACTTGGTCCTTATTGTCAGCCAAATCACGCTCTACGATGGTCACTTCGGCGTTTTTAAAACCTTTTTCATCGAAATGTTTCTTGATTAATATTTTAGCACGGTCTATCAAGTTGGGAGTAATCTGGCTTCCTTTTACCAAACCTAGTTTGGCTTCCAAATCTTCACGCTCGCTTTTCTTTACGCCGTGGTAACGAATGTCGGCAATACGTGGACGTTGGGCCAGGATGATTTTTAAATAGATCTTGTCTCCAACAATTTTTTCAGCTAGGATTTGTACATCCGAGAACAGTCCGTGTCGCCAATAACGTTTTACAGCTGTGGTGATGTCTCTCCCGGAACAACAATGGTCTGTCCTACCGATAATCCTGAAAGTCCGATCAATACATAATCTTCATAGTTTTTTACGCCTTCTACTTTGATTCCGCCGATTTCATACTTCTTGGGCGTTCCGGAATAAAGTATGACTGGATTGTCGTTTTCTTCTACGTTTGCTTCTTGGGCGTAACTGCCTGTTGAAAAGCAAAATAGGCATGTAAGCGTTAATAGTATAAGTGAAATACGATATAGCATTTTATCTAACTTTATATTTGTTCACTGGTTTTGCCGAAACGGCGTTCTCTTTTCTGATAATCATAAATGGCTTTGCAAAATTCTTCTTCGCGGAAGTCCGGCCAGAACGTTTCACAAAAATATAGTTCGGAATAAGCACATTGCCAAAGCAGATAGTTGCTAAGGCGGATTTCTCCTCCGGTACGTATAAGCAAATCCGGGTCGGGCATATAGTTTGTACTTAAATGTGCACTTATCAAATTGTCATCGATGTCCTCAATGGCTAGTTTGTCGTTTTGAATCTTGGCCGCTATTTGTCTTACCGCTTCTGTTATTTCCCATTTGGAAGAGTAGCTTAAAGCAAGTGTCAGACACATACCGGTATTGATTGAGGTGCGTTCAATGCATTGGTTCAATCGTTCCAGAACTTCTACCGGTAACTTTGCCGTATCACCGATAATGCGAAAACTGATGTTGTTTTTCATGAAAGTTTCTTCTTCAATGGAGTCCATCAGAAGACTCATCAGAGCAGCGACTTCATCTACCGGACGATTCCAGTTTTCGGTAGAGAAAGTATATAGTGTCAAGTATTTGACTCCCAGTCTAGCCGCTTCTTCTGCTATGATGTGTACAGTTTCTGCACCGGCTTGATGTCCGAAACTGCGCGCCTGTCCACGTTGTTTAGCCCATCTTCATTTCCATCCATTATAATGGCTACATGGGCAGGTATACGGCTTTTGTCTATTTGCTCTCTATATGGCATGTCGCAATCTATTTTATATGACTCTCTTTGACTTTATTCCTTGGAATCGAATCCCAACTTATTGATTCGTCCTCTCCATACTTCTCCGCTTCGGCTCCATATAATCCACAAGAAGTTATTCTTGTCTACAACATAAGAATAGTTGCCGTCTGCCTGGTTGTATAGATCAGTGAATTCTGTAGGGAAGAATACATATCTTGAAACAGGTTTCCATGTAACGCCTTGATCCGTTGATCCGTAGAATCGGCTGAAAGCGGGAATGTCCTTACCGAAACTTTTACCCGGACCACCGAAAGCGTATAATTGGTCGTTGTAATGGATCATGCTATATTAGCCAGCTTGGGACAATAAAACTATCGTATGCGGCTGTAGGATAATCTGCAACTGTCTTCTGTAGTCAGTCTGGTCCATACAGTAGAGGTCGTGTCGGTCGCAATGGGATTTTCTCCCATTAGTACCATACGGTCTATGAATTATTGGTTACCAACGGGTAAGCTGTGTATGATAACTGATTTTTCGGGAAATTGGCCGGAACCTCGCCATTAGTATCCCAAACCAGAGCATCCGTGCTTTCCATAAAATGATTGTTGGTGTCTATGGCGTACAATTTGCAGTTATGTTCTGAATGAACACCGGCAATCAGCTTCTCGAATTTGGTGTTAGTACCCATCTTGCTCCAGCTTTTTCCGTCAGAGGAGCAGTACAGGTCATTGTCGGCAAGTATGTATAATTGGTTTCCCCATGCCATGACAGAAGAATAGTCCGCATTTTGCATATTTTCAGGTAAAGCCTGTAAGGGCGTCCAGGTTTTTCCGTCATTGATGTGGGTGCTTGTAACAGCGGCGCCATTGTCTTGCTGTGCGAAACATAAATATAATCCCCTAATGTGACTGCTTTCTGTGCTTGGATAGTGTTGTCGAAACTACTTCCTCTATGGCTCCACTGCAATGAGTCGGGAACTTGTTTATGTACATTAATCTCGGCTTTATAAATAGGTCCATAGACTCCGCTCATCGCCATAACTTTAAATTGGACAGGCTTTTCGAAATTCAAGGAGTCGGTATCATTCCACAACGAATCTTTGTCCTCAGCGACAATAAAAATGCCAATACCGTCTGATTTTATGCTGACTACGACTTTGCTGATGTCTGTACCGACTGGCAGGGAGTCTACGTTGTAGATATGTCTTGTGCCTTGGTCGATGGCAAAAGGGTATTTGGTACCATCAACGGTGAATGTCAGCGTTGTGTCTTTGCCATTAACCTTTTCGGTATATTGAGTTTCAATTTTATCTTTTATAGCAAAAGAGGTAATGCTTGATTCTGAACTATATTCTGTTTCTACTTCGTTGTCGTCCAAGCAAGATGTAATTATAAAAGCCGCAGCAAGCAGACTTGTGATGACAGTCAAAAAACTTTATTTTCATTTGCAAATGAGTCTATTGTTACAAGTCGCAAAAGTAGGAAGATTTTTTTCTATATAGAAGTTTTGGGACAAGTTTTATATTAATTTATAGATAAACCAGCCTTTTTCTCGGTCAATCAGCCACATTTTATCTTTGAATTTGTGAATGGACGGCATGCATTATTTCTCTTCCAAAGTATATTTTATTCAGTTTAAAGTGTTTTTTTTGAATAGAAGGTGCCTGTATTCCATTGTTTAAGCGTAGTGGAGCCTTTTCTATGAAGCTTCATCCCATAAGCCGGAGTCTATGAAAGACTGTAATAAAATACTTCCGCCTTCTACTAGAAGTGATTGTATTTTTTTCTGATATAATACTTCCATTATTTGCGGCAGGATATCTTTGTTGAAATCCAACGATATGTATTCTGTTAATGCGTTTGGCTGACAGGGGGATTCCCGGGTAAACACGAATGTCTTTATTTTGCCGTTTGAAAAGTTCCAAATCTCGGGGTAATGTCAATTCTTTATCTATTACCAGACGCACGGGATGCTTGCCGTACCAATTCCGGGTGGATAGGGAGGGATTGTCAAGTAATGCCGTGTGTCGTCCTACTAATATAGCGTCATGTTCGGCGCGTTTTTTGTGTACCAGCATGCTGGTCAGCGGATTGGAAAGTATGATCGGCTTTCCTCCTGTGCGGTTTATATCGATAAAGCCATCAGCGGATTCTGCCCACTTTAAGGTTATGTATGGGCGTTTGAACGTGTTGAATGTTATGAAGCGTCTTATCAGATGCCGGCATTCCTCTTCTAAGACGCCTACGGTTACTTCAATGCCGGCTTTGCGCAGTTTCTCGATGCCTCTGCCGGTACTTGGGAAAACGGGTCTATGCAGCCTATTACGACTTTGGGGATTCTCTTCTCTATAATCAGGTCGGCGCAGGGAGGGGTCTTTCCATAATGGGAGCATGGTTCCAGACTTACGTATATGGTTGATTCCTTCAAAAGATTTTCGTCTTTAACGGAACGTATGGCGTTTACTTCGGCATGTGCCTCTCCGCAACGGATGTGGTAGCCTTCTCCAATAATGGTGTCGTGATATACAATGACAGCACCTACCATCGGATTAGGGGCTGTGTTACAAAGTCCGTTGTATGCCAGTTGCAGGCAACGGGAAATATATTTTTCATCTTTTGTCATAACGATCTTGTTTAAATTCTTACTTTTGCATATAAAATGACACTATGAATCCTGTTGTATCTTACATAAAACAAACCTTGCAGGGATATTACCCTGATTCAGAACTTGTGCCTATGGCTAAATTGCTGCTTACACAAGTCTTCGGCATGTCTGTTGTTGAATTGTATGCAGGCAAAGATACTACTTTTTCGGTGAATGAGCGGAAACAGCTGGATGATATTCTGGTTCGTCTGCAAAAACTGGAACCTATTCAATACATAATAGGTACGGAAGAATTTTATGGCCTTACTTTTGAAGTGAATAAACATGTATTGATTCCACGTCCGGAAACAGGGGAGTTGGTAGACTGGATTATACGGGAGCATAAGTATGGTCGGGTTAGAATATTGGATATTGGTACGGGGAGCGGCTGCATCGCTGTCTCTTTGGCCAAGAATTTGGAAGAGGCGGAGGTCGTTTCATGGGATGTTTCAGAAAAGGCGTTGCAAGTTGCGGAACGTAATTGCAGGCGGAACGGCGTTCGTGTAACTCTTGAGCAAAGGGATGTGCTGCTTGCTTCTCCTGCAGGTGAGCGGTTTGATGTCATTGTCAGCAATCCACCTTATATTACAGAAAAGGAGAGGGAGGATATGAGTGCTAATGTCTTGGAATGGGAGCCGGAATTGGCTTTGTTTGTACCGGATGATAGTCCGTTGCTGTTTTATCGGAAAATAGCAGAATTGGGTAGGGATATGCTAGTGTCTGGTGGAAGGCTTTATTTTGAAATTAATCAGGAATACGGTCGGGAAACGGTGGATATGTTGGCTGGTTTGGAATACAAAAATATAGAATTGAGAAAAGATCTCTTTCAAAATGATAGAATGATAAAAGCGGAGAAATAAGATGAAGGGAGAATTAAGTGAGAATGATTTGAGGTATAAGGCAGAAGCTTATTGCTCTTCAATGGAGCGTTGTGTAGCAGATGTAGAGGCTAAATTATCACAATGGGGAGCCACTCCGGAAATGATGGAGAAAATCGTTCGGCATTTGCAGGATGAGAGATACATTGACCAGAAGCGTTTTTTGCTCGGCTTTTGTTCGCGATAAATATCGCTTTAACCAATGGGGCAGAGTGAAAATCTGCCAGGCTTTGCGCATGAAGAAAATCCCTGCGGATGTTATAGCCAAAGGATTGGAGGAGGTAGATGAGCGGGAATATATGGAGATACTATCTGGTTTGATCGAGCAGAAAAGAAGAAGTGTGAAAGCATGTACGGAATACGAACGGAATGGGAAATTGATTCGTTTTGCAGTTGGTAGAGGATTTGAAATGGAGGCTGTTTGCCGTTGTGTGAAACAAACCGGAGAAGATGATGTCTATCTGGACTGATCTTTGGAATTTATTTTTCCCTCATAGTTGTCTGCTTTGTGGGCGGCAGCTTATATCAGGGAGAGAGTGCTTTGCTTGAAATGCTTGTCGGGGCTTCCGCGTACTCAATTTCATTTACGGAAAGACAATATTGTAGAATGTAATTTCTGGGGAAAAATACCGGTGGAGCATGCCACCTCTTTTCTTTATTATGCAAAGGGAGGAAATGTCCGACAGTTGTTGTACGAACTGAAATATCATGGTAATCAAGAAGTGGGTGAAGTGATGGGGCGGATGATGGCATCTGAACTTATGTGTTCTCATTTTTTTGATGGGATAGATTTGATTGTTCCTGTTCCGTTACATCAACGTAAAAAACGTTTAAGGGGGTATAACCAAAGCGAATGCCTGGCAAGAGGAGTTTCGGTGGTGACAGGTATTCCTATGGATACTAAAGTTGTGATAAGAAGCAGGTATACTGACACACAGACGCATAAAGGACAATATGCAAGATGGGAAAACGTGCGAAATTTGTTTGCCTGTATTTTCCCTGGCAGCTTGGAAGGAAAGCATCTTTTGTTGGTGGATGATGTGCTGACAACAGGGGCTACGGTTGTTTCTTGCGCTGATGCCTTTCGTGGCATACCCGGATTACGTATCAGTGTGCTTACTTTGGCATTGGCAGGGGAATCCTGATAACAACAACTATTTTTTAGAAAAATACCTTGTCCGATTTTTCATTATCTCGATGTATTTCTATATTTTTGCACAATATTTATCAGATATAGTTGAGTTATGAAGACTTTAGAAAAATTATTCGCAGAGAAATTACTGAAGATTAAGGCTATCAAGTTGCAGCCGGCTAATCCTTTTACTTGGGCGTCCGGTTGGAAGTCGCCTTTTTATTGTGATAACCGCAAAACTCTTTCGTATCCTTCTCTTCGTAATTTTGTGAAACTTGAGATTAGCCGTATTGTCCTGGAGAAGTTCGGTCAGGTAGATGCTATTGCCGGTGTGGCGACAGGGGCTATCCCTCAAGGAGCTTTGGTGGCTGAAGAGTTGAATCTGCCGTTTGTGTATGTTCGTTCTACTCCAAAAGACCATGGCTTGGAAAACCTGATTGAAGGTGAACTTCGTCCTGGTATGAAAGTCGTAGTTATTGAGGACTTGATTTCAACTGGCGGCAGCAGTTTGAAAGCTGTTGAAGCTATCCGTCGTGACGGATGTGAAGTGATTGGTATGGTCGCTGCATTTACTTATGGTTTCCCAGTGGCAATTGAAGCGTTCAAGGAAGCAAAAGTGAACTTGGTTACTCTGACTAATTATGAAGCTGTATTGGATTCAGCCTTGAAGACCGGATATATTAATGAAGAGGATGTTCCGGTTTTGGATAATTGGAGAAAGGATCCGGCTCATTGGGAGGCAGGCAAATAAGTTATAGTTTTAAAACAAATATAATATGAAGAGAACCGTTCGGGAATTTTTATGGATTTCCGGATTGTTCTTTTCGTGTTTTTAGAGAGCAGGTATTATGGCACAATTTGAGAGTGGTGTGAAATATGTTCCTTATAGTCAGGAACAGGTGTTTAATAAGTTGTCGGATTTAAGTAACTTGGAATCTGTACGTGATAAATTGGCCGACAAGGTACAAGGTATGGAGTTCGACAGTGACTCTTTAAGTTTTACGGTACAAGGCATAAGCATTACTTTGCGTATTATAGAACGTGAACCTTATAAATGTGTTAAATTCGAAAGTGAAAAATCTCCGGTCCCTATGAATTTGTGGATTCAGATTTTGCCTGTAGAGGCTGGGCAGGCAAAACTGAAAGTAACTATTCGTGCAGAAGTGAATATGTTTATGAAGGCGATGGTTGCTAAACCTTTACAGGATGGTGTGGATAAACTGGCTGAGATGTTATCGATGATTCCTTATTAAAAATAAAGACAAATATGGCACAGAAACTTTGGGAAAAAAATGTCCGGGTAAATGAGGAGATAGATCGTTTTACTGTAGGACGTGACCGTGAAATGGACCTTTATCTGGCTAAACACGATGTATTGGCTCAATGGCACATATCACCATGTTGGAAAGTATCGGTTTGCTTACAGCCGGAGAATTGGAAATGCTATTAGCGGAATTAAAGAATATCTATGCTTCTGCCGAAAAGGGAGAGTTTGTAATAGAGGATGGTATAGAGGATGTACACTCGCAAGTAGAATTGATGTTGACGCGTAAGTTGGGAGATGTCGGAAAGAAAATTCATAGTGGACGTTCACGCAATGACCAGGTGTTGGTGGATTTGAAGCTGTTTACTCGTGCGGAATTAAAAGAAGTGGCCGAAGAGGTGGAGCAACTTTTTCATGTGCTGATTTCTCAAAGCAATACATATAAGGATGTGTTAATGCCGGGTTACACTCATTTGCAGATAGCGATGCCTTCTTCATTTGGCTTGTGGTTTGGCGCGTATGCTGAGAGTCTGGTGGATGATATGATGTTTCTGCAGGCTGCATTCAAAATGTGCAACCGCAATCCGTTGGGCTCTGCTGCCGGGTATGGTTCTTCTTTTCCGCTCGATCGTGAGATGACCACCCGCTTGTTGGGATTTGATTCGATGGATTATAATGTGGTGTATGCGCAGATGGGGGCGTGGTAAGATGGAACGTAATGTGGCTTTTGCTTTGGCTTCTATTGCCGGGACAGTTTCTAAAATGGCTTTTGACGCTTGTATGTTCAGTAGCCAAACTTTGGCTTTGTAAAACTTCCGGATGAATGTACTACCGGCTCCAGTATAATGCCTCATAAAAAGAACCCTGATGTCTTTGAATTGACACGGGCAAAATGCAACAAGCTGCAGGCTCTTCCTCAGCAGATTATGATGATAATGAATAATTTGCCTTCGGGGTATTTTCGTGATTTGCAGATTATAAAAGAAGTTTTCTTGCCTGCGTTCCGGGAGTTGAAGGAATGTCTGCAAATGGCTGCCTATATTATGGACAAAATTAAAATCAACGAACATATTCTGGATGATGACCGTTACCTTTATATCTTTAGTGTGGAAGAGGTCAACCGTTTGGCGTCTGAAGGTATGCCGTTCCGTGATGCTTATAAAAAGGTTGGCCTGGACATAGAAGCCGGCAAGTTCACCCATGACAAGAAGGTGCATCATACTCATGAGGTAGTATCGGTAATTTGTGTAATGACAGGATCGAAAGCTTGATGCGGCAAGTAGTGGACGGATTTAATTTCTCAGTCATGGAACAGGCTGAACGAAGCCTTTAGTAGATAGAAATAATTGTAAAACGTAATAGCATGAAATATCAACCTTCGGCAGACCGTTATAGCAAAATGCAGTACAAATACTGCGGAAATAGCGGCTTGCTTTTACCTCGTATCTCTTTAGGTTTGTGGCATAACTTTGGTAGTGTGGACGATTTTGGTGTAGCAACCGATATGATTAAATATGCTTTTGATAGCGGGGTTACACATTTTGACTTAGCTAATAATTATGGTCCTGTTCCGGGAAGTGCTGAGATTAATTTCGGTAAAATTCTGAAGGAGCATTTCCAAGGTTACCGTGATGAATTGATTATTTCCTCAAAAGCAGGACACGAAATGTGGAATGGACCTTATGGGGGAAACAGTTCGCGTAAGAATTTAATGGCCAGTATCGACCAAAGCTTGTGTCGTACCGGTTTGGATTACTTTGATATATTCTATAGTCACCGTTATGATGGCGTGACCCCGGTTGAGGAAACGATGCAAGCATTGATTGATATAGTGAAGCAAGGAAAAGCATTGTATGTGGGTATTTCAAAGTATCCGCCTATGCAGGCAAAGGTGGCTTATGAAATATTGAGAAGTGCCGGTGTGCCGTGTTTGATCAGCCAATATCGTTATAGTATGTTTGATCGTGCTGTGGAGGAGGAGGTATTGCCGTTGGCCGCTGAACAAGGCTCCGGCTTTATTGCATTTTCGCCTTTGGCACAAGGATTGCTGACCAATAAATATTTGCATGGTATTCCGGAACACTCTCGTGCGGCTCGTGCTACTGGGTTTTTGAAAGTAGACCAAGTGACAGAAGATAAAGTGGAAAAAGCACGTCGGCTGAATGAGGTGGCTGTACGCCGTGGGCAGACTTTGGCTGAGATGGCATTGGCATGGGTGTTGAAAGACGAACGGATGACCTCTGTTATTGTGGGGGCAAGTTCTGTAAAACAGCTGGCAGATAATCTTCATGCGTTGGATAATTTGGCCTTTACTGATGCAGAATTGACCGAAATAGAGGGAATTTTACGATTGTGAATAAAAAAATGGGTGTAAAGTTTGGTTGGTATTATAAAATGGCTTATCTTTGCACCGCGTTAAAACAAAACGCGGAAATAGCTCAGTTGGTAGAGCATAACCTTGCCAAGGTTAGGGTCGCGAGTTCGAGTCTCGTTTTCCGCTCTCTCTCGTCGAGGATGCTCGAATGGTGGAATCGGTAGACACGAGGGACTTAAAATCCCTTGGCCATTGCGGCTGTGCGGGTTCAAGTCCCGCTTCGAGTACAAGATGTAATTGCAATCATTGGAAAACTGATGATTGCGATTTTTGTTTTGTATAATTCACCATAAGATATTCGGCTTAGGAAATTTAGGGGTCAACGTAACAATCTGAGGGATTTTATATTTAAGCATATAATTTAGCAAGTCTATATAAGAAAAAAGCTCTATCTCTTACTCCTCTGAACTGTGCTCTAAATGCTTTGATTTTAGCATTGAATG
>ENA-OQCX01000361-OQCX01000361.1-human-gut-metagenome-genome-assembly--contig:-NODE-361-length-23742-cov-1.731569_pt1 | contig 23742 bp, 29 predicted proteins | sample MGYA00242762_ERZ504587 | MGnify/ENA primary metagenome ERZ504587 (study PRJEB26092, sample SAMD00036337) | human gut metagenome | host: Homo sapiens | study: EMG produced TPA metagenomics assembly of... | reverse complement strand
AGCCCGGCTTTTCAATAAAGCCCTCTACGCGGCCATCCTCCTCCAAGCGAACAAGACCATATTCACGCGGGTCTTCCACCTGTGCAGTCACAAGCGTTGCCTGCGCACCGGAGGCGTTGTGGAAGGCCACCGCCTCGCGCAATTGATAGTCGCACAGTGCATCCCCACTGATAACTAAAAATGGCTCCTGAAAGCCCCGCGCCGCGTTTTTTTACACCTCCGGCTGTTCCGAGCGGAATCTCTTCTTCTACAAAATGAAGCTGCATTCCGCAATAATTGCCTTGATTAAAATAGGAGATGACCTCCTGCGGCAGGTATTTCAGTGTTAGATATACCTCATCCACCCCATTTTGGGCGAGCAAATCCAAAATATAACACAATACAGGGCGGCCGCACAGCCGCGCCATCGGCTTAGGAATATTACAGGTCAGGGGCCTGAGTCTTGTCCCCTCGCCGCCGGCCATGACAACTGCTTTCATGAAAAAATTCCTCTCCTCCGAAAAGCGCATGGATATGCCGCGCTTTTCCATCCATTTTTCATTAGTATGAACACAAGCCTAAGCGAATAACCAAAGGAAAAGGAGAAAAAGAGAATTTATCTTGCTGCCCGAAGTTTCCTGTGCTAGAATACAGCATTCCAAAAAATTTTGAATTCATTTGTACCATTTCCGTGTTTCATCCGTTTCTTTGATGAGAGGAGGGAAAGCCGTGCAGCCTGACATTTCTGGAGGAGTTGTATCAAAACTATTATGACGCAGCATATGCCTACACCCTATCCTCTGCAAGAATCGGGAAGATACGGAAGATCTTGTGGCCGACGCCCTTGTTAAGGCTCTATTTCCTATGAAACGAAACGGAGCATTTTCAATACTGGCTGTTGCTTGTATGCAAGAATCTCTGGATCGATCGGTTGCGGCACAAGCACAAGCAAATGGAGCTTCAAACAGAGCTGCCGATATACGCCTCGCCAGAACAGTCCCCTGAAACCACAGTCGATCAATCGGGAGCGCAACCGCATGCTGCTGCAATGTATCTACTCCTTCCCGCCGCATTACAGGGAAGCGCTGCTACTCTATTATTACGCGGGGCTTTCCACCGGAGAAATCGCAAAAATCACGCAGCGATCAGTAGGCAATGTAAAGACCACGCTTTGCCGTGGCCGCATCAAACTAAAAAAAGCATTGGAGGAAAGCGGATATGGATTTTAAAGCCGCCTTTGAGCGCTACCAAAACGGAACCGCATCGGAAGAAGAAAAAGAATATATCGAGCAAGAGCTCGAAAAAAATGAGCTGATTACCCAATATCTTTTGGAAACAGACGGAATGGAGCTGAACGTCTCTGCCTCGCCGCCAAATGGAGAAGCAACGGACGGATTGAAAAAGATGAAAAAATCGATCAAAAAGCGAAATGTGTGCTTGATTGCCTGTGCTGTTGCCGTAGTGGTATGCCTTGCCCTTTTCGTGCAATTTGCCGCTAAGCCACTGTTAAACCAAATGTTCTATGATCCACAAAAGAGCACATATGAGAAGCAAACCTCAAATTTTGGAATTTGCCTGGCTGCCTACACGGAACTCCATTGCCCTGGAAAGCAGTTTTATCGTTTAACAACAAAAACACAGGGATCGGCAGCTATGACCTCACCATTACCCGCGGCGATTCGCTGACGGGTGGCCTAGAATATCTGCCCGCAACGTTGCATCGGGTAAGCTTTCCCTTGCGCAGGAATTTTGGAGCTATCCTATGGCAAACGCCTTTACGCGGGGCGTATCCTATTCGGACGCAGAGCTTCAAAAAGAAAACCTGCCGGATACGGTTGCATACCTAAAAACGCTACCCGATTATGTGAACGTAAAGGCCGCGCTCTCCTTCCAAAAGGATTTATCCATGGAGGAGCTGGCCGCGCTCCAGATGAAGGATCAAAACAGCCTTCCAATCCTCTGGGTTGCTGTGCGTAATGCCAACTACTATAGGAACGCAGAAATCGGCACGGAAACAACAGATTCCAGCGCAGACGTTACAAGGGCCACCGTTCAAATGAACGACTCTTTCCCTGCCCAGCTTTTGCCTCAAGTTGGTTTTGAGCCGAACGGCACGGGCATCTATTTTGAACAGATCAACAACAGTTACCCCAATTTTGAGCTTTCGCCGCACCTTTCTGATACGGACAGCAAAAAGAACGGTGCGCTATATGAAAGCCATTTTCAAACGCTTTTACAGGTCATGGCGGATCACCTGATTTTTAAAGACCCTGGAGTCATATGAAAGCAATCTGTCAGACTATTATGCAGCTGTTCAACGCTTTATCAAAGCGAATGGAATCAAAACCTATGGCGTCACCGTGCTGGGCAGTCCATCGGAAATCCTGCAATTTTGTGAGCTGGCCGGCGTTGAGGGAATCTTTGTGGAGGAATTGACGTTCAGCCGCGACTGATGTATCCTTAACAGGAAGAAAGCAAAAGGAGTTGCATTATGCAGACTGGACTTGACCTTGTGGAACTGTTTACAGACGGCGCATGCTCCGGGAACCCCGGCCCCGGCGGATGGGGTGTGATTCTGCGCTGCCGCGGCAAAGAAAAGGAGCTTTCCGGCGGCGAAAAGGAGACGACGAACAACCGCATGGAGCTCACCGCCGTGATCGAAGGGCTAAGGGCTCTGAAAAAACGCTGCCACATCAAAATCTACACAGATTCACAATATGTTGCCAATGCAATCACCAAAGGATGGGCCGTTAGCTGGCGGCGCAACGGCTGGCGGAAAGCAGATAAGAAACCCGCGCTCAACGCGGAGCTGTGGGAGGAGCTGCTGAAGCTTTTGGAAACGCAGGAATATGAAATCATTTGGGTAAAAGGCCATGCGGGCCATCCGGAAAACGAGCGGTGCGATCAATTGGCAGTAGCACAATCGCAAAAATTTAGATAATCGCGGCACAGCACAACAGGCAAACGCCCCCTGACGCAGAGAAACGAAACCGCGTCAGGGGGCGTCATTCTTTTGTGCAAAAGTTGGCGCGCAACGAAAGCCTCTCACACCCTTTCCTCATTGGTTTAGGATTTCCACAATGAATGTATGTTCGAGCAAAGATAAAATCATGACTATTGAAGCAATTTGACGCATACGATTCCTGTAAAAACTCCAAAAATCGTGTAGCTACCGTCAACATAATCGAGTAAAGGACTGCATATGTAAAATGCCGTAAAAAAGTGGACAAACCCTTGATAATCAAAGGTTTGTCCACAAAAATATTATGGCGGAGAGCAAGGGATTCGAACCCTCGAATGAGCGTTGACTCATTACACGATTTCCAGTCGTGCTCCTTCGACCAACTCGGACAACTCTCCATAAGGAAGCACCGGTCGGTCATTTCCGGTGCTTTGTTATTATATCGGACCAACGAAAAAAAATCAAGGGGTAAATCAAATATTTTTTACTTTATCTTCCGGAAATTCGTGCTGTCAAACCAGAAAGGGAGCCTGCCAAGATCATTCGGCATGCTCCCTTTTGGGGGCTTACTTTTTCTTTTTCATCTGCGCAACTTTTTTTATTAAGACTGCAAGGGAAGAAAGCACATGTTCCTCATTGAGCAGCGCCACGATCGCAAAGGCCTCCTGCTCCGTCAACACATGGAAGCTTGTGACAATCGTTCGGATCGGCGCCGTATAAACAGCTTCCAAAAAGTCTCCATATCGCTCGCCTGCTATTTTGGCTAGCAGGCCCATAAAACGCTTCCCCCATTTGGTGTCCTTCGCATCCTCCAGACAGTTGTTGATCGTGAAGCGCTCGCCCGGCTCCATCTGTGCCTTTGGCATCGGCTGGCCGAGAAGCGCCTCAAACTCTCCGTCCGGCACCTTTTGCACCATGCCGGAAATATAGGAGGGATACTGCTCAAAATTCGGAAACGCATCGCCGGAAACCTCCACGCGCTGTTTCAGGCGGATATCGCGGCTGGAGGCCCCAATACGAATTTCATATGTGCCGGAGGCCGGCTCCCATGCCCTCTTCTGCACATTATAATAGGAAAAGGCGCGCTCATCGAGCGTGATCGTGATCTCTTGCTCATCACCCGGCTCCAGAAAGACCTTTTGAAACCCTTTGAGCTCCTGTGGTGCGCGGAAGCCGTGCTCCACAGGGGCGGCAACATAGAGCTGCGCCGCCTCCGCCCCTGCAACAGCGCCCGTATTTTTCACTCGGAAGGAAACAACCAGCGTATCTCCCTCGCCCAGCTTCTTCCGGCTAAGTTTTAGGCCGGAATAGGCAAACTGTGTGTAGGAGAGCCCAAAGCCGAAGGGGAAAAGAACGTCTTTGTCCGCCTTATCATAATAGCGGTAGCCGATATAAATACTCTCCCGATACTCTACGGTAAGCTGATTTCCGGGGAAATAAGCGGCACACGGGGTATCCTCCAAAGAGAGTGGGAAGGTTTCTGGGAGTTTGCCGCTAGGATTTGCCTCGCCAAACAGCAAATCAGCAACCGCCTCCCCCGCCGCTTCTCCGCCCAGATAGGCTTCCAAAACGCCTTGCACGTCCCCCAGCCACGGCATTAAAACGGGAGAACCATTGTGCAGCACAACAACGGTGTTTTTTTGCACCTTTGCAACTGCTTTTACCAACTCATTATGCGAGTTTGGTAAGTTGAGATGCTTGCGATCATAGCCCTCAGATTCCATGCGGTCGGTCAGGCCGATAAAAACGACAGCAACATCCGCATCCTTTGCTGTTTGAGCCGCCTGACGCAGCAGCGCGGTATCCACTTCTTCGTTATCAAGAAGGTATCCGGGCGCGAAGGTGAGCTGCGCCTTCCCCTGTGCCGCCTCCCACGCGGAAGTAACGCGATGCGCATGGATATGGGAGCTACCGCCGCCCTGATAGCGCGGCTGCTTTGCAAATTCGCCAAGGAAGGCGACTTCGCGCCTTCCTTAAGCGGAAGCACATTGTTTTCATTTTTTAGCAGCACCATTGCTTCCCGGGCAAGCTCCCGGGCAATTTCATGATCCTGCTCACGGTCAAAGATGGCCGACCGCTTCCCGTCCAGATACCGCTGAGAGGCTTCCAGAATCCGTCGGACGCAGAGGTCCAAACGGGACTCATGCAGCTTGCCGCTGCGCACAGCCCGGATAATCCGCTGCGTGTTTCGCTCCCCGCTGGACGGCATCTCCAGGTCGCAACCGCTGCCAACGCCGAGCACACGGTAATTGGATGCGCCCCAATCGGTCATCACAAAGCCCTCGAAGCCCCATTCCTTGCGCAGAACGCGGTTCAGAAGCCACTCGTTCTCCGAGGAATATACGCCGTTAATCCGGTTGTAAGAGCACATGAGCGTCCACGCTTCGCCTCCTTGACAACCATTTCAAAAGCTGCCAAATAGATTTCACGCAGTGCGCGTTCGTCTACCACCGCAGAAATCGACATGCGACGATACTCCTGATTGTTCGCCGCGAAATGCTTGACGCTGGTGCCGACGCCTTTGCTCTGCACGCCGCGCACATAGCTTGCGGCGAGCTTGCCCGTGAGATAAGGATCCTCCGAAAAATATTCAAAATTTCGCCCGCACAGAGGAGAGCGTTTCATATTCACACCGGGGCCAAGCAGGATGGAAACGTCCTCCGCCTGGCACTCCTCGCCTAGCGTTTCGCCGAGCTTCGCAAGCGCATCTGGGTGAAAGGAGCTCGCCATGCCCACGGCGGAGGGGAAGCAGACAGCATCAATACTATCTTTGAATAAACCGCCGTTTGCATCTTCACGTTCCTTGCGCAGCCCGTGCGGGCCGTCGCTGACCATCGTGCGCTCCATCCCCAAACGCGGGCAGTTGCGAATATGCCAGGAATCTTCCCCCGTGAGAAGCGCCGCCTTTTCTTCCAGCGTCATTTGGCTGATGATTTCCGGGATCGTCATGGGATTCTCCCTCCTATCAATATTTTCTGGAAAGCAGGGCCTCGGCCTCTGCTTTTGTGATCTTGCCCGCATTGCAGTCGGACATAATCTGCACGTCTTTATCCCTTAAATTATAAGCAAACAGGAAGCCGATCGCAAGCAGCTGGCCGATGATCGGGACGATAAAGCTCGCCTTCCACATCCCGCTGACCGTCGCTTGGGAAACGGCAATTTCCACTACCTTGTGCGCCTCCGTAGCAGCTTTTTCCGCAGCCACATCATACCCCACAAAGGTGAGCACACCGCCGGTGATAATCGTCGCAACAGCCGCCGTCAGCTTGTTGGCGAATGTCTGGAGGCAAACGTGATGCCCTCTTTGCGGGTTTCTGTTTTGTAAGTGCCGTATTCCACGCAGTCTTGCGGGATCGCACCCATTAAAATCGAGGGCAGAATCGCCAGCACCGCAATCACGACCAGGCAGGCGATGGCCAAAGTACGGTTTGGTAGCCGACGAACAGAGTGATCGCATTCATCAGAATCGTTGCGATCATGCAGAAGCGATAGACGACGATCTTATCAAACCGCTTGAAAATCTTGCCGGAGAACAGGAACAAAATGCAGATTGGAATGACTGAAATGGCAACGACCATCGACATATATTTCACATCGCCAAGGCAATATTTTGCAACATAAATGAGCATCGAAACCGCAATGCTGCCTGAGATCATGCGATAAGCATAGAAATAGAGCAGATATTTGTTATGGATCAGATACTCCCAGGTGTCCCTCAGGGAGGCCGGTTTTTCCAGCACCTCCTCCTTCACTTTATACCGCTCTTTTCCAAAAAGGCTGATCAGCGACATAGCCAGGAAAGAAACCACCGACAACGATGATCGCGGCCTTGAAGGTAGCCGTTATTTTCCGCATACGGAACCAAAAACACAGTGGCCAGCGCAGCTGCAAGCGAGCCGCCCACCGTGCCCACGGTCATAAAGCCGGAGCGCTCCTTTACGCTAGAGGTCATAGCGGTCGGCAGAGCGAAAATCGGCGCGTCGCAGAGCGTATAGCAGGTATCCCACAGCAGGTAGGTCACCACAGCCAGCACAATTTTGATCGTTGGCTCATGCCAGCATTGAGGCAAAACAGCGCGATCGTGCTCAATGGGATCAAATGGTGGAGAGGCGAAGCCAGGGTAAAAATTTGTGTCCCGATTTGAATTTCACCGCATCCACGATGAGGCCGAACAGCGTATCATTCACCGCATCCCAAACCTTGCCAATCGCCAGAATAATGGACACCACCGCCGGAGCCATCAAAACAGAATCCGTGTAATAATACATCAGGCATTGGGAAACGATGGTATACACCAGCCCCTGCCCCAAAAAATAGATACTATACGAAATTTTTTCCCTCGCCGTTGCCTGATGATGTTCGGCTAGGGGCGATACTGTTTCTTTTTCTTTCGCTATTTTCATTGCGCATCTCTCTCTTTCTTTTCTTGACGGAGACGGCTTACGAAATCCATAAGATCCGCCCAGGTTAATGCGTGATACCAGTAATTCAGAGCATCCCGGATTCTGGCGCTCTTTTTCATGTTCCAAACTGCTTCCGGCGCTGGCTCAATCCCAAGCTCGCTGACTAACGGCAGGAAGCTCTTCACGCGGCACCGGAACGATTGCGCGTCCTTCCCCTCTGTGCCGCACCAGCCTGTTTCGGCCACTGCGGCCATGCGCGGAAAGGCATATAGCCAACCTTTTTCATATCCGGCATATATTCTGTCCAGATTGGGGTTTCAACGCCGATCGTACTCTCCTTACGATTTTGTTCCGGAAAATAGGGCACATAGGCATACGCCCGATCCAGCGGAATGACGCCATAGCACATGTCAAGATAGTAAGAAAGGTTTGGCGACTGGATGACCGCCCCGCCCGCATTTGCGTGCGCGACGGTGGAGGCGTCGTCCCCGCCGACCCAGTATTGCAGCGTGATCTCCGGGCTGAGGCGGCGCCCCCCTTGAGTGCGTCGTTCCATACGACGCCTCGCGTCCATGGGATTTAAGGAAAGCCGCCATACGGTCTGTGAACCAGCATTGCAGCTCAACCTCGCTTTTGAGGCCCTCCTGCCGCATTTTCCGCTGACAAAGCGGGCAGGCCTTCCAGTGATCCTTGGGCGCTTCGTCTCCGCCCAAATGGATCTGCTTGCCTGGAAACAGTTCCATCACTTCCATGAGGATTGCCTCCAGCGCCGCGTAGGTTTCCTCTTTTCCGGCGCAGAGCGTATCCGCATAAACCCCGCCGCGTGTTTTCACCGCAACCGGCTTCCCGTCGCAGGAATATTCCGGGTAGGCGGAAAGCAAGGCCGATGCATGGCCCGGCATCTCAATTTCCGGAATGACTGTGATGTGCCGCTCCGCGCAGAAGGCGACGATCTCACGGATATCGCTTTTGGTATAGTAGCCACCGTGCGGGCCGTACTCCATTGAACGGCCAAAATTGGAAAAGGGGCGCATGGAGGCAAGCTCCGTGAGCTTTGGGAATGCGCTGATCTCGATGCGCCAGCCTGATCATCCGTCAGATGCCAGTGGAAGCGGTTGAGCTTCATGCGTGCGGCGGCTCGATGAGTCGCTTCAAATCGGTGACCGGGAAAAAGTGACGCACGCAGTCAAGCATGAAGCCGCGATGCGCAAACACAGGAGCGTCCACGATTTCGCACAGCGGAAGCTTTCCGCCATTCTGCCGCTGAAGCTGCCGGAGCGTTTGCTCCGCATAGTAAAAACCGGCCTGCGTTTTGGCGCGCATCTCAATGGCCTGCGCGCCGATTTTCAGGCGATAGCCCTCTGTCTCTAGGGAATCGTCGCATATTTGTTCCGTCCGCTCCGGATCGCCCTGATAGAAGCCCTCTTCTACCTGTATCTCACGCGGTTTTGGCAAAATTGAATGAATCACGCCAGGCTCCCTCCCTTACTCAGAGAAACAGTGATCAGCTGCACGTCATTATCCGCAATAGCTGTTTCCAGAATGACGCCAGAGCTTGACAAACGAAATGGAATTTCTTCCGGCTTCAGCCGGCTTTTTTCCTCTATTTCAGCCGCCTGCTCCGGCGTGAGCAGATCAGGGGAGCCCATCTCCTGCCACAGGGGCAGCGGATTGCCGTGCGTGCGGTCGATGCGCCAGCGGCGGACCGATTGCACCTCGCGGCCGGTTTGAAGCGTAATTTGAACCGGCTCGGTTGCCCTTCCTGCATCACATAGGATTGATGGTAAACAAGCAGCTGGATTTCATCCTCGGAGCGGAAAGCGGCGAACTCGACATCCTCATGTGTCGTGGGCAGGATATAGCGCTTATCCCCCAACAACTTGAGCAGGTAAAACGCCCAATAGCTCGGCTTCGGGATTCCATAAATATTCATCAAGCCAAAGGAGCCAGTAAACGGCTGCGGCAGAAAGGTGCTTTCCTCAAAAATATCGGAAAAGCACCAGAAGGAGCAGCCCTCCATGAGATATTGGCAATCCATCACATGCTTGACGATATAGGAGGAAGATTGCGTGGTATCATGCAGAGGCGCAGTGCAGGTGGGGTTCACATTCCACTCCGTATAAAGCAGAGGGATATCCCCCGCCTCCTGCCGCGCTGCTGTGCCTGCCGGAGCATGGAGTCCTTTTGAATAAGAGGCAGCAGCTGCGGGCGATACATCATTTACGGATCACCTGCGAAATATTATCGCCCGGGTTTCGCTTTGCTGCGAACAGCATGCGGCTGATATTCTCACTCGTTAAAATCGGCAAACCGATATCATCGCCAGGATAGTGGTGAGTGGAGAGAAAATCAAGCGGCAGCCGCTCCTTCTCACAATAGGCGCGCATTTCGGGCAGCCAGCGGTTCTGCGAGGTGGCGGGGCCGCCCACGCGGATATTGGGGTCAATATCCTTAATGGCGTTGACGGTAGTTTTATAGAGAAGAAAATATTCCGCCTGCGAACCTGTCCAAAAAAAACCGCGTAAATCCGGCTCATTCCAGACCTCGAAAAACCAACTCTCAATTTCCGATTTTCCATAACGGCCAATCAAAAACCGGATAAAATCCTGGATCAGCCGCCGCCAAGCCTCGTATTCCTTGGGCGGCGTGACGTTTCCTTTATAGTGAAATACCGTCCGTTTCCCCCGCCCCATCACAGAGGGCATGAAACCGAGCTCCACAAAGCTTAATCCCAATCTCCAGCAGCGCGTCATAAACGACAGCAACCTGATAGAACGACCGCGTTTTTACTTTTTTACTGCCCGGCAAAGGTAGATAATCGTGGAAAGAGGTGACAACCTGCATATCGTCATCAAAAATGCCGTGGAAGCGTACCCGTTGGAATCCCAATTCGTCATGCGCCCGTTTGAGCTGCCGCTGATAATCTGCTCGCAGCGCCAGTGCAGCGTGACAGCTCCCGACACAGAACTGCCAATAGCGGTCGTTGGGCCTGGTATCAGCCCTTTCATTTAGCGTAAAAGATTTCATAAAGACCTCCATGCGACTTACATTTTAAACTAGGATGCTTTGGGAACACAATACCCGGAAAAAGTTGGCCATTGCCTGCATGGTCTCCCGGCTCTCCGGCCAATCCGGATGGGCAACATTAAAAATATGTGGAAGCTCTTTTTCCGCATTTTTGGGCCAACAGCAAAACGTGTGCTGCACACCGTGTTGCCTCAGCAATTGCTCAAAAGCGGTGCTGTGCGGTTTTAATGCGCAATCATCGCTGGTGACCAGATAGCAGGGCGGCAAAATTTCCAGCTCAGGGAGCCGCTCTGGCTCCATAGACGGATAAAAGTCACGGCTGCGGTAGTCTTTTCCAAAAAACAAGGCTGGAGCTTCCCTGCAAAATCCTATGCCGGGTAAAATACATGCCAAAACTCAGGCCAAGGCCAAGCAGCGGAAGGCCAGACGGCTCCACCTGAAACTGACGTTGCAGCCGGGAGCTTTGCTCGATCAGCGCGGCATAGACTGCCAGAAGCGCGCCTGCAGAATCCCCCGTCAAAAAAACAGCGTCTTTCTGGATCGGATGATCATTCAGGTGCTCACTCAGCCAACGAAAGCCAGCAAATAGATCCCGAATTTGTCCATCGAAACGAGTTTGCGGCACCAGCCGGTAATCAAGGCTGGCCACCGCAAAGCCCTGCTCTGCCAAGTGAAGCGTAAAATCGCGGTTGAGCGCCTTCGTCCCATAGATCAGGCCGCCCCCGTGGATATCGATTACCAGCGGAAAATCTCCGCCCTTTGCGGGATAGCAGAGATCCAGCCGGTGTGCGGATCTCCGCCTGAACAATAGGGAAGGTCGGTATGTAATACGATCTCCGGAGACGGAACCGCGATCGGGTAGCGCTGCGTGCGGTCCATCTCATCGAGCTTTTTGGCACAGAATTTCGCGCCGTATTCTAAAATGCCCATTCAAAAGCGCTCCTTAGGCAGTATAATCCATCGTCATCTGGAAGCGGACGTCACATTTAATTTCATAGGATGGGATACTCAGCTTCATATCGCCCTTTACCGTTTGCTGATAAGTAAGAGAGGCTTTTTCAATTTTGCCGTCTGTGGCAAGCGTCACGGTGTATGTGCCGGCACTCAGCGTGGTTTGAATCGACTTCGTTTTGATATTTGCCAGTGGGAACATCGCCTTTCCATAGCTTTCGCCATGCTGCCAACCTGCTCGAAATTGACGAGGTCGAGGTATCCGCCCGCTCCATCGGCGATGCCCTGATCGCCGGATTTCGCTTTCAGGCGGATCGTCAGCACACGCTTGCCGCCGGCTTCCTTGCAGGTCGCAGATTCCACCAAACTCTCCTGTAGTAGGCAGTGTGACTGCTTTTGAGGCCGTATCTGTGCCGTTGAAAATCGGGGCGGCCTTTTCTTTGTCTTCCACCAAGTCAAACTGTGCATTGTCAAAATTACCCGGCGACCAGAGCTTGCCATAGGTCAGCTGGCGGTTGTATTTCGTGCGTTTGAGGCTGCTCTTTTTCGTGCCTGCTTGGTAAAGAGCCAGCACCTCCGTTTTGCTCAGATCCTTCCCAGAATTCGGTGAAGCGGCCGTATTCTTTTCAGTGGAGGGAGGCGTCTGGCCATTTTGGCTCTGCGCCTCCTCCGTGTCGGCAGGCGTTTGCGCGGAGTCCTCCTCCGGCGCCGTTTCAGACATATCGTCAGCCTGTGCAACGGTTTCGCCCGGAGTAGCCTCGGAGAGATTCACCGCAGCATCGCCTGTGCTATCAGGCTCATCGGCCGGCGTATCCTTGCATGCGGCAAGAGAGAATACCATCGCCAGCGCGCAGCATCCCGCCAAAATTTTTGTAAACAATTTCATCATATTTCCTCCATTCAGATTTTCACAAGAAAGCGCTTTCTTATGGTTCGTTTTTATTAATTCCTACTATATTCGAAATAGAGAATCTAAACAATACCCTGATTTATGAAAAAATATCGGTATTTCTTCACAAACAGACACAACATATGCTATAATAACCTCACGTAACACACGAAAGCGAAAAATTTTTTAGTGTTTCGGAAAACATTGAACCATTGATTCGGGCTGCCCTGCGGCTATGCCGCCCATTATGCTATCATAATCAAAACGATTGCCGGGAGGATTCCATATGGATTTAAAGCGCATTTACCAGATGCTTTCCAAACTGGATGCGGATGAAGAGATCGGGTATGCTTATTATCGGCAAACTGGTAAAAATTTGGACTTTTTTGATATGAACCGCATCAAGCTCCACGCGCCTTCCGGTGCGAAGGATTTTGATTTTAGCTATTTGGAATCGGAGGAGGCCGTCCATTCCCGGGCTGAGATGGAGGCTTACATCAACCGAACCGGAGCCGACTTGCTCCACGAGCAGAACCATATTGCGAAGAATTGCAATGTAGAGCTCAACTATGTGCCGCAATATTTGGATATTCCCCCCCATCAGCACGATTTTTTTGAAATTGTTTACACTCTGCGTGGCAAATGCGGGCACCGGATCGAAACACAGACAATTGAAATGCAAACCGGTGATATTGTTATCATTCCGCCCCACATCGAACATTTTGTTTTTTCCCTGCCAAAGAGCCGCTCGGTTAACATCAAAATCCGTAAAAGCACCTTCGACCGCGTGTTTATCAATCTCCTGCAAAATAAAACGGTCTTGTCCGACTACTTTGCCCAAACACTTTACTCCCAAAATTATCAAAACTCCTTAACCTTTCACTGCGGGGATGACGCCTTCCTGCTGGAGCTACTACTTTATATGTACGCACAGCAAGAGGAAAACAAACCCTACGCAAACCATGTGATCGACGGGCTGATTACCACCTTTTTTTCCTATCTGATTCAGAATTACGAGGAAAGCGTTAAAATTTCATCCGCCAACACAGGCTAAATCAGCGAATGGTGGAAATTAAATCCTACATTCATTTAAATTACGCTACCACTTCACTGAAACAAACCGCCGAGCACTTTTACCTCAGCGAGCCCTATCTGAGCTCGTTGATCAAACAACAGACTGGGCAATCCTTTTCGGACATGCTCAGGCAAATCCGTATGCAGCATGCCCGCGACCTGCTGCTTCGCACCAATATGAAAATTGACGATATTTGTGAAAGTGTGGGGTATCGGGATACCACGCAATTCATCCGCACCTTTAAGGCAATTTACGGCACAACGCCAAAGCAGTATCAGAAAAAGCAGGGAAAAATCTTGACTGAAAAAACAGCCGCAAGCTGATGGCGCCCACTGCCAAAAGGGCGGCTAAAACAATCACAACAAAAACGCGCTGCAAACCGTTGACAAATCCGGTTTGCAGCGCGTTTTTATTGAGTTCGTTTTTTTATCATTTCATTATTTCGCTTTCCTGCGGTGCAAAAGCACAAGCACCCCTCCGGCCATAACCGCCGTTAAGGCAAGGGCAATGCCCGCCGTGCTCTCGCTCGTGGCAGGGATATCCGGCTCATCGGCAGAAGCGCCCGTCCCCTCATTCTGTTCCGGCTGGGTCCCCTGCTCCGTTTCATCCTGCTGGCCGGCTAAATCTGGCTTCTGCGTAGCATCCGCTTGCTCTGTATCAGCCTGTGTTTGGTCAGACGAATCAGGCGCATTCGGGTTGGCGCCTCCGGCTGTGACGGCGCCTGCTCCGTTTCATCTCCGGCAGGTTCTGCGAATCCTCTGCTAAATCCTCCAGCCGCCAAAGCTGCGTCCCATAGAAGGGGTTTGCCGTGCCAAGCACAGCCCGGCATCCGTAATCGCAAATACGCGGCAGCGTGATTGTATGGATCGCCAAAACCGTTGCGCGTGATTGCGTCAAAATTGATTCCATCACCGGAAACCAAAAGGTCAAAGCCACGTTCTCCTTTGCTGAGATACTTGCATACGCCGATAAAGTAATAGAAATTATCCACCGTATCCTGGTTGAAAATGCCATCGAGCTTTTCCGTAATGGAATCGGGTAGATATTTCCTCAGGTTTTCATAGAGTGATACGACCTTTTTCAGCAGGGAATAAAACGCCTCGGTGGATGCGAGATCCTCTATGCCGCCCTGATTGAGCAGGCTTGTCATACTGGTGAGCGTGGCGGACATGGAGGAAATGCCGGTTGCGCTCCGGGCCGCCAAGGAACCGCTGCTTTTTAGCAGTTCCAATAGCTTTATGATATATTCAAACTGCGTTTTCCACTCCTCCGGCGAACGTTTCAGAATATCGCCGTTGGTCACCTGCATGAGCGGATATGCAAGGCTGCCAATATCAAAGGTGCCGACATACAGCTTACCGTTATAGCTCTCCATCCGCCAGACATACTGATTGAGGTTGCTGCCGAGGCCGGCGCCCAAATTCCCTTTCACCTCCGGGAACAGCTGGTTTGCTTCGCCTGCCACCAGATCGATGTTTTCGTTTGCATCCATCCGCCATAGGCAGACGGGAGAATCCAAATCTTTATAAAGCTCCTCAAAATCCATCTGAAGCACGCCGGGCAGCGCGATCATTGGATCATTATAACCACCGATGTAGAGAGCCGTCATGCACGATCAGGTTAGCCGCACCGGATCGGTCGGCTCCCAGGCCAAAGGGATAACGGGCCCCGTCCGCTTCATCGCCAATGATCAGGCGGTAAGACCATTCGCCCGTCGCCTCATCTTGTTCCCCGCAGAACATGGCAAACGCCTGTTTATTGCCCGCTTTTCCGGTGACAACCGTGAAATACAGTTTATCCTGGAAGCCGATCATATCCCAAATCGCGCCGCCGAAAATGCTGTCGTTATACATATAAGCCGGGTAGTCCAGCAAATCCTCCTGCGTGCCGATCGTTTCAAAGGACGCTTGCCCTGCGGACGGATTTTCAGAGGCACAATATAGGTTCCATTATCGCCGATCATGCTTGCAATCAGCATACCGTTTACCACAGCCAGCCCACGGATGCCAACCGAAATGAACGGATCGCTTGGGCGCGCACAGGTATATACAACCTGCGTTGCATCGTTATTTTCCGGATCAATCTCCAGAAGATAGGGGCTTGCATCCGCCGCCACGAAATAGAGCTTGCCGTTATAGGTGATCGATGCACGATAACCGCCCATATTTTTGGGTTCTGCCACGAGCTTTACCTCGCCTGTGCGCACATTGACGCGCACCAGAATACTGCGCCGTGCGTCGCTCGGATTGTTTTCTAAATCCCCCATATAAAGCGTACCATTGTAAAGCGCATTGAGGCCCGCTTTAAACACTTCCACATCAACGCCGCTCTGCTTGGCCATAATATTGATCGTTGCGTAGATGGCCGCATAGCAGGTGCCCACATACATATAATCCCCATACCCCTGCGCCGACCAGGAATAATTCTGCCCGCGGTCGTTTTCTCCGCTGTCATATTCAATGATCCCGTCAATTTCCCCCACACCGGCATCTGGATGAGAGAATTTCTGCGCTTGATATCTGCTGGTCGGGAGGTATAGGTTACCGTTTGACCGGCCGCCAATACAGATGTACCACCGCATACGATACATAGTGCCAAAAGGATGGCGAGTATCTTTTTCACATTTGTCATTTGCCTCTACCCTTCTTTTGTTGGTTTTGAATTCAACGAATTCCATTACCATCATATCTGATTTAGGGAGAAGGTCAATATTCTGCACAACATTAATCCTGGAAACGTATTAAAAATATATAAACTGGATAAATAAAGCCTAAACAAACACCAAAAATCCACACATTGGTTGAGATACACAGCATTACCTGCTATAATAAAGACTTATAGGATACGCGAAAGCAAAGGGAGGGTTTTCTTTGACAATCCTATATGAACTGGGAGCAAACCTGTATGTAAATATCACCAACCGGTGTCCCTGCCGCTGCACCTTCTGCATCCGCCAAAAATCAGATGGTGTAGGCTCCGGGGCGAATCTCTGGCTGGAGCATGAGCCAGATTTTGACGAGGTGATCCAAGCGTTTGAGCAGAAGGAGCTCTCCCGTTATCAAGCGGTCGTATTCTGCGGATACGGCGAACCGCTGGAGCGTATAGACTTGCTGATTGCGGTGTGTAAATACCTCAAAGAAAAAGACCCGGACAGTGTGATCCGGGTCAATACCAATGGTTTGAGCGACCTCATACATGGCTTTCCACAGTGCGCTTGCTTAAGGCCTGGTGGATTCTGTTTCGATCAGCTTAAACGCGCCGGACGCCGCCTCTTATAACCGATTGTGCCGCCCAAGATTTGGGGAAGCCGCCTTTGATGCAATGTTAACCTTTGCTAAGGAATGCAAACACCTGCTGCCGGAGGCCATTCTCTCCGTGGTAGACTGCATCTCAGAACAAGAGCTGAAAGCATGCCAAGGGATAGCGCGGGAAGCCGGCCTTCCCTTCGCGTACGCGAATATGCGGAATAGCGCTATCAGAAACGTCGCTATTTAAATTTACGCAGGTTTGCCGCAAAAATTCCTCCCAGCGCGCCGCACAGCAGCATGACGGCGGCCATGATGTAAAAATGGGCGCGACCGAACCATGATTTGCCGCCAACGCCATGATGCAGGCAACTGCTGTCAGCGGAAGCGCGGCCAGAATGCCGAAGGGAAGACCCTTTTTATGAAACGGCCTCGTTACAACAAAGCCGGATAAAAAAGTGGCAAAGCAGCATGCTAACAGGCCCAAAATATAAACGACCGCTCCCGTAAGGTCAGATTTTACGATAATAGAAGAAAAAATTGCCATCATTAAGAGCATAACAATCATGCCTGCTACAAAGCCCACCAAAATGCGCAGGATCAGCGCGCGCGCTTCGTTTTGCTCAGATGCATTTTTCTTTTTTCCCTTTTGCTCATAAAAAATCCCCCTCACATTCTCTGATAAAGAATATGAGGGGAAATTCAAGGATATGCCGAATTTATTCTTCGTCTTTCTTCGCCTGTGCAGTCTCTTCCGCTTTTGCGGTAGAAACCTCGTCCAGATCTTTCTTTCTGCCGCGGCGTTTTTTGCCGCCTTCCTCGGCGGAACGCTTTGCACGCTCCTCCTGCGCCTTAGCCTGTGCGGCCTCGCGCTCAGCGGCAAGCTTCTCATTCGCGGTGTTATTGGTCTGCACGGCCCAGCGCGCGATACGCATCTTATTGCGGTCTGCGCCGGTTTCAATAATCAGGGAATCCTCTTTGACCGTAACAACACGGCCCATAATCCCGCCGATTGTTGTGATTTCATCGCCAACCTGAAGCTATCGCGCATCTCCTGCTCTTTTTTCTGCTGCTTCTTCTGCGGGCGAATCATGACGAAATACATAATTGCGAACATGGCAACCATTAAAAGGATCATGGTAAAGGGAGATGAGGATGCCGTACTGTTGCCTGAAGTTAATAAATGGAATGCTGTCATTCAATTGCTACCTCCGTGATTTTTATAATACTGCTATTATACCTGTAACAAAACGAATATGCAAGCATCAAAATACAGATTGTACTATAAAAAGAGCGCAACAAATACAGACGCGCAAAAAGGAGGAATCCATGGAATACTGGGAAGTATGTAATGCCTGCGGCGACCGAACCGGCCAAATCCGGCCCAAAGGCGCCTTTTTCGGGCCCGGTGAATATCACCCGGCGATGGAAGCATGGATTAAAAATAGCCGGGGCGAAATTCTGATCCAGCAGCGCAGCGTAGAATGTGAGATCTTGCCGGGTGCCTGGGGATTAACAACCGGGCGGATGATTGCCGGAGAAAGCACACAGCAAGGCTGTATCCGGGAGATCAGGGAAGAGCTTGGCCTATGCGTTACCCCCTCTCAAATTCAATTTTTAAAAAGGATCCCACGCGGAGAACTATTGTGGGATATTTATTTGGTGCAGGATGATACGCCCAGCGAACGCCTACAGTTACAGGCAGCGGAAGTGGCACAAGCAAAATGGGTGTCTCCCCGTACGTTTCGTTTCTTGTTGGAAACGGGCAAACTATTTTGGTATCCAGAGATTGAAGAAATTCTATCGATGGTGGAGCGACATACGAAAACCGGGCAGCATAAAATTGGTTAAGGAGTGGCTGCAATGCAATTCATTATAGAGAATCATAAAATTTATGCCCAAAATGAGGCCGGGGAACGGCTTGCCGAAGTGGATTTCCCCGCATTGGACGAAAATACGGTTTCGATTGACCATACGTTTGTAGATCCATCGCTGCGCGGCCAGGGCGTGGCGGCGACGCTTATGAAAATGACAATCGAAGAACTCCGGCGATCGGGCAGGAAAGCCGTGCCCGTTTGCTCCTTTGCACAAAAATGGTTTGACGCACACCCAGAGCAAGCGGATTTACTTGTCAACCAATCCCTATCGGATAAAGCGGAGCTGTTATAAAACGCCTCTTCACAAAAATTGTAAAAAGGCGTGGTTTCGGGCGGATATTCGGCCCCATTAGCGTGTATCCTGCCCTCAAATTCAGTTCAAAATTTATTTTCATGCGGCAAAAATGCATTTGAGGTTACATTCCCCATTCGATAAAAAAGACCGGACGCTCCTGGGGAGCGTCCTAACAGGGATCAGAAACACATTGCTTTCGCATGCTGCTGTTTTTCAAGCAGACCCTGCTTCCTCCCTGCCGACTATAGTATGTGAAGCGCTGCATGGGAAATGCCAGGAAAAAAGCGCCGTAAAAAAATGGATCAATCCGAATTTTATATGGGAACGGGAAGCTTACATTCCGAAACACCAGCAGGTGCAAAAATAAAATATGTAGCAAGGAAGAAAAATTCCCGTAATGAAAATTCATTGCGGGAATTTTTGTAATAGAATTAAAATTTCTCAAATTTACAGCACGTATCGAGCTTAGCCTGCCATTTCCGCAAGGCTTTGCTCCAGCATCTGTATTTTTTCTTCCAGCTTAGCCGCTGCATCGCGCTGATTCTGCACGATATGCGCCGGGGCTTTCGATGTGAACTGTTCATTATGAAGCTTTGCCTGCACGCCCGCAAGCTGCTTTTGTGTATTCTCCAGCTCTTTTGTCAGGCGCGCCTTTTCCGCCTCCAAATCCACCAGCTCGCCCATCGGGATATAGAGCCGTGCGCTATCCGCCACAATCAACACAGCGCCGGGAATTTCGAAGGTGGAACCAACCGTCACCTCAGAAGCATAGGCAAGCCGCTGGAAAAACTCAGCCGCGCCGCGGAAGGTAGCCTCATCCGCCGTTTCAATATAGACATGCGCCTTTTTGGAAGGCGGAACATTCATTTCGCTGCGGCGATTGCGCACTGCGCGAATTGCCCGCATAATACGCTCCATCTGCGCCTCCTCCGCAGAGAAAGCAAGCGAAGGATTATAAACCGGCCACGGGGAAACGAGGATTGCCTCGCCTTCATGCGGAAGGGTCTGCCAAATCTCCTCCGTGATGAAGGGCATGAACGGATGCAGGAGCTTGAGCGTATTGCTCATCACATAGACGAGCACAGCCTTGGCCGGCTCCGCAGCTTCCCCGCCCTGCTGCAGGCGGATTTGGCAAGCTCGATATACCAGTCGCAGAACACGTCCCAAATGAAATCATATAGCTTCTGCACCGCCATACCGAGCTCGAATTTCTCAAGGTTATCCGTCACCTCTTTGACGACGGCGTTAAACTGGCTCAGAATCCATTTATCCTCCAGTGCCAGTTCCTTCGGCAGATGCGGCGCCGGCTCATTCTCGTCGAGATTCATGAGGATAAACCGTGCCGCGTTCCAGATCTTATTGGCAAAGTTGCGGCTTGCCTCAACCTTTTCATCAGAAAAACGCATATCGTTGCCCGGGCTGTTGCCTGTGGCCAAAGCAAAGCGCAGCGCATCCGCGCCATACTGCTCAATCACTTCCAACGGGTCAATCCCGTTGCCAAGGGATTTAGACATCTTGCGCCCCTGCGCATCCCGCACGAGGCCATGGATCAGCACGGTATCAAACGGTTTCTCCCCGGTGTATTCGCATGCGGAAAAAATCATGCGCGCCACCCAGAAGAAAATGATGTCGTAGCCAGTTACCAGCGTGTTGGTAGGATAATAGTGCTTAAGCTCCGGCGTTTCATCCGGCCAACCGAGGGTAGAAAACGGCCAAAGCGCAGAGGAAAACCAGGTGTCAAGCGTATCCGGATCCTGCACAATTTTTTGAGAGCCGCACTTCGGGCAGGCGGTTGGCTCCTCCCGGCTGACAATCAGCTCGCCGCAATCCGGGCAATACCAAGCAGGAATCCGATGGCCCCACCAGAGCTGGCGGGAAATGCACCAATCCTTGATGTTATCCATCCAATTGAAATAAACCTTGCTCATCCGCTCCGGAATAAATTTCACAGTGCCATCGCGCACGATATCGATCGCGGGCTTTGCAAGCGGCTCCATTTTGACAAACCACTGCTTCGAAACGCGCGGCTCGACCGTTGTGTGGCAGCGGTAGCACGAGCCGACATTGTGCTTCATCGGCTCCACCTTGACGAGGTATCCGCCTTCTTCCAGGTCTTTTACAATCTCTTTGCGGCACTCGTAAATGTCCATGCCCGCATATTTGCCGCACGCTTCTGTCATATGGCCGTCGTCCGTCATCACATTGATGACTTCGAGACCATGGCGCAGGCCCACCTCAAAATCGTTCGGGTCGTGGGCTGGCGTAATCTTCACTACGCCGGTGCCGAAATCCATTTCAACGTATTCGTCTGCGATCAACGGGATTTCCTTATTCACCAGGGGGAGGATCAGCTTTTTCCCCACTAGGTGTTGATAGCGCTCATCATCCGGATGGACGGCCACAGCCGTATCGCCGAGCATCGTTTCCGGGCGGGTGGTTGCAAGCTCAACATAGCCGCTGCCATCCGCAAACGGGTAGCGCACATGCCAAAAGGAGCCATCCTTCTCGCATACTCCACCTCCGCGTCAGAGATCGAGGTTTGGCAATGGGGGCACCAGTTGATAATACGCTCGCCGCGATAGATCAGCCCTTCTCATACAGCCGGACGAACACCTCGCGGACAGCCTTTGAGCAGCCTTCATCCAGCGTAAAGCGCTCACGCTCCCAATCGCAGGAAGAGCCAAGCTTTTTAAGCTGCTCCACAATCCTGCCGCCATACTGTGCCTTCCACTCCCACGCGCGCTTTAAAAAGCCCTCGCGGCCAAGATCCTCCTTGGTTAGGCCCTCTTTTTCATCGCCTCAACAATCTTTGCCTCCGTGGCGATGGACGCATGATCCGTGCCAGGCAGCCACAGCGTATCATACCCCTGCATCCGGCGGAAACGGATCAGGATATCCTGCAACGTTTCATCGAGCGCATGCCCATGTGAAGCTGCCCCGTAATGTTGGGCGGCGGGATCACGATGGTGTACGGCGTCTTCTCCGGGTCGAGCTTTGCATGGAAATAATGCCCGTCTAACCAGAACTGATAGATGCGGTTTTCCACATCCTGCGGGCTGTACTGTTTGGCCAGTTCCTTTGCCATCCTTTGATTTCCTCCTCAATCCGCGCTTTCACGGCGGACTACGGTCATTTTCTATTTATTATCCCATCTGACCATTCGTTTGTCAAGAAAAAAGGCGGCGCCTGTTCCCAAGGTGACCAAACCAAATAAGCAAACGAAACAATGTGTTTGATCACACCGGCTCAAGCAATAAATTGTATAATTTGCTTAATATGACTGCAATATGACTGCTTTTTTCGTGCTTTTCTTGTGTTTTTTTGCAAACGTGTATGATATTTTTCAGAAAGACAAAACTGTATGCACCAAGGAGCACCGTTATGGATATCAAAAAAAGACGACTTGCTGATAAATCCCCCCCAAACAATTCCGCCCAATCTCCCTTTGGGCCTGGAACACACGCTTATATAAAGAAGAAACAGCCCGGCAAATTGCGCAGATGGACGAAGCCGGAACCGGCGGCGTTGTGATACACGCGCGCGGAGGACTCCGCACCGGCTATATGGGCCATGAGTGGATGGAAAATATACGCATGGCGGTGGCCGCCTGCCAAAGGCGTGGGATGGCTATATGGTGCTATGATGAATATGGCAAGCCAAGCGGCAACGCAGCCGGTTCGGTGAGCGGAATGGGCGAGAAATACCAGCAAAAATACCTGCGCTGTTCCATAACGCCGCTGAAGCAGGGCGTGAAGCCCATTGCGAGCATCCCGGTACACGGCCGCCTTTACTACTTTTATTATGAAGTGAACGAGAATTATGTGGACTTTCTGGAGCCCAAAGTGACAGAGGCCTTTCTGCGCAGCTCCATCAGCAGTATAAAAGGCGATTAGGCAGTTATATAGAAGTTTGGCGGGATTCTTTACAGACGAGCCTCAGATTTCAAGCGGCGGCTATCCTTGGACGCCTTCTCTGCCTGCGGAATATCAAAAGCAATATGAGGAATCTCTTCTGGAAAAGCTACCGGATCTTTTTTTCACAGTGAAACGGCTTATAGAACGCGCATCCGCTTCTGGCGGCTCATCACCGAGCTCTTTGCAAAGCGCTATACAAAACAGGTTGCCGGATGGTGCCATGAAAATGGATTGCAGCTAACCGGCCACCTGGCCTATGAGAAAACAATGACCGGCCAGCTCACTGCAAACGGCACATGCATGCCACAATACGCCTGTTTTGATATTCCCGGCATTGATTGGCCTGTCGCCGCGTCTCCGATTGCCTGACCGTCTTACAAGCCGCCTCCGTTGCGCACCAGCTTGGAAAGCGGCAGATCCTGAGCGAATCCTTTGCCATGTGCGGCTGGAATGTCAGCTTTGAGGAGCTGCGCCGGATCGCGGAATACCAGATGGTGCATGGTGTTACGCTTTTATGCCAGCATCTGGCGCCTTACAGCCTTGGGGGTATTCGCAAGCGGGATGCTCCGGCTGCGCTTTTTGTGCAGCAGCCATGGTGGAAGGAATACCGCCATTTTAACGATTTCATCAGCAGAGTCGGAATGCTTCTCACGCTGGGGAACGTCCATTTCAGCGTGCTTGTGCTGCATCCCCAGCAATCTGCCTGGCGCTTTATGACGGCAGTGAAACAAGCAGGGCGGAAATCGACAGGCTCAATAGTGCCCTGCGTTCCACCGTTCAAACGCTGGAGCATGCGCAAATTCCCTTCCATTTAGGAGACGATCAAATGCTCAGCCAGCATGCCAGCATAGAGGGCAACCGCCTCTGTGTGGGCGCCCAGCGCTACCGGGCGGTTATCATCTCCCCATGCCTCTCGCTGGATGCCCGTGTGGCTGCGCTGCTCGCGCAGTTCGCCCAAAACGGTGGGACCATCCTCTGTGCTGAAGCCGAAGAGCCCAAAGCTCAGGCGCAGTCGGCATCCCCTACCTGTCGGACGGCGTTTCCTGCGCAAATCTGCGGCGGCTTGCCGGAGGCTTTCTCCGCGTTCCACTACACCAAATTGCACAAGCGCTTCCTTCCGGCTGC
>ENA-OQCX01000359-OQCX01000359.1-human-gut-metagenome-genome-assembly--contig:-NODE-359-length-23814-cov-2.440495_pt1 | contig 23814 bp, 24 predicted proteins | sample MGYA00242762_ERZ504587 | MGnify/ENA primary metagenome ERZ504587 (study PRJEB26092, sample SAMD00036337) | human gut metagenome | host: Homo sapiens | study: EMG produced TPA metagenomics assembly of... | reverse complement strand
AAACTTTACAGGGAGGTGGAGGAAGCATATGGCAGGGATTGGATTTGAACTCAAAAAACTGTTCAGCAGAAGAGGGCTGTTTGCTTCTTTCCGCGCCTATGGATATGCAGGGATTATCTGTACCGGTCCCATGCTGCTGGGGATCGTCCTTCTGCTGGGTGTTATGTTTTTGTGTGACAGGACAGGCGCTTCGAAACAGAGCAGAGAATTACTGGTCTGCATGATCACATATACACTTCTTGCATCATTGACGGTAACCAGTTTCTTGTCAATGGTAGTAACAAGATTTATTGCAGATATGCTTTATGAAGAAAAAAATGAGGCAGTTCTGTCATCTTTCTGGGGTTCGACAGGCTTAATGCTCATTGCAGGAGGAATTTTATATGGGATTTTTCTGATATTTTCCGGAGTTGGGCTTATAGATAAGTTTTTATGTTTTGAGTTGTTTGGAGAACTGATCGTTACATGGAATGCGATGAGTTATCTTACTGCAATTAAAGATTACAGAGGAATTATGTTATCCTTTCTTGCTGCGATCGCTGTTACTTTTCTTTCGGGAGCTTTATTGTTGTTTCTGGGAATTTCCCATGTGGAAGCATTGATGGCTGCGGTATGCATTGGATATGGGATCATGCTTTTATGGGATGTTGTTTTACTGTATGAGTATTTTCCACAAAGTGATATCAGTGCATTCTTATTTTTAAGGTGGGCAGATGAGTTTCTGCCGCTGGCATTTACAGGACTCTGCATTAATATCGGGCTGTTTGCCCACCTTGTGATCATGTGGGCCGGACCGCTGGGGAAACAGGTAAAAGGGCTTTTTTATGGGGCACCGTCACATGACGTACCGGCATTGATCGCATTTCTGACAATTCTGATCACCACTGTAAATTTTGTGGTTTCTGTAGAAGTTAATTTTTATCCGAAATACAGGAATTATTACAGTTTATTCAATGATGGGGGAACCATTAAGGATATTATGCAGGCCGGTACAGAAATGCTGGATGTACTGAACAGAGAATTGAAGTATACCGCTTTGAAGCAGTTACTGACTACTGCGCTGGCGATTTCAATGGGTGAGAGTCTTTTGAAGTACCTTCCTTTGGGATTTAATGATCTGATGTATGGATATTTCCGGACACTTTGTGTTGGTTACGGCATTTATGCAGTTGCAAATACGATGCTTCTGCTTCTTTTATATTTTACAGATTACAGGGGAGCATTGGCTGCTTCTGTAATTTTTGCCGTGGGAACTTCTGTGTTTACTGTGATTTCTCTGTTTTGTCCGCAGGTATATTATGGCTTTGGGTTTCTTGCAGGATGTGTACTGTTTTATTTTATAGTTATGATCCGTCTGGAACGTTATACCAGACGTCTGCCATATTATATTCTCAGCATACAGCCGGTGGTAGCAGAAGACAAATCGGGGGTATTTACCAGAATCGGATGTTTTATGGATGAGAAACTGGAAAGGAGAACGAACGTTGACAGGAATTAAAAAAATAAATCTGATAAGTGCAGTATTAGTCAGTCTTTCTCTTTGTGGAGGCTGCACTCTGGAAAAAGCGGGAAACTCTTCGCAGGATCAGACAGTACAGGAAGATAACGAAACAGAACAGGTAAAGGCAGAAAAAGCAGAGAAAGAAAGAAATCAATGAGATTCATTTAAGAGATAAGGATTCTTTGTATGAAAATGATGATGATACCAGTGTTGTTACCATGTATCTTACTGTATCTAAGGGAAATTCATCCGAAAATACATATCATACATGGAAGGAAATCAACAGCTATTCTGTTTATGATTACGAAGATATGGGAGTGGAGAGATATCAGGTGGCAGGACTTTTGCAGGTGGGAGATGAGAATGGACCGACAGAAGGGGAAGTCGGATATGGAGAACGCGTGCCTAATGCAACTGTTCAGATCAGGGGCCAGAACATCCAGCCAGAATGCACAAAAAAATTATAAAATTGAGTTAAAAAAGAATAAAGGAACGTGGAGAGGCCAGAGAACCATTAACCTGAATAAACATATGACAGAAGGAATGCGCTTTCGAAATAAGCTGGCATATGATCTGATCAGGGGAATTCCTCAGATGGTTGGTTTACGTACACAGTTTGTGCATTTGTATGTAAAGGATAATACAGAAGAATCAGGTGTAAAATTTGAGGATTATGGAATTTATACACAGGTTGAACAACTGAATAAGACGGCATTAAAGAGTCATGGACTGGATTCAAACGGACAATTGTATAAGATTAATTCTTTTGAATTTTATCGCTACGAGGATATTATAAAAAAAGAAGATGATGCAGGATATGATAAGACAGCCTTTGAAAAAATGCTGGAAATAAAAGGGGATTCAGATCATACCAAATTGATTGATATGCTGACAGATCTGAATGATTATTCTATAGGGATTGAAGATGTACTGAAAGAACATTTTGATGAAGAAAATATTGTTTACTGGATGGACATTTCAGATTCTGATGGGAAACGTAGACACACAGAACAGAAATGTTTATTTATACAGTCCTCTGAATTCAGATATCTGGTACTTTATTGCCTGGGATAACGATGGCTGTCTGATGAGACCGGAATATGAATTAAGGAATTTTTCGGATCAGAACAGCTGGGAAAAGGGAATCAGCAATTACTGGGGAAATATTCTGTTTCAAAGGTGTCTGAAGTCACGGTCTTTCCGGGAAAAATTAAATGATGCCATTCTGGATCTGAGGGAATATCTGAACAAAGATATGCTCACATCAAAGATAGAGAGCTATAAGAATGTACTGAAGCCCTATTTATATTTGATGCCTGATGCAGAGTATGAACCGCTTACATCTGAACAATACGATCAGATTGCAGCATCACTTCCTGATGAGATAGAAAAGAACTATCAGTTATATCTGGAAAGTCTGGAAACACCAATGCCATTTTATATAGGTGTTCCGTCAATAGACGGTGATAAGCTGAAATTTAACTGGGATGTATCTTATGATCTGGACGCAGAGGACATTACGTATTCTGTGGAGGTTGCGCGAGATTATCTGTTTCAGGATGTGATCTATCAGAACACAACACTGACTGTTCCGGAAGCTGAGATGGACCTTCCGAAAGCAGGACAGTACTTTGTGAGAGTAAGAGCAACAAATACATCTGGAAAAACGCAGGATGCATTTGATTATTATGTAACAGATGAAGGAAAATATTATGGTATGAGGTGCTTTTACATAACAGAAGATAGTACGGTAGAGGAAGACGATTATGAAGAAGGCTGACAGGAAGAAAGAACGTTTTCGTAACGAGTGGAAATATCTTATCAGTACCAGTGAGAAAGAAGTCCTGAATCTTCGGATGAAGCCACTTATGAAACTGGATCCTCATGCAGAAACTGGAGGATATCTGATACGGAGCCTGTATTTTGATGATTACTGGAACAGTGCATATGAAGAAAAGGAAAGCGGCGTTCTTATGAGGAAGAAATACAGGATACGAATTTATAATTATAGTGCTGAAAGTATCAAGCTGGAGAGAAAAAAGAAGTTCGGCAGTTATATTTATAAAGAAGATGCTCCGCTGACAAAAGATGAGGTGCAAAAAATTCTTTCCGGCGAGTATGAATTTCTTCTGAAAAGTCCGTATAATCTTTGCAGGGAATTTTACACAGAATGTATGAGTAATATGATGCGGCCGAGAACAATCGTAGATTATGAGAGAGAACCATGGATCATGGATGAGGGAACAGTCAGGATCACATTTGATACAGATGTCAGAGCTGCTGTTGGAAGCTATGATATTTTCGACAGTACGCTTCCGGCTTTATCTGTACTGGAACCGGGAAAACTGATCATGGAAGTGAAATTTACGGAGCTGCTGCCTCAGATTCTGAGAAATCTTCTGCCGCCGCAGGCAGAAGAATTTACAGCAGTTTCCAAATATGTACTGTGTTATGAAAAAACGCGGTACATGAATGGATTTGAGTATTGGTATGATACACAGGGAGGATGATAAGATGAGTGTACAGGATATGATAAAAAAATCTGTACTGGAATCAGGAATGTTCAGTCAGTATGATATACCTAAGATATTGGCTGCTCTGGCAGTGGCTTTGATTTTGGGAAGTGTGATTTATCTGGTTTATCAGAAATTTTATGTTGGAGTTATTTTCTCCAGAAGTTTTGCAGTTACACTTGTGGGAATGACAGTGCTTACCTGTATGGTAACACTTGCAATCAGCAGCAATATTGTGATTTCTCTTGGTATGGTTGGTGCATTGTCTATTGTACGTTTTCGTACAGCAATTAAAGATCCGATGGATCTTCTGTATCTGTTCTGGGCAATCACATCGGGGATTACAGCCGGTGCAGGTATGTATGCATTAACTCTGTTGACAGCTGTGATTATCATTCTGATGATCACCCTGTTTTATCACAAACAACAAAATGGAAGAATTTATATTGCAGTGATTCATTATCAGGGAACTCAGGCGGGAGATGAAATTATCCGCTGTTTTGGAAAAAGAAAATATTTCGTAAAATCAAAAACTATGCGCAATGAAAAAACAGAAATGGCAGTTGAAATATATTGCAGACAGAATGATATGGAGTTTATGGAAAAAATCCGGGATATCGGTGGAGTGGAAGATGTTACATTGATTCAGTATAATGGAGAATATCATGGCTAAAAGTCAGAAACGATATCTGGTTCTGTTGGTTTTTGGACTTTTAGTTATTATAGCAGCAGGAGTATGGATGGTATTTGGAAGAAAAACTCAGATATATGAAAAAACAGAAGAAATTTTTGGAAATCCATTAATGGGATATGCACCTTGTGCCTGGGAAGAAACAATAGGAGAGGATATATCTTTACTGTATATGGATATTACCTGGGCTGAACTGGAACCGGAGGAAGGAAAATATGACTGGGAGAAAATCGAAAGAGAAAATCAGACTGACAGATGGAGAGAAGAAGGGAAACACCTGGTACTGAGGTTTGTGTGTGATATTCCCGGGGAGGAAAAGCATATGGACATTCCACAATGGCTATATGACAAAACTGATCATGCGGGAACCTGGTATGATATGGAGTATGGAAAGGGATATGCTCCTGATTATAATAATGAACAGATGATACAATATCACAAAAGGGCAGTTAATGCACTTGGAGAGCATTTTGGCAGAGATGGACTGGTCAGTTATATCGAACTTGGAAGTCTGGGGCACTGGGGAGAATGGCATGTAAATATTTCCGCAGGAATACAGAGTCTGCCAGAAGAATCTGTAAGAGAACGTTATATGATTCCATGGACAGAGGCCTTCCCTGATTCCATGATACTGATGAGAAGACCTTTTAGTGAGGGAGAACATTATGGAACAGGTCTCTACAACGATATGACCGGACAGCCAGAGAGCACAGAGGAATGGTTTCGTTGGATTAATGAAGGCGGTGAGTTTGACCAGACTCATGAGAAAAAAGGGTTATCCGCAATGAAGGATTTCTGGAAAAAGTTTCCTTCCGGAGGTGAGTTTACAAGTTCAATTACAATGAAAGAGTTGCTTGACACAAATCTGGATCAGACAATAAATCTGATAAAGAAAGCACATACTACTTTTCTTGGACCGAAAGTAGCGGATAAAACTTATGAAAACGGTTATAGGAAAGTTTTAGGAAGCATGGGATATCGTTTGTGGATTTCGCAAGCAAGCCTTATTCAGATGCCGGGGTATGTCAGCCTGAATCTTAAATGGAAGAATGATGGAGTTGCAGCATTTTATGAAGACTGGCCTGTATGGGTTCTGGTAGAAGATGAGGATGGAAATAGTCTTGAAAAAGAAGCGGTTGACATTTCGTTAAAATCACTTCTGCCGGAAGAAACTTTACAGACAAAAACAAGAATGCAGGTAAAAAAGATGATCTCACTGGCCGGAAAGAAATATAAGATCAGTATAGGTATTGAAGATCCGATGACTGGGAAATTAGCTGTTCGATTTTCAATGAAAGGAACTTATAATGAAGGGAAAAATTATCTTTTTCAGTAAACTGAAAGAGTTACGTTTTGATATTTAGAAACTAAAATTACCTTATTTAATTACTATAAATGAGCAAATTTGAAAAAATGCACAAAATTATCCTGCTAATTTCATAAATGCTTCAAAATCATCACTTGCTTTTGCACATAGGAATAGATACTGATACTTTTCCTGATGAACGGCACTACAGATTCGATGATATCCATCTTGAAAAGATCGATATTTGCCAGTTCCTGTGACACAAATACAATGTGCCAGTGACATCAGCAGCCAGTATCTCTGTATTTCCTTTGAGAAACGGATCTGGTATGTATCCAGTGCCAGACGGTTTTTACATTGCCTGAAAAATATCTCAATCGGCCATCGACACACATAACAGGAAAAGATCTCTTTCTTTTATGCAAAATCACGAACTTGCTCATTTATAGTGATATAAAACAACATCAATGCATGCTGAAATATGTAAAAAGCAATCGTATAAAATTGCGATTGCCAGATTTTAATATTTACTGCTTTAAGGTTAGGATTGTATGGAAGGTACCGGAATCATTATCATAATACATTTGCAAATTTCCATGGTACTGTTTTACGACTTTTTTAATGCTTTTGATTCCGAATCCATGTCTGCCATTGTCTGATTTATGGGATATAGGAAGTCCCTCTGGATTATATACAGGGGTATTTTGGCAGGAGTTGATGAGTATGATAATAAGAAAGGGTGAATTTTCTTTCTTTTGTACGGTGAGCTCAATAAAAGAGTCTGGAATATTCTCTGCTGATTCCACTGCATTCTCCAATAAGTTACAGAATAAAGAAGTCAAATCGCGCGGATATATATGTTGTACCGTGCCGCTTCTGATGTCAGTGTGAAAAATAATGTGCTTATCATTGCAGTGGCGCTGATAGCGGCACAGAATGGAGTTTAGCATTTCATGATCACAGAGTTTTGTGGTTTCCTTTAAGTCGGAAGATTCCATGAGTTGTTGTATATAGTCATTTATTTTATCGGAATCATTTTTTTTCGTTCAGTAATCTGATTGATTGAAGATGTTTCTTTATATCGTGGATCAAAATGCTCTGGTTCTCGTTTTGTGCAAGCATCATTTCATAGTATTCAACAGGAATCGGATTCTTTCTGGAGCAGTAACTGCAAATCGGCATATTCCTGTGATCTTTTTGTGTTATATTGGTTGATTCCAAATTACAAGTAGGTTGACCAGCAACAGAAAAACGGCACAGATTGTTACTAGAAAATCAACCGGTGGGGCATATGCGGTTGTTTCACCAATAGAAAGAAGAGTAAACATCATAAGAATAGAGGAAAGCGGGATGAACATCAAGAGAATTTCGGAGTGACCGTACGGTTCTTGAGCTGCTTTGTTCCCCTTGAAGAGCCAACTTAACAAGTAAACGACTGCAAAAAAGGTAATTTTGCTAAATACGGTATAAAAAACAAGTCCGACACTTGCTTCTAAGAGAAAATGGGGAAAGAATCTTGATATCATCCCCAAAACTGCAAGTTCAGATATTCCCATAATCGCTGTAAGTATAGCGGAATGGAAGAGTGCCAATAATAACTTGAGGTTAAACATTATATAGAGGAAAACAGTGTTTATCACAAAAAAACTGATAATATTCAGCCATGTTTGCCCAAGCAGGGAAAGAAAAAACAACAGTACATAAAGAACACTTAATAGAGTCAGTCTCTTTTTACCGCTATGAGAAGGGGAAAAAAGGCTGGCGGCGTACTGCCATAAGATAACCGCTTCTGTAAAAAAACTAAAAATAAGTAAAATAATATATTCCATTTATTTTCACCTCATGCTTTCCAGATATAGTAGATATGCATTTCTGAAGGAACTGTATTTCCTGCGTGTCAGGTAAGCGGTAATCTGAGGATTTGATAAATGTACGGTGGAGTGATCAAAGTCCACAATATGTTCGAAGTTAACAATAAAGCTCCGGTGTGTCTGAAAAAAACTGTTTTGGGGAAGCTTTTCCAACCAGTAATTCATATTATGATAGAGTCAAAGTCCTGACGGGCAGTATGTACAATTACTTTTCGCCCCTGAGCTTCTATGGCAATAATCTGCGAAGCAGGAAACGAATATACCGCCTGTTTTGTTTCCACAGGAATTTTGAGTGTAATGGAATTGTAATAAGCTAAGGCATCCTTCAGATTTCGGAAAAAACGCTGCTTATCTAGAGGTTTGGAAAGGTAACGGAATACATGAAAACGCATTGCTTCATCCAAATATTCAGAATAAGAGGTGACAACAAAAACGATCACATTTCTATTTGCTTTTTTTAATTCATTCCCAACATAGATTCCATTCATGCCAGGCATTTCGATATCCAGAAAAACAATATCCTTTTCACCTTTGTCAGTTAACAAAGCTTCACCACTGGTAAAAGAAACTAATTCAGGACATTTTAAATGGTTGGACTCAAAGTAGGATTCGATATACTTCTTCAATTGTTCAATGATCAGAGTGTCATCATCACAAATTAAAATACGCATTTTTTCACCTGACTTTCTAAATAGATGTATGTGTACATCTTATCACATAGAATTTCCAAATGCAAAAAAATGCGTATGAAAAGACAATTTAATTACAATTTTGGTTCATTATGTGTTGCTTTGTTATTTCGTTTTACAAGCAGTTCGATAAAGTCTCCGGCAAGCTCTATGTCGGATTGATTACATAACCGTAGTTTATCAATAATATCCTGTGGAATATTATAAGCGTGCATACTGCCGAGCAGAAGGTAGTCAGGTGTAACATTGAGTAAATTACAAATCTGAATGAAAATATCCAGACTTGGTTTTTGCCTTCCGTTTTCGATTGATGACATATGGCTATTGGATATATTTAATCTTTCGGCAAGTTCTGCCTGTTTTATCCGTAATTCTTTTCTGCGTATTTTGATGCGGTTTCCCATACCTTCATATTGAAATTCTATTTATCCCACCTTCTTTCAGTAGAATTTTACCAATAGAACTAAATAAAAAGAAGAATGTAACAAAGAACTATTCTGCAATATATTAAACAAACTGATATTTATATATAAATAATTCTGTATCACATATTATTTTTCGTAGAAAAGAGGGAAATTATCCAATATTGTAAAGAATCATTCCGTTCATTCCAAAGGGGTCGTTTATTTGATTAAAGTGGTATATGATTGCTTATGTGAAAATCAATGACAAATTTTAGTGGAAAGGAGAGAGGTCATTATGAAGAAAGAGGTAACTAAATCGGTTGCAAAAGGGATGAAAGCAGCATTAGATGTTGTGTTACGGACAGAAGCTAACACAGCTTCTTGTCTTATCATGTATCAGCCTAAAGGCACCGAAAGAATTAATGAAATACAGGAGAAACAAGTAATAGAAAAATGTACAGATACAGTAGTTGATTGGATGATCCGGTGTAATGCGATAAACGAGGCGGATAAGGAACTTTACAAGTATGCATTATATAGTTTTTTCTATTGGTATCACCACTTATCCTTGCAGGAGGTGTTGGCGTTGGCTTAGGAAGTGTAAAACACGGAGTTGCACTTATTTTTCCGTTTATGGTTCTGAGAAAATTTAGTGGTGGTTATCATGCAAAAAATTTGCACACTTGTATTTTTGAATCTGGTTTTCTATTGTTTCTGTGCATAATGTTATCAATGCATGTGCAATGTGATTTGAAGTTGGCAATAGCTACAGTTATTGCGTCTGTGAGCCTGATTACATTTAGTCCAATAGACAGTGAAAACAGAAGACTTGATACTAACGAGAAAAGGACATATAAAAAAACAACAGTGTTCTTCGTGATACTGTTTGGGCTGTTAGATATAGCTTTATTTTTGCTGGGAAAGTACATCTATACAATCTGTTTTTCTGTTGGGATATTACTGACAGCAGGCTTACAAGTACCTTGTATCGTAAAGAAAATGTGTAAATCGACCAAAAACAGACTGTAAATGTCGTTTGGTGCAAAAGGGGTTGAAATCATGGCAAAAATAAAGATAATAAAGTTTGTCATTGATTTGATCAAAGTTCTTTATTTACAGTTAATTCAGTTTGTTCATTGAAAGGGAGTGGATTCCAATGGGACAATGATAGAATTCTATCACTTTAAATTGAGTAGTTCGGTTCGGAGTAGTTAAACGGGCATAATGGAGGTAAAAGATTAAAATGACACATAAGAAAGAAGTTGTTTTTAGCTTGTTGTTTGTAATAATGGTGTTATGTACAGGCTGCAGTGATAAAGATAATGGAGATACGTCTAAAAATAACAGGACTTCAGGAGAATCATTTGTTCAAGAAGAAACTATTGAGAGTACAGACAATACAGACAATGCAGACGGCAGCTCGGCACCAACGCCAGAACTGAAAACGCCCCGAACGAAAAAGGAATTGGAAGATGCGCTTGGTACAGTGAATGAGTCGGGAAAATGGACGCCACCAGCCGGTTCTCATATAGATCCCAAAACAGGTAATATACTGAATAAAGATGGGGTCGTGGTTGGAACTACGCAGGAACCTTATAGTAAAGCACGTCCAGGTTCTCAAGGATGATGATATGGTGTAAAAAAATTATGGGAGGAAAAGATTATGAAGTATATGAGAAAAAACTCATTTGTAGTGTGTTTGGTCATAAGTGCAATTCTTTTGACAAGTTCATTTGCAATGCCGGTGCTTGCTGCGGAAAATACAGGAATTGAAACAAGCTCTGTCACGAGAAGCGTACCGGGATATTACAAGTGCACAGGGTCGGATGTAAATATCAGATCAGGCCCTGGAACACAATATACAATAGTAGGCACATTGAATTATGGCACAAAAGTATATGTATATTCTATCAGTAATGGGTGGGCCAAAATTTCTCTTGGCGGCATTTACCGTTATGTTAGTGCCGATTACCTTCGGGAGCTTTAAGGAAAAACATTTAATATAAACGAGGCATAGGTAAATAGCTGTATGGGCTGCCGCACTGAAAAGTTTGGTGCGGCAGCACTTTTGTTTACTTTTTTAATTGAAACTACAAATGGACAAATTCTAAAAAACGTCCCAAAAACAGTATTCTGTGTTTGGGTTATAAAGACAAATTTAAAATATATAGATATTTCCGGTGGTTCGTGGTATGATAAAAATAGAAACAAAAGTGCTATTTCAAGAAAGGGTGATGGTTATGGCATTGGCACAGGCAACAAAAATCCCATGAACCAACTTATACAATCAATGATGCAATGGATGTTCTTTTGTCAAGCTGGATGAAGCCATTGATGATATGGAAAGTGACAGAGTGCAGATAGTGGAAGAAGCATGGGCAGAAATTGATGCAATATAAGGGGTACGGATGGAAAAAAAGAAAATACAAAGTTGTAATTGCCCAGAGCGGCAAGCTGGATGTGAAGGAAAAAAGAAATATATCCTTCAGCAATTTAAATACCGGGAGTATGCAGAGGATTTTTCCCAAAAGATTAAAAAGCGGTTCTTGCACTTGACACACTTCCTACCAGATATAATACAATAGGCTTCCGATATCGTGGCTATGATATTTACATGAAATATACTGCCTGTTTTTTAACGCCATTGGAATTGTTAGAAAGAAAGATTAAAATAAGAGACACCAGCAATCAATACGCTGATGTCTCTTATTAATATTACCTGATTGTTGATAAATAATTTACTTTGTATCCTGCAGTGCGAGATAACCTTCTTCGCCTGTACGATCTTAACGACATTTTCAATGTCATATACAAATACTTTACCATCACCAATCTGACCGGTATGGAGGACTGCCTTGGCAGTTTCGATAACTTTCTGTACAGGTACGAGACTTACAACAATCTCAATTTTGACCTTAGGAAGAAGATTCATTTCCATCTCAACACCACGATAGTAGGATGGAGCACCTTTCTGTACACCGCATCCGAGAACGTTCGTAATAGTGATACCTGTAACACCGATCTCATTCATTGCCTGCATAAATTCATCAAGCTTATTCTGACGGGTGATGATAACAACTTTTGTAAGCTTATGAACGCCTTCTTTCGGAAGTTCAGGAACTGATTCAGCAGGAGCAGAAGGTCTGGCTGTGACAACAGGAGCTTTTATGGAAGTTCCCATAGGAGTCGGAACACCAGCCATTGCGAAACCGTCATAAGCACTTGCAAGACCATGTTCTTTGGAGTCAAGACCTGCGATCTCTTCTTCAGCTGAAACACGAAGTCCGATTGTATGTTTGATTACCTGGAAGATAATTGTCATAGTAACAACAACCCATGCGATTGTGATGATCATACCAGTGAACTGAACACCAAATCCGTGGAAGCCGCCGCCTGTAAGGAGTCCTTTCCAGTCTGTGCCTGATCCGTCTGAGAAAAGACCAACTGCAAGGTACCGAAAGCACCGTTTAAACCATGAACACCGACAGCACCAACAGGGTCATCAATTTTCAGAACCTTGTCAATAAATTCAATACCAAATACTACGATAAAACCGGAAGCAATACCGATGATTGCTGCGGATGTAGGAGAAACTGTGTCGCATCCTGCTGTAATTGCTACAAGTCCTGCAAGAGAACCGTTCAGAGACATGGAAACATCCGGTTTTTTGTAACGTACCCATGTGATGATCATAACAGTTACAGTTGCAACAGCTGCTGAAAGGTTAGTAGTAACGAAGATTTTACCGGCACTTACGATTGCATCGCCTTCCATACTTACTGTGGAAGCACCGTTAAATCCGAACCAGCAGAACCAGAGGATAAATACACCTAAAGCGCCAACTGTAAGGTTGTGTCCCGGGATAGCCTTTGATTTGCCGTCCTTTGTATATTTACCGATACGAGGTCCAAGGATGATGGCACCGATCAGAGCTGCCACACCACCTACCATATGTACTGCACAGGAACCTGCGAAATCGTGGAATCCCATCTGGCTGATAAATCCACCGCCCCAGATCCAGTGTCCGGATACCGGATATACAACAAGACTGATCATAAGGCTGTAGATGCAATAGGAAAGGAACTTGGTACGTTCTGCCATTGCACCGGAAACAATTGTTGCGGATGTTGCACAGAATACTGTCTGGAAGATTAAGAATGCCCAGAAAGGAACTCCGTCAGGAAGCATTCCTGAACCATAGTGTGCTTCTGTTGCAATACCACCGATCTTTCCGATAAATCCATTACCTGCACCAAACATCAGACCGAAGCCGACCAGCCAGAAGACCGGGGTTCCGATACAGAAGTCCATCAGGTTTTTCATAATAATGTTACCTGCGTTTTTGGCTCGTGTGAAGCCTGTTTCTACCATTGCGAATCCGGCCTGCATAAAGAAGACCAGCGCGGCGCCGACCAGCACCCATATTGTGTTTACTGCGGAAAATTCCATAATAATATTCCTCCCTCATAAAAATTTCCTCATATTTTATAAAATGCAAAAAGCGCGATGCCTGGAAATGTAGCCAGTTCATCGCGCTTTTGCGAATATAAAATCCATATTTATAGTGTATTGCATAACTGATGTAATAGAAAAGACATTTCGTATGACTGTATGCAATGCAGTTTAAAATCAAAATTATATGTAAAACAGGGGAACATCAAAATATCGTGTGATTAATGGATGAGGAAATCGATAATGAATTATGAAGTAGAGTTCATAAAGATATTCCCCTGTTATTACCTGTTAATTAAACGGAAAACAGAAGCTTGTCATATGTAGGATATGGAAGCAGTGCATCCGGGATCAGAGTTTCTGCTGCGTCTACAGATTTTCTGAGTTCATCCATATCAGAAAGAACAACTGTCTGGTATGCTTTTGCATTAGCCAGAGGATCTTCTGTAGCAAGCGCTTTGGCAGTGTCTGCTTTTAAGGTCTCAAGACCTGTGGAAATCTCATCAGCAAGCTGTGACAGCTCTTTGATCAGTTTTCCTTCAGAAGCTGTGCTGACATCTGAAACAACTGATTTTTTAGCAACAGCAGTAGCTGCAACTTTGTCGATATATGCGAATACAGATGGAAGGAAATCCTTCTGTACCATTTCAACCATAGTATTGGACTCAATGTTAAGAATCTTGGAATAGGATTCCAGCCAGATCTCATAACGGGATTCAATTTCTTCTTTTGTGAAGATATGATATTTGGTAAAGAGTTCAATATTTTTATCTGCGATCCACTGAGGAAGAGCATCTGGTGTAGATTTCAGGTTAAAGAGACCTCGTTTCTCAGCTTCTTCGATCCATTCATCTGTATAACCGTTTCCATTAAAGATAACACGTTTATGATCAATAATTGTCTTCTTGATCAGTTCGTGGATTGCATCCTCCATCTTGTCTTCCGGTACATCTTTTAACTGTTCTGCAAACTGGTGAACACACTCAGCAACAGCAGTGTTTAAGATAATGTTCGGGTTTGCAACAGAAGCCTCGGAACCAAGCATACGGAATTCGAATTTGTTACCTGTAAATGCGAATGGTGAAGTACGGTTTCTGTCTGTATTGTCTTTTACGAAATGTGGAAGTACTTTTGCACCGATATCCATCTGGACTGCGCGGCTTCCTGCAAAATATTCGTCATTTTCGATAGATTTTAATACTTCTGTCAGTTCATCACCGAGAAATACGGATACAACAGCAGGCGGAGCCTCGTTTGCACCAAGACGGTGATCATTTCCTGCACTTGCTACAGAAATACGAAGTACATCTGCGTATTCATCAACTGCTTTGATAACAGCTGTCAGGAAAATCAGGAACTGTGTATTTTCAGCAGGTGTTTTTCCCGGATCAAGGATATTTATACCAGTATCTGTGATCATAGACCAGTTGTTGTGTTTACCGCTTCCGTTGATTCCCTCAAATGGTTTCTCATGAAGGAGGCATACAAGTCCATGCTTGTCGCAACTTTCTTCATTACTTCCATTGTTAACTGGTTGTGGTCAACCGCAACGTTTGTTGTATCGAATACAGGAGCCAGCTCGTGCTGTGCAGGAGCAACTTCGTTATGTTTTGTTTTGGCAGGAATACCAAGTTTCCAGAGCTCTACATCCAGGTCATGCATATAAGCTGCAACACGAGGTTTCAGAGCACCGAAGTAATGATCTTCCATTTCCTGACCCTTAGGAGCAGGAGCACCGATCAATGTACGTCCGCAGAATACAAGGTCTTTTCTCTGCTTGTATAATTCCTTGTCTACCAGGAAATATTCCTGTTCAGGACCTACAGTTGTATTTACGTGTTTGACATCTTTATTACCTATTATATGGAGAAGTTTTGTAGCTTCTTTATCAAGTGTCTGCATGGAACGAAGGAGAGGGGTCTTTTTATCAAGAGCTTCTCCGCTGTAGGAGCAGAATGCTGTAGGAATGTAAAGAGTTCCGTCTTTGATGAATGCCGGTGATGTCGGATCCCATGCTGTATATCCTCTTGCCTCGAATGTGGCACGAAGACCGCCTGACGGGAAACTGGAAGCATCCGGCTCACCTTTTACAAGTTCTTTACCTGAGAAATCCATGATCACCTGACCGTCTCCTGTAGGAGAAATGAAGCTGTCATGCTTCTCGGCAGTTACGTTTGTCATTGGCTGGAACCAGTGAGTATAATGAGTGGCGCCGTTCTCGGTAGCCCATTCTTTCATTGCAACAGCAACGGAGTTGGCAACATCAAGTTCAAGGTGTGTACCGCTCTCGATTGTTTTCTTTAATGCTTTGTACATGTCTTTTGGCAGTTTACTTCTCATTACTTTGTCGTTGAAGACCAGGCTGCCGTACAGTTCAGGGATATTCTGTGCCATATAGGTACTCTCCTTTCGGTTTGCAATATTTTCTGAATATGTGTAGTGCGCTGCAGATCACCATTGTGACTGCCTGCGGTTTTCGTCTCATAGAAAATTCCTCATCGAACATTTTCTATGAAACGAAAGTTTTATAAAACGAAAAAAGCGCCCTGGATGAGATCTCTGTAGATCTTTCCAAAGCGCCTTTGCTTTATGTGCTGTACTATAAACGAAATGAAAACAGATGTCAAGCACTTTTTTTGAAAAAATTCAGAAAAATTTTTGAGATATGGCAAAAAAAGGATAGTTGACAAATTTGTTTCTATTATTATAATTTGATTTTGGAACCCGTCAAACATAAGAAAACAATGTCAGCGGGTTTTGAAAGTAAAGTTAAAGTCAGACAAGAGAATACGATCGGAGGAAATCAGATGGCTGGAATAAAAGAAGAGTAGCGGCGTCTTTGGAATTCTATGACCTGGATGGCGGCAATGTAGTTCCGTCCATATATTATGGACTGACTTCCCTGCAGCACAGAGGACAGGAATCCTGCGGACTTGCAGTTTCTGATACTAAGGGAGAGCGTGGAAATGTGAAGTTTCATAAGGATCTGGGACTTGTAAGTGAGGTTCTCAGACAGGATGTTGTCCGTAAATATGAGGGAGATATTGGTATTGGTCATGTAAGATATTCCACAACAGGAGCTTCTGTTGCAGAGAATGCACAGCCCCTTGTTTTGTCTTATGTAAAGGGAACTCTTGCACTTGCACATAACGGAAATCTGGTTAATACACCGGAACTGAAATGGGAACTGATCCAGAATGGAGCGATTTTCCATACAACTACAGATTCAGAGGTTATTGCGTTCCATATCGCAAGAGAACGTGTGCATTCTAAAACAGTAGAAGAGGCAGTGCTAAAGACTGCAAAGAAGATCAAAGGTGCATATGGTCTGGTAGTTATGAGCCCGAGAAAACTGATCGCAGTCCGCGACCCATATGGACTGAAACCATTGTGTCTCGGTAAAAGAGGAAATGCTTATGTTATTGCTTCTGAGAGCTGTGCTCTGACATCTGTAAGTGCGGAATTTATCCGTGACATTGAGCCGGGTGAGATTCTTACGATCACAAAAGACGGACTGAAGTCAAATAAAGAGCTTGCGTCTGCTGCTGCAAAACGCGCGCATTGTGTGTTTGAGTATATATATTTTGCAAGACTTGACAGTACCATTGATGGGGTGAAGGTCTATGATGCCAGAATCCGCGGTGGTAAATCTCTTGCCAAGTCTTATCCTGTAGAGGCAGATCTTGTAACAGGTGTACCGGAGTCCGGACTCCCTGCTGCAAAGGGATACTCCGAAGCATCAGGAATCCCGTTTGCATTTGCGTTCTATAAAAACAGCTATATTGGAAGAACATTTATCAAACCGACTCAGGAAGAACGTGAGTCCAGCGTTCATCTGAAACTGAGTGTGCTGGAATCTGTTGTAAAAGATAAGAGGATTGTTCTGGTGGATGATTCTATTGTTCGTGGAACAACCATTGCAAACCTGATCCACATGTTAAAAGAGGCGGGAGCAAAGGAAGTGCACGTACGTATCAGTCACCGCCATTTTTACATCCATGTTATTTCGGAACGGATGTGCCGTCAAATGATCAGCTCATTGCAGCCAGCCACAGCACGGAGGAAATCTGTAAAATGATCGGAGCAGATTCTCTTGGCTACATGCAGACAGATTATCTGGAAGGAATGGCGGGCGCCTGCCCTTATGTAAGGCATGCTTCGATGGAAATTATCCGATGGAGATTCCGGATTATACAAATGCGGAGTTTGCAGATATTGTGAAGTGTTAAGTCGCAAAAATTCATAAAAAATGCAGAAACCTGTCGATGATATATGGAATCAATCTCACATAATGGTAAAACCAATATAGGATGAAGTCATACATAATGTATAAAATAATGCTGTGAAAACATATATAAACGAACAAAATGCACAATAGAACCCCTGCGCTTTATGAAAATTGGATAAATTTAAAAACTTGACAAATTCTGAAATGTGGAACATAATATGGGCGTCTGATAGAAAAAAACAAAGAATGTTTTCAGAAAGGGTGATCACGATGTCACAGAGTAAAATCAAGTTAAATGCAACCGAAGAGGTGCAGGAATTTGTGAATGCTGCAAGCAGATGTGATTTTGATATTGATGTTTATTACAACAGATTTTTAATTGATGCCAAATCAATCCTTGGTGTACTTAGTCTGGATCTGACCAGAGAACTGACAGTAGACTGCCACGGGGAGAGCCGGGAATTTGATCGTACATTGAAGAAATTTGCAGTTGCATAAATTTTACATTTTTATAACCGAATAATTATCGCAGAGAAGACGGGTCTGGAAGATGAACTTCTACAGATTCGTTTTTTCTGTATTATGACTGTGTTCAGAGTAATTCCATAAAATATAACTGCTTCATAGTTTATCAGAAGGAACTTATTTGATTTGTTTTTGCTTAAAAACGGGAAATTCATTATTGACAAACGAAAAAAAATGTTTTATAGTATAGCATATTTTTAAAGAAAGCCAATTGAACATATTATTATAGAAGATATGATGATCTGACAAAGGCGTCAGATGCAGAATACCAGATGGGTCAAGTGCCCTCTGATAGCTGCATCTGACGCTTTTTTATTAACAAAGGATGATGGAGGAGGAAATCAAAATGGCAGTGAAATACGTATTTGTTACAGGAGGAGTTGTTTCCGGTCTTGGAAAGGGAATCACAGCTGCATCTCTGGGGCGTCTTCTGAAAGCGAGAGGATATCAGGTAACCATGCAGAAGTTTGATCCTTATATCAATATCGACCCCGGAACCATGAACCCGATTCAGCACGGAGAAGTTTTTGTAACAGACGATGGTACAGAGACAGACCTGGATCTGGGACATTATGAGAGATTCATTGATGAGAGTCTTGATAAAAATTCCAATGTGACAACCGGTAAGGTTTACTGGTCTGTTCTTCAGAAAGAACGTCACGGGGATTTCGGCGGGGGTACCGTACAGGTAATTCCTCATATTACAAATGAGATTAAGAGTCGTTTCTACCGCGCCAAATCACCGGAGGAAAACAAGATTGCCATTATCGAGGTGGGAGGAACAGTTGGTGATATTGAAAGCCAACCGTTCCTGGAAGCAATTCGTCAGTTCCAGCTCAATGTGGGACATGACAATGCAATCCTGATTCACGTAACATTAATTCCTTATTTAAAGGCATCTGAAGAACTGAAAACAAAACCTACACAGGCAAGCGTAAAGGAACTTCAGGGAATGGGAATTCAGCCGGATGTACTGGTGTGCAGAAGTGAACATGAGCTGACAGAGGACATTAAAGAAAAAATCGCTTTATTCTGCAACGTACCTGTATCACATGTACTTCAGAACCTGGATGTGGAATATTTATATGAAGCTCCTCTTGCAATGGAAAGAGAGAAGCTTGCAGATGTAGTTCTTTCAAGTCTCCGTCTGGAAAACAGAAAACCGGATTTAAGTGACTGGGAGGAAATGGTAGAAAGTCTGAGAAATCCGAATAAAACAGTAAAGATCGCAATTGTAGGAAAATATACACAGCTTCATGATGCATATCTCAGTGTAGTAGAGGCACTGAAACATGGCGGAATTTCCTGCAGAGCCAAGGTAGAGCTTGACTGGATCGATTCCGAAGAACTGACAGAGAAGAATCTGGATCAGCAGCTTCACAATGTAGATGGTATCCTGGTTCCGGGTGGTTTCGGGAACAGAGGTACAGAAGGAATGATCCTGGCAGCACAGTATGCAAGAGTACATAAGATTCCATATCTTGGAATCTGTCTGGGAATGCAGATGGCAATTGTAGAATTCGCCCGTCATGTACTTGGATACGAAGATGCAAACAGTATTGAACTGAATCCGGAGACAAAGCATCCGGTAATTGCATTAATGCCGGATCAGGAAGATATCGAAGATATCGGTGGAACCTTAAGACTTGGAAGTTATCCATGTATTCTTGCAGAAGGTTCCAGATCCTATGAACTCTTTGGCAAAAAAGAAATCCATGAGCGCCACAGACATCGTTATGAAGTAAACAACGCATTCCGTAAAGAACTTCAGGAGAAAGGAATGAATATCGTAGGAACTTCCCCTGATAATCATATTGTAGAGATGATCGAGATCGCAGGGCACCCGTTCTATGTAGGAACTCAGGCCCATCCGGAATTCAAATCCCGCCCGAATCATGCACATCCTTTATTCAGAGGATTTATTCAGGCGGCCGTCGATAAGAAAATAAGCGAAGAACAGCAGCAGAAATAGAAAGGATGAGGAGATTATGAAAGAAGTGAGAGAACAGCAGCAACAGCAAGGTATGTACAGGCCTGAATTTGAGCATGACAACTGTGGTATCGGAGCAGTTGTCAATATCAAAGGCAAGAAAACCCACGATACTGTTGCAAATGCATTAAAGATCGTAGAACATCTGGAACACCGCGCAGGTAAGGATGCAGAAGGCAAAACCGGTGACGGTGTAGGTATCCTTCTCCAGATTTCCCATAAATTTTTCAAGAAAGCCTGTAAGAAAGAGGGATTTGAGATTGGTGATGAGAGAGAATACGGCATTGCACAGTTTTTCTTCCCACAGCATGAGATTAAACGTGCACAGGCAAAGAAGATGTTTGAGATCATTCTTGAGAAAGAAGGTCTGGAACTTCTGGGGTGGCGTCAGGTTCCGGTATTTCCGGAAGTGCTTGGACACAAGGCAAGAGAATGTATGCCATGCATTATGCAGGCATTTATCAAAAAACCGGAAGATGTGGAAAAAGGTCTTCCATTTGACCGTATGCTCTACATTGCAAGACGTGAGTTTGAACAGAGTAATGATAATACTTATGTAGTTTCCATGAGCAGCCGTACCATCGTTTACAAAGGTATGTTCCTGGTTGGACAGCTTCGTACTTTCTTCGAAGACCTCCAGAGCCCGGATTATGAATCTGCTATCGCTATGGTACACTCCCGTTTCAGTACCAACACAAACCCAAGCTGGGAGAGAGCACATCCGAACCGTTTCATGGTACATAACGGTGAGATCAACACCATCCGCGGCAACGCAGATAAGATGCTTGCAAGAGAAGAGAACATGGAATCTCCATACCTGGAGGGACAGCTTCACAAAGTGCTTCCTGTTGTAAACAGAAACGGTTCCGACTCTGCAATGCTTGACAATACACTGGAGTTTCTGGTAATGAGCGGTATGGAACTTCCGCTTGCAGTTATGATCACAATCCCTGAACCATGGGCAAACAATGACACCATTTCCCAGGCAAAACGTGACTTTTATCAGTACTATGCAACTATGATGGAGCCATGGGACGGACCTGCATCTATCCTGTTCTCTGATGGTGATGTTATGGGTGCAGTCCTTGACAGAAATGGTCTCCGTCCATCCAGATATTATATTACTTCTGACGGCTATATGATCCTTTCCTCAGAGGTGGGTGTTCTGCCAATCCCGGAAGAGAAAATCGTATTAAAAGAGCGTCTCCATCCTGGAAAAATGCTTCTTGTAGATACTGTAAAGGGAAAAGTAATTGATGACAATGAACTGAAAGAGGGCTATGCAAAAATGCAGCCATACGGTGAATGGCTGGATAGTCATCTGGTACAGTTAAAAGACATCAAGATTCCTAACGAAAGACCAGAAGAATATACACCTGAGCAGAGAGCACGTCTGCAGAAAGCATTCGGCTATACTTATGAGCAGTACCGTACTTCCATCAGAAACATGGCGTTAAACGGAGCAGAGAGCATCGGAGCTATGGGTGTGGATACCCCGCTTGCAGTATTTTCCAAACAGAACAGACCATTATTTGACTACTTTAAACAGCTCTTTGCACAGGTTACCAACCCTCCGATTGATGCAATCCGTGAGGAAATCGTTACCAGCACAAGTGTTTATGTAGGTAAAGACGGAAACCTGCTGGAGCAGAAACCGGAAAACTGTCAGGTATTAAAGATTAATAACCCGATCCTGACAAATACAGATATGATGAAAATCAAGAGCTTCAAACATGAGGGCTTCAAGACAGCAGTTGTTTCTACCTTATATTATAAGAGCACCAAGCTTGAGAGAGCTATTGATCGTCTTTTCGTAGAAGTAGATAAAGCATTCCGCGAGGGTGCAAACATCCTTGTTCTTTCAGACAGAGGAGTAGATGAAAACCATATGCCGATTCCGTCACTTCTGGCAGTATCCGCAGTTCATCAGCACCTGGTAAAGACGAAAAAGAGTACCTCCCTTGCAATTATCCTGGAATCCGGTGAGCCAAGAGAAGTACATCACTTTGCAACCTTACTTGGTTACGGTGCAAGTGCCATCAACCCGTACCTTGCCCTTGAGACCATTCATGAACTGATCGACAGTCATATGCTGGAGAAAGACTATTATGCAGCAGTAGATGACTACAATCATGCAGTCATCAGCGGTATTGTAAAGATTGCTTCCAAGATGGGTATTTCCACCATCCAGTCTTATCAGGGATCTCAGATCTTCGAGGCAATCGGTATTTCCTCAGATGTGATCGAGAAATACTTTACTGGTACAGTCAGTCGTGTAGGCGGAATCACACTGGAAGACATCGAAGAGAATGTAGAGAAGCTTCACTCAGAAGCATTTGACCCGTTAGGACTTCCTACAGACCTGACTCTGGACAGCGTAGGCGCACACAAGATGAGAAGCCAGGGAGAGGAACATCGTTACAATCCTCAGACTATTCATCTTCTGCAGCAGTCCACATGGACTGGAAGCTACGATCTGTTCAAACAGTACACAGATCTGGTGGATAAAGAAAACCACGGAAACTTAAGAGGACTTCTGGACTTTAAGTTTGCTGAGACTCCGGTTCCACTTGAAGAAGTGGAGAGCGTAGATGATATTGTAAAACGATTTAAGACAGGTGCCATGTCCTATGGTTCTATTTCACAGGAAGCACATGAGACACTGGCGATCGCCATGAACCACCTTCATGGAAAATCCAATACAGGTGAGGGCGGTGAAAGTGACGAAAGACTGGATTCCGCAGGAAGCAGCGATGACAGATGCTCCGCGATCAAACAGGTTGCCAGTGGACGTTTCGGTGTAACCAGCCGTTATCTTGTATCTGCAAGAGAAATCCAGATCAAGATGGCACAGGGTGCAAAACCTGGTGAAGGTGGACATCTTCCTGCAAAGAAAGTATATCCGTGGATTGCCAAAACCCGTCATTCCACACCTGGTGTCAGCCTGATTTCCCCGCCACCGCACCACGATATCTATTCTATCGAGGACCTGGCACAGTTAATCTATGACCTTAAGAATGCAAATAAATATGCAGATATTTCTGTCAAACTGGTATCTGAAGCAGGTGTCGGTACAGTTGCAGCAGGTGTTGCAAAAGCCGGTGCACAGACGATCCTGATCTCTGGTTATGACGGAGGTACAGGTGCAGCTCCGAGAAGTTCTATCCACAATGCAGGACTTCCATGGGAACTTGGACTTGCAGAAACACATCAGACACTGCTTAAAAACGGCCTGAGAAATCGTGTCCGCATTGAGACAGACGGTAAGCTTATGAGTGGTCGTGACGTTGCGATCGCAGCATTGATGGGTGCAGAGGAATTCGGTTTCGCAACAGCTCCTCTTGTAACTATGGGCTGTGTGATGATGCGTGTATGTAATCTGGATACCTGCCGGTTGGTGTGGCAACACAGAATCCGGAGCTCCGCAAGAGATTTAAAGGAAAACCGGAATATGTAGAGAATTTCATGCGCTTTATCGCACAGGAATTAAGAGAATACATGTCCAAGCTCGGATTCCGTACAGTCAGTGAAATGGTAGGCCGTACAGATCTCCTTGTTCAGACAGACAACGTACAGGAACCACATCAGGCAAAGTAGACTTAAGTGCAATCCTGAACAATCCGTTCGCAGGCAAAGACCAGAAA
>ENA-OQCX01000358-OQCX01000358.1-human-gut-metagenome-genome-assembly--contig:-NODE-358-length-23838-cov-2.821264_pt1 | contig 23838 bp, 36 predicted proteins | sample MGYA00242762_ERZ504587 | MGnify/ENA primary metagenome ERZ504587 (study PRJEB26092, sample SAMD00036337) | human gut metagenome | host: Homo sapiens | study: EMG produced TPA metagenomics assembly of... | reverse complement strand
ACCGATGGATAGAAGAGAAAGTTACCGGTTTTTAAGGAAAATGAAAGAAGAAGAGATTCTAAAAGTATTTGCTACCGGAAAAGATACTTACAGGATTAAAGAAGAGGTCACATTGAGCGGTACAAAGGAGCATATCGGCACACTTTTGTGGACGGATGTGACAGGTGGAAAAGCGGATACACAGTTAGGAACAGATGAACTGCTGATTAGTGGTGAACTTAACATGTTCTGCCTGTACGAAACGGCAGAAGGAAAGACGGATTGGATAAGCCGGACAGTTCCGTATGAGGGCAGATCGAATGTATGGGTGTGATGCCCGGAATGTATCATCAGTCAGAATTACATCTTACGGATATCAATGTAGAGCCGCGGATGGATGAGAACGGCGAGATGCGTATTCTTGGCATAGAAGCAACGCTGCAAGTCCGTCTGATTGTCTACGAGGAAGAGAAGATCCAGATACTGGAAGATCTGTATATGCTGGATCATATCTGTATTCCGGAGGTGAAAGAAAAGAGGTTCTTCCGATTAAAACTCCAGAATCATTCCAAATGCAGGATCAGTGAGGAATTAACACTGCCGGAACTGAAAGAGGATATCTTGCAGATCTGTCACTGTAAAGGAAAGATTCAGATGGAAACAGTAAAAGCAGAGACGGATGGTGTACATATCGACGGTGTGCTGCACTTGCAGTTTTTATATGTGCGGGAAGATGATCAGACGCCGTTTGGCGTATGGAATGGAATGGTTCCGTTCAGTTATCTCCTGGAAAACGGGGGCGGCGAACCGGATATGGAAGATATGGATTGTACGGTCGAGCAGCTTTCGGTAAATCTCATGGGAAGCGGTGAAGTAGAAGTGAAAGCCGTTCTGGCATTCAACTGTTTTCAGAAAGAACCGGTGCAGATACAGAATATTGAATCTGCGGAATTCCGCCCGATGGATACCGAAGAGTTGGAAAGCCGTCCCGGAATTGTCGGATATTTCGTACAACAGGGGGATACATTATGGAATCTTGCGAAAAAATATAACACAACGGTGGAAAATATAAAAGAAGTTAATTATATGGAAAAAGAAGGTATAAATAAAGGCGATAAAATATTGATTTTTAAGCAAAATTTGGGTATACTGTAAGAACATTGTATACAAAATGTAAGGAGATAAATAAGATGGATAAAATGGAATTGAAAGCACTTGGAAAGATTAATCTGGGTCTGGATGTTCTGGGACGGAGAGAGAACGGTTATCACGATGTGCGGATGGTGATGCAGACGGTATACCTGTATGACCAGATCCGGATGGAAAAGACGAAAAAACCGGGTATAGAATTGTTGACGAATCTTTTTTATCTGCCCGTGAATGAGAATAACCTGGCGTATCAGGCAGCAGACCTTCTGATGAAGGAGTTTCATGTAAAGGAAGGCGTGAAGATCACATTAGATAAACATATACCGGTAGCGGCAGGAATGGCAGGCGGAAGTTCGAACGCAGCAGCAGTACTGTTCGGGATCAACCGTATGTTTTCGCTTGGACTTTCACAGAAAGAACTGATGGAAAGAGGCGTGACACTGGGAGCAGATGTTCCTTATTGTGTTATGCGCGGAACCGTTCTTGCAGAAGGGATAGGAGAGATCCTCACACCACTTCCGGCATGTCCGAAATGCCATGTGCTGATCGCAAAACCGCCGATCAGTGTGTCGACAAAACTGGTCTATGAGAAGCTAGATTCCCATGAGATTGAGAATCATCCGGATATTGACGGAATCATCGATGGCTGTATGACCAGGATATTACAAAAGTAGCATCCCGGATGGGAAATGTACTGGAGAAGTAACAATCGAAGAATATCCGGTTATTGAACAGATTAAAAATGTCATGAAGGAGCAGGGGGCACTGAATGCGATGATGAGCGGAAGTGGTCCAACGGTATTCGGCCTTTATGAGACAAAAGAGAAAGCAAGAAAAGCAGCAGCAAAGATAAGAGAAAAGCAATTAGCAAAGCAGGTGTATGTGACCGGCATACATAATGCAAGGAGGAAATAGGCATGGAACCGAATTTTAAAGTAAACATGAATGAGTATCTGCCACTTAGAGACGTCGTGTTCAATACTTTGAGACAGGCGATTCTTCGAGGTGAGTTAAAACCGGGAGAAAGACTGATGGAGATCCAGCTTGCCAATAAACTGGGAGTCAGCCGTACTCCGATCCGTGAAGCTATCCGTAAGCTGGAGCTGGAAGGTCTTGTGCTGATGATCCGAGAAAGGGAGCGGAAGTCGCAGAGATCACAGAGAAGAATATGCGGGATGTCCTGGAAGTAAGAAAGGCTTTGGAAGAACTGGCGGTTCAGCTTGCATGTGAGAAGATCACAGATGAAGAGATCGAAGAGATGAAGAAAGCGGCCGAAGAGTTCAAGATGATCTTAAAAAGCAAGGATATCACAGAGATTGCGGAAGCCGATGTACGTTTTCATGATATCATTTACATGGCAACGGATAATCAGAAACTGATTCTGCTTCTGAATAACCTGCGTGAGCAGATGTACCGTTATCGTGTGGAATATCTGAAGCGTGAAGAAGCATATCCACAGCTCATTGCAGAACATGCGGCAATTATCGAGTATATCAGCAAAGGGGAGAAGAAAGCTGCAACAGATGTTATGTGTAAACATATCGATAATCAGGTAACGACCGTGATCGATGTGATCCGTACAAAGCAGAACTAGAAAACAAAAAATTCAGAAAGTATGCCAGGAGTGTATAGATAAGAACCATTGTGTCAAGACTTCCTGTATCAGTAAGAATTACCGTTCATGCAGTATCCGTGAACGGTAAGAGGCAGGAAGGAGATACATAGATGAAACGGGAAAGAATTTGCCTGATTATAGCATGTCTGCTGTCATTTGCGCTGACAACCGGGATTATGGAACGGCGTATGGAAGTTGTTCATGCGGAGATTGCACAGACGCAGAAGACGCTGGCAGAGGAAGTGTTCCGCTTTCATGTGATCGCAGAAAGCAACAGTGTGAAGGATCAGCGGATTAAATTGCACGTCCGGGATACGTACTTAGCTATATGAAATCACAGATGCCGGAAACGGAGCGTAAAAGCGCACAGTTAACGAAAGACTGGGTGAAAAAGCATCAGAAGGAACTGGTGAAGACTGCTGATGAAGTGTTAAAAAAAGAAGGCGTGTCATACCGGGCACAGGCAAAGGTGACGAGCTGCTATTTCCCGGATAAACGGTATGGTGATATCATATTTCCGGAAGGAGAGTATGAGGCGCTGAGGATCACTCTCGGAAGCGGAAAAGGACATAACTGGTGGTGCGTGCTGTACCCGAGCCTGTGCTTTACCAATGCGACCTGTGCGGTGGTTGATGAAGACGGAAAAAAAGAACTGAAAGAAGCACTCAGTGCAGAAGAATATGAGATGGTAACTGCTGCTTCGGAATTCAAGATAAAATGGTTTTTCTTCGGGAATTCCGATAAGAATACGGAAGAAGAGCATATAAAGGAGTCAGACTAACTATGAGAGACAATCAATATACTACAGAGGGAAGAATCCGGTTCAGTGAAGTGGATCATACCAGAAGAATCACACTGCCGGGGATCGTGAATTATTTTCAGGACTGCAGCACATTTCAATCGGAAGATCTCGGACTGGGAATCATGCATTGCAGCGAGCGGAAAAGAGCCTGGATCCTGTCGTCGTGGCAGGTAGTCGTAGAACGGTATCCGGAGATAGGAGAGAAGATACAGACCAGTACCTGGGCGACAGATTTCAAGGGATTGTTCGGGGAGCGTAATTTCTGCATGACAGATGAGAATGGAAACGATGTCGCATATGCCAATTCCCTGTGGGTATACATGGATATAGAGAGAGGACGTCCGGCAAGACCGGATGAATCAGAGATTGCCCCATATGGAACCGGAGAGCCATATGAGATGACATACGAATCCAGAAAGATTCCTCTTCCAACAGAATCGGAAGAACTGGAAAGCTTTCCGGTGCGCAGATATCATATCGACACGAATGAGCATGTTAATAACTGCCAGTATGTGCAGATGGCACTGGAGTCGCTTCCGAAAGACAAAGAAGTACACCAGATGCGAGTGGAATATAAGAAATCTGCAGTATATGGTGATATGATCTATCCGCGGATTGCAGCAGAAGATGACAGAACAGTCGTTGAATTATGTGATGAAAATGCAAAGCCGTATGCAGTGATCGAATTCAGATTTGCGTAAGCAGGTAACAGATACATTAAAAAGAGAAGGAAACAGAGAGGAAATATATGGGATTAACAGATTATTTGGGAAAGAAAAGAAGATTGATGATCGTCAAAGAAGTGGAGTTCGGAGTATATCTGGGAAACAAAGATGACAAAGTTCTGCTTCCGAAAAAACAGGTGCCGAAAGATGTAGAAGTCGGAGATCCGGTAGAAGTATTCTTATACAAAGATTCCTCCGACCGTCTGATCGCAACCACACAGGAACCGAAGATCACGCTGGATAAACTGGCTGTACTGAAGGTTGCAGACACAGGAAGAATCGGTGCATTCCTTGACTGGGGACTGGAGAAAGATCTTCTTCTTCCATTCAAAGAGCAGACTGCGAAAGTGAAAAAAGGTGATGAAGTTCTGGTTGCACTTTACGTGGACAAGTCCGGAAGACTTTGTGCAACGATGAAAGTATATGAGAAGCTTCGTACAGATTCTCCATATAAAAAGGATGATCATGTAGAAGGAATCATTTACGAGACGAGTGATAACTTTGGCGTGTTTGTGGCAGTGGATAACTGTTACAGTGCATTAATTCCAAAGAGAGAAGCTTTTGGCAGGTTAAAAGTCGGTGATCGTGTATCTGCCAGAGTCCTGAAAGTAAGAGAGGACGGAAAATTAGACTTAAGTGTCAGAGAAAAAGCATTTCTTCAGATGGATGAGGATGCAGCGCTGATCATGAAACGTATGGAAGAATATGGCGGGAAGCTTCCGTTTAATGACAAGGCGGATCCGGAACTGATCAAACAGGAATTCGGATTGAGTAAAAATGCGTTCAAACGTGCTGTACGGAGACTTCTTAAAGAAGGTCGTATAAAAATTTCAGAAAAGAATATTGAAATGAAAAAGAAATAAGGTATAATAAAAGCATTAAGATTGTTAATAATAAAATGAATAAAAAGGAGAATGAGAAATGAAAGTACAGAATATTACAGATATCGAAGGATTTTTCAAAGTAGTTGATTCTTGTGAAGGAAAAGTTGAACTTGTAACAGGTGAAGGTGACAGACTGAACTTAAAGTCAAAATTATCTCAGTATGTATCTATGGCAAATATCTTCTCTAACGGAGAAATTCCGGAATTGGAAATCGTTGCTCATGAGCCACAGGATATCGATAAACTTGTAAAATTCATGCTTCTTGGAACTGGAAAAGAAGACTAAAACAAACATGAATGTTTGAGAGGGTGTTCCCTGAAGGGAGCACCTTTTTTCAATATATTTAACAGGAAGGGAGAAAGCTATGAGCTTTGCACATCTTCACGTCCATACAGAGTACAGCCTGTTGGATGGCTCAAATAAAATTAAAGAATGTGTAGCCAGGGTAAAAGAACTCGGGATGAACAGTGTGGCGATTACGGACCATGGTGTGATGTATGGTGTTATTGATTTTTACCGTGCGGCAAAAGCAGCAGGAATCAAACCGGTTCTCGGGTGCGAGGTCTATGTTGCACCGGGATCCCGATTCGATAAAGAGGCTGTCGGAAGCGGTGATGACCGTTACTACCATCTGGTACTTCTGGCAGAAAATGATATCGGATATCACAATCTGATGAAGATCGTATCCAGAGGATTTACGGAAGGCTATTATTATAAACCGAGGTAGATATCGAAGTACTGCAGGAATTTCATGAAGGGATCATTGCGCTCAGTGCATGTCTGGCCGGTGAGGTACAGAAGAATATCCTGCGTGGGATGTATGAAGAAGGAAAGGCAGCGGCACTTAGGTATCAGGACATTTTCGGAAAAGGGAATTTTTTCCTGGAACTGCAGGATCATGGGATGCAGGAGCAGCAGATCGTGAATCAGTCGCTCCTTCGTATGGCTCAGGAGACGGGGATTGAGCTTGTTGCGACGAATGATGTACATTATACCTATGCCGAAGATGTAAAGCCTCATGATATTCTGTTGTGTATCCAGACTGGAAAGAAACTGGAAGATGAAGACCGTATGCGGTATGAAGGCGGTCAGTATTATATTAAGTCTGAGGAAGAGATGCGGCAGCTGTTTCCATATGCACTGCAGGCGCTTGAGAATACACAGAAGATTGCGGACCGTTGTAATGTGGAGATTGAATTCGGTGTTACCAAATTGCCGAAATATGATGTGCCGGAGGGATATACTTCCTGGGAATATCTGAATAAGCTTTGCTTTGATGGCCTGAAAGAACGTTATCCGGACGGGGATCATTCGCTGAAAGAACGTCTGGAGTATGAGTTGTCGGTCATTCAATCTATGGGATATGTGGATTATTTTCTGATCGTGTGGGATTTTATCAATTATGCAAGAACACAGGGAATCAAGGTCGGACCGGGACGAGGTTCGGCGGCAGGAAGTATCGTATCGTATTGTCTGGGAATCACAAGTATTGATCCGATCAAGTATCAGCTGCTGTTCGAGCGGTTCCTGAACCCGGAACGAGTATCCATGCCGGATATTGACGTGGACTTCTGCTTCGAAAGGCGGCAGGAAGTTATCGATTATGTGGGAAGAAAGTACGGTGCAGACCGGGTGGTACAGATTGTAACTTTTGGTACGATGGCGGCCCGCGGAGTCATCCGTGATGTGGGACGTGTGATGGATCTCCCATATGCATTTGTAGACAGCATTGCGAAGATGGTGCCGACAGAGCTGAATATTACGTTGGATAAAGCACTGAAGATGAATCCGGAATTCAAGAAACTGTATCAGGAAGATGAAAAGGTAAAGGAACTGATCGATATGTCGAGAAGACTGGAAGGTCTTCCGAGACATACATCCATGCATGCGGCAGGTGTCGTGATCGGTCAGAGGGCAATAGAGGAGTTCGTGCCTCTTTCACTTGGGTCCGATGGCTCTGTGACGACACAGTTTACCATGACAACCCTGGAAGAACTGGGACTTTTGAAGATGGATTTCCTGGGACTTCGTACATTAACAGTTATCCAGGATGCAGAACGTCTGGCGAGCATCAGCAGTGGAAAGACGATTGATATCAATAAGATAGATTATGATGATAAAGCAGTCCTTGCATCCATCGGAACAGGAAAGACAGACGGAGTGTTCCAGCTTGAAAGCGCCGGTATGAAGAACTTCATGAAAGAACTGAAGCCACAGAATCTGGAAGATATTATCGCCGGTATTTCATTATACCGTCCGGGTCCGATGGACTTCATCCCGCAGTATATCAAAGGCAAGAATAACCCGGAAAGCATTACCTATGACTGCCCGCAGCTGGAGCCGATCCTTGCGCCGACTTACGGCTGTATCGTATATCAGGAGCAGGTTATGCAGATCGTGCGTGATCTGGCAGGTTATACACTCGGACGAAGTGACCTCCTGCGAAGAGCAATGTCCAAGAAGAAGGGCGACGTCATGCAGAAAGAACGTCAGAACTTTGTGTATGGGAATCCGGATGAGGGCGTACCAGGCTGTATTGCCAATGGAATCGACGAGAAGACGGCAAATAAGATCTATGATGAAATGATCGATTTTGCCAAATATGCATTTAACAAGTCGCATGCTGCGGCATATGCGGTGGTATCTTATCAGACAGCCTGGTTAAAATATTATTATCCGGTAGAATTTATGGCAGCACTTATGACTTCCGTGATCGATAATCCGGGGAAAGTGTCAGAGTATATTTACAGCTGCCGGCAGATGGGAATTAAGATCCTTCCGCCGGATATCAATAAAGGAGAGGGAAGTTTCTCCGTTGACAGCGGTAACATCCGTTATGCCTGGCGGCGATCAAGAGTATCGGAAAGCCGGTGATAGAATCGATCATCAAAGAAAGAAAAAACGGAGGGCCATTCAGCAACCTGAAAGACTTTATCGAGCGGCTGTCCGGAAAAGAGGTCAATAAGCGTACGATAGAAAGCTTTATCAAGTCCGGAGCATTTGACAGTCTGGGTGGTACAAGAAAGCAGTTCATGGTGGTCTATGTGCAGATTCTGGATCAGGTGAACCGGGAGCGGAAATACTCTATGACGGGACAGCTTTCACTGTTCGATATCGTAAGTGATGATCAGAAATCAGAATTCGATATACCACTTCCGGATGTTGGTGAGTATGAAAAAGAGACAAAGCTTGCATTTGAAAAAGAAGTGCTCGGAGTATATCTGAGCGGACACCCACTGGAAGACTATGAAGAAAAATGGAGAAAAAATATATCCAGGACAACGTTGGATTTCCAGCTGGATGATGAAACCGGAAGAACGAAGGTGCATGACGGTGCAAAAGAGATTGTCGGAGGTATGATTACGAATAAGACGATCAAGTATACCAAGACAAATAAAGTGATGGCATTTATCACACTGGAAGATCTGGTTGGATCGGTAGAAGTTGTGATCTTCCCGAGAGATTTTGAAAAGAATCAGATGTATCTGAATGAGGAAGCCAAGGTATTCATCAAGGCCGTGTATCAGAGGAAGATGATGCACCGAGCAAACTGATCTGCGAACAGGTGATTCCATTTGCTCAGACGCGAAAGGAATTATGGCTGCAGTATCCAGATAAAGAGACATATCTTCAGCAGGAAGGAATGTTGCAGGATATTTTGAAAGTCTCTGAAGGAATGGATGAAGTTATCATTTATTGCAAAAAAGAAAAAGCAGTAAAACGCCTGCCGAAAGGCTGGAATGTGACAGCAGATGAGGTGTTGTTGAGCAGATTGACGAATTATCTTGGTGAAAGTTGTGTAAAAGTTATAGAAAAACCCATTGAAAGCGTGCATTAATTCATGTACAATATCATCGGAGAGAAATGATAATGGTTAGAAGATAATTGGAACAAACTAATACAATGGAGGAATGAATCATGGCAGACAAAAAAGTAATTCGTACAATAGGTGTATTGACAAGTGGTGGAGATGCTCCTGGAATGAACGCAGCAATCCGTGCCGTTGTTCGTACAGCACTGGGTAAAGGACTGAAAGTAAGAGGTATCAGAAGAGGATATCAGGGACTTTTAAACGAGGAAATTATCGATCTGTCAGCCAGAGACGTATCCGATACAATTGAGCGCGGAGGTACAATTCTTCAGACAGCCCGTTGTGCAGAGATGCGTACAGAGGAAGGTCAGCAGAAAGCAGCAGCTATCTGTAAAAAATATGGTATTGATGGTCTGGTAGTCATCGGTGGTGACGGATCATTTGCCGGAGCTCAGAAACTTGCTAACTTTGGAATCAACACAATTGGACTTCCGGGAACGATCGATCTCGATATTGCCTGTACGGAATATACAATTGGATTTGATACAGCCGTTAATACAGCTATGCAGGCTATTGACAAAGTACGTGATACATCAACTTCTCATGAGAGATGCTCTATCATCGAGGTTATGGGTAGAGATGCTGGATACCTTGCACTGTGGTGCGGTATTGCAAATGGAGCAGAGAAGATTCTGATGCCTGAAGAACATGATTATGACGAAGAGAAGATCATTGAAGATATTCAGGAATCAAGAAAACGTGGAAAGAAGAACTACATCATCATCAATGCAGAGGGTGTTGGAGATTCTATGAACATGGCTAAGAGAATTGAAGAAGCAACCGGTATGGAGACAAGAGCAACTATTCTCGGACACATGCAGCGTGGTGGAAGCCCGACATGTAAAGACAGAGTATACGCTTCTATCATGGGAGCAAAAGCCGTAGATCTTCTGCTTGAAGGAAAGACAAACCGTGTTGTAGGTTACAAACATGGAGAGTATGTAGACTTTGATATTGATGAAGCACTCGGAATGACAAAGAAGATTCCGGATTATCAGTATGAGATCGCGAAACAGTTGGCTCTGTAATTAGAATCGGAATAAAGAATAAAAAGTTATCTGTTTTATGACAGGTAACTTTTTATAGCAAAGTATACAAGGGAGGTTTCGACATAAAATCTCTTGAAAATGCACGTCCAAGACGGTACAATAGTAAAATATGGTGGAGTATTCATAAAAGGAGATTTAATATCGTGGAAAATAAAAACAGGAACACGGCAGCAATCGGTGTGTTTGATTCGGGAGTCGGCGGTCTGACCGTCACAAGAGAGATCATGCGTCAGCTGCCGAATGAAAATGTAGTATATTTTGGGGATACAGCAAGAGTTCCATACGGAAGTAAGTCAAAGAATAACATTATCCGTTTTTCCAGACAGATCATCCGTTTCCTGAAGACAAAGAATGTAAAGGCAATCGTGATCGCATGCAACACGGCCAGTGCACTGGCACTGGATACGGTGCAGGAAGAATTTGATATTCCGATCATCGGTGTGATCGTACCTGGAGCAAGAGCTGCTGTAAGAGAGACGAAAAACGGTCAGATCGGTGTACTTGGTACAGAGGCAACGATCAAGAGCGAGACATATACCAAAGAGATCAGAAAACTTATGCCGGAAGCGGAAGTTATAGGAAAACCATGTCCGTTATTTGTTCCGCTGGTAGAAGAAGGATTTGCAAAGCATAAGATCACAGAAGAAGTGATCGATATCTATCTGTCCGATATGAGAAAGTCGGAGATTGATACACTGATTCTGGGATGTACCCATTATCCGCTTCTCAGATCCAGGATTATGGCATATTTTGGAGAGTCTGTACATATTGTAAATCCGGCGTACGAGACAGCGATGGATTTGAAGCAGATACTGGAAGAGCAGAAAATTGCCAATACATCGGGAGAACCGGCGGCATATGATTTTTATGTCAGTGATGCGGCAGAAAAGTTCAAGAAATTTGCCAATTCAATCCTGCCATATGATGTAGATAAGACACAGGCAATTGATATTGAAGATTATTAGGAGAAAATATGACAAAAGACGTATTATTAAGTATATCCGGTCTGCATCAGGATGTGACCGGGATAGAAGCGCAGGGTGATGAGCCGGGAAATGAACCGATCGAAGTGATCGCACCTGCGAATTATTATGAAAAAAACGGAAAACATTATGTGATTTATGATGACTGGTAGAAGGAATTCCGGGAACGATCAAGAATAAGGTCAGAATTATGGATGACCGGAAGGTTGAGATCATTAAGAGCGGGATTACAAATACGCATATGGTATTCGAGAAAGACAAGATCAATATGACACAGTATGAGACACCATACGGTGAGATGATGATCGGGGTCTTTACAAAAGATATCCGGTTCGAAGAACAGGATGAAAAGATCACGGTACATGTGAACTATGCGCTGGACATCAACGGAGATCCGGTTGCAGACTGTAATATAGACATAAAAATAACAGCATTGGGTCAGTAAGTTCCAATGCTGTTATTTATTAAGTACTTATTTGTTTCTTAATCTTGCAAAAAATCCTTTTTTCTTTTCCGGTACGTCCAGCGGACCTCTTACACCTTTTACTGCTGTGATGTAAATACCGCTGATAGTAGCTTTTACTTCTTTTTTAACCGGGATCAAAGGATAAACCTGTGCATCGCACATAAGTGTCATGATCTTTGGTCCGACTTTGGCTTTTACTACCGGTACTTTAGAACGACGAAGATACTTTGGTGTATTTTCGATTACGATATCCGGTAAGCCGGCTTCTTTTAATTTCATACGCCCTTTATCGATAACCAGGATGGAAACAGTCTGTGCAACTGCATCAAGTTGTGCCTGCTGATCTGCCTGTTTCTTCTCGGCTTTCTTTCCAACGAAATATAATACAACACATGCAACAATCAAAATCACAAGGATTACCAATAATACAATTGTAAATGTCTTCACAATAAACCTCCTATATTCTATATTCCATAACAAATATTCTAACATTGTTTGGTGGGAGTGCAAGAAGTATACGGGAAAAGTAGACGATTTCAAAATGAAAAATTTGATAAAAGAATGAAATATATGTGAAAATGCTATGAAAGTTTTTCTAAATGTGATATAACAAAGTAGTATGCGTAAACGTATACCAAGAAATCAGATGGGATTATGATGCCCACCTTAAAATGAATAATAAAACGAGGTGCACTATGAAAAAGAAAGTGGCAATGTTATTAACAGGTGTTATGGCAGTCTCTCTTATGATGACTGGTTGCCAGTCTGCCAAAGGTCTGGAAACAGAGAATGTTAAGATTTCTGTTTATAAAGGCGTTGAAGTAGATAAGGTTGACAAACCAAGTGAAGTAACGGATGATGATGTGAATACACAGATTCAATCAGTACTGGATGAAAATTCAACAACAGAAGAAGTAACAGGCCGTGCAGTAAAGAAAGGTGATACAGCGACAATTGATTTTGTCGGAAAGATGAACGGAGAAGCATTTGACGGCGGATCATCCACAGATTATCCATTGGAGATAGGTTCAAACTCTTTCATCGATGGATTTAAAGACAGTATCATCGGACATAATGCAGGCGATACCTTTGACTGGAACGGAAAGTTTCCGGAGAATTACGGAAGCTCTGACCTGGCAGGAAAAGATGTTACATTTACAATTACAGTAAAATCTATTTCCAAAAAGAAGACACCGAAGCTTACGGACAAGTTTGTAAAGAAGGTGTCAAAGGAATCTAAGACAGTAGAAGAATATAAAGAAGAAGTGAAGAAGTCTCTCGAGGAAGATAACGAGAAGACATATAATGATTCTTTACAGCAGGCAGCATGGCAGAAGGTTCTTGATAATACAAAAGTTAAGAAATACCCTGAGAAAGATGTAAAGAAGATCGAAGATTCCCTGATCTCTCAGTACAAATCTGTTGCAGAAGCTTACAATATGTCATATGATGATCTGATCGAACAGCAGATGGGAACAACTGTTGAGAAATTCGAAAAGCAGGTAACAAAAGCTGCAAAATCCAGTGTAAAGCAGACATTGGTAACAAAGGCAATTGCAGATAAAGAGAACATTAAGTTAGATGATGAGACTTATAAGACAGAGCTTAAGAAGATTGCGGATGCATACGGATACGACAGTGTGAAGGCTCTGAAGAAAGCCGCATCCAAGTCAGAACTGAAAGAGATCGCACTGAATGATCTTGTAAAAGAATGGCTGGCTAACCAGTGCATTCAGGTTGAGACAAGCTCAAGCAGTTCATCAAGCTCAAGCAGTTCATCAAGCTCGAGTGATTCATCAAGTTCAAGTAGTTCAGACTCAGGCAATTAAGCCGGACTGAATTGAAAGCAAAAGAAAATATAAAGATAAAACTCCCCCGGAGTTTCTGGCATGGCACCATTCTGGTGCGGCAGAATAGACGGGGAGTTTTTTTATCTTAAGCATTATCCGGAAAGATTTCTTTCCACTCACCGGGACGCAGTGATTCATCAAGTACAATATTTCCGATGGAAATGCGTTTCAATTCAATCACGCAGCAGTGGACCGATTTCATCATGCGCCGGATCTGACGTTTCTTCCCTTCGGAAATGGTAATTATTCCATAGGTAACAGGGTGCTCAGGACGGTTTTTGTGGATATCTTTCTGAATCTCCACCGGTAATGTGGAAAGAATATCGGACATTACCGCATGTCCTGTTACGGTAATTTCAGCCGGGACGGTCGGGGTATCGGCGCCTTTCAGAATGACACCTGTTTCCAGCTTGTGTACCAGTTCCGGTGTCAGATCACCAAGAAGGGTGAATTCATAAGTTTTCTCTTTGTGATAGGAAGGATGAGTGAGCTTCTGATTGAAGATACCGTCATCAGTGATCAGGAGAAGTCCGGTCGTCTCACGGTCAAGGCGTCCGACCGGAGAAAGCCTGTCATTCTGTAATTCTTCAAAATAGTCCATAACCGTCGGATAGCGGTCATCGCGTCTGGCAGTGACACAGCCGAAAGGTTTGTGAAACATGTAGTAGTGAGGCATTGTTGTGACTCCTTTATTGGTTCTTTTCAGAGTTGTTCCGGGGAAAATCTCTGTGTAAAGCATACCACAGAAAAAGGAATAAATGATTGCTTATTGACAAAATTTATTAATTATGATATTTTCTTTTAGATGATAAATGACCGATGGGGGAGTAACAGGCGTATAACGCAACAAGTCAACATACTGATCGATGGATCTGGCTTGTTTTAATTTGTGAGACTCATGTGTAGCTGTAATATCTATGCGTGGACTCTCTCTATCCTAGAAAGAAAGTATAGACCAGGTATGGCAGGCAGCTGCTGTATCTGGTTTTTTTGTTTTCATGCGTTTGAACTTAGTTTTGGAGGAAATGATAATGGAGTGGAATTTTTTATTCTTTATGAACAGTGCCTTACTTGGAGTAGGGTTGGCAATGGATGCATTTTCGGTCTCGCTGGCAAATGGAATGAATGAAAAAAATATGAAGAAATCAAGAATGGCTTATATTGCGGGAGTATATGCATTCTTTCAGTTCCTGATGCCTATGATAGGATGGATATGTGTGCATACGATCGTACAGGTCTTTGGACAGTTTCAGAAGTTCATTCCGTGGATCGCATTGATTTTGCTTTTGTATATCGGAGGAAGCATGATCAAAGAATCTGTGCAGAGTGAAGAGGAAAAGGAAGAAGTGAAAAGATTAAGTTTTGCCGTGCTTATGATGCAGGGGATTGCAACATCGATTGATGCGTTGTCGGTAGGATTTACCACTGCCGGGTATGATTTGGTTATGGCTGTAGTCTGTTCACTGATCGTGGCAGTGGTAACGTTTGTGATATGTGAGACAGGGTTGTGCCTCGGTAAGACTCTGGGAACAAAGCTGTCAGGAAAGGCAGATGTTCTGGGAGGTGTAATCTTGATAGGAATCGGAATTGTGTCATGGGGACGGGGAATGTGACTTTTTTTCTGTCCCCGGTGGCAGGCTTCGTAAATACGCTGTGTAAAATAATTTTGACACGAAAATTGATGCGAAAAACGGTCATGTAAAGGAAGTTTGATAGACATTGGACACGCAATGTGGAAAGATGTTTCCGAAAGGAGATACACTGATATGGAAATTGGGAAAAAATTGAAAGACGCTCGTATGAAATCTGGATTTACCCAGGAAGCAGTTGCAGAAAAGATCAATGTGTCCAGACAGACCATTTCAAACTGGGAAAATGAAAAATCCTATCCGGATATTATAAGCGTCATTGAGTTGAGCAGCTTTATTCCATAAGTCTTGATGATTTATTGAAAGGGGACGAAAGAATGATGGAACATCTGGAAGAAAGCACAAATGTAGTCAAAAGCAATCAAAAATTGATAGGAGCGATCATACTTAATATTATCACGGTTATTCTATTGATTACCTTAAGTATGTTCCTGCCGGATAAGATATATTATCTGATTATGGTATTTTGTCTGGCTATTGTGAGCTCAGCAGTATTGCTTTATCAGATTATCAGACGTATTTAAGGGAGAAATATGATGGACAAAAATATTGTATTGGCTGTGATATTTGGTGCGGTCGCAGTTGTCGGAGCTATGGAAACGGTATATCAGATCTATCGGTTAACGGTGATGGATGCAGCCGCCCGTGGATTAAAACATCCAAAATTGTGGGGACTGCTTGCTGCGAACGGGAATAATTCGAGTGGGTTGTTACTATATCTAATAGGTCGAAGGAACTATCCGATGAATTCCATAGACAGCAGACAGTTAGTGGTTATGGAGAAAAGGAAAAAGGCAGCCGGTATCGGGTTAGTGTTTGTGGCTGTCGGAGCGATTGGATTGCTGGTGTGTCTGGGAAGAGTTGGTTTATAAGGCTTATATAAGGGAAACTCCGAAAGTACAAAAGGAAAATGCAGACATACATCAAAATGCCCTTGCATAGATTGTAAAAAACAATTTATGCAGGGGTTATTTTTATGAAAGATTATATTGAGGAGAGGGCAGTAGAAATTGCATATTATATCATCGAACATAAAGCCACTGTGCGCCAGACCGCGAAGGAATTTGGGGTTAGTAAGAGTACGATACATAAAGACTGCACCGACCGCTTGGAGCAGATCAACCCGACCCTGGCGCAGAGCGTCCGTAAAGTTCTTGATGTGAACAAGCAGGAACGCCACATTCGCGGCGGACTTGCCACCCGGGAGAAATATCTTCACCAACATCGGCACGCAGGATAAAGAGAGTAACAGAACAAAAAGCTCTTATAATTTTGGACATCAACGAGTCGATTTTATGGGATAAAAGATAACAACAGAACAAAAAACTCCGCACAGATATTCTGGAGAAGCATCATATATAGACGATTCATTCGAATATCCTTGCGGAGTTTTTATACAACTAATTATTTCCAAGAATTATGATGTCTCGAATTGTAAAAACACAGCCTTCATAATCACAAGAACAACATCACCAGTTTAAAGATCCAGTTGGCGGCGACCCCGGCGCAGAGTCCACCGATCGTGTGGCTTAAAATTGCCTTTCCGGTCAGCTTGTTCACTTTAAGTGAAGACATCATAGCCACATGTGTGCTGAGGTATCCGCTCCAGCACATGCACATTGCAGTGAATACGGCTACGTCATTGGCGAGGACGGTTCCGGCTTCTGCCATGTGCGGTACTAGTCCGATTGCGGCACCGGCAGCACCGAGTGCGTGATCGGAACGGAGATTCCGGATGCATCTGTGAATCCAAAAGCGGTGATAAGATGAATTCAAGCTTCTTTCCAAGCCATGGAAGGAAAGCGATTCCTTCATAAGCGGCACCGGTGTAAGTTCCGTCTGCAGATGCGCCGTTGGTCAGCATCATGACCAGTGTACAGATGGTGATAACGCCCGGGATGATGGCAAGGCCGACATCCACACCGTTTTTACCACCCTCAAGAAGTGCCTCGATGGCACGTCCGCCGATGCCTCCGTCACGGATCTCGCGGGTATTCATGATGGCATCCATGTCTTCATGTTCTTCGAACTGTACGCAGTATTCTTCGGTTCCATATTCTTTCTTGGTGAAATGAAGCATGATGCGGACACTGATGATACTGCCGATTATAGCGGAAAAGTTACCGACCAGTACAGCAGTTCCGGCGTGTCCACCTTTTAACTTCAGACCGATCATGAATGTACTTACAATCAGTCCCATTCCGAAAGATGTTCCAAGGTTCGTTAAAGCCGGAAATTGGAATTTCTTGAAATATTTACGGAAATTCTTATCTTCAGCAAGTCCCAGGATTGCCGGATTGTCGGACAGATAAGTAGTGATTACACCGAGTGCTGCGGCACCCGGCAGATTATAAAGTGGCTTCATCAGCGGTGACAGTAATTTATTCACCATCGAAATGACACCGAATTCTGAGAACAGTCCTGAAATGCTCCGGCAAGAACCGCGATTGCCATAATATAGAAGACTGTCTCAAGAAGCAGCTGGTAGCCGGTGTTCATCAATGTGTTCAGCATATTGACACCGCCCATTTTCATACCCATACCACCGAAAATTCCTAAAAAGATTGCCAGAAAGACGAATCCTTCAAGACTGATGGATTTTTTTGTTCTTTTGTTTCCCATAAAAAACCTCCAATATTTTATACACGTATTTTATCCAAGTTTCCCAGCTTATATAAAACGCATAGTAATAAGATACTATATAATTAAATGGAAGTCAATCATTGTTTATAAATTGTGCATATAAGATAAAATTATAGTGTATAATAAAAATAAATTATGCATAATTATTATGAATTGAAAAAATTTTATTGAAATGCTAATATAAAAATGGATATATTAATAGAAGAGATAAATAAATCGGATGTATGAAATGTTGTTAAAAATTGCAAAAAGTTAAAATTAAGGAAGAGAATGAAGGAGGACAGCAGACTGTGGTAACAGTTGGAGGAAACAGACAGGAAAAGAGAAAAAGGATTATGTCGTATTTCATCAATGCGACAATTGAATTAATGGAAAAAGAAGGAATTGAGAATCTGACGATCAGGAAGGTTGCAGAACAGGCAAAATACAACAGTGCAACGCTGTATCATTATTTCTCTAATCTGGATGAACTGGAATTATTTGCAAGTGTAAAATGTCTGGATGAATATATGCAGGAAACGTTGATACACAAGGCCGAGGGAAAGGATTTTCAGGAGTGGTATCTGGGACAGTGGCGCTGCTTTTGCAGACATTCGTTCCAGAGACCGAGAATCTATAACTCTTATTCTTCAGTCCGGAAGGGACACAGAACCTGAATGAGGTTTTCCGGAGATATTATGAGATTTATCCAAATGAAAAGGAAGAAAAGACAGAAGATTACGAAGGATTTTTGAAAGAAGGAGATTTCTTCAAACGCAACGAAGATCTGCTAAGAGATGTGATCAGAGAAAGAAATTATGAGATATCTGAGCAGGAGATCAAAGAACTGAATGAAATGAGTGTGCTGATCTATCGGGGAATGCTTGCAATCATGCGAAGTGACAGGGACAAGCCGACGGTAGACGAGGCGGTGGATAAGACAGTCAGATATCTGGCGAAGACACTGGATGCGTATCATCTGGGATAGAGTAAGATATAATTTGGAAGGAGGTATTTCACGTGAGAATAGTTGTCGTAGAAGACAATGAATTGTATAGAGATGAACTGTTACAATGTCTGGAGCAGGAAGAATCAGATATAGAGATCATAGGAAGTGCAGCCAATGGAGCCAGAGGCTTGTACTGGTGGAAAAGCTGGTCCGGGAAAAAGCTGGTCCGGACGTGATATTTACAGACATCCGAATGCCGGAGATGGATGGATTCGAGATGATCGAAGCCCTGCAGAAAAGAAAGATATCCTGCAAAATTGTGATTACAAGTTCCTGCCCAGAATTTCTGTATGCAAAACGTGCAATGGAGCTTGGTGCCGTTGACTTTCTGGTCAAACCATTGAAAACTTATGAAGTCCGCAATGTACTAAGAAGATTGAAAAGAGAGCTGGAAAGCGAGAAGAAGTGGAAACACATACTGAATCTGGATTACATTTTCCCGAATGCGATGGCAGGAAAGCTGAAAGATGATCTGCAGATAAAAGAACTCATAAAAGAAGGTTATGGAATCGCACCGGACGAAAGGATTGGCGTTCTGGGAATCGGCATGAGCTCAAATTATGAGAAATATAAAGAACAGGTGAAGCAGATTCTGAAAGAACTGGAGATTTTTAATCAGAAACAGGATTTCTGTGCGTATGCAATAGAGATGCGTGGACGTCAGAGCTTTGTGGTTCTTTTTATCATATGGGAAATGAACAGGAGACGTATCGGTATCTGGAACAGACAATTGTTCCGATGATCTGTAATACTGCACGTGGAAGGGTGATATGTACCTGGGCGGTCAGTGATGGATTTGAAAATATGCATGAAGCGGTCAGAGAACTAGATCATGCGGCAGAATGGAATCTGATTCTGAAGAAGGGAACATTAATCTGTAAGGAAAAGATACAGGAAATTAAGCTGCATTCATATAAGTATCCGCTGCACCTTGAAATAGAAGCCAAAGAAGCACTGATGAATAAGGAGTTGAAGCGTTTTAAAGAGATATTTTCCAGGTATCAGGCATATTGCAGGGAACTTCCATGTACACCACAGGAGGCAAAGGAAGGATGTACACATATCGCATTGGTCCTGATCCAGATGGCGGCAGAAGCAGGGGCACTACAGGCGCAGAGAAAAGGACAGGCTTTTCTTCAGGGAATATCGAGAGCCAATGGATGGACGGACGTAGAAGAAAAAGCAGATGAATTCTTCGAATATCTGACAAGCAAAGAAGAATGCCATAATAATATAAGTCTTCTGGTGCAAAAGGCACTGGAGAATATCCGGGAGTATTATGATCAGGGAATCACGTTGGAAGAAATTGCAGAAAAACTGCATGTGACAGAGGAGTACTTAAGTACTCAGTTCCGAAAAGAAACAGGACGGACATTTACCGAGACGATCCGAGGGTACAGGCTTGAACACGTAAAAAAGCTTTTGACGGTTACAAACTGGAAACTGACGAAGATTGCTGAAATGGTGGGTTATACAGACCCTAAATATATGAGCCGTGTATTCAAAGAAGAGACAGGAATGCTGCCTCTCGAATACCGAAAAAAGAACAGTTAGATTAAAAAACGTTAAAAAAACACAAATTCAGTCAAAAAAAGTCATCCTTTTTTAAATATTTCCCCCTTGTAGAAATACGGGAGAATGTTAAGATATTTCCAATAAGAAAAAAGGAGGGACCAATAATGAGTACGAAAAGTGTTATTTTTTCGAATCCAGATGATGTAATAGATTTTGTAAAGATTGTTGAAAAATATCCTTTTGACATGGATATGAAACGGGGCAGATATATTGTAGATGCAAAGTCCCTGTTAGGTCTTATGAATCTTGGATTTGACCATAAAATAGAACTGAAAGTATATGAAGAAGAATGCGAAAATCTTTGGAAAGAACTGGATAAATTTGTAGCTGCATAAGTTTACTTCTGCAGTAACTGGATATTGTATGAGAAGAATCCTCAGCGTATAATAAGAATATACGTTGGGGAATTTTTTCGGCATATAAACATTACAGGAGAGGAAAATGGGAAAGAGTAAAAAAGAGAAACAGCAGGCATATTTCTTTGATAACAAAGCTCTGCTGGCGCTGATCCTGCCACTGGTAGTTGAGCAGCTCCTGGCGGTCCTGGTAGGAATGGCAGATTCCATTATGATCGCAAGCGTCGGCGAGGCGGCGGTGTCGGGAGTATCGTTGGTGGATCAGATAATGGTACTTTTGATTAATGCATTTGCCGCACTGGCGACCGGAGGTGCAGTAGTCGCAGGACAGTTTTTGGGACAGGATAGAAAAGAGGAGGCCTGTAAATCGGCAACTCAGATGGTATGGTTTATTACTATATGTGCAATCGGTATTACGGTACTTGTATATTTAGGGAAATCATTTATCTTGCATACGGTATTCGGCAAGATTGATCAGGATGTGATGCATCATGCAGACATTTACCTGCTGATCGTGGCGGCATCGATTCCATTCATGGCACTGTATAACGGAGGAGCGGCGATCTTCCGTACAATGGGCAATTCGAAGGTAACAATGCAAATATCGATCATCATGAACGTTATTAATATAGGAGGAAATGCGATCCTGATCTATGGTTTTCACCGTGGAACGGAAGGGGTTGCGATTCCGACACTGGTGTCAAGGATGACGGCGGCGATTATTATAATTGCGCTATTGTGTGATGAGAAACGGACGCTTCACATAGAACGGACCTGGCGTTACCGAATTAACTGGGAAATGGTTAAGAAGATTCTAAGTATCGGTGTGCCGAACGGCCTGGAGAACAGCATGTTCCAGCTTGGAAAGATTATCGTGCTCAGCCTGGTATCGACATTCGGAACCTATGCGATTGCGGCAAATGCGGTGTCAAATGCAATCGCATTGTTCCAGATCCTTCCGGGAATGGCAATTACGCTGGCAATCACACCGGTTATTTCCAGATGTGTGGGTGCGGGCGATTATGAACAGGCGAAGTATTATAATAAGAAATTAATGCTCATTACTTATGTCAGTATGACTGCGATGGTATTATTTATATTCTCCTTATTGCCATGTATATTAAAGGCATATACCTGTCCGATCTTACAGCAAAGACGACGGCGGATATCATACATTTCCACGGAATCGGTGCGATATTTATCTGGCCGGTTGCGTTCAGCCTGCCTGCGACGTTCCGTGCAGCGGGTGATGCGAAGGCATGTATGTACATTTCGAGCATATCCATGTGGATCTTCCGAATCGGATTCAGTTACGTGCTTGGAAAATATATGGGAATGGGTGTATTCGGTATCTGGGTTGCGATGGTGATCGACTGGGTATTCCGGGCAATGTGTTTTGTGATCCGGTATTTCAAAGGAAGTTGGAAGAAAAATGCGATTGTATAGGATAGAAAACGTTTGTCAGCAGATAGTTGCTAGTTATGATAGAAAAAGTCTGGTTTATCGGAGAAAAGATAGAAGTCCCTTGTAAAAACGGGACTTCTATTTTATAATAAAGGTTAGCCATATAGAAAACAAATAGGAGGAAATTCTTGTGAAAAAAGAATTAGTAATTGTCATTGATTTTGGTGGACAGTACAATCAGCTGGTAGCAAGACGTGTCAGAGAATGCAATGTATATTGCGAGATCTACTCATACAAAACAGATATTGAGAAGATCAAAGCTATGAATCCTAAGGGAATCATCCTGACAGGCGGACCAAACAGCTGTTATGAAGCAGATTCCCCGACATATAAAAAAGAATTGTTCGAACTAGGTATTCCGGTTCTTGGATTATGTTATGGTGCGCAGCTCATGACGCATGTACTTGGAGGAAAAGTAGAATCGGCTCCAGTACGTGAGTATGGTAAGACAGAAGTGCTGATAGATAAGAAAGATTCCAAGATTTTTGAAGGTGTATCAGAGAAGACAATCTGCTGGATGAGTCATTTTGATTACATCTCACAGATTGCACCTGGATTCGAGATCACAGCACATACAGCGGACTGCCCGGTTGCAGCAGCTGAGAATACAGAAGCAGGATTATATGCAATCCAGTATCATCCGGAAGTACTTCACACAGCAGAAGGAACTAAGATGTTATCGAACTTCGTATTAGGTGTCTGCGGATGTGCAGGCGACTGGAAGATGGATGCATTCGTAGAGAATACAATCCAGGAGATCCGCGAAAAAGTCGGCGACGGAAGAGTACTTCTTGCATTGTCTGGCGGAGTAGATTCTTCAGTGGCAGCAGGACTGTTATCCAGAGCTATCGGAAAGCAGTTGACATGTGTATTTGTCGATCATGGTCTTCTCCGTAAAGATGAAGGTGATGAAGTAGAAGGTGTATTCGGACCAAATGGACAGTTCGACCTGAACTTTATCCGTGTAAATGCGCAGCGAGATATTACGATAAACTAGCCGGAGTAACAGAACCAGAAGCAAAACGTAAGATCATCGGTGAAGAATTCATCCGTATCTTCGAAGAAGAAGCCAAGAAGATCGGTGCTGTAGACTTCCTCGCACAGGGAACCATTTATCCGGACGTTGTAGAAAGCGGACTCGGTGGAGAATCCGGAGTGATTAAATCTCACCACAATGTAGGTGGACTTCCGGAGCATGTAGATTTTAAAGATATCATTGAGCCTCTTCGTGATCTGTTCAAAGACGAAGTACGTAAGGCAGGATTGGAGCTTGGAATTCCGGAGAGACTGGTATTCCGTCAGCCATTCCCTGGACCTGGACTTGGAATCCGTATCATCGGTGAAGTCACAGAAGAAAAAGTTAAGATTGTTCAGGATGCAGATGCCATCTACAGAGAAGAGATTGCAAACGCAGGACTTGACAAGAATATTAACCAGTATTTTGCAGCACTGACAAACATGAGAAGTGTCGGAGTTATGGGGGATGAGAGAACATACGATTATGCTGTTGCTTTAAGAGCAGTAACAACTGTAGATTTCATGACAGCTGAGGCTGCTGAAATTCCTTATGATGTACTGAATAAGGTGATGAGCAGAATTATTAATGAGGTTAAGGGAGTTAACAGAGTATTTTACGATCTGACTTCTAAACCGCCTGGAACGATTGAGTTTGAATAGTTGACGCTGGGCTACAAAGCCCGTAACCACGGGGCTTTGCGGCTTTGGGTGTTTGAAATTGCATTATCATTGCATTTTTATATTTCTTTGTGATACATTGCAGTATGCTGAT
>ENA-OQCX01000357-OQCX01000357.1-human-gut-metagenome-genome-assembly--contig:-NODE-357-length-23896-cov-2.138247_pt1 | contig 23896 bp, 36 predicted proteins | sample MGYA00242762_ERZ504587 | MGnify/ENA primary metagenome ERZ504587 (study PRJEB26092, sample SAMD00036337) | human gut metagenome | host: Homo sapiens | study: EMG produced TPA metagenomics assembly of... | reverse complement strand
TTGAAGATGAAGTGTACGAGGTCGCAGACGTCTGAAAGCGCAGGGAGATGTACAGATCATCCGTGAGAAAGATTATATTAAGAATCCCAAAAAGAACGGATACAAGAGTCTTCACATGATCGTGGAGGTCCCAATTTATTCATCCAAAGGACCACTGAAGGAAAAGGTGGAGATCCAACTCCGTACGGTGGCAATGGATTACTGGTCTGTGCTCGAGTACCAGATATTTTATAAGAAGACAGAGAATGAAGAGGTTGCAAAGGAATTAAAAACCTATGCAGATGAAATTTCTGAGCTGGATGCAAAAATGCTGAAACTCAGGGATAAGATTGAAAAAATGTAGTAGAAACACAGGGAAAAGAATGTGCGAAAGGCGCATTCTTTTTTTTGATACAATCAGGAAATCAATTGCATAGGCATTCCAGTTAGGTTATAATCTAGTACAGTATGGACAGATAAATTACAGAATGGATATGAGGAAATACCATGAAAATGATCAAGACAGATAAACTTGTATTTGAATATGCAAAGCGTGACGAAGAAGGTAATATTATAGGGAAAAGCCGCGCTATTGATGAGGTATCGCTGGATATCGAGCCGGGACAGTTTATTGCGATCCTGGGGCATAATGGCTCTGGGAAGTCTACACTTGCAAAGCATATGAATGCCCTGCTGGTTCCGTCTGACGGAACCATGTGGGTAGACGGAATGGACACGAAGGAAGATGAACATCTGTGGGATGTACGTCAGAGCGCCGGAATGGTATTCCAGAATCCGGATAATCAGATCATAGGAACGGTCGTTGAGGAAGACGTGGGATTTGGTCCGGAGAACCTGGGCGTGCCGACAGAGGAGATCTGGCAGAGAGTGGAAGATAGCCTGAAAGCGGTTGGGATGATTGAATACCGTCACCATTCACCGAATAAATTGTCCGGGGGGGCAAAAGCAGAGGGTTGCGATCGCCGGTGTCATGGCAATGCGTCCAAAATGTATTGTACTGGATGAGCCAACTGCGATGCTGGATCCGAATGGAAGAAAAGAAGTACTTCGAAGTGTGATGGAGCTGAGAAAAAGAGAACACATTACAGTGATTCTGATCACCCACTATATGGAAGAGGTTGTAGATGCAGACCACGTATTCGTAATGGATCACGGTCATGTGGTAATGCAGGGAACACCGAGAGAAATCTTTTCACAGGTGGATACTTTAAAGCACTACAGACTGGATGTGCCGCAGGTGACGATCCTTGCTGATGAACTGAGAAAAAGAGGACTTGATATTCCGGCGGGAGTTTTGAAGAAGGAAGAATTGGTGGAGATATTATGTCGATTAAATTAGAACATATCAATTATGTAATACAGTGAAGGAACTGCATATGAAAAGCATGCGCTGAAGGATGTATCCCTGGAAATCCCACACGGTGAATTTATCGGATCATTGGTCACACCGGCTCCGGTAAATCGACACTGATCCAGCACCTGAACGGACTGATCAAGGCGACAAGCGGAGCACTTTATTACAACGGAGAGAATATTTACGGAGAAAACTATAACTTACGTGAGCTGCGAAATCAGGTCGGGCTGGTCTTTCAGTATCCGGAGCATCAGCTTTTTGAGGTCAATGTACTTCAGGATGTCTGTTTTGGACCGAAGAATCAGGGACTTTCACCGGAAGAATGTGAAAAGCGGGCAAGAGAGGCGTTGCAGCTTGTTGGTCTCAAAGAAAAATATTTCGATCATTCCCCGTTTGATCTGTCAGGCGGGCAGAAAAGACGTGCAGCGATCGCAGGTGTACTGGCAATGCGTCCGAAGGTACTGGTTCTGGATGAACCGACTGCAGGACTGGATCCGAAGGGAAGAGATGAGATCCTGGATCAGATTGCCTATCTGCACGAAAAAGCAGACATGACTGTCATTTTAGTTTCCCACAGTATGGAAGATATTGCAAAATATGTGGATCGTATTATTGTGATGAATAAAGGCAGCGTCATGTTTAATGATGTGCCAAAGAAAGTGTTTGCACACTACAAAGAACTGGAGAGTGTGGGACTTGCGGCACCACAGGTAACGTACATCATGCATGCGCTGAAGGAAAAGGGAATGGATGTTCCGACAGATGCAACCACGATAGAAGAAGCAGCGGATGGCATTATGAAAGCACTGAAGAAGGAGAGGGCAGCCAAATGATTCGAGACATAACGATTGGACAATATTATCCGGCTGACAGCCGTATCCATAAGCTGGATCCGCGTGTGAAGATTGTATGCACACTGCTGTATCTGATTTCTCTTTTTACATTTAAAAGTATTTTGGGATATGTACTTGCGACTGTGTTCCTGTTTGGATGCATTAAGCTGGCGAAGGTACCGTTTAAATTCATTGTCAGAGGACTGAAGCCAATTATCATTCTGCTTCTGATCACAGTATGTTTCAACTTATTTCTGACACCGGGCGGAAAGACACTGGTCCATGTGGGCTTTATCAAGATCACGGAGTACGGCTTAAGCACAGCGGTTTATATGGCGATCCGGCTGATCTATCTGATTATGGGATCCTCAACTTATGACACTGACAACTACACCGAATTCACTGACAGATGGTCTGGAGAAGCTTCTTCACCCATTGAATAAGCTCCATGTACCGGTACATGAGATTTCGATGATGATGTCGATCGCACTTCGTTTTATTCCGATCCTTCTGGAGGAAACGGATAAGATCATGAAGGCACAGATTGCCAGAGGTGCGGATATGGAAAGTGGAAATCTGATCCAGAAGGCAAAAGCAATGATTCCGATCCTGGTTCCGCTCTTTGTATCTGCATTCCGCCGTGCCAATGATCTTGCAATGGCAATGGAAGCAAGATGTTATCGCGGTGGCAATGGCAGAACCAAGATGAAACCTCTGATTTATAAGAGTGCTGACCACATGGCATACCTGATTACGATCCTGTATGTTGTGATCGCATTTGTTGTTGGAAGATATGTTCCATTCAAGCTGTGGATCTTTTAAGGAGTCATAAGATGAGAAGAATCAGATTAACAGTGGCTTATGATGGAACAAATTATTGTGGCTGGCAGATCCAGCCAAATGGAATTACGATCGAGGAAGTGCTGAATAAGGCAATCTGTAAGCTCACCGGAGAAGAGATTCAGGTGGATAGGGCGAGCGGACGGATTCCGGGTTCATGCAAGAGGAAATATTGCTGTGTTTGACACGGAAAGCATGGATACCGGCAGAACGTTTTTCTTATGCCTGAATCAGCGTCTTCCGAAAGATATTGTAGTTGTAAAATCAGATGAGGTGGATCTTAACTGGCATCCACGTTATCAGGATACTCTGAAAACCTATGAATATCATATCATCAATACGAAAGTGCCGATTCCGACAGAGAGGTTTATAATTACTTTGTAAGTTTTGACCTGGACGTGGGCAGATGAGACGCGGAGCGGCTTATCTGGCAGGAGAACACGATTTTGCACCATTTTGCTGTATCCGTACTAATGCAAAGACAACGGTGCGGACAATCACGGATTTGCAGATTCTGCAAAGCGGAGAGCATATTACGATCCGGATTACGGGAAATGGATTTTTGTATAACATGGTGCGCATCATAGCCGGAGTACTGGTGCGTGTCGGAAGAGGATTTTACGAACCGGAAAAGGTAAAGGAACTTTTGGAAGGCGGAGAAAGAACCAGGGAAGCGGTCACGGCACCGCCGCAGGGACTCTGCCTGATGGAAATCCGCTATCAGAATGAAGAATAGTGCATGAGTCTGCTTTTTAGGCAGGCTCATTTTTTAACAGGAGATTCCGAATAGAAGGTACTACATATCGGAGAAATTTTACAATAGAAAAACTCTATAGAGAAGTCGGTCTATCCGGATAAACAATAAGTAAAACAGGCAGTTTTATTGAAGAAATATTATGAAAATGTTATCCTAATAACCAGAGGCATTTTGGAAAAACAGCATAGAAACAGGATGTCATTAAAGAGAGAAAAGGGAAGAAATATGAATTATGTAGGAATTGATATCGGATCAACAGCATCCAAGGTTGTTGTTGAAGGAGATAAGAAAGAACATTTCGTACTGCCGACAGGATGGAGCAGCAAAGAGACTTGCGAAAAGATCAAGAATAAGCTGCTTGAGATGGGGGTAGATGTTACCTCAGATGATACAAAGGTAGTTGCTACAGGATATGGAAGAATCGCAGTTGATTTTGCAGATCATGTAATTACAGAGATTACCTGCCATGCCAGAGGTGGTCGTGAACTTGCAGGGGGGACTGTTCGATCATTGATGTGGGAGGACAGGATACGAAGGTGATCATTGTACAGAATGGAATGGTATCCGATTTCCAGATGAATGATAAATGTTCGGCGGGAACAGGAAAGTTTCTGGAGATCATGGCGAACCGCCTGGGTGTTACGATCAATGAACTATTTGATATGGCGGCAGCAGGAGAAGTTATTCCGATCAGCTCACTTTGTACGGTATTTGCCGAATCTGAGGTGATTAACTATATCGGAGAAGGAAAAAAGCGTGAAGATATTGCGGCCGGAGTTGTAGATTCTGTTGCCAATAAAGTAGTGCAGCTTGCGCAGAAAAAGGAACTTGGAGACAGAGTGATCCTGACCGGAGGACTCAGTCACAGCATTTATTTCACAGGAATCCTGTCAGACAAGCTGGATCAGAAAGTGGAATCAGAAGAGTTTGGCCGTTTTGCGGGGGCATACGGGGCAGCACTTCTTGCCAGAGAAAAAAAGGATAAAAGGAGATAATGAAAATGGAACTGATTAAAGATTTACCAGAGGTATTTGAGGAATTCGCAGAGCAGAGACAGAAATCGTTTCTGGCTGTCAAGGAGTTAAAAGAGAAAGGGGTTCCGGTTGTTGGATCGTACTGTACATACTTCCCGAAAGAGATTGCAATGGCGATGGGGGCAGGATGCGTAAGCCTTTGCTCAACTTCTGATGAGACAATTCCGGAAGCAGAGAAAGATCTTCCGAAGAACCTCTGTCCGCTGATCAAATCAAGCTATGGATTGCAAAGACAGACAAATGTCCGTTCTTCTATTTCTCAGATGTAGTAGTTGGGGAAACAACCTGTGATGGTAAGAAGAAGATGTATGAATATATGTCAGAATTCAAAGATGTATTTATCATGGAACTTCCGAATAGCCAGAGAGAACCGGGACTTCAACTCTGGAAAGGCGAGATCATCCGTTTCAAGGAATATCTGGAACAGAAATTTGGCGTGACGATCACGGAAGAGCAGATCCGTGAAGCTGTAAAGACAGAGAATCAGGCACGTCGATCCTTAAAGAAACTTTATGAAGTAATGAAATATGATCCGGCTCCGATCAAAGGACAGGATCTGTTCAAAGTTCTGTACGGAAGCACCTTCAAATTTGACCGTTCCCTGATCCCGGGTGAAGTGGATGCTCTTACTGCGAAGATTGAAAAAGAATATGCAGAGGGCAAGAGAGAAGAGAAGAAACCACGTATCCTGATCACAGGATGTCCAATCGGAGGAGCAACTGAAAAAGTAATCCGTGCCGTAGAAGACAACGGTGGTATTGTTGTAACTTTTGAAAATTGCAGCGGTGCAAAATCCATTGACAAGCTGGTAGACGAGGACGCAGAAGATATCTACGATGCAATCGCAAGAAGATACCTCAGCATTGGATGTTCTGTTATGACGCCGAACCCGAATCGTCTGGAGCTTCTTGGAAGACTGATTGACGAATATCAGGTAGACGGTGTGGTAGATATGATCCTTCAGGCCTGTCATACCTACAATGTGGAGACCAATACCATCCGCAAGTTTGTAACAGGTGAAAAGGGAATTCCGTATATCAGTGTGGAAACCGATTACTCTCAGGCAGACATCGGACAGCTGAACACCAGACTTGCTGCGTTTGTTGAGATGCTGTAAATGGAGAGTACGACGAAGAGAAATGCGTTTCAGTTCCGCAGGGCGAATGAGGAGGATCTTCCTGAAATTTGTCGTATAGTAAAGCTTGCCGGAGAAATTGTTCCCGTGAAAGAATGGTTTGAGGCAGAGGATGAAGCATTTCTTGCAAAGCATATCCGCGAGGAAGGATTTACCCTTTTGGCAAAGAAAAATGGACAGACTGCAGCAATCATGATTGTCCGTATTCCCGGACTGGCAGAGGACAACCTGGGAGAATATCTGAAGATTTCCAGGGAAGAAATGAAGCGGGTTGCGCATCTGGAGATTGCTGTTGTAGTACCGGAGTATCAGGGATACGGACTGCAATATGAGCTTTTCTGTCAGTCAGAAGCAATCGTAAAAAATAAGCAGATGAGGTATCTGATGGCAACAGTTCATCCGGATAATATATACAGTTTTCGCAATATGGAAAAGCTTGGAATGAAGACAGTTCTCGAGACAAAGAAGTATGGCGGGAAACGAAGATATGTTATGAGTAAAACATTAGAATCTTAGAAAGAAACGAAAGAGCTTATGGAAAATGTAATGGCACATTTTCCATAAGCTCTTTTTGAATACAAGTATGAATTGTAAAATGAGAAAGTTTCTTAACTAACAACCTCAATGTTGACATACTAACTTGCGGTAATATAAACTATTCTAAGTTAGAGAATACAAACAAGAGGAAGCAGAATGAAATTCAAAAATAAAATCATTGTGGTCTGTCTGTGCGCATCTGTATTCGCGGGTGGATGCGGTCAAGGTGGTCAGAATACAACAAAGAGTAAAAATAGTGAGGAACAGCCAGTTCGAAGGAAAGTACAGAACGAACCTCTCAGGATAATGAGGCATCAAAAGACATTTTTGCAATGGATACCTATATGACAGTGACTGCGTATGGAGAAAACGCAGAGGCAGCTGTTGATGCGGCACAGGCAGAGATTGAGCGTCTGGATGCACTTTTATCGACAGGAGATGCAGACAGCGAGATCGCAAAACTGAACGCAGATGGAAGTGCAGAGCTTTCCGAAGATGCAGGCTATTTGACGGAACGCGCATTGGAACTTTATCAGGAGACAGATGGTACATTTGACATTGCGATTTATCCGGTGATGGAAGCATGGGGATTCCCGACACAGAATTTCCAGGTTCCTTCACAGGAGACATTGAATCAACTTCTTCCACTTACTGATGCGGGAAACATTTCTTATGACAAAGAAACAAGAAAGATATCTTTCGGCGTAGAAGGAATGAAAATCGATCTGGAGGAATTGCAAAAGGATATACCTCATCCAGAATTATGGACATTTACAAAGACAATGGAATCACAAGTGGATTAGTGAATCTTGGAGGAAATGTGCAGGCACTCGGAACAAAGACGGATGGAACGAAATGGAAGATTGCAGTGCAGAGTCCCGATGACACAGAAGATTATCTGGGAATTCTGAGTGTTCAGGATAAGGCTGTTATCACTTCAGGGGGATACGAACGGTATTTTGAACAGGATGGTGTGACGTATCATCACATCATTGATCCAAAGACCGGATACCCGGCAGAAAGCGGACTTGTATCTGTAACAATTGTAAGTACGGACGGAACACTGGCAGATGGACTTTCTACTTCACTTTTTATTATGGGAGAAGAGAAAGCGGCAGATTTCTGGAGGGAACATAAAGATGAGTTTGATGCAATCCTTATGAGTGATGATGGGACGCTATATGTAACAGAAGGGCTGGAAAATGATTTTTCAACGGAGAGAACAGTTGAGATCATTCGATAGAAAAGTGTAAGACAGAGTAGATTTTGGAGGAAAAATGGATTTAAAAGAAACAGGAAAGAAGCTGAAACCATTTGCACCGGTACTTTCGGTAGCAGTTGTGGCATCCTGTGTAGCAGGCACCCTGAGTGGATATCAGCCACCGGTTTATGCAGCACAGGAGCAAACGAATTCTGTAAAAGAAGAGACTACAAAGTCAGAAGAGCAGGAGCAGGCGGTAAAAGGTTCTTTTGATCTGACGGATGGTATTTATAAGGGAACTGGAACAGGTTATGCAGGAGAGATCACGGTTGCAGTTCAAATCAAAGACAAACAGATCGTTGCAATCGATATTCTGAGTTCTTCGGATGATGCGGCATTTTTCAAACGTGCACAGGCGGTGATCGATAAGATCATCGAAGGACAGACATTGGAAGTCGATACTGTTTCAGGGCAACCTATAGTTCCCGGGGAATCATCAGTGCAGTGAAGAATGCACTGACAGGAGAAAAAGACAGCGGAACAACAGGACAGTCACAGTCTGGTGGCGGCGCGGCAGCAGGAAGTTCTACTTCTGTCGCAACAGTGGAAGACCCGGCAGCATATAAGGACGGAACTTATTACGGAACAGGGACTGGATTTGGTGGAACACTGAAAGTAAAGGTTGAGATCAGTGGCGGAAAGATCACAAGACATCCAGATTATGGAGAATCAAGATGGAAGCGAATACATTTCCAAAGCCTCTGCACTGATCAATGCGATCATCAGTAGTCAGAGCACCAATGTAGATACCGTGTCCGGAGCAACGTACAGTTCGGTTGGAATCATCCAGGCAGTAAGAGATGCATTAAGTCAGGCGGCAGTGAGTGGAAATGGAGCGACTTCGGATTCATCTGAAACGAATAGCTCGAACAGTTCTTCCAGTCAGAATCAGAGTACATCCACAACCGGAACAGTTCCATACAAAGAAGGAATCTATTATGGAACAGCGGAAGGATACAGTGGAGAGGTATCGGTAGCTGTGGTGATCCAGGAGCATACGATCAAAGCAATTTTAGTCACAAAGACATCAGATGATGAAGCATTTTTCAACCGCGCAATGGATGTAGTGAAAAATGTGCTTAAAAATCAGAATACAGATGTAGATACTGTATCTGGTGCAACTTACAGTTCGAAGGGACTTCTCGGAGCAATAAAGAATGCTTTGAAACAGGCGGAGAAAGTAACGAATGGAGAATCCATTGAAGAGAAAGCAGATACAACGGAACTGGAAAATGCAGTCAAGTCAGCAGAAGCACTTGTGATGGAGGAGTATACGCAGAGTAGCTGGGCGGTTCTGAGTCTCCGACTGAATGATGCAAAAGAGCTGTTGGAAAAAGCTGCGAATGAAAAAGTGGAACAGCAGGCTGTTGACAAAGCAGTGGAGAATCTGAACCTTGCAATTGCACAGCTTGAGAAAAAGAAGTCAGATCAAGAGGAAGAAGTGAAAACAAAATACATCGATGGAACTTATGAGGTGAGTGTATCGTGTAAACCGGATGAGGATGAAGACTTTGCAGAGTATCAGCTTAGCATGAAGGTGACCATCCGCAATGACAAAATTGTATCCATTACGGAAATTGCTGGAGATGGAGGCAGCGAGAACGACAGTTACATCAAAAAAGCGGCAAATGGAACGTCCAGTAAAAAAGGTGTCGTTTCTCAGATTATTACCAAAGGAATGCCGGAAGAAATTGATACGGTATCCAGAGCAACCTGTTCTTCGAATGCGATTATTGACGGATGCAAAAAGGCACTGGAAATGGCTTTAAGACCAGAAGAGACGGAGGCGCAGTAGGATGAAAGAGTTTATCGTAAGACTGTTTAGTCTGCTGGCAATCGTCGGTGTCCTTTTCGGATATAACGAAGTGTTGGATGTCCGTGCGAAGGATGAGGAAATCGCAAAACTGAATGCACAGTTGGAGGTACAGTCATCTGGTGCCGGCAGTGATTCTGAGTCAGGGAGTGATTCAGGAGATGGAGCAGGATACAAGGATGGACTATACCGGAGAAGCGGATGGATTTGGCGGAACGGTTGCGGTAGAAGTTACTGTAAAAGATGGAAGAATCGAGCGGTAGAAGTGACCTCCGCTGAGAAGGAAGACGGTGCATATCTTGCGATGGCGGAAGATATCATTCCGAAGATCATAGAGGCGCAGAGCGCAGAAGTTGATACGATAAGTGGAGCAACGTTCAGTTCGACAGGAATTAAAAATGCATCAGAACAGGCATTAGAATCAGGCGGTAAAGTAGTTTGAAGAAGTTGAATATACATAATTTAAAAGCAAAAGAAATTAAAAAATTGCATACTTGGCTTCGTGCTTGATTCAGATTCTCTATTTTCTGTTTCTGCCATCTGTGTATACAGCGGCATTTGCCGGTGTAAAATACATTTTCACACAGATAGGAGCAGGCGAGGCAATCGGGATGACCTCTTTTGTAACGGTGCTTATAGTTCTCTGCGCGTATACGATTCTTTTCGGAAGATTCTTTTGTGGATTCGCGTGTGCATTCGGAAGTCTGGGAGATGGAATTCATGCATTTTATCTCTGGTGCTTTAAGAAGAGAAAGAAAAAGCCGGTGCTACTTTCAGAAAAGATCACAGAGAAGTTAAGCTATTTGAAATATCTGGTGTTGACCGTAATCGCAGTACTTTGTTTTGCGGGAGTATACGGAAAGGCAAAAGGGACAAGCCCGTGGGATGTTTTTTCTATGCTGCATGCAGGAAATCTTCACTTGCAGGGATATTTGCCGGGAGTGATATTACTACTTCTTATTATTGTGGGGATGTGTCTGGAAGAAAGATTTTTCTGTCGGAATCTGTGTCCGATGGGAGCAGTATTCTCATTACTTCCGGTGCTTCCGTTCTTTGCATTGCACCGCGACAGAGAAAATTGCATCAAAGGCTGCAGCGGATGCACGAAGAAATGTCCATCCGGGATCGGACTCCCGGAAGACGGATCACTCAAAGTCGAGGGAGATTGTTTCCAATGCCAGAAATGTATTGATACTTTGTCCAAAGAAGCATATCCATACAGGAATCAAAGGTCTGAAGGGAAATGAATTTTGGTTTACGATTCTTCGGGCAATTCTGTTACTTGTAATTATGATCTGGGCAGGAGTGTAATAGATGAAGAAAAAAGATCTGTTTTTAGGAGGCGGAATCCTCTTTGCGGCATGTGTACTGTTTCTTGTGATGAATCTGATGCAGTATGTACAGGCAAAGGAAAGCGGACAAAAAGAAAATCAGGAAAAACAGGTTGTGATCAAGGTGGACGGAGAAGTTTACGGAAGATATTCTTTGGATGAAGATCAGGTGATCGAAGTGCAGGAAGGAGATTTTTACAACCGTGTCCGGATTGAGGATGGAAAAGCTTATATGGAAGAGGCTGACTGTCCGGATGGATATTGCGAAGAGCAGGGGAAGATCAATAACCGGACACAGGCCATTGTCTGCCTGCCTCATAAGCTGGTTGTAGAAATAGAAGAAGTTGAGAATTCTGATGATTCTCAAAGTAAAAAGGAACATCTACCGGATACAATTTCTAAATAAATCAATTGTTCGACTGTAAAGGAGAATGTATGAATAGAAATAAAAAACTTGCGAATATGGCAATGCTTGTTGCGCTAGCAATGATTTTTAGTTATGTGGAAAGCCTGATCCCAATTAATTTTGGAGTGCCGGGGATGAAGCTTGGAGTGGCTAATCTGGTCACTGTAACAGGTCTTTATTTTCTGGAAATTCCGGAAGTACTGGCGGTATCTGTACTGCGTGTGCTTTCTTGACAGGATTTCTTTTTGGAAATGGAATGTCGATTATTTACAGGTCTGGCAGGGGCGGTTGTCAGCTTCTTGCATGGTACTTGTAAAGAAGATGGATGGAATTTCATTGTAGGAGTAAGTATCACTGGCGGCGTCTTTCATAATATAGGACAGATTCTTGTTGCGATGGCAGTGGTGGAGAATCTGAAACTGATTTATTATCTTCCGGTTCTTCTTGTGGCAGGAACAGTGACAGGGTTCGTGATTGGAATTGTCGCAGGAAAGATTTTACCGATTGTGAAGAAAGAAGCTGTAAGGACAGTATAGATGTAAAAAATTTTTTGGGGTTATAGGTTAGCAAAAGCTAACTTGATAATATATCCATGCGGAAGCAGGAAAGCAGAACTGCGGCAGGCAGGATCTGTATGTAACTATTTTAATTAAAAAGGAGGTTCTTATGAAAAACAAAGAAATGAAAGTAAAGGCAATGTCCATGGCAGTGGCAATGTCTATGGTAGTAGGACTTTGTCCGTCAACCATCTTTGCGGCAACAGGAAGTCAGACTGCGAAGGATGGAACTTATACAAAGACAGCCACGTGGCAAGAACTGCAGAGGATGACGAAAATGAAGACGAATGGAATGAGTATGACGTTGAAGTCAGCCTGAAGGTGGAGGATGGCAAGTTTTCAGCCATCACTGTGACTCCAGGGGAAGGATATAACGCGGAGAGTGATTCCTATTTTGCAAAAGCTGTTTCAAAATCGAAAGGAATCCAGAAAATGCTTGTAGGAAAGGCTGCAACAGAAGATACAATTAATGGTTGGGATTCTGTTAGTGGTGCAACACGTACATCAAAGGCAGTGAAAGAAGCTGCACTTGCTGCAATCAAGTCAGCAAACGAAGCAGTAACAGTTGACACAACAAAACTGGAAGCTGCAATCACAGCCGCTGAAGCACTGAAAGAAGCTGATTACACAGCAGACAGTTGGAGTGCAATGCAGACGAAGCTGACAGCAGCCAAAGCTGCCCTGACAGCAAAAGAATCTCAGAGCGCGGTAGACACAGCAGCAGACGAGCTAAATACAGCAGTGAAGGCATTGAAAAAGGCAGAAGTTGCGAAAGAAACGTATGTGTTGATGAATATTCCATATTCTGAATTCTATGCAGCAGATAAGGTGGCAGGAGCAGACAGTGTATCCTCCGCTACAAAAGCGAAAACAAGATCAACACTTGCAGCTGGTTCTTATCATGTGAACAGCGATGGAACAGACATTACAGGTATTACATATCCGGTTAAGATCAGTGATGCATCTGTGCTGAAAAACTATACACAGATTACAGATGACAGCAAGCTTTCTATCACAGTGAACATGAAAGGAAAGGAAAAAACAACAGAATATAACGGAAAAGATGCGTTATTCGAGAGCGCAAGCTATTCTTACTATATTTTAAGTGAGACTCCTTCCTATTATAAAGAAGCAACAGTAAATGCAGATGGTTCATTCAGTTTTAGTGAAGTGAAAGGTGCAACTGCACAGAAGTTGAGTGATGCATCAATCGATTTTACAACAGACACGAAGTATGGAGATTATGAATTAGATGTAAATGGACTCCCAGATACAGTTAATACAGTATACGGAGTTGTGATCAGTACAAAAGAAGGAGACAACTACGGACTTCGTCATCTTGAAAATATCTGGAAAAAGAAAGAACTGGCATGGAGTACCGGATTTGTGACAACATCTCATGGAAATACACTGAACTCAAAAGATTATGAAAAGATGATGGGCCAGACGATCAATAAAATCACATATTACACAGATAATGGAATCTATGAGATTGATGCAGATCAGTATGTGCCAATTAAATTCAATGGAACTGTCGCAGCAGAGAATGCAGATGTTAAAAGTGGAAAAGTAAATGTAACTGTAGAAGGCCTTCCTGGTGATTATCAGGCAGAATATACAGTTAAAGGTCTTGAGGATGTTCAAGTAAAAGAAGGAGTACTTACCTATAAGACAAAGGGCGCTGAGATAGGAAAATATACTCTGAAAGTATCTGATAAATCTAGAAAATATGCAGATCTTAAGACAGATTTTGAATTAACAACAGAAGCTGTACCGGTTGTATTTAATAGTGAAAGTGCAGCACTTGTAGCGGCAGAAGGATATGCAGCAGATGATGTAACATCTTATGTAAAGAAGATCAAATCCGTAACAGTTGACGGAACAGAGTATGCAGCAACAGGAAAACGTGCAGTGAAGATCATTAAAGAAGATGGAACAATTGATACAACTGCAGCTCCGTTTAAGAATGCAGAAAATGGACAGGAATTTAAGATCACAGTGAAAGCAACAGGCTATGCAAAGGATTGTGAATTTACTTATACTGTAGCCCAGGAGAGTGAGTATACTTACGCATATGTAGGACTTAGCTGGGCAGAGTACTGGGCTGCTGAGAATGTGCAGGCAGCAGGAGATACATCTTCTTCAGATGCAAAGGATTCAAAAGGAGAGTCTGACAAGGGTGCATTCGATACTGTAACAAGAGCTACAGTAAATCATGGACTTCACAGAGGTTCTTTCCAGTGCAACGCAGTAATCAAGGCGGAAAATGGAAAAGAGTATGCAGTAGAGTACTGGACAGATGGAACTACAGCAGTTCTGACAGACGGAAGCAAGATTACATTTAACAGAGGAGAGATCACAGAGGAATCCGGTGCAACAACAAAGATGACAGAGTATGATGTACTCGGACTGAAATATGTGCCGGTGAAAGTAAAAACATCTGATCTGGATGCACTGAAAGCAAGCTATCGTGTGATCGAAAACGGAAGTGAACTTGCAGGAGGATATTCAGAAAAGAATCTGGTAAGCTATACAGGACTGGTTGCTAATGTAACAGAGAATACAAACGGTCTGAAAACAGCAACAAAGAATGAGAATGGATCCTTCAGTTTCTCTGCAAGAGTGAATAATGGATCAGAGTCCGGAATCAAAGATCAGGCACTCAAGACAGCACCAACAGCAGAGAAAGCAGGGCTGACAGTAAAAGAAGCAAGTGGATCTTATGGAGAATTCTTAAGAGTTGATCTGACAGGAAATTATGGTGATCTTGGATCAAATCTCCAGACTGTTACATGGACTTACTATGGAGATGACAGCACATATACAAATGCAAAAGCCACTTATGGAACAAAATTTGCAGCAGATAACTGGATGCACAAAGCAATTGGGAATCCAGCTTGGACTGACAGATTCTCTTCGTTGTAAACTTCCGGAAGGAACGGATGGAACAGGATATTGGACCATTACACTGACAGCACTTGGATATAATGACGTGACATACAAATTCCAGGCAACAGAGGAGAACATTGTAAAAGCATCTGAGGATAAAACAATCACAACAACAAATCTTGAGGCAGCTATTGCAAAAGCAGAAGCCCTGAAAGAAGCTGAATACACAGCGGAAAGCTGGGCATCTATGCAGATGGAACTTCAGGAAGCAAAAGATGAATTGAAAAATCCAAAAACTCAGGCAACTGTAGACGAGGCAGTAAGCCACCTCAACGCAGCTATTGAAGCACTTGTTAAGATAGAAGAGCCGGCAGCAGTTGATACTTCTTCCCTTGAGAAAGCAATCAGTGATGCGGCAGCTCTGAAAGAAGCTGATTACACAGTTGACAGCTGGAAGGCATTGCAGAGTGCACTGACAGACGCTAAGAGCGCATTAAATGCAAAAGAAAGCCAGGAAAAAGTTGATAAAGCAACAGATAAGTTGAATTCAGCAATCAAAGCACTTGTAAAGAATGGAAAACAGGATGGAAGCCAGAATGGAAGTGCAACTCCAACTGTTACAAAGAAGGCAGGAACAACTACGGATGGATCAGCTTCCAAAGGAACAAGTGGATCAAAAGCCGCAAAGACAGGTGATCCGGCAAATGTTCTTGGCTTATTAGGACTTGCATTCTCCTCACTCGGAGCAGGAGTTGGCGGATTTGCATGGAAGAGAAAAAGAAAATAAAGACAAGAAAATTGAGAAAATTTTTCAACAATTTCGCGAAAAAGATTAAAATAGTGCATTGACACTATCGCTTTAAAGTGATAAACTCTTAGCAAATGGAATAACGCTTTAAACCGATGAAGCGGAGATCAAAGTAATTATGCGCGCACAGAGAGTCCGGGAAGCTGAGAGCCGGATCGAGATGCAGGTTGCCAAATGGACCGCTGAGGGCACAGTCAAAGGATTTGAGAATCCGAGTACTCTGTGACGTGTGGGCATACGTCAGTTGCCGGAGATATGTTAGTATCTTACAGAGCGCATGGGAGTGTACCCGTGAATCAAGGTGGCACCGCGGAAAAGATTTAGATTTACCGTCCTTGACAGAATAGGAATATTCTGTCAGGGACTTTTTTCTACCATAAACATATATTTCCTATCGAGATAAAAGAGAAATTTATTTTGCAGCATAACTTCAAGGAGGAATACACATGGACAAGACATTAGAACAAATCAGATCCTACGCTGAACAAGGCAGATACAAGCGAGTTCCGATCAGCAAAGAGCTGTATGCAGATGCATTTACGCCGATTAGTGTGATGCGGACGCTGCGGGCGGCAAGCAAGCATTGCTATCTGCTGGAAAGTGCGGAGGACAGACAGCAGTGGGGAAGATATTCCTTCCTTGGATATGCACCAACGATGGAGATCACCTGTACCGATGGGCGTGTGATCATCAGCGAAGGGCATGAAGATGAGGATAAGACCAGACGGGAAGTTTTAACCGACCATCCGGGAAAGGTTCTAAGAGAAATTCTCGAAGCATATAAAAGTCCGGTTGTTCCGGGACTTCCTCCATTTACCGGAGGGCTTGTCGGATATTTTTCTTATGACTACATCAAATATGCAGAACCGACATTGAAGCCAGTCCTGGAAGAGAAGAATGAGACTACAGGAAAGACAGCAGCAAAAACGGCAGTAAGAGATTTCCGGGATGCGGACTTGATGTTATTTGACCGTGTCATCGTATTTGACAATTACAGACAGAAGCTGATCCTGATCACAGGCGTGAAGCTGGAAGGTGATCTGGAAGAAAATTATACGAACGCGAAGCAGGAATTAGAAGAGATGGAACGATTGATCCGAAGTGGGGCGCAGGCAGATTTCCGACCACTTGTTTTAGAAGAAGAGTTCCATCCGGGAGTGGATAAAGAAGATTATTGCAAGATGGTTGAGAAAGCTAAGGAATACATTTATGAAGGTGATATTTTCCAGGTCGTTTTATCCAATCCGCTGACAGCGAAGGCAAAAGGAAGTCTTTTTGATACCTACCGGGTGCTTCGAACCTCGAATCCATCTCCGTATATGTTCTACTTTTCAAGTGATGATATTGAAGTGGCAGGGGCTTCACCGGAAACGCTGGCGAAGTTAGAAAACGGACAGGTGTGCACTTTTCCTCTTGCCGGTACAAGGAAGCGGGGAGTGACCGAAGAGGAAGATCAGGAATTGGAGAAAGAGCTACTTGCAGACGAGAAAGAGCTTGCAGAGCACAACATGCTTGTAGATCTTGGGCGAAATGATGTCGGCAAGATCAGCCAGCCGGGAACAGTTAAAGTTGATAAATATATGGAAATCCAGAGATATTCCCATGTAATGCATATTGGTTCCACCGTGACAGGCAAGATTCGGAAAGATAAAGATGCACTGGACGTAGTAGATGCGATTCTTCCGGCAGGAACGCTTTCCGGAGCACCGAAGATCCGCGCATGTGAGATTATCGCAGAACTTGAACAGGAGAAGAGAGGTATCTACGGAGGAGCAGTCGGCTATCTCGATTTTGCAGGAAATGTAGATACATGCATTTCCATCCGTCTTGCTTATAAGAAAAATGGATACATTCGCGTACAGTCAGGAGCCGGAATCGTAGCAGACAGTATCCCGGAAAATGAATTCCAGGAGTGTTTAAATAAGGCAGGGGCAGTACTTCAGGCTGTGGAAACTGCGAAAGGAGGATTGGAATGATACTATTACTTGATAATTATGACAGCTTTACATATAACCTGTATCAGTTTATCGCAGGAGTAGAATCAGAAATAAGCGGCATACAAAAAGATCAGATTGATTCAAAAGTAAAGGTCGTTCGAAATGATCAAATCACACCGGAAAAGATTCTGGAACTTGCGCCCGAGGCGCTAGTAATCTCACCGGGGCCGGGAAAACCTTCTGATGCCGGAATCTGTATCGAAGCAATTCAGAAGCTGAAAGGAAAGATTCCGATGCTCGGTGTTTGTCTCGGACATCAGGCAATGGCAGAAGCGTTCGGAGCAACGGTAAGTCACGCCGGACAGCTGATGCATGGGAAGACATCACAGCTGAAAGACGTAAAGACAGACAGTGTCCTCTTTCAGAATCTGACACTTCCAATCCAGGTGGCAAGATATCATTCACTCGCAGTTAAGGAAGAGACACTACCGGAAGAACTGGTTGTGACAGCGCGAAGCGAAGATAACGAGATCATGGCGATGGAACACAGAGAATATCCGATCTTTGGGTTACAGTTTCATCCGGAATCTGTGATGACACCGCAGGGACTTCAGATGATAGAGAACTTTATTAACTATGCAAAAGCATTGAAGGAGAATTAAGAAATGATCAAAGAAGCAATTATAAAATTATCAAAGAAAGAAAATCTCACCTATACAGAAGCAGAAGAAGTAATGAATGAGATTATGGAAGGAAAGGCATCGGATGTTCAGAAGTCAGCATATCTGACAGCACTTTCCATGAAAGGTGAGACAATCGATGAGATCACAGCATCAGCAGCGGGAATGCGTGCACACTGCATCAAGCTTTTGCATGACATGGATGTGCTGGAAATCGTAGGAACAGGGGGAGACGGAGCAAATTCATTTAACATTTCAACAACATCCTCTCTTGTGATTGCGGCAGCAGGAATCCCAGTCGCAAAGCATGGTAACCGTGCAGCATCTTCTAAGTCCGGTGCGGCAGATGTACTTGAAGCACTTGGAGTGAAGATCGATGTCGCACCAGAGCGCAGCACACAGCTTCTCAAAGACATTCAGATCTGTTTCTTATTTGCACAGAATTATCATATTGCGATGAAATATGTCGGACCGATCCGTAAGAACTTGGTATCCGTACCGTATTCAATATTCTTGGGCCACTGTCTAATCCGGCAGGAGCGAACATGGAACTGATGGGAGTTTATGATGAAAGCCTTGTAGAGCCACTTGCAAGAGTAATGGCGAATCTCGGAGTTGTCCGCGGAATGGTCGTTTACGGACAGGATAAGTTAGATGAGATTTCCATGTGTGCACCGACTACAGTCTGTGAGATTAAAGAAGGAACATTTACAAGCTATGAGATCACACCGGAGCAGTTTGGGTATGAGAGATGCGAAAAAGGTGCACTGACAGGAGGAACACCTCAGGAAAACGCACAGATCACATTAGATATCATTTCAGGAAAAGAGCAGGGAGCAAAGAGAAATGCAGTTTGCCTGAATGCAGGAGCAGCAATCTATCTTGCAGGAAAAGCAGATTCAATCGAAGCAGGTGTAAGAAAAGCGGAACAGATCATTGACGAAGGACTTGCACTGAAGAAGCTGGAGCAGTTTAAAGAAGAAAGTAATAAATAAAAAGTCTGATCCCCGGCTATGCAGGGGAGAATGGAAGAAGCAACTTGAAAGAAAAAAGAGGAACAAATAGTATGAATATACTCGAGAAAATTACCGAGCGCACGAAAGAGCGGATCGAAGAAGAAAAGAAAATAGTTCCATTAGAAGAGGTCCGAAGACAGGCGGAAGAAAAAGGAATTAAAGATCAAATACCCAGTATTCGAAGCAGCACTCGCAGAAGGATTGTCTTTTATCTGCGAGGCAAAAAAAGCGTCTCCATCCAAAGGATTGATCGCACCGGATTTTCCATATGTGGAGATTGCCAGGGACTATGAAGCAGGCGGCGCAGCAGCAATTTCCTGTCTGACAGAACCGTTTTGGTTCCGGGGCAGTGATGAGTATCTGAAGGAAATCGTGCAAAATGTATCCATTCCAGTACTCAGAAAAGATTTCACCTGTGATGAATACATGATTTATCAGGCGAAAGCAATGGGAGCCTCGGCAGTACTTCTGATCTGTTCGGTATTAGAAGATGGCAGACTAAAAGCATATCATCAGCTGGCAGACGAACTCGGACTATCTGCTTTGGTAGAAACACATAACGAAGAAGAAATCTTAAGAGCACAGAAGATCGGTGCAAAGATTATCGGTGTAAATAACCGGAATCTGAAAGATTTCACAGTGGATATCAAGAATAGCATTCGGCTAAGAGAAATGGTCAGTTCGGAAACAGTTTTCGTATCTGAGAGCGGCATCCGCGGAGTGGAAGATATGAAAGCACTTTATGAAAATGGAACCGATGCGGTACTGATCGGAGAACTTCTGATGAGAAAATCTGATCGGAAAGCAGCACTGATGGAGTTGAAGCAGCAGACAGGAAGGCAGCTAGATATGAATTAGCGGAAGATATAGTATGAGACAAGAAAAAATGAACATGCCCAAGATTAAAATCTGCGGTTTGAGCCGCCCGGAAGATATTACCTATATAAATGAGGCAAAACCGGATTATTGCGGATTTATCATCGATGTGCCAAAGAGCCGGAGAAATGTATCCATTTCGAAAGTTCGCGAACTGGTTCAAAATCTTGAATCGCAGATTTGCCCGGTCGGAGTATTTGTCAATAAAGACTGCGGCGAGGTCGCACAATTATTAAATGAAGGAACCATTCAGATTGCTCAGCTTCACGGGCAGGAAGATGAGGCATATATAACGAAGTTGAAAAGTCTGACAGACCATCCAGTGATGAAAGCATTTTCGATTCAGGAGAAAAAGATCTTGATGCGGCGGCAGCGAGCAGTGCAGATCTGATTCTTCTCGATCACGGAAAAGGCGGAACCGGCGAGACATTTGATTGGAGTCTTTTGGAAGGATGGACAAAGCGGCCGTATTTCCTCGCAGGAGGACTGAATCCGGAGAACATACCGGAGGCAATACAGCGAATACACCTTGGGGAATTGACCTGAGCAGTGCAGTGGAGACAGATGGAAAGAAAGATTGTGGGAAAATTCTTCAAACTGTGAAAACTGTGAGAAATTTTGAAAGCAGTAAACATTTTTTGGAAAATAAAAGAGTATACAAGTAAATGAATAAATTTACTAAAACAATAGAAACAAGAAAGAAGGAGAGACAACCATGACAAAAGGAAGATACGGAATCCATGGTGGACAGTACATTCCGGAGACACTAATGAATGCAGTGATCGAATTGGAAAAGGCGTACAACTACTATAAAAATGACAAAGAATTTAATGACGAACTGAATACATTATTAAATGAATATGCAGGCAGACCGTCTCTTTTATACTATGCAGCACGTATGACAGAAGATCTTGGCGGGGCGAAAATTTATCTGAAACGAGAAGATCTCAATCACACAGGTGCCCATAAGATCAACAACGTGTTAGGTCAGGTTCTTCTTGCGAAGAAGATGGGAAAGACAAGAGTGATCGCTGAGACCGGTGCAGGACAGCATGGAGTTGCAACAGCGACAGCAGCGGCTCTGATGGGAATGGAATGTGAAGTTTTCATGGGAAAAGAAGATACAGAGCGTCAGGCACTGAATGTATACAGAATGCGTCTTCTTGGAGCACAGGTACACGCGGTTACAAGTGGAACTGGTACTTTAAAGGATGCTGTTTCGGAGACGATGCGTGAGTGGACAAGAAGAATTGATGACACACATTATGTACTCGGATCCTGTATGGGACCGCATCCATTTCCGCAGATCGTGCGTGATTTTCAGGCAGTTATATCTAAAGAGATCAAGGAGCAGATCCTTGAAAAAGAAGGAAAACTCCCGGATGCAGTGCTTGCCTGTGTCGGCGTGGATCCAATGCGATCGGTGCATTTTATAATTTCATTGAAGATGAAGGCGTGCGCCTGATCGGATGCGAGGCGGCAGGACGCGGCGTGAATACAGCAGAGACAGCTGCAACGATCGCGACCGGTAAGCTTGGAATCTTCCACGGAATGAAATCTTATTTCTGTCAGGATGAGTACGGACAGATCGCACCGGTTTACTCAATCTCAGCCGGACTGGATTATCCGGGAATCGGACCGGAGCATGCAGACCTTTATGATAAGGGAAGAGCAGAATATGTAGCAATCACTGATGATGAGGCAGTCGATGCATTTGAGTATCTTTCTAAATTAGAAGGAATCATTCCGGCGATCGAGAGTGCACATGCAGTTGCATATGCAAGAAAGCTTGCGCCGACAATGGGAAAAGACCAGATTATTGTAATTAATATTTCAGGACGCGGAGATAAGGACTGCGCAGCATCGCATGTTACAGAGGGAGGATCTTCATGAGTAGAATACAGGAAGCATTTAAAGGGAAGAAAGCATTTATACCATTTGTCACATGTGGTGACCCGGATCTTGAGACGACGAAACAGATTGTCTATGAGATGGAGAAAGCAGGGGCGGCGTTGATCGAGCTTGGAATCCCATTTTCCGATCCGACAGCAGAAGGATCGGTTATACAGGGAGCAAACCTGCGTGCGCTGACAGGAGGCGTGACGACAGACAAGATCTTTGATATGGTAAAAGAAATCCGTCAGAATACACAGATTCCGCTTGTTTTTATGACATATGCAAATGTTGTGTTCTCTTACGGAACAGAAAGATTTCTTGAGAAAGCGAAAAATGTCGGAATGGATGGTCTGATTCTTCCGGATGTTCCATTTGAAGAGAAAGAAGAATTTGACATCGTGTGCAAAAAGTACGGAATCGATCTGATCTCATTGATTGCACCGACTTCTCATGACCGAATCCGGATGATTGCAAAAGAAGCATCGGGATTCGTATATTGTGTTTCCTCACTTGGTGTAACAGGAACAAGATCCGCGATCACGACGGACATTGGAGCAATGGTGAAGCTTGTAAAAGAGGAAAATGATATTCCGTGTGCGGTCGGATTCGGAATCTCCACTCCGGAGCAGGCGGCGAAGATGTGTCAGAGCGCAGACGGTGCGATCGTTGGAAGTGCAATCGTTAAGTTGTGTGAGAAATACGGAAAAGACTGTGTGCCGTATGTTGCTGAATATGTAAAGAGTATGGTTGAAGCTTGTAAATAAGTGAAAAGGATCTGGGATTCGAAATCCGAGTCTTCTTTTGATAATAATAGGAAAATACCTCTTTTGATAAGGAGCCAGATGTGGTATCATAGATATTAGATTTGTTGCTTGATCTATGATACGAATCCGAAAGGAGACTACGAATGAAGAATCGAAAACAGCCTTTATTCAAAAGCTTTGGCTATGCCTTTGAAGGAATCTGGACAGGGATTTCAAAAGAGAGGAATATGAAGATTCATTGCCTTGCAGTGATTCTTGTAACAGCAGTTGGAACCTTTGTAGGATTAACACCGATGGAATGGTGTATCTGTCTTCTCCTTTTTGGAATGGTGATCTCACTGGAACTTGTGAATACGGCAGTGGAAGCTGTTGTCGATCTTGTGACAGAAGAGAGAAAGCCACTTGCTAAGATCGCGAAGGATACGGCAGCTGGTGCAGTGCTTTTTACAGCAATCATGGCTGTGATCATAGGGGGGATCATATTTATACCTCATTTCATTGCACTACTGTAATATAAAGAAAAAGCAACCAGAAAGGAAAAACAAAAGAGATGGATGAGAATAAAGTAATTGTCAGTACAGAGATGAAGCAGACATTGGTGAATCTGCGAAATCTCGAAGAGATTTATGTGATCATGTCAGGGGTGACGAAGATGCCGTTTGTCCTCTGTGATGAAGAGACATTTGATGACGAGGTTCTGGTTTATTATCAGGAAGAGTCTGCAAAGGAAAAGGCAAAGACGCTTGCAGAAGATCGTTATCATGTAGGAATTGCCAAAATTGAAAAGAATGCCAGACTTGGATTTTTTACAAACCTGTATACAATGGGCGTGAATGCACTGGCAGTGAATGTTGGTACAGAGGAGGAGATCAGGATTCAGCTGGAACAGCTTGTAGTTCGTAAGAATAAGGAAGAACTGCCTGAAGGAAAGAAACTGATCGAGAATCCGGAGCTTCATCTGACAGCAATGTATCTGATGCAGGAGATGCACCGCAGTATCGGACCGGAGATGCCGGAGAATGTGAAGGAACTTCAGGAGGCCGGAATCGTGGAGGAGGTGGGAGAGTATGAATCCACGGGCGGGCGCAAGGCCAAGGCATTGTCTGTTGTGAAAAATGTGAGGTACGCTGCAGGGGTTGATATCACGGCCAATCATATAAGTGTTGTGATCA
>ENA-OQCX01000356-OQCX01000356.1-human-gut-metagenome-genome-assembly--contig:-NODE-356-length-23901-cov-2.071044_pt1 | contig 23901 bp, 27 predicted proteins | sample MGYA00242762_ERZ504587 | MGnify/ENA primary metagenome ERZ504587 (study PRJEB26092, sample SAMD00036337) | human gut metagenome | host: Homo sapiens | study: EMG produced TPA metagenomics assembly of... | reverse complement strand
GCATAATCACATCCTTTTTTTTGAGCAGGTTCATGGCTTCTTTTTACAATATAAGCATATCAAAAAAGCAGAAGATATCTAATCCTTTTAGGAATAAATATCTTCTGCTTTTAAGTTAATGACATTGCGGAAAATCAAGGTTTTCCGGGGTTTTCTTATTTGGAATGAACGGTAGTGTATTTCTGGTGTTTGCTTTTGGGTTTGTCTGGAAACATATATGCTTGCATTTCATCTCGACTTTTAGGGTCTGCACAAAATTCCAATAGCAAGTTTTGCTTGCTGATTACAGATGTATCATGTGCGGCATCATGTACGGAAGCAGCGCACATGATGTAGTTTACATTTTTTCAAGATGACCCTGAAATCTGTTGCTGTTGAGGAAAATTTAGGCTTATTCAGGCGAAGAAACCAAGAAACATTTTCAGCAGTCTCTTTTTTAAAAGCGTATAAGGCTGGTAACGTATCGGAAGATCGATCCAGGTTTTCTTATCCACGATGCTCTTTGTGTGGGAAAAGGTATCAAAGCCTTCTTTTCCGTGGTAACTTCCCATGCCGCTCTCGCCGCAGCCGCCAAATCCCATATATGGTGTGCAAGATGGATGACCGTATCATTGATGCAGCCACCGCCAAAGTGACAGCAAGAAGTCATGTACTGAATGTGTGACTTGTCCTGGCTGAACAGGTAGAGTGCAAGAGGACAGTCCATGGAATTGATTTTGTGGACAGCTTCTTCCAGTGTACGGTAAGTGACGACCGGCAGAAGCGGACCGAAGATTTCCTCCTGCATGATGGCATCATCAAAGGTTACATCATCAAGAAGCGTCGGTGCGATCTGCAGGGCATCGGAATCGGACTGTCCGCCGAAGATGACTTTTTCCGGGAGCATCAGGTTCCGGATGCGGTCAAAATGTTTCTTATTTATGATTTTTCCATATGCAGGATTTTTAAGAGGCTCATTGCCGAACTGTTTTGTGATCTGACGTTTCAGTTCGGTGATCAGAGCCTCTTTTCTTTTTTCATCACAGTAAATAAAATCCGGGGCCACGCAGGTCTGCCCGCAGTTCAGAAATTTTCCAAACACGATGCGTCTGGCAGCAAGTGCAAGATCGGCAGTTTCATCCACCAGACACGGACTTTTGCCGCCAAGCTCCAAAGTAACGGGAGTCAGATGCCAGGAAGCTTCATCATGACCTCACGGCCGACCGTTTTGCTTCCGGTAAAGAAAATGTAGTCGAAATGCTGCTGGAGCAAAGCAGTATTTTCCGCCCTGCCGCCCGTGACCACCGTGATATACTTTGCCGGAAAATACTGTGAGATCAGTCTGGCAAGCAGGATGCTGCACGCCGGTGAGTAGGCGCTTGGTTTTAAAATGACCGTATTTCCGGCAGCGATGGCATCCACAAGCGGATCAAGCGTCAGCAGCACCGGATAATTCCAGGGACTTATGATCAGCGTTACACCGTAAGGAGAAGGCTTCTGATAACTTCGGGAGCAAAACTGCGCAAGCGGTGTTTTTCGGTTCTTTTCGCCGGCAAAAGAACGGATGTGGCGGAGCATGTAGCCGATCTCGTCAAGAACCAGTCCGGTTTCGCACATATAACTTTCGAAAGAACTTTTCTTCAGGTCAAGCAGAAGGGCAGCTTCGATTTCTTTTTCATGGCGGCAAAGCATAAGCCGCAGGCGTTTCAGGGCAGCGATGCGAAAAGAGACATCCAGCGTCGTTCTGGTATGGAAAAAAGTACGCTGACGGTCGACCCTTTCTTTGATTTCAGTAGATTCCATAAGAACATCCTTTCTGTCGTGAACGGATAAAGCGGAGATTCACGATCTGCTTTTCCTGTTTATTTCAAACCATAACATGTTTTTTAACAATGTGCAAGCCTGTACTTGACAAATAAAAAAGAATAATATATAAGTAAACAATATTAAATTACTAGGAAAATAACAGAGCGAAAGACAGACAAACATGACAGAGTAAAAAATCTGGAAGTGTAACAGGAAGAAAATAACAGGAAGGTCTGAAGCAGATCAGAAAGAAGGACAGATATGAAAGAGATTTATGTTTTGGCGATTCCAATACCTACGGACTGATTCCGGGGACAACCAGACGCTACGGATGGGGTGTCAGATGGAGCAGCCTTTTAGATGAAAAAGTGAAGGAGTATGGCTATCGAGTGGCAGAAGAAGGTCTGTGCGGCAGAACGACGATGTTTGCCGATGCCTTCCGACCGGGAAGAAGCGGGATCGATCTTTTGCCGGTGCTTCTTGAGACGCACAGGCCGGTGGAACTGGTCGTGCTGATGCTGGGGACAAATGACTGCAAAAGTGCCTGTCATACCACGCCGGAAAAGATCGGGGCAGGGATCGAGCGGCTTCTGGATCAGATAAAAAGAGAAAATGAAAACCTTCCGGTGCTGCTGATCTCACCGATCCATCTGGGAGAAACTGTGCAGCGGTACGACCGGGAGTTTGATGCACATTCTGTGGAAGTATGCAGAGGGCTGAAGGCAGTATATGAACAGATTGCCAGAAAGAGGGGGATTGATTTTCTGGCAGCATCAGACTACGCAGAGCCTGGGCAGGCAGATCAGGAACACCTGACAGAAGAAGGACACAGACAGCTCTCAGAAGCAATCTTTGCAAAAATACAGGAAATCCTGCTGAAAAAGGAGGATTCCAGATGGCTTGAACATGTTTTTTGCGCATAAGTGTTGACAGAATGAGAAACGGGTGTTATAGTTCTAATAGAACAAATACATCCGACAGTGATTTTTTCAGTGAGATGAACTTTCGGATATTTCGAATGATACGTTTCGGGTGAAAACATACATCTGGACGTACCCAGGGAGGGGACAGAGATGGAAGAAAGAAAAGATTATTATAAAATTCTGGGAATAGATAAAAATGCAGATGAAAATGCGATAAAGAAAGCATACAGAAAGCTTGCAAAGAAATATCATCCGGACACCAACGCCGGAAATGCACAGGCAGCAGAGAAGTTTAAACAGATCACAGAGGCCTATTCGGTACTCAGTGATCCAGAGAAAAAGAAAATGTACGATCAGTTCGGCAGTGCAGATTATCAGGGAGGTCAGGGACCGTTTGGCGGAGCAAATGGCGGTTATCAGGAGTTCCACTTTGAAGGCGGTGATATGGATGACATTCTGAAAAATTTCTTTGGCGGCTTTGCAGGAAGAAGCGCCGGAGCAGGCGGAGGCGGCAGATCCCGTCATTTCGGCGCAGATGCCTTTGGAAGCGGCTTTGGCGGTGACTTCGGAAATGGATTTTCCGGCGGAAGCAGGGAATATTCCGGGGCTGGAAGTGATGTGCAGGCAGAGATTACTGTCAGCTTTGAAGAAGCGGCACTTGGCGGTGAGAAAACGATCAGCTTTCCGATCCGGCTGCACCTGGCAGGACGCAGACCTTGAAGGTGCATATCCCGGCTGGTATTGATGAAGGGCAGAGTATCCGCTTAAGAGGAAAAGGAAACAAAGGCATGGGCGGCAGAGCCGGCGATCTGCTTCTGAAAGTGAAGATCGCACCGGATTCCAGATATGAGCGGAAAGGAATGGATGTCTATACGACCGTCCAGGTACCATTTACGACAGCCGTTCTTGGCGGAGAGGCAAAGGTGCACACCCTCTATGGTGATGTGATCTGTAAAGTACGGGAGGGCACACAGTCCGGAAGCAAGATCCGTCTGCGTGGAAAAGGTATCGTATCCATGAAGAACCCACAGGTGCATGGCGATCAGTACGTGACCGTACAGATACAGGTTCCGCGCGCCATCAGTCCGGAAGCAAAACGCAAACTGCGTGAATTTGAGCAGGCATGTGGCATGCAGGCACATTACGCAGGATAAATACGAAACAATCTGCAGGGTATTTTTAAAACGAAGATGATATGAAGCAGAGTAGAAAAAGTAGAAGTAAGAAGTGGCTTACTTCTATTTTTTATGGGGAAAAACTGGACAAAATGACGAAAATATAGTATTTTTGTAGTAAGCATTTTGTGATTATGCAGGATGCAGGAAACAAGAAACGGACAAACAAAAAGGAGGAACACATGAAAAAGAAAAAATTACTATCCATTATGCTGATGATCTGTATGATTTTGTCAGTGACGATCCCTCCATACGGGGGGGGGTAAAACGGCAGCCGCTGAACGGCTGATGACGCAGACACAACAGAAGCCACCGTGATCGATGTCACGAGATACGGTGCAGATCCGACCGGAGTACAGGACAGTGCCGAAGGCATACAGGCAGCCATCGAAGCTGCAAAACAGGTAGAAGGACCGGTTGTGCTGGATTTCCCGAAAGGCGAATACCAGATTTATCCGGACCGTGCACAGAAAAGAGAACTTTATATTTCAAATACACTGAGCAGCAACAATGGTGACCGCAGTACCTACAAAATGAAAAATATCGGTATTCTGCTGGAAAACATGGAGAATGTAACGCTGGAAGGAAATAATTCCAGCCTGATCTTCCATGGCAAGATGATGATGTTTTCCACGATCGGATGTAAGAATGTCAAAATCCAGAATTTTGATACCGATTTCCAGGTACCGTCTGTAGTCAGCGTGACAGCAGAAAAGTAGAGGGAAACACAGCAACTCTGTATGTACCGGAATGTTATAATTATTCCGTAAGCGGAACGACTGTTACCTGGAGCAGTGATGTCAGCCCGTACACCGGAGCACCATACTGGAGCTATACCAATGGTGTCGGACATGTACAGGGATTTGATATGACGACCGGTACTCTGACCACTTCCAGTGACAAGTTTTTCAGTAATGTAAAGAGTATCGAAAAAGTGGACGGCCACCGTCTGAAAGTGACTTACAATTCCGCACCGTCTTTCCAGGCAGGCTATGGACAGCAGATGAGAAAGACAACGCGAGACCATGCGGCAGCCTTCTTCTGGGAGAGTGACGGTGTGACCATGCAGCATGTAGACCTTCATTTCCTGCATGCGTTTGGTGTCGTAGGACAGCTTTCCAAAAATATCACTTTGGATGATGTAGATTTCCGAAACTATGAAGGCAGCGGAAGAACGGGCGTCGGTTCCGCAGACTTTGTGCAGATGTCCGGATGCGGCGGAACGATCCGTATCGTAAACAGCACATTTGAAGATCCACAGGATGACCCGATCAATATTCACGGAACATTTTTACAGGTAACCGAACGAATCTCTGCGAATAAATTCAAAGTTCGCTATCAGCACCACGAAACTTCCGGTTTCCCGAACTATTATGTGGGAGACGAAGTAGAATTTGTTTCAAAGAGCAGCCTGCTTCCGATCAGCGGAGCAAAAGCAAAAGTAACCGGAGTGGTAGGCCCGGACGGACACGGCGGAACGATGGTGGAAGGTAACGGAGATGCGGCAGATACTTCCAAAACAGACCTGAATACGATCATCGTAACACTCGATACAGATATGCCGTCTTCTGTATCTGCAAACGCAGCAGCTCTGGAAAACGTTACCTATACGCCGAGCGTAGAGATTGAGAACAACGTATTCCGCGAGATGCCGGTACGTGGTATCCTGGTGACAACCAGAAGATCCGTAGTGATCCGCAACAATGAGTTTGACAACGTTGCCGGTGCAGCCGTCTATATTTCCGATGACGTAAACGGCTGGTATGAATCCGGACATGACGAAGATGTACTGATCGAGAAAAATGTATTCCGCCGCTGTGGTGTGAACCAGGGCAGCTACAGTGCATTTATCATGTTTGATCCGACTGTCAATGGATCTGCTTCACCGGTACATAAAAATGTAAGAATCAAAGACAATGAATTTTATTTTACAAACAGAACAGCAAATGTGGTCAATGCCAAGAGCGTGGATGGACTGACCTTTAGCGGAAACAAAGTTTTACGTTACTCCGTAAATGAAAAGGCAAATCCAGCCAAAACAACACTGGCAGTTGGGGAAAAAGTTTCCATGAACGTTTCAACGGCTGAGAGTGCCAGCATCAACGCATTTACCTTCAACGGATGTCGTAACGTGAATATTTCAGATAATGTTTATGATAAAGGCGTAAACCGAAACGTAAACATAAGCAATATGCAGAACAGTGAAGTGACGATCGGCAGCAATGAAAATGTGACGATCGGCAGCGGCACTCAGGCAGCCAGCGAGATGATCTATGTCAGCAGCGATCCGGAGACCGTACGTGTAGATGGCACCGGTCATGTGACAGGTGTAAAAACAGGTACTGCAACGGTGACTGCCTATGAACTGGTGGGTGGACGTAAATTCAGCACCGATCCGGTAAGCTTTACGGTGACAGAAGGCGAAGCACAGAATCCGGTTTCCGAAAAAATCCTTTCCAAAGCACTGACCGTGAAGAACGCAACAGAAGGCGGATACAGTGTCAGCGGCGAGAGCGTAACGATCAAAGCAATGGGACAGGGACTCTGGAATACCCAGGTTGCAAGCAACATCATTGTCAGCGGTGAAAATACAGACCGCGGCACCGGAGAATTTACCGCGATCGTCAAGATGAGCGGAAAGACCGTAAGAGAATACGATGAAGCAGGTCTGTTTATCTATAAAGACAATGACAACTACGTGGCAGTAGAAAGAAAACATGGAAACAATACGCCGAAGATCCATGTGGTAACAGAGACAAACAAAAATCCGAATGAAGATCAGAATACATCCAATCCGGATGAAACGGATATCTGGCTGAAACTGGTAAAATCCGGCGATACCTTTACCGGATATTACAGTACCAATAAAACAGACTGGACACCGGTAGGAAGCAGCATCACCAACAGCACCATCGGCAATTCCTTTGGCGTGGCACTGATCGCCGGTACCGGAAGTAATACAAAAGGCACACCGTTTACATTCAGCGATCTGGAGATCAATGGTGAGAAAATTGCACTGACCGAAGATGCACCGACAGGCGGTGACAGCGGCGATGCAGAAAAACTGAAAAATGTAAAATCCGGAAATGCAATTCTGGCAAGTGCATCCGTATCCGGTGTTACGATGCCGGCATTCTCATCCGACACCAAGAGCTATGTGACAACCGCAGGCAAAGACGTTAAGAGCGTGAACCTTTCTCTGAAAGCAAAAGACGAAAATGCAAACATCGAGATCTGCCGCAATGGTGTTGGCAACGCAGTAAAACTGGCAAATGAAAATGAGATCGTATCCGCAGAAAAAGGCGGCAGTGAGATCAAAGATCAGAAAGTAGATCTGGTAGCAGGTCTGAATATCATTACCGCAAGAGTGATCGCAGAAGACGGTCATACACAGGAGATTTACCGTTTCCTGATCACACGTACCGGAGCACAGAATGCAGCTATCAGCGGTATTACCGTGGATGGAAAAGACGTTGCAGGATTTAAAGCAGATGAAAAATCTTACAGTGCATCTCTGACAAAAGGACAGAAAACGGTAACTATTCAGCTCAAAGATCTGGGTGAAGGAGCAAAAGCAAGTTCTGAATGTAAATGGAACCGCATATAACGCAGGAGATGCAATTCCGGTATCTGGTGATACAATGGTGGCTGGCATTGCAATCACTCCGGATGGCGGTGTGACAGAGCACTACAGCCTGACACTGCGTGTACCATCCGACAGCAATGCAAAACTGGAAAAAGTACAGTTTGCCAGCACTATTCAGAACAGTGGAAACTTTAACGCAAATCTTAAAGAGTATACGGCATCAACCATGACAAGAACTTCCCAGGTGGCATTTACTGCACAGGAAGCAAATGCAAAGATTACCGTAAAATGCAACAATGAAACCGTGGCAACCGGAACAGGAAGCGTAGAGACTTCCGTAACAATGAAAAAAGGAAGCAACCAGTTACAGGTTACAGTAGAATCCACAGACAAGAGCACAACCGAAACCTATACCTGGACAGTAGAAGGAAAGAGCGAAGTCTACCTGTCAGATTTAAGCTATGAGAGCAATTCGGCAAGTGGCTGGGGCAACATCATGAAAGATAAGTCCGTCGATGGAAATACCATGCGGCTTTATGATGGAACACAGGAACAGACCTTTGAAAAAGGTATGGGTATCCATGCAACCGGAAACCTTTACTACGATATCGAGGGAATGGGCTTCAAGAGATTCGTAACCTATATGGGCGTAGACCGTGAAGCAAATACGGATGGTAATGTCAAATTCAACGTGTATACTGATAACACGCAGGTATATACAGGAGACGCAGTTACCAGAGAATCAGCGATGAAAAAACTGGATATTTCCGTAGAAGGCGTGAAGATGCTCAGACTGAATGTAGATAAAAATGGCGGCGACAGCAACGACCATGCAGATTTTGCAGATGCAAAATTCATCACAGAGCTGGCAGATGACACCACTCCGGAAACGGTAGCCGTAACCGGCGTTACACTGGATAAGAGCACAGCAAAACTGACAGCAAAAGGTCATACAGTAGATCTTACTGCAACAGTAGCACCGGAAAATGCAACAAATAAAAAGGTAACGTTTACAACGAGCAACGAAAAAGTAGCAACCGTAGACGCAAACGGAAAAGTAACCGCAGCAGGAAACGGAACGGCAACCATCACCGTAACCACGGAAGATGGAAAGAAAACTGCAGCCTGTGAAGTGACCGTGGAGATTCCGACAAAAGAGTATACATTACCGACCGGTGAAGATACATTGGAGGTAGAAGCAGAAGACTTTGTATTATATCCGTTAAATGGAGATACAGAAGAACATGTTCATGTAGAAACAGCAGAATGGGCAAGTGGTGGAAAATTCCTGAACTGGTTCGAACCAGGGGATAAGATCTCCATGAACTTTGATGCACCGGAAGCAGGTGAGTATGAAGTAACTGCTTCTTACCGCAGTGGCTGTACCGATATGTCAACAACCAATAATGCATTTAACTGGGAAGGAACAAATGTAGAAAGCGGCAGTGTGGATGTTATCGGAGAAACTGGAGCTACAACAACGCATACTGTAACCTTTACGATCAAAGTAACACAGGCAGGAAAAGGTGTACTTTCCTTTATTGCAAACAGCAGCAAAAAAGGACCACAGACTGACAAGTTTGTATTTAAGAAAAAAGCAGAAACACCGGCACCGACTGTAGTAGCCGTAACCGGCGTTACACTGGATAAGACCACTGCAAAACTGACCGAAAAAGGTGAGAATGTGCAGCTTACCGCAACGGTAGCACCGGAAAATGCAACAAATAAAAAGGTAACTTTTACAACAAGCAACGAAAAAGCAGCAACCGTAGACGCAAACGGAAAAGTAAACTGCAGTAGGAAACGGAACGGCAACCATCACCGTAACCACGGAAGATGGAAAGAAAACTGCAGCCTGTGAAGTGACGGTAGAAATTCCAGCCGCACCAGATCCGGCACCGGAAGAACTGGTGGACGAAGTGAAGAAGGAAATCGCAGCAGCAGAAAGCAAGAAAGAGAGCGACTATACAGAAGCAACCTGGAAAGCTTACGACGAAGCACTGAAGAAAGCGGAAAAAGCTGTAAAAGAAGGAACTGCAAGCAAAGAAGAAATGCAGAAGATTTTAAAAGATCTTCGCGATGCAGCTTCTGCACTTACGAAAAAGAACAGACACCGTCCACAAATCCGCAGACACCGTCTACAAATCCGGATACTTCAAAAGATGATACCGCAAAAGTTGGTCAGGTGATCAAAGCAGACGCTCAGTATGGTGTATTTACTTATACGATTACCGGAAAAGATACGGTAGAAGTAAATGGCATCACAGCAAAAGGAAAAGCAAAGAAAAATGTAAAGATTTTTGCAAAGATCAAGTCAAACGGCAAAACGTATAAAGTAACCAGTGTGGGTGCAAATGCTTTAAAAGGATGCAAAAAGATGACATCACTGACTATTGAAAAGAACGTCAGAAAGATTGGCAAAAATGCATTTGCAAACTGCAAAAATCTGAAGAAGATTACCGTCAAGAGCAAAAAGATCAATACCATCGGAAAGAATGCGTTTAAGGGAATCAGCAAAAAGGCAGCGATCAAAGTGCCGAAAGCACAGAAGAAAAAGTATACAAAACTTCTGAATAAAGCAAAACTTTCCAAAAAGGTAAAGATAAAGTAACAAAAAGCAATAAAAGCAAAGCAATAAAAGCAAAGCAAAGGAAAGAAAGGAGCAAAATATTATGGGACTTATCAGAGCAGCAGCCGGCGCAGTCGGCGGTACACTGGCAGACCAGTGGAAAGAGTTTTTCTATTGTGAGGCTATGAATGTGGATACCCTTGTGGTAAAAGGACAGAAGCAGGTGGGAAAGCGGTCCTCCAACACAAAAGGCAGTGAAAATATCATTTCCAACGGTTCAGGGATTGCGGTAGCAGACGGACAGTGTATGCTCATTGTTGAGCAGGGAAAGATCGTGGAGGTTTGTGCGGAGCCAGGTCAGTTTACGTATGACAGTTCTACAGAACCAAGTATTTTCACCGGAAAACTGGGGTGAAGGTCTGAAAAAGACCTTCGCCACCTTTGGAAAACGTTTTACATACGGCGGTGATACCGGAAAAGACCAGAGAGTATATTATGTCAATACAAAAGAGATCATGGACAACAAGTTCGGCACAGCCAATCCGTTTCTGTTCCATGTGGTTGACCACAATACCGGCATGAGCCGTGACGTTCAGGTCAGATGCAACGGTATTTATTCCTACCGCATTACCGACCCGATCCTTTTCTACAAAAATGTCTGCGGAAACGTAGAACTTTACTATGACAGAGAAGAGATTGACGGACAGTTAAAAACAGAGTTTATCTCAGCACTCCAGCCGGCATTTGCACAGTTATCCAAACTGGAGCTTCTGCCAAGCGATATCCCGATGCATGCCACAGATCTCGAAGAAGCCATGAACGTGGCTCTTACCAAAAATGGGCAGAAAAACGAGGTATCTCCGTAGTATCGGTAGCCATGAACGATCAGCCTGAAAGAAGAAGATCTCAAGAAGATCCAGGAGATCCAAGATGCAGCCATACTGCGTGATCCGTCCATGCTGGCAGCGACTCTGGGAGGAGCACAGGCAGAAGCCATGAAAGCAGCCGCATCCAATCCAAACGGTGCGATGATGGGCTTTATGGGACTGAACATGGCAGGAGGAGCAGGCGGAGCCAATATCCAGGATCTGCTTCAGATGGGAAATCAGAGAGCGCAGATGCAGCAGACACAGATGCAGCAGCCGGTAAGTCAGCAGATCCAGGAAGAAAAGCAGATCCGCCCGGCATCCCAGGCGGAAAGCTGGCAGTGCAGCTGCGGAGCAGTCAACACCGGTAAGTTCTGCATGGAATGTGGAACACCAAAGCCGGAAGAAGGATGGAAGTGTTCCTGCGGTGCCATGAACAAAGGCAGATTCTGCAGTGAGTGCGGAAGTCCAAGACCTGCGGCAGCGAAAAAATACCGCTGCGACAAATGCGGCTGGGAACCGGAAGATCCGACGAATCCGCCACGTTTCTGCCCGGAATGTGGAGATCCGTTCAACGATTCTGATATAGTGAGGGGATAAGTATGGCAGATATTAAAGAATATAAATGCCCGGCCTGCGGCGGTGCCATGGAATTTGACAGCAAAAGCCAGAAAATGAAATGCCCTTTCTGCGATACCGTTGTGGATATGTCAGAGTTTGAAGAAGCAGATGCCGGAAACAAAGCGAAACAGAACAAACAGGAAGGAAATGCAGCAGAAGGAGATCAGGGAGCAGAAGGAAAACCGGAAGGCAGATGATGCTCTATGTATGCGAGTCCTGCGGCGGTGAGATTCTGGCAGAGAAGACAACAGGTGCTACAAGCTGCCCGTACTGCGGCAACAAAGTCGTTATGAAGGGACAGTTTGACGGAGCGCTGCAGCCGGACTGTATCATACCGTTTAAAAAGGATAAAAAGCAGGCAAAAGAAGCGTATTGCAAACACCTCGAAGGCAGGAAATTTCTGCCATCCGTCTTTAAACAGCAGAATCATATAGATGAGATCAAGGGTCTCTACGTGCCGTTCTGGATATTTGACCTGGAGGCAAATGCAGATATTTCCTATCATGCACAGAAAATACGTGTCTGGGAGTCCGGTGACACCGAATATACGGAGCGTGAACATTTTGCCGTTCGAAGAGCAGGAAGCGTGGCTTTTGAGAAAGTTCCGGCAGATGGTTCCAAAAAGATGGATGATACCCTGATGGAGTCCATAGAACCGTATAATTTTAAAGAAGCCGTACCATTTCGTATGGCTTATATGGCAGGCTATCTTGCAGACCGCTACGACGTACCAAAAGAAGAGTGCATCGGGCGGGCAAAAAAGCGCATCCAGCAGAGTACGGAACGTGTATTCCGCAATACTGTGAAGGATACCAGGACATTGACCAGGAAAGCTGCAAGCTGCAGGTCAAAGATCAGGCAAAATATGCTCTTTATCCGGTCTGGATCTTAAATACAACCTGGAGAGGAAAGAAATACATTTTTGCCATGAACGGTCAGACAGGGAAACTGGTCGGAGATCTTCCGGCAGATAATGGAGCATTCTGGAAATTTGTAGCTATGTGGGGAGCAGGGATCGGAATCATCCTCTATGCACTGCTCGTTCTTTTCATGGTAGTATTGTAGGAGGTAGGAAAATGAGAAAAACAAACAGAAAGTTACTGCCTCTGCTGCTTGGAATGCTTTTGTTTCTGTGTATGCCGCTGATCCATCTGCAGGCAGCAGCAGAGCATCCGGCAAGACTTGATGATCAGGCAGAATTGCTTACAGCAGAAGAAAAACAGGAGATCCAGACAAAACTGGATACCGTCAGTGAACAGCATAACTGTGATGTGGCGGTTATGACGGTAAATTCCCTGGAAGGCAAGACAGCAACCGAGTATGCAGATGATGTATTTGACGGGGAAGGCTATGGACTTGGCGATGGAAAAGACGGAATCCTGTTTCTGGTAGATATGGGGGACCGCAACTGGGCAACGAGTACCCATGGTTATGCGATCACCGCATTTACGGATGCCGGACTGGACTATATCGAAGAAAAAGTTCTCTCAGATTTAAGTGATGGTGCATATGCACAGGCATTTACCACCTTTGCAGAACAGTGTGATCTGTTCCTGACACAGGCAGAGACAGGGGCACCGTACGATGTGGCAATATGCCGCAGGAGCCGTTTGCCTATGTATTCTGGCTGGTTGTATGCCTGGCGGTCGGATTTGTGATCGCACTTATCACGGCATTGATCAAACGCTCCAGCCTGAAGTCGGTTGTAAAAAAGACATCAGCAGAAGATTATATGAAAGAAAACAGCTTCCAGCTTACAACAAAGCAGGATCGCTTTATCAACAGAGTGGTTACGAGCCGTCCGATCCCAAAAGACGACGATTCGCACAGCGGGGGAGGCGGAAGCACGACACATGTCAGCTCTTCCGGAGAGACACACGGCGGACACAGCGGAAAATTCTAAAAACAGCGACTGCAAAAATGTGACACGTTTTTGCAGTCGTTTAAATTTACAGAAAACTGCTTTTCAGTAAATTTAAAAAGTGTTCCGAAAGGATGTGTCCTGAAATAATTCTTTCCTCTGTTATTTTTGACCGGAGTGTGCTATGATAGAACGCAGGACTGTTTCCGGGAGAATGCACAGCGATTCTGTTGGGTAAATGTCAGCAAAGCTGACCAGAATCGCGTGCCAAGTCTCACGTGCGTTCACTTGAAAAGAAAAATGGGAGAATAGAAAATATTATGAAAATATTAAAGAAAAAAGCCGGGCACCGGCATATGACATCGTTCCAGATTATCATACTGGGATTTATGGGGGTGATCCTGGCAGGAAGCCTGCTGCTGATGATGCCTTGGGCATCCAGAAGCGGAAAATGGAGTTCTTTTTCCGATACACTCTTTACGGCTACGTCTGCGGTGTGTGTGACCGGGCTGGTTGTGCAGGATACGGCGACGTACTGGTCGGAATTTGGACAGTTGATCATCCTTCTTCTGATTCAGACCGGAGGACTTGGAGTAGTGACCGTGGCAGTTTCGATTGCGACGATAGCAGGAAGAAAGATCGGACTGATGCAGAGAAGTACCATGCAGGAGGCGATCGCCGCACCGAAAATGGGCGGCATCGTGCGGATGACTTTTTTTATTTTGAAAGCATCTTTCTGATCGAACTGCTGGGAGCCGTATTGCTCTTTCCGGTATTTTATCGTGAATTTGGTCTGGCAAAAGGTCTCTGGTATTCGGTATTTCATTCGATATCCGCGTTTTGCAATGCAGGTTTTGATCTGATGGGGGTAAAAGGCAAATTTTCATCACTGACTTCCTTTGTGACCAATCCACTTTTAAATATGACGATCATGACGCTGATCGTCGTGGGCGGCATCGGATTTTTTACCTGGCTGGATATCCGTGAGAACAAATGGCATATTACAAAGTACCGCCTGCAGAGCAAGGTTGTGCTTGGAGTCAGCGCCTTTTTGATCTTCGCACCGGCAGTGCTGTTTTTCTTCCTGGAGTTTCAGGATCTGCCGCTGGGTGAACGTATCTGGAGTTCTCTCTTTCAGTCTGTAACTACGAGAACTGCCGGATTCAATACCGCAGACCTTGCCGGCATGACCGATTCCGGAAAAATGGGCATGGTGCTTCTGATGCTGATCGGAGGATCGCCGGGGTCTACGGCAGGCGGTATGAAAACCACTACCGCGGCTGTTTTATTTGCCATGGCAATCTCGGTATTCCGCAAAAACGAACAGGCACACTTATATAATAGAAGAATTGCCGAGGAGACACAGCGAAATGCCGCTACGATTTTTGTATTGTACATGATGTTGTTCATAGGCAGTGCCATGTTTATCAGTTATGTGGAAAAAGTGCCGCTGCTAACTGCATTTTTCGAGACCGCTTCCGCAGTGGGAACAGTCGGACTGTCACTTGGGCTGACACCGAAGCTGTGCCTGGCATCCAGCTGATCCTGGTCTGCCTGATGTTCTTTGGAAGAGTCGGTGGCCTGACACTGATCTTTGCGACAATTTCCGAAAAACGGACAGAATATAAATATCCACAGGAAAAAATTACCGTGGGCTAAAGGAGGAAGCCATGAAATCAATTTTACTGATCGGCCTTGGCAGATTTGGCCGTCATATCGCAATAAAACTGGATGAAATGAATCATCAGGTGATGGCAGTAGACAACAAAGAAAGCAGAGTGGAGGCAGTCCTGCCGTATGTGCGCAATGCACAGATCGGAGATGCCACAAACGAAGATTTTATCCGTTCCCTTGGAGTTCGGAATTTTGATGTATGTATCGTGGCGATCGGAGACGATTTCCAGAGTTCCCTGGAAGCGACCTCACTTTTAAAAGAACTGGGCGCAAAGCTGGTCGTATCCAGGCAGCCAGAGACGTACATGCCAATTTCTGCTTCGAAACGGTGCCGATGAAGTCGTTTATCCGGAAAAACAGCTTGCAACCTGGACAGCGATCCGCTACAGCGCCGACCACATCCTGGACTATATCGAGCTGGATGAAGAACACGGGATCTTCGAAATCGCCATACCGGATGCCTGGATCGGGAAAACCGTAGGCAAACTGGATATCCGCAAAAAATATAACGTCAACATCATGGCACTGCGGCACAATGGTATATTGGATATGAACATCTCCTCCGATACACTGCTGGAGGATGACCAGACGATGCTGGTGCTGGGAAATATGAAAAATATACAGAAACAGTTCCATATATAGAGAATGCTGTACGGTTTTTGGCATTTCACAAATGCCTGAAGATGATCAGGGAAAGAAAGGGTGCGAATTGAAAACAAAGATTGAAGTGAGTGAAGAAAAGAACAAAACAGAGAATATATCGGAACAAGAACAAATACAGATTCTGGCGGCAGAATACCTGATAGAACTGATCCGATCTGTGCTTGAAAAGAGAGCGCCACGGCCAAAGCCAGATAATATATCCATGGGCAGATTTTAAAAGTGGCACAAAAACATAATCTGGAGTGCATCTCTTACGATGGAGCAGTGCAGATCGCCGGGGAGAAAGATGCTGAAGTCATGCAGAAGTGGAAAAGACGCAGGCAGATGTGCACGGCACAAAGCATGATGCAGCAAAGAGAAGCAGAGATTCTTTTTGAAACACTGACGAAGAACGGAGTGCGTATCCTGCCCCTGAAAGGTATTGTTTTAAAAAAGATTTATCCCAGACCAGAATATCGCCAGATGACAGATATTGATATTCTGGCAGATGAGGAAAATCGCAAAAAAAATCCAGCGTATCATGGAAGAACAGGGTTATACACCGGATGGTCGGGGAGAATGAAGATACCGTGGATTCTTATACAAAAAAAGCCATGGATGCATGTGGAAGTGCATGATCATCTGATGGCACGCAGATTTAAACGGAAAGATCAATATCAGGATGTATGGAAACACAGCATCAGAGAAGAGTTTGGTTATCAGATGGACTGGAATGATTATTATATTTTATGATGGATCATTTTGCGAAACATTTTTATCAGTCAGGAAGCGGTATTCGTTTTTTGCTTGATATTTATGTGTTTCTGAGAGAAAAGGGAAATTTTCTGGATCAGAACGAACTGGAAAAAAGATTTGCGGTTATGGGACTGAAAGATTTCCGGGGAGAAATGGAGCAGCTTGCGCAGATATGGTTTGGAAATATGGCAGATGCACAGGCGGAGGACAAAGAAAAGGAAAGGAGTATACTTCTGGCAGGGACGTTTGGGACGAAAAAACAGTACTATATGAGCGAGCAGGCAAAAATAAAGGAAAAATATAAAATTGCCTGGCTTGTGAAACCGGTCTATCTGCTGAAGAGGATATTTCCAGGATTTTATTATATGAGGCAAAGATATCCTGTTTTGAGAAAAATTCCTTTTTTACTTCCAATAACCTGGATTTTGCGTTTCTTTTCGCGGTATAAATAGTCAGAAAAAAAAGAAATAACAAAAGAAATCCGAGATGTAAGCAAAAGCTGAGTTATAAAAGAGGTGAAGGCTATGATTGATTTTCATACACATATTCTTCCGGAAATGGATGATGGAAGCCGCGATCTGGAGGAGACAAAAAAATTACTGCAGATGGAATATGCGCAGGGAATCCGCCATATAGTTGCAACTTCACACTTCTATGCACAGGAAGAATTCCCGGAGAAATTTCTGGAAAGACGGGACAGACGCATGCAGCAGGTGAAGGATATGCTGGAAGGAGAAGAATGGGGATCACAGATGCATCTGTATTCCGGTGCGGAAGTACTGTACTATACGGGAATAGCAGAGTCTCCGGATCTTTCGGCACTGTGTCTGGAGAAAACGGACACTTTGCTTCTGGAACTCCCGTTTCAGCAATGGGACATGGGAATCTATCAGGAAGTGGAAAAGATGATAGAAGTACGCAGACGGAACATTGTTCTTGCGCATATAGAACGTTATATTCAGTATCAGAAGAATCCGGATATCTGGAACGAGATATTGAAGCTCCCGGTATATATTCAGCTCAATGCAGGGAATATTCTCCTGTGGAGAAGAAGAGGCCTGTGCAAAAAGCTGTTAAAAAGCGGACTTCCGGTCCTGCTTGGGAGTGACTGCCACAATGTAAAGAAGCGGCCGCCGGAGCTGGAAAAAGCGCGTGCGATGGTAAAGCGGATCGCAGGCAGGGAAGTGCTGGAACAGATTGACAGGCTGGGAGAACAGGTGCTTGGTTTATGAGAAGAAAAGAAAAAATAAAGGCACTCTTGTGGGTGGCTGGATTTTGCAGGGCATGATCTGCCTGATCTATTTTATGCTGCAAAAAGGAGAACAGACCTTTGGAGTTGCAAAGGACACAGAAGATCAGGTACAGGTGGAAACATCGGATGAACTGGAAAAACTTTTGTGGAAAAGTATTAAATTTGGTAAAAAAAAGTATCAGTACAGCAGTGATTATGAGACCTATCTCTTCCTTGGAACGGACGGAAGCGGTCATGAAAGTGCAAACCGGGAAGAATACGTTGGAAATATGGCAGATTTTCTGATGCTTGCAGTGATCAACAGGAAGGAACAGACGTATGCATTTTTACAGTTGAACCGGGATACGATGACAGAGATCGATCTGATCGGAAAAGACGGAGAAGGCATGGCGACTGCAAATATGCAGCTTTGTACGGCACACTGGTACGGGGGAACGGAAAAGGAAAGCAGTGAAAATACAGTCAATGCTGTGTCAAAACTGCTGGGCGGACTTACGATTGATGGATATTATACGTTGAATATGGAGAATATCTCCCGGTTGAACCATGCAGCAGGCGGTGTGACAGTAACGATAAAAAATGATCTGACATCATTGGATCCGTCAATGAAACAGGGGGAAACCATAACGCTTACGGATGAGCAGGCATATCGGTTTGTTCGTGGCCGTATGGGAGTGGAAGATGGAGAGAATACCTCACGAATGGAACGGCAAAAACAGTACCTGGAGGCATTCCTGGAAAAAATAAAAGAAAATATGCAGGAAGATCCGCAGAGTGCGCTGGATGTATATGATGAAATGGCAGATGTATCTGTCACAAATATAAGCGGAGGAACTATAACAGATATTCTGACAGAGATGCATACAGCAGAAAACCGTGGGATTTTTCAGATAGAAGGGGAAAGCAGGACGGGAGAGCACCTGGATGACGGTCTGGAACATGCCGAGTTTTATTTGGACGAAAAAGATATTGCCACAACTGTGAAAATGTTATATAATATAAAAGAATGAAAAGCAGCAGACATGATAAAAGAGAGGAAGTACAGATGGATCAGAAAGAAAATGGTACTGTACAGAGTATGACAGATGAGATTGACCTTGTAGAATTGTTTTATTATCTGAAGCGTAAGTGGATTTTGATCACAGCAGTATTTTTGATCGGGGTAGTGGCAGCCGCAGCAGGGACAAAACTTCTGCTCAAACCAAAATATACTGCGGTTTCTAAATTGTACGTAGTATCAGCCTCCGGGAAGAATATTGTTAATCTGGATGATCTGCGGCTGGGTACCACATTATCGGCAGACTACAAGGAACTTATGAAGACAAGGCCGGTGTGCGAAGAGATCATTGAGGAGCTGGGACTGGATTATACCACAAGAAAGTTAAAGAACATGATTGATATCCAGCCGGTAGAGGATACGCGGATCCTGACGGTTTCGGTTGTCAGCCATGAATCCGGAAGAGGCGAAAAATATTGCCAATGCTATGGCAAATAAGCAGTTACGTATCTTCCAAAGTTGATGGGGATTTCAGCACCAAACATAGCAGAGGAGGCAGTTCTGCCGAAAGTGCCGACCTCGCCGAGCATGTCAAAAAATGCAGTTCTGGGAGGTTTGTTTGCACTGATTGTTGTATGTGGTATTCTGACGGTGCTCTTTTTGATGGATGATACAGTAAAGACAGCAGAAGATATAGAAAAACTGATCGGTGTTATGCCGTTGACTACGATTCTGGAGTGGCAGGATCCGACAAAGAAAAAACAGGCAGTACACTGGGGGAATTGATTGATGAATAAGTTGTTGATAAATGAAATGCCAACAATGTCCTACCTGACAGAAGAGGCATTAAATCGTTTAAGAGTAAACCTGAATTTTTTGGGAAATGATGTCCGCAGGATCATGATTATCAGCTCGACTGAGAATGAAGGAAAAAGCTTTGTGGCATTTCATAATCTGGAGACAGATGGCTCAGTCCGGTGTGGACAGTATTTTGATCGATGCAGATCTGAGAAAGTCTGTTATGACTAAAAAATATCATATGGAAGCTGTGGATGGAAAAGAGTTCTTTGGAACATCACATGCACTTGCAAAAGATATGGCATTGAAAGATGCTGTATGGCATACCGAGATGGAGCATGGAGATATTCTTCCTAATGTAGAGAATCTGATCAATCCTACGATGCTTTTTGAAGGAAAAGCTTTTCAGAGGCTGCTCGATGAAGCGGCTGAGGCATATCGCTTTGTATTTGTGGATGTACCGCCGCTTGATCTTGTTTCAGATGGTGAAAAGATCGGTTCTATGTGTGATGGCGCGATTCTGGTCGTCAGAAGCGGGAGAGTATCCAAAAGTATTTTCCAGAATACCGTAAACCAGTTAGAAAGATCTGGCTGTCCATTACTTGGGGTAGTACTCAATGGCGTAGAGGACCAGAGAAAACAAAAGTATTATCAGACTTACGGTTATTACGAAAAAAGAAGCAAAAAATAAACAGGGTACTTCGGTATCAGCGTTCAGCGACCGATTTACTGCATGATATTTATATTGTGCGATATATAAGATATAAAGAAGAAAGGAGGGGAAAGATATGAGAAAAACATGAAAAAAAATTCTTGCTCTTACACTGGCAGCAGCATTGACCCTGGGAACAGCTGTTACTCCATGGCTGCCACAACCAGTCCGACTGTGGGAAAGGTTCCGGTAACGGAGGACAATGTAAAAACAGATGACTCTGCCTTTACGACACAAACGAACAAAAAAGGAACGTTAAAGATCAAAGGGGCAAAGGCTGTTTCAAAATCCAAAGCAACAGTTCCGGCTACCCTGACGGTTAATGGTGTAACATACAAAGTAACCAGCCTGGGCACAAAGTCTCTGTCAAACTGGAGAAAGGTGAAAACAATCGTACTTTCTGAAAATGTAAATACGATTCAAAAATCTGCTTTCCAGAATTGTAAGAAATTAAGAACAATCATTGTAAAAAATGCAAAGCCGACCAAATTTTATGCAAAGGCTTTTAAGGGCGTCAATACGAAAAAGATCACCATTAAATTCAGCAAAAAGATGTCTAAAAAGAACTATCGCAAGAGCGTCAAGCTCCTGAAAAAAATTGGATTTAAAGGAAAAATCAAACGCGCTTAGTGTAAAAAGGAGCTGTGGAAAGAACAAGCTTTCTGCAGCTTCTTTTTTACATGCCGGATGGTTGAAGAAATGACGCATCTTGTCAAGGTGACATGGATGCTGTATAATGAAGTGAAAAATATATAAAAAGAGGTATAGATATCGATGAAAACGTCCACTCCTCATGGTGTACCTGCACATATGCTGGATAACCCGGAACAATATATCACGAAAGCAGGTAAGCTCTTTCGCAGCCACAGCCTAGATGAATTACCACAGATCTGGGATATCTTTATCGGAGATAGCGGTATAATAGGGACGGGACAACCAAGAAAAACCTTGATTTTACGAGAGTTTCGCTGGCTTAGTCGAGTCTGGTTATGATGATTTTTTTACGTGGTTGGGCCGATTGAGCTGGGGAATTATGTACAGATGAGTAGTTTCTTGGATGCTTATTTTGACCCACATTATAAGCTGAAAAATTATGATAAGGAGGTTTGACCTGGCCTGCGAATGATCTTTTTAATAAGGATATTCACAGGCTATTTGTTGTATTAAGAAATATATAGAAAAATTGACGTGCTTAGAAATGCCTGTGACACAGGGGATGACCTGATGCATAAAGAAATGTAACTATTACAAAGAACAATATAGAACAAGAGGGAATAGATCATGTTTAAAGAGAGTAACAACTTCAAAAAATTTGAATCAAAAGTATGGTTAAGCAGTCCGACCATGCATGGCCCGGAAATCGAATATGTAAAAGAAGCATATGAAACAAACTGGATGTCAACTGTTGGTAAGAATATCAATGAAGTAGAAAGAATGGCATGTGAATATATTGGTTGTAAATACGCAGTTGCATTATCGGCAGGAACAGCCTCCCTGCATCTGGCAATGAAGCTGGCAGGTATTGAAGCATATGGTATGCCAAAAGTTGGGCATGGTGCATTGGAGGGGAAAAAAGTATTTTGCTCTGATATGACATTTGATGCAACTGTAAATCCGGTAGTTTATGAAGGTGGAGAGCCGGTATTTATTGATACAGAATACGACACCTGGAATATGGATCCGGTCGCATTAGAAAAAGCATTTGAAATTTATCCGGATACAAAGGTTGTGGTCGTTGCTCATCTTTATGGAACTCCGGGTAAAGTAGATGAGTTAAATGCGGTTATTAAAAAGCATAGTGCCATTTTAGTAGAAGATGCAGCAGAATCTATGGGAGCTACATATAAAGGCGTGCAGACAGGTACATTTGGGAAATATAACACCATTTCTTTTAATGGAAATAAGATCATTACCGGAAGTGCCGGTGGATGTTTCCTGACAGATGACGAAGAAGCAGCAAACAAGGTTCGTAAATGGTCTACTCAGGCAAGAGAAAATGCTGCATGGTATCAGCATGAAGAACTGGGATACAACTATCGTATGAGTAATGTGGTTGCTGGAGTTGTTCGTGGGCAGTTTCCTTATTTGAAAGAGCATATCGCGCAGAAGAAAGCAATTTATGAGAGATATAAAGAGGGCTTAAAAGGACTGCCGGTATCTATGAATCCGATGGATCTGGAAAATTCTGAACCAAATTACTGGCTATCCTGCATGATCATTAACGAGGAAGCAATGTGCAAACAGGTTCGTGGTGAGCAGGATGTATGTTATGTAAAAGAAACAGGAAAGTCCTGTCCGACAGAGATTCTGGAAGCGATTGCATCTATTAATGCTGAAGGAAGACCAATCTGGAAGCCAATGCATATGCAGCCGATTTATCGTTTAAATCCGTTCGTTGTGAGAGATGGAAATGGACGCGCCAGATCAAATGCTTATATTGCAGGTGGAGTGGCTGATGTAGGAATGGATATTTTCGAGAGAGGTCTGTGTCTGCCGAGTGATAATAAAATGACAGCAGAGCAGCAGGAGAGGATTATTAATGTGATCAGAGCTTGTTTTGAGTAATGATTTAATCAATATTATGGAGAAATAGTATGTACGCAAAATGCTTTAAAAGAGTAATAGATTTTTTCACTGAGTTTAATAGCGTTAATTATCCTTTCGCCTCTTCTGGTGGTTTTAATAATATTAGGAACTGTATTTATGAGAGGAAATCCTTTTTTACTTCAGGAACGTCCGGGAAAAAATGAAAAAAATTTTTAGATTAATAAAGTTTCGGACAATGGATAATCGGAAAGATAAAAAGGGAAAATTATTGCCAGATGAAGTTAGACTAAATAAATATGGACGTTTTTTACGAGCATCTTCGCTTGATGAATTGCCTGAATTGGCTAATATCCTAAAAGGCGATATGAGTCTTATAGGACCAAGACCATTACTCGTTGCGTATTTGCCAAGATATAACGAATTTCAACATCATAGACATGATGTAAGACCGGGGTTAACAGGATATGCTCAAGCACATGGAAGAAATGCTGTTTCTTGGGAAGATAAATTTGCAATGGATGTATGGTATACAACGCATATTACTTTTTGGGTTGATATAAAAATTATTCTGGATACTATTATGACTGTTATAAAAAGAGAAGGCATCAATCTGAGACTTCTGCAACTATGGAAATTTTTATGGGAACGCCAGAAGGCGTAGAAGCTAACTGGAGGGCACCACATTGAAAAAAACTAATTATTATTGGCGCCAGTGGGCATGGAAAAGTAATAGCAGATATCGCTGTTAAAAACAATTATAATCATATTTTTTTTCTTAGATGACAATGAAGAAATTATAGAATGTGCGGGCTTCCCAGTTATAGGAAGAACAAATGAAGCAAGTAATATAGATGGAGATAAGATAGTTGCAATTGGAAGTGCTGAAATTCGGAAAAGAATACAAGATAAATTGGAAAACCTAGTTACACTTATACATCCAACTGCGGTTATAAGTAGAAGGGTAGAAATTGGAGAAGGAACTGTTGTGATGGCGGGTGCTGTCGTTAATTCAGATGTTGTTATTGGTAAAGGTTGTATCATAAATACAGGGGCAAGTGTGGATCATGACTGCAAGGTAGGAGATTATTCTCATATTTCAGTAGGTGCACATGTAGCTGGTACGGTTGAAATTGGAAG
>ENA-OQCX01000355-OQCX01000355.1-human-gut-metagenome-genome-assembly--contig:-NODE-355-length-23908-cov-6.372020_pt1 | contig 23908 bp, 28 predicted proteins | sample MGYA00242762_ERZ504587 | MGnify/ENA primary metagenome ERZ504587 (study PRJEB26092, sample SAMD00036337) | human gut metagenome | host: Homo sapiens | study: EMG produced TPA metagenomics assembly of... | reverse complement strand
ATGGGATATCCTTGCTTCAGGCTGTAGATACTGCTGTGGAGATGAAGTAGGAGTGGTGACGATGGCCTGCCGGTGCCCAATTATACGGATGAGAATGTATCGGCCAAGGTTGTGAAGTTGATTCAGAGCTATACGGGGGTGGTGAACAAGATGGTTTGGAGAAAATAATGGTGAGACATGCCTAAGAAAATCTTGATACATAGCCTGATTTTCAGTCCGGATGGAGTTTCGACAGCCTATCTTTATAATGATATTGCTCTGAAATTCCAAGAAAACGGTTATGAAGTATTGGTATTGACAACTACGCCTCATTACAATGTTGTGGAATCACAACTGGCAGCACAACCTCTGAAATGGAAGGTTTGGGGGATTTGTAAAGAAAGCTGTTTTCATGGAATCAGAGTTCTTCATGTACCCCAGAAGAAATTCAGAAATACATTTCTGCGTGTCCTGGGATTTGTCTATTGGCATATTATCTCTTTCCTGATTGGTTTGTCCCAGAGAAATATAGATGTCATACTGTCACCTTCCCCTCCTTTGACTATCGGTGTAATCAACATTTGGCTGGCGAAAATCAAGGGATGTAAAACCATATATAATGTGCAGGAAATATATCCTGACATCTTGAAACGAAAGGACGGGCTTGTTATAGAACAGCTACGTAGGATGGAACGGTATGTTTATAATAACTCAACGGCCGTAACGACAATAGACCAGGTCTTTTATAATGTAATAGCCGGAAGGTTTAAGGATAAGTCCAAGCTTTGTATAATACCTAATTTTGTAGATACAGAATTGTATAATTCTCAGGGTGGAAATGTAGAATGTCTGAATCCCCATTTTTTCCCTGCCACAGATTCTTTGAAATTGCTTTATGCCGGGAATATTGGTTATGCCCAAGATTGGGAGCCCTTAATTTGTCTGGCAGAAAAGACGAAAGGGGTTTCCATTGAATACTTTATCATCGGTGAGGGAGTCATGAAACCCGTTCTTGAGGAGAAAGTACGTGAGTTGGAACTGGATAATGTGCATATTTTGCCCTATCAGCCCAGAAGTTTGATGCCGTCCATTCTTGCCTATTCAGACATCCAGTTTATTTTCATGAACCCTGAAATGGAGATGCAGGGATTCCCTTCCAAGGTTTATACAATCATGGCATGTGGTAGGCCTTTATTGGTCTGCTCGGGAAAGGATACGCCTATCATCAATTTCCTGCAGGAACATGGCTGTGCAAAATTGATTACAGAGAAGAGTTTGGAAAAGAAGGTGGGAGAAATGGTGGATTGGCTGAATTCCGTCTCAAAAAGTGAACTGGCTTTACTGGGTCGAAATGGTGTGGAGGTGATTAAGCGATTATATTCCAAGGATGTGGTAACTCAAAAATATGTAGACTTGGTTGAAACTTTATGAACATACGATATTTATCAGTCAATGATTAGGATAACTTGATATTTCCGGGTATCTTTGTGAAAAGATTGGATGTATGAGGAAGATTAAGCCATATAAGGAACAAGAACCGATGGTGCCGAATGTTGGTGAACCGGTAGTTGTATATACGGGTAATGAGAATAATCCGAATATCGTTACGGAAGGACGTGATGACATTAGGCATGCTATTTCCGGTGAAGAATTATTGGATAGCTTTGCCCTCGTATAAAGGCTTTGTTTGGATGAGAGTCGTATTCGCTCCCGAAGTAGAGGAGGATTTGTATGGGCTTATAAAAATACTTGTTGAGAAGGAGTATTTGGGTACTTATCCTTTTGCTATTTCTTATGTAGAAGACTGATAGCTGATATTCAACAGAACATTCATTCTAAATTAAAAAAGAAAGCGCCCGCTTTTTTTGAGCGTTATGGTAAGGATATGTATTACATCACTTACAACGTAATTCTAATACGACGTGGTATGTTTTTTCTCTCTCATTGGAGATACTTATTTTATTAAATACATAACTAATAACCACGTTTCCGGTCAGTATATTTTTTAGCATATTTCAATGAACATACTTATCACTGGAATCCACGGCTTTGTGGGGTCTAATCTCGTTGTTGCCCTAAAGGAACGTCATAGCCTTTACGGGCTGGATATTGTTGCTCCTGAAAAGGAGGGGGTGGTAAAGACTTTCTCCTGGAAGGATATTGAACCAGCTTCTTTTCCGATGCGGAATCTTCCTGAATTCGATGCCATTATTCATCTGGCTGGTAAAGCCCATGACACGAAGAACCGGTCTGCTGCCCAAGCCTATTTTGATATTAATACGGGATTGACCCAAAAGATATTTGATTTTTTTCTGGAATCGTCTGCGAAGAAGTTCGTATTCTTCAGTTCGGTAAAAGCTGCTGCCGACAGTGTGGTGGGTGATATGCTGACTGAAGATGTGGTGCCTGCCCGGTAAGGCCGTATGGGGAAAGCAAGATAGCTGCGGAGAATTACATCCTTGACAAGTTGAAGGTTGAGAATGGGAAATTGAAAGCTAATCCTTATGATGACAAGCAGGTTTATATCCTGCGTCCCTGCATGATTCATGGTTCCGGCAATAAGGGCAATCTGAATCTTCTTTATAATGTGGTGAGGAAAGGTGTTCCCTGGCCTTTGGGGGCTTTTGAGAACAGGAGGTCTTTTACTTCGATAGACAATCTTTGCTATGTGCTGGAAGGACTGCTGACTAAAGAGGTGGCGAGTGGTATCTACCACATGGGAGATGACGAGGCCTTGTCCACAAATGAGCTGATAGCTTTGATGTGTCGGGCTTTGGAGCGTAAGCCGCATATCTGGAAGATAAACAGAGGACTGATGGAGTTCTGTGCCCGGCTTGGGACTCTGCTCCATTTGCCTTTGAATACAGAGCGTCTGCGCAAGTTGACAGAGAATTATGTGGTGAGTAATGCGAAAATAAAGGCTGCCCTGGGAATTGACAGAATGCCGGTGAGGGCAGAGGAGGGGATAGTGAGAACGATAAAATCGTTCTCAAATTAAAAGTTAAGAATTAAAAATTGATAATTAAAAATTAAAGAGGAAAATAACTGTTATGTATTATCTGTTAATATTGGTTCTGCTGTTTTTGGCAGAACTTTTTTATTTTAAGGTGGCTGATAGGTGCAATATCATCGACAAGCCCAATGAGCGGAGTTCTCATACGAAAGTGACTTTACGCGGTGGTGGGATTATTTTCTATTTCGGAGCGTTGGCCTATTTCCTGACGAGTGACTTTGAATATCCCTGGTTCCTGCTTGCCTTGACACTGGTGACGTTCATCAGCTTCGTGGACGATATAAAATCCACCGGACAGATGACAAGGCTGCTTTTTCATTTCTCTGCTATGGCTATGATGTTTTATCAGTGGGGGCTGTTCTCCTTGTCCTGGTGGTGGATAGTCATAGCCTTGATAGTCTGTACGGGCATCATCAATGCCTACAATTTTATGGATGGGATTAACGGCATAACCGGCGGTTACTCTCTGGTTATTCTTGCTGCGTTGGCTTATGTCAATAAGGAGGTGGTTACTTTTGTGGAAGCGGATTTCATCTATACCGTTATCTGTTCTGTTCTTGTCTTCTGCTTCTTCAATTTCCGCAAGCGTGCTAAATGCTTTGCCGGTGATGTGGGTTCGGTGAGCATTGCCTTTATCCTTCTTTTCCTGATAGGCAGGCTCATCATTGAAACGGAAGATTTCAGCTGGATAGTCCTTTTATCCGTTTATGGTGTGGACAGTGTACTGACTATCATTCACCGCCTGATGCTTCATGAGAATATCGGGCTACCGCATCGCAAGCATCTGTATCAGATTATGGCGAATGAACTGAAGATTCCTCATGTCATAGTCTCTCTGCCTATATGACAATACAGACTTTTATAATAGTAGGATATATTTATTACCAACAGTATGGCTATATCTTCTTGATAGGGTGTATCTTACTGTTGAGCGCAATATACGTACTCTTCATGAAAAAGTATTTTTCAAGACATATCTCTTGAATTACTGTCTTCCATTATACAATTTCCACGGTCACCTGAATACCCAAAGCTTTGGCAATACGCTCGATATCACGCTTCTTTGTTTTTGTATTGCTGCAGGTCATAAGAAACCGTCCGTTGCCTAATGGTTTTTGAGCGCGCTGGTATTTCTCATGAAGTGTGTTTGATATCAAGGGAATCTTGCATACCTTGATATTTAAAGATTGCACTTGTTCCACACCTACTGTCATCACAAATTGCCGGAAAGTCTCGGCTGCTTGTGTTTCTTGAATTACTTTCCCATTACCAAAAGTAATCTTTAATCGGGATATTGGAGTATTGCTTTCCGTATCATTGGTTACTTGGTACAGTTTCTTTGCTGCTTCAAGAAATCTTGGAAATAATGTTCCCCACTGGTTGTTGACAACAATTTTTGTTCCGTCTGCCAATAAAATAACTTCATCAGGCTTAAGAAAGTAACGTTTCTTTAAATCGGGATGAGATTTGATTTTTTCTTGGACTTCTATCAAGGTACGTATTACACCCAATGCTTTACTGTGTAAATTGGATGGAAAGACTTTTTCCAGTTCAACATAGTTTATGTTGGGATGGTCTTTGATATAGTGCTTGATTACTTCCAATACAAAACGTCTTTTGACATAGAAGTTGATTCCATCCAATGAGAATTTTGTATGGTCTTTGGAGTCACTTTCTTTATAGTCGTTTTGTGAGTTTTTAGATGTTTGCCTCGTTTTAAGTTGTAATGAAGGGAGAATGCTCTTATTTTCGTAATGTACTGTAAGCGTAAGATTGGCAAATTCTTCATTAATGGCGGATTCCTCAAATCCTTCAGCTGTAAACTTGTCTTTGAGCAACGAAATCATATTCTTTACCCCATTGCCTTCGGATAAGAATTCTGACACCCTCCTATGCAGATTATTACGCGCTTGGATTTTTTTTATATTGCTCATTACAGAATGTTTCTATTTTTTCCAGATTGAATTTGTCGTAGCTCAATAAGTCACAGATGATGGAACATTTGTATCTTCTTTTTTAATTTCCGCTGTAAATACACAAATGGGATTCTCTCCATCATTGGGAATGTCATAGTAAAGTTGTATCTTTTCTCCTATATATAATCCGACATTAAGTTTCAGTTGGCGCATATACGACATCAACTGATTTTCTTGCCTCTCATTTTGTATATTAGACGGACGTTTTATTTCAATTGGGAGTACGGGGGATTGTGTATCATGTTCGTTCTTTCGCCAAAGTACAATGTCCGGGCGTATGGAGTTACTATTGCCTATCGGTAATGTATACTGGGATACCATTGTTCCATTGGTCTTTTTCCATCCAAGAAATTTCAAGCAGTTCTCTATTTCCCGCTGGTAATCACCTTCTACCGAATTTGTTTCAAAATACGGTATCAGTGTTTCCACAATCTCAGGCCAATTTTCATTCATCTTTTATCGGGTTATATTAGGACATATTGTTTACACTTCTTCGGAGTGTGCATAAAGCAAATGTATTGACTTTATTTGAACTGCCCAAATTATAGTCATAAAAAATGAATCGGGCGGTGTACGATAAAAACAAATAATCCCGGATTCTTGACAAAGAGTCCGGATTATTTGTTTTATTGTTTTTGAGGGGCTTTACTTAGCCGGCTTCAGCCATTTGTCCAGCCATTCAAAGAAGGTACGTTGCCACAGCACGCCGTTTTGAGGCTTCAGCACCCAGTGGTTTTCGTCCGGATAGATAAGCAGTTCGGCAGGAACGCCACGCATCACGGCTGCATCGAAGGCGGCCATTGCCTGGTTGGCAAGGATGCGGAAGTCCTTCTCTCCGTGGATGCAGAGGATAGGGGTGTCCCATTTGTCGACGAAGAGGTGCGGGGAGTTGGCGAAAGTGCGTTGTGCCGTAGCGTTGTTCTTTTCCCAATAAGCACCGCCCATATCCCAGTTGGCAAACCATTTCTCTTCCGTTTCCAGATATTGCATTTCCATGTTGAAGATACCGTCGTGTGCGATGAATGCCTTGAAGCGTTTGTCATGGTGTCCGGCAAGCCAATATACGGAGAAACCTCCGAAGCTGGCGCCTACGCAACCCAGGCGGTCTTTGTCGACGAAAGGTTCCTGGGCCATTTCGTCAATGGCAGTGAAGTAGTCCTTCATGCACTGGCCGCCATAATCACCGCTGATGGCTTCGTTCCACTCTACACCGAAGCCCGGAAGACCACGACGGTTGGGAGCTACGATGATATAGTCGTTTGCCGCCATAATCTGGAAATTCCAACGGTAGCTCCAGAACTGGCTGACGGGACTCTGAGGACCGCCTTCACAGAAGAGGAGGGTGGGGTACTTCTTGTTAGGGTCGAACTGTGGAGGATAAATCACCCAGGTCAGCATCTGCTTGCCGTCGGTGGTCTTCATCCAGCGGGCTTCCACCTTACCCATCTCCAGCTGGTCGTAAATCTGCTTGTTTTCTGTGGTCAGTTGCACTGCTTCTGCAAAAGCGTCGCCGTTGCGTGCACTGTTTACGGCATAGATTTCGTCGCCCATGCTCATGGAGTGGCGTTTGGCGATAATCTTGTCTCCGCAAAGGGCAAGCGAAGCATAGTCGTACATGCCGTCGGTGAGCCGGGTAAGCTTGTCGTTTCCGGCAAGGTCGATGTTGTAAATCTGTGTCTCGCCATGCCATACACCGATGAAGTAGATGCTTTGGGAATCTTTGTTCCACAAGAAGGCGTCCACGTTCGATTCGAATGCCTTGCTTACAAAACGTTTCTCGCCGGTCTCGAGGTTCATGATAAACAAGCGGTTCAAGTCGGCTTCGTAGCCGTCACGCTCCATGCTCTGCCAGGCGATGTATTTGCCGTCGGGAGAGTATTGGGGATTCGTATCATATCCCTTGTTTTCTTCCGTGATGTTTTTGGTTTCCTTGGAGGCAAGGTCGTAGATATAAATGTCGGAGTTGGTGGAAATGGCATACGCCAGTCCGGTTTTCTTACGGCATGTATAGGCCACCTTATCAGAAGACGGGCTCCATGCCAGCTGCTCGATACCGCCCCAGGGCTTCATCGGGCTTTCGTATGGCTCTCCCTCAAGAATATCAGTGACATTGCTGATGGCATTGCCGTCGAAATCGGCAACGAATGGATGGGGAGCAGTAGTCACCCATTCGTCCCAATGCTTGTACATCAGGTCGGTAACGATGATGCCGGTAGCTTTAGGAAGGTCCGGATGTTTGTCTGCCGTACTCTTCACGGTCTTTACCTGGCAATGAAAAGGAGTTTCTTGCCGTCGGGCGAGAAAGAGAACCCTTCGATGTCTCCCTCGTATTGAGTCAGCTGCTTGCGTCCGCTGCCGTCGGGATTCATTTCCCATACCTGGCTGCTGCCGCTTTCGTTGCAAAGGAAGGCAAGCTTCTTGCCGTCCTTAAACCACGTGGGCTGTCCTTCTTGCCAGGCGTCATGCGTTATCTGGGTATTGTCACTACCGTCGGCATTCATGACGAAGACTTCGCTGTTACTCTTGTTCTGGGGCACGCTGTAATAGGATACCGTGTAGGCAATTTGCTTTTCGTCGGGGGATACGGCCACACTGCCGATGCGTCCCATCGCCCAGAGTGCCTCGGGTGTCATACGCTTTCCTTCAATCTTGATGTCCGACCGCTGGATGAGCGTTGCTGCGTCCTGCTGCTGTCCGGCATCTTTTGTGCCTCCGCAAGAGGCCAATGTCATGGCTGCTGACATAAGTAGTAGATTTACTTGTTTCATATATGCTTTTTGTTTCAGTTATTTCAATGCAAAGATACTAAATTTTCCTTCCTTGCCAATTCCCACGTTTGATATATAGCCAGCAGAAAATGAGAATAAAGCTGGAATAAACCATTTCCGAGGTCCAGCAGATGGCCACGTCGAGTTGCAGAATCAGAATAATGTAGGTGATATAGGCTGTGTAGATGACCAGCGTTGCCAGCTCCATGCCCAATGCAGTACGCGTATTGCCGGTTCCGGAAACTGCCTGGAAATAGACATTGGCAGGAACCAGGAACAGATAGGTGGAGCACATCACCCAAAGCGAATGCACGGCAGCGTCCTGCAGGTCGGGTATGTCGGTATAAATTCCCAGAATCAGCTTGGGGAACACCGCGAAAAGCAATGCCAGCGGAAGTACGAAGACGTAGGCTATGCGTACGTGCTGCCGGATGGTGCCTGCCACGCAATCGGAGTGGCCTGCACCGATGAGATTGCTGACCAGTGACCCGCAGGTAGAGGCAAACGCATGAGTACCATGAACAGTATGCCGGACACGTTGCGGACAATGTTGGTCACTGCCAGCGAGCGCTCTCCCAAATGCTCCACATAAAGGAAGAAAAGGAACCAGGTGGAGAGGGAGAAGAAATTCTGTATCATGGTCCAGAAAGAGACGTTCAGCATCCGTTTCAATACGTCCAGCCGGAACTTAGGAATACGATCCAGCCCGTACTTGCGGCAGTCGATGCGGCTGCGGGTATAGAGGATGAAGAATAACAGCGAAACCAGCTCGGCCAGTGAGGAGCCGATGGCGGCTCCGGCAATGCCGAGCGCTGGGAAACCGAATTTACCGAAAATCAGGATATAGTTGAATACGACATTGCTCAACACCATGACGATGGAGTTCAGTGTCAGTGTCTTGGTCTGGGTGGTTCCCAAGAAAAAGGCACGGAACATGACTGCGCTGAACGAGAAGAAGGCACCGAATACACGCCAATGCAGGTAGCTGGTGGCTGCTTCGTAGATATGTTCCGAAGCGACGATGCGTTTCAGGATAATCGGTGAGAAGCAATAGGATAGCAGGAACATGACTGCCGCCATTCCGACTTGGAAATAGATGCCCTGATAGAACAAGTCACCGATTTCCTTATACTGCCGTTCGCCGTTGCGCCGGGCAATGAGTATCTGTGCCCCGATGCTGAAACCGAAGGCAACCATGAAGATGACCATGTAGAAGACACCGGCGATGGCAGATGCTCCCAGTTCGACTTCGCCCACACGCCCGAGGAAGGCAGTGTCCGTCATACCTATCAGTTGCTCCATAAGGAGGCTGATTAGGATGGGGTAGGCTATAAGCCAGATCTGTTTGTAGGTGTATTTAGTCTGCATAATTTAGAGTCTGTGAATTTTTTCGTTGGTGTAAGGATAAGAAAGCCGGGCAAATGTCATTGTCCGGCTTTCTGCAAAAGAATATCTTGAATGGTAGTCTTACTACTTTTTGTTCTGTCTCTCTTTCATCATCTGTTCCTGCTGTTTCTGCATGGCTTCCAGACGGGCGGCGAAACCGGTTTTCTTCATCTTCTTCGGGTCTTTCTTGTTGGCTTCCAACTGGGCAAGAAGGGCTTCCTCATTGGTTGTCTTGCGCATGATGAGCGTTGTTACCACACTGATTAACGTAGAGATGAAGTAGTAATAGTTCAATCCCGAAGGATAATCGTTCAATATGAAGAGGAACATGATAGGCATCAGGTATGACATCCACTTCATGGCAGCCATCTGCGGATTGGCACCCGTATCCTGTTGTTGCATCATGTACTTCGTGTTCAATATGTTGGTAACCGTCATCAGCAGGCAGAACAAGCTGAGGTGGCTTCCCAGGAACGGGATATGGAACGGGAAGTTGATGAACGCATCGTAAGTGGAAAGGTCGTCTGCCCACAAGAAGCTCTGTTGGCGGAGTTCAATGGCACTCGGCACGAACATGAACAAGGCCATCAGGATAGGGAACTGTATCAGCATCGGCAGACATCCACCCATCGGGCTGACTCCGTACTGGCTGTAGAGGCCCATCACTTCCTGCTGCTTCTTCATGGCATCTTCCTGCTTAGGGTACTTCTTGTTTATCTCGTCGATTTTCGGTTTCAGTACGCGCATCTTGGCAGAAGACATGTAGGTCTTCCATGTAGCCGGGAATACTACAGCTTTTACGATTAACGTCATGAACAACAGTACGATACCCATGCTCAACCCCCAACTGGACAACCAGTCGAAGATGTTGATGGTGAACCATTTGTTTATCCAGCGGATGAGCGGCCAGCCAGATAGACCAGACGGTTCAGCTCCCACTTCTCGTCACGCCCCTTGTCGAGTGCGGTCAGAGTCTTGTAGTGATTGGGGCCGAAGTAGAAGAACAGCTGGTAGGTTCCTTGCCAGCAGGTCGAACTTCGTGCTCATCTCCGCAGAATAGTCCTTGATGTAGCCGCTGCTTGAGTCTCCATCTTGGAACTCAGTTTGGTCTTTTCAAAGTCGGCATCTGCCAAAAATACTGAAGAGAAGAACTGGTTCTTGAAAGCAATCCAGTCCAGGCGTTCCGGAACTTCCTTTTCGTCGTTCTTGTTGGCGGACAGATAATCGGTACCCTCTCCGGTGATTTTGTAAGTCAGTTCAGCCAGACGGTTCTCGTAGGTGTAACCCTTCTCTATCTGACGGGCACGCTGAGACCACTCGATGTCCACATAATTGTTGGTAGCCGCCAGCTTACCTTCCATATTGACTGCCTGAATAGTAAAGTCTATCAGGTATGTGTCATTGTGCATGCGATATGTAAAGTCGATATAGCTGTTGCTGTCTGCCGACAAACGCATGGTGACGGTACTGTCCGTACGGTTTACTGCGGTGAAATAATAGTCTTCCGTCTGGATAGTCTCTTTCTTGTTGTAAAAGAGAAAATTCATGGAAGCGTCATTGCCGCTGAACAGTGTGACGGGGGTCGTCTTGTCTTGTCCCATGTATTCCTTCAGCGTGGCCGAAGCTATGCGCCCGCCTTTTGTATCTACGGTTATTTCTGCCAGGTTGTTCTGGATGGTTACCTGCGAGTTGGTTCCTTGACGGGCGTCGAAGAAGAGGGCAGTGGAGTCAACGCTTGCTTCCGCTCCGCTTTCGTTGGCCAGGGCTGCTTCCGCCTTGGCTTTCAAGTCGGCTTCGCGCTGTTGCACCTGGGCTATGGAGTCGTAGTATCGTTGCTGTGCTTCCAACTGCTCCTGGCTGGGACGGCTCAGAAAGCTGAAACCTACTAACAATATCGCTATCAGAACAAGACCTGTGATGGTATTTTTATCCATTCTTTGTTGATTACAAATTACTTATTACAAATTATTTCTTTTCGTTTTCATTTTCGATGGCGGCCTTCACGAATGCTACGAACAGTGGGTGCGGATGCAATACCGTACTGCTGTATTCGGGATGGAACTGGGTACCGACAAACCACTTCAATGCGGGAATCTCAACAATTTCCACCAGGTCCGATTCGGGGTTTATACCCACACACTTCATGCCTGCTGCTTCGTAGGCCTCCTTGAAGCTGTTGTTGAATTCGTAGCGGTGGCGGTGACGTTCCTGGATATGCTCGGTACCGTATGCCTCGTATGCCTTGCTGCCTTTCTGCAGAACACATTCATAGGCACCCAGACGCATGGTTCCACCCATATTGGTGATGGACTTCTGCTCTTCCATGATGTCGATGACATTGTGCGGTGTCTTTTCGTCCATCTCGCGTGAGTTGGCATCGGCATAACCCAGTACGTTACGGGCAAATTCGATGGCGATACACTGCATACCCAGACAGATACCGAAGGTGGGGATGTCGTGTGTACGCGCATATTTGATGGCTACGAACTTGCCGGCAACGCCGCGTTCGCCGAATCCCGGACCGATTAGTACGCCTGCCATGCCTTTCAGGCTTCTGCCACATTCTCGTCAGTCAGCTTTTCACTGTTCACGAAGTCTACCGATACCTTGCGGTCATTGTAGGTTCCTGCTTGTGAAAGGGCCTCGCGGATGGACTTGTAGGCATCCTGCAAGTCATATTTGCCCACCAATGCGATGTGCAGCGGGGCAGTCTCTTCGGCTTTGTGACGGCGTTCGAGGAAAGCGCGCCACGGTCCCAGTCCCGGAGTGTCGCCGACGGGAAGTCCCATTTTCTTCAAAATGGTAACGTCCAGTCCCTGGCTCTGCATCAAGATGGGCACCTCGTAGATGGTAGGCGCGTCGATGCTTTGCACCACGGCATTCTCGTCCACATTGCAGAACAGAGCCACTTTCTTGCGCAGGGTGGTACTCAACTCATGTTCCGTACGCAGTACGAGGACATCGGGTTGGATACCGGCACTTTGCAGTTCCTTTACGGAGTGCTGGGTGGGCTTGGTCTTCAGCTCACCGGCAGCTGCCAGGTAGGGACATAAGTAAGGTGTACGCACAAGGCGTCTTTTCCCAGTTCCCACTTCAGCTGACGGATGCTTTCCAGATAGGGCAGAGACTCGATGTCACCCACTGTACCGCCAATCTCGGTAATAACAAAGTCGAATTTGTATTTGTTTCCCAGCAGTTTTACATTACGCTTGATTTCGTCTGTAATATGGGGAATAACCTGGATGGTCTTTCCCAGATAGTCACCCCGGCGCTCTTTGTCGATGACGCTTTTGTAGATGCGTCCGGTCGTGATATTGTTGGCCTTGGTGGTTTGGATGCCCAGGAAGCGTTCGTAATGGCCCAAATCGAGGTCGGCTTCGTGGCCATCCACGGTAACGTAGCATTCGCCGTGTTCATAAGGGTTCAGTGTACCCGGGTCGATGTTGATGTACGGGTCAAACTTCTGGATGGTTACCTTGTAACCTCTTGCTTGCAGCAATTTACCGATGGAGGATGAGATGATACCTTTACCTAATGAAGAGGCAACACCACCGGTGACGAAAATATACTTTGTTTCTCCCACAACTATATTATTTTATTAATTGTTTAATCTAATGCCAAGAGCCTATACGGCTTGTCGTTCAGGGTGCGCACTGCTCCCGTCAGTACACGTAGAACTTAAAAAGCGCAAAATTATAAAAAAAAGAGGAAGTAGAGAAAGTTTCGATGAAACAATTATTAAAAAATACGATTTCATCGAAGAAGTCCTTCTTGCCTTTTTCTTATGGCTTTTCTATGTTTTCTAAACATTTTAAGCTAAATTTGCGCTCGAAACATAGACTTTAGGGCATTATGAAGAATAGACACATTGCATTTTGGTTAATTGCTACGATGATTTCTTCGTCGGTGATGGCACAGAATACGCTGGATACCGCCTCGAAGAACAGTGGACAGGAAACAACTGCCAAAGCCGACACCTTGCCGGATATAATGAAAGAATACATGATTCTGAAATTGAAACCGGAAGGTATGGGGTACAGGCTGGATACTGTTTCCATATTATATGAAAGGTATATCGGAGTGCTGGATTATTTGAATGACCCCACGACTCCGGAGCGTTATATACCTTCCAATCCGAACTACTATAGGTTGTTCCTTCCCCTTACCTATTATTATGCCCCCATGAGACGCCTTTCCAAGGTGGACTGGCATTTCCAGGTGCCTGATACGGTGCCTGCCCTGACGCGCGAGATGTTGCCGTTCGACACACTGAGTTTCACCTCAAAGGACCGAGCCAACAAACTGGTGGACCGTACGCTGCTGAACACGTATGTGAATTGTCCCAATCTGGTTGTAATGACCGAGAAGGAGGTGATGAAAGGGAAGATATTCAAGGATAATATAGAGAAGGAGGTTTCTTCCAAGCCGTCCGTCGTGAAACTGTTTGCACAAGAGAATATGGTGGGAGTGAAGGAGGAAGCCGACGTGATTATCCACAAGCCCAACTGGTGGGTGACCGGTGGAAACGGTTCATTGCAGATTACCCAGAACTATATCTCCGACAACTGGTACAAGGGAGGTGAGAGCACTAACGCCGTGCTTGCCAACCTGCAACTGTTTGCCAACTATAATGACCGTGAAAAGATGCAGTGGGAAAATCTGCTCGATGCCAAGCTGGGCTTCAGTTCCGCACCTTCCGACGAGTTTCATAACTATCTGGTAAGCACCGACCAACTCCGGCTGTACAGTAAACTGGGTATTCAGGCTGCGTCCAAGTGGTATTATACCATCACGACTGAGTTTAAGACCCAGTTCTGCAATGGCTACAAGGCCAACAGTGAAGAGCTGGTTTCGGCTTTCTTTGCTCCGGCGGACTGGTCAAGCAGTATCGGTATGGACTACAAGTTGAAGAAGCAGAAATTCAGCTTGTCCGTTTTCATGGCTCCGCTGACGTACATGCTGCGCTATGTAGGAAATAAGGGGGTGAATGAAGTGAGTTTCGGTCTTGATGAGGGCAAATGCGTGAAGCATAACTTCGGTTCGCAGATACAGCCTACACTTTCATGGACCATCATTCCTTCCATCACGCTGGATTCCCGCTTGGACTTCCAGACCAGTTATGAGTGGACACGTATTGAATGGGAAAACACGGTGAACTTTGTGCTGAACCGCTATCTTTCCACCAAGCTCTATGTGCACGCCCGCTATGACGACAGTGCCAAGCCGACGGAAGGGGACAGCTATTTTCAGGTAAAAGAATTGCTCAGTTTCGGTATCAATTATAAATGGTAAATAAACAAATGGTCTGTTCGGAGTGAACAGATTATCTGTTTTGGTTAGTCAGACGGTCTGTTTTTCCTTGACAGACCGTCTGTTTTTTGTCTTTTTGTAGTCTGTGGCAGGTGAAAAAACATAAAAACATAGAAAAAGCACGTTTACGAACACAGAAAATGCATAGGAAAGGTTTGCAGTTCACAAATAATGCGTAAATTTGCCGTGATTTGTAATGCACACTTTGCAAAATGGCGAATACTATAAAACATCAAGGTATTGTGGAAAACATAAACGGTTCTCATCTCCAAGTGAGAATCATCCAGACTTCAGCGTGCGCTTCGTGTAGTGTCAAGGGGCATTGTACCTCTGCGGATACGAAAGAGAAACTTGTCGATGTGGCCGATGCCAATGCCGCATCCTACCAGCGGTGACCGTGTATGGGTGACGGGCGAACTTTCAATGGGAGTGATGGCAGTTCTGTTTGCCTTTATATTTCCTTTCCTTATTCTGATAATTTCACTGTTTGTCTTTATGGCTATCTGGAATGACGAGCTGCGTTCTGCACTTTGTTCGCTGGCACTTCTTATACCTTATTATTATATATTGTGGCTGAACAAGTCGCGGATGGGTAAGAAGTTCTCATTCTCCGTACGACCGATGAACTAACTAATAATAAAACAAATAATTAATAAACAACTAATTTATGAATGTAATTCTGATTGCAGTGATTTCATTGGGAGTTATAGCGCTGGTATCGGCCGCTATTCTTTACGTGGCTTCCAAGAAATTCGCCGTGTATGAAGATCCGCGGATTGCCCAGGTAGCAGAGGTGCTTCCCCAGGCAAATTGCGGTGGATGTGGTTACCCCGGTTGTAGCGGATTTGCAGATGCTTGCGTAAAGGCAGGTTCGCTGGATGGTAAACTTTGTCCGGTGGGTGGACAGCCCGTCATGACAAAGATTGCGAGATTCTGGGCTTGGATGCCGCTGCTGCCGAACCTATGGTTGCGGTGGTGAGATGTAATGGAACTTGTGCCAACCGTCCTCGTGTGAACCAATACGATGGCGCCAAGAGTTGTGCCATTGCGGCTTCTCTCTATGGTGGTGAAACGGGTTGTAGTTATGGCTGTCTGGGATGCGGCGACTGTGTGGCTGCCTGCCAGTTCGATGCTATCCACATGAATCCGGAGACCGGACTTCCCGAAGTGGATGAGGAAAAGTGTACGGCTTGTGGAGCTTGTGCCAAGGCTTGTCCGAAATCTATTATTGAAATCCGTCCTCAAGGCAAGAAATCACGTCGTATTTACGTACAGTGTGTAAACAAGGACAAGGGGGCCGTAGCACGCAAGGCTTGTACCGTGGCATGTATCGGTTGCGGCAAGTGTGTGAAGGTTTGTCCGTTCGAGGCTATCACGCTGGAAAACAATCTGGCTTACATTGACCCCAATAAGTGTAAATCCTGTCGCAAGTGCGAGGAAGCTTGTCCGCAAAACACAATCATAGCCCTCAACTTCCCGCCGCGCAAACCGAAGGCTGACGATGCAGCTCCCCAAGTAAAGGTTGCAGCTCCTAATGCTGAGGTTGAGACTCCTAAAGCAGAGGTTTAGACTTCCCAAGTTGAGGTATGAATTAATAAAGTAAATAAACGACTAAAAATACAGAATTGTATGTTGAAGACATTTTCAATTGGTGGAGTCCATCCACACGAAAATAAACTTTCAGCACATCAGCCTATCATCAAGGCAGAGATTCCGGCCAAGGCCGCTATCTTGCTGGGACAGCACATCGGTGCTCCTGCCAAGCCTATCGTTGCCAAAGGTGATGTTGTGAAAGTGGGTACAAAGATTGCCGAGCCCGGCGGTTTTGTATCAGCAGCCATTCATTCGTCTGTCAGCGGGAAAGTCGCTAAGATTGACACGATTGTCGATGCCAGCGGTTACGCCAAGCCTGCTATATTCATTGACGTAGAAGGGGATGAATGGGAAGAATCCATTGACCGTTCCGAAACGTTGGTGAAGGAATGCAGTCTGACCTCCGAGGAAATCGTGAAGAAAATCGCTGATGCAGGTATCGTAGGTCTGGGCGGTGCATGCTTTCCTACGCAGGTCAAGTTGTGTCCTCCTCCTGCATTCAAGGCAGAGTGTGCCATCATCAACGCCGTAGAGTGCGAACCGTATCTGACTGCCGACCATCAGCTGATGCTGGAACATGCGGAAGAAATTATGGTAGGTGTATCCATTCTGATGAAAGCGGTAAAGGTGAACAAGGCATTCATTGGCATTGAGAACAACAAGCCCGATGCCATCCAGCTGATGACGAAGGTTGCTTCCAGCTATGCAGGTATCGAGGTGGTACCCTTGAAGGTACAATATCCGCAGGGTGGTGAAAAGCAGTTGATTGATGCTGTCATCAGTCGCCAGGTTGCAGCCGGTGCGCTGCCTATCTCCACGGGAGCTGTGGTGCAGAATGTGGGTACCGCATTTGCCGTTTACCAGGCCGTACAGAAGAACAAACCTCTGTTTGAGCGTGTCATTACCGTGACTGGTAAGTCGTTGGCAAAGCCGTCCAATTTCCTGGCACGTATCGGTACGCCGATGAAGCAGCTGATTGAAGCTTGCGGCGGTCTGCCCGAAGATACGGGTAAGATTATCGGCGGTGGCCCGATGATGGGTAAAGCTCTGGTAAATACGGATGTACCGATAGCCAAAGGAAGCTCCGGTATTCTGATTATGAACGAGAAGGAAGCCAAGCGCGGCGAAGTACAGCCTTGTATCCGTTGTGCTAAGTGCGTGGGAGCCTGCCCGATGGGGTTGGAGCCGTATCTGCTGGCTACCGTTTCGGCCCACGGAGATTTTGAAAGAGTAGAGAAAGAAGACATTATGTCGTGTATAGAATGCGGTTCATGCCAGTTCACTTGTCCTTCCAACCGTCCGATGCTGGATTATATCCGCTTGGGTAAGGGTAAGGTAGGAGCGATGATCCGTGCACGTCAAGCTAAAAAATAACGAAGTATGAATAAATTAATCGTATCCCTTTCGCCCCACGTTCACGGCGGTGACAGCGTGAAGAAGAATATGTACGGTGTGCTTATCGCATTGATTCCGGCATTCCTCGTTTCGCTTTACTTTTTCGGACTGGGTGCGCTGATTGTTACGGCCACTTCCGTAGCAGCCTGCTTGTTCTTTGAATGGGCCATCGGCAAATTCCTCATGAAAAAAGAGACCACAACCATTACCGACGGTTCTGCCATCATTACCGGTGTGTTGCTGGCCTTTAACCTGCCTTCCAACCTGCCCATCTGGATTATCATCCTTGGTGCCTTGTTTGCCATCGGGGTAGGCAAGATGTCCTTCGGGGGTTTGGGTTGCAATCCCTTTAACCCTGCACTGGCAGGACGTGTGTTCCTGTTGCTTTCATTCCCCGTGCAGATGACGACATGGCCGGCTGTAGGCCAGTTGACAGCCTATACGGATGCCACGACGGCTGCTACGCCGCTGGCTATTATGAAAGGTGTCATCAATGGTGCTCCGGGCATGTCCCTGAGCGACCTTCCGGGAGCTTTCGACCTGCTGATAGGTAATAATGGAGGATGTCTCGGTGAGGTGAGTGCCTTGGCGCTGCTGCTTGGTTTGTTCTACATGTTGTGGAAGAAAATCATCACCTGGCACATTCCGGTATCTATTCTGGTGACGGTATTCGTGTTCTCCGGTATCATGTATCTGGTCAATCCGGAACTTTATGTATCCCCGGTCGTACAGTTGTTGTCCGGTGGTCTGATGCTGGGTGCTGTCTTTATGGCTACGGACTACGTGACTTCTCCGATGAGCCACAAAGGTATGCTGATTTATGGTGTTTGCATCGGCCTACTGACTGTCATCATCCGTCTGTTCGGTGCATATCCGGAGGGTATGTCGTTTGCCATTCTGATTATGAATGCGTTCACTCCGCTCATCAACACCTATGTTAAACCTAAACGCTTTGGGGAGGTAGCGAAGAAGAAATGAAAAAGTTAGAATCATCCTTGAAGAATATGTTGCTGGTACTTACGGGCGTTACCGCAATCTCCGTAGCGTTGCTGGCTTATGTAAACGAATTGACGAAGGAGCCCATTGCGCAGGCCAATGCAAAGACCTTGAGCGATGCCGTAAGTGCGGTGGTTCCGGGCTTCGACAATGACCCCATCGCCGAGAAGAAGATGCAGGAAGTAAACGGAGTACAGTATTCTGTATATCCTGCCACCAAAGGCGGAGAATATATCGGAGCTGCTGTGGAAGCTGTTGCCATGGGTTTTGGCGGTGAGCTGAAAGTGTTGGTCGGTTTCGATGCTGAAGGCAAAATCATCGACTACTCCTTGTTGTCGCATGTGGAAACTCCGGGGTTGGGTTCCAAGGCTGCCGACTGGTTCAAGAAAGGCAATAAAGGTGACATCACCGGCATGAATCCGGGTGAAGCTGCATTGACAGTGAGCAAGGACGGTGGTAAAGTAGATGCCATTACAGCGTCTACCATCACCTCACGTGCTTTTTTGAATGCAGTGAATGCGGCTTATGCTGCCTATGCCGGTCAGGAAACTGCCGACGGCACTACCGGCGCTACTCAAAAGAATGTTGAACAACCTGCTGATTCCGCAGCTCCCGAAGCTGTGGATACACTCAGCGCTAAATGAGAAAGGAGTAGAAGATATGAATAATTTTAAAGTTATGATGAACGGGATTATCAAAGAGAATCCTACGTTTGTACTCCTGCTGGGTATGTGTCCTACACTGGGTACCACTTCCTCTGCCATTAACGGTATGGGTATGGGACTGGCTACAATGTTCGTGCTGATATGTTCCAATGTGGTGATTTCTGCCATCAAGAATCTGATTCCCGATATGGTGCGTATCCCTTCATTCATTGTAGTCATAGCATCATTTGTGACACTGTTGCAGATGATAATGCAAGCTTACGTTCCTGCATTGTACGCCACACTGGGCCTGTTCATTCCACTGATTGTTGTAAACTGTATCGTATTGGGACGTGCCGAGCATTTGCTGCCAAAAACAATCCGGTGGCTTCCTTGTTCGACGGTCTGGGCATGGGCTTGGGCTTTACCATTGCACTGACATTACTGGGTGCCGTGCGTGAGTTCCTGGGAACCGGCAAGATATTCAACTTGAGTATCCTTCCTGAAGAATACGGCATGTTGGTATTTGTCCTTGCTCCGGGTGCATTCATCGCATTGGGCTATCTCATTGCTTTAATCAACAGTATGAAGAAGAATTAATAATGAAAAATTAAAAATGAAAAAATTGAGAACGTATCGGCGGTAGGCTGCCGAGCTTTTAATTTTTAGTTTTTAATTCTTAATTTAATGATTATGGAATATATATTGATATTTATCTCGGCAATCTTTGTAAACAACATCGTATTGTCGCAATTCTTGGGAATTTGCCCGTTCTTGGGGGTTTCCAAGAAAGTGGAGACTGCATTGGGCATGTCGCAGCGGTGGCATTCGTGCTCACCATCGCCACTATCGTGACATTCCTTATTCAGAAGTATGTGCTCGACGCTTTTGATTTGGGCTATTTGCAGACTATTACCTTTATCTTGGTGATTGCCGCATTGGTGCAGATGGTAGAGATTATCCTGAAGAAAGTTTCTCCTTCTCTGTATCAGCCTTGGGCGTGTTCCTGCCGTTGATTACTACCAACTGCTGTATTCTCGGTGTGGCTATCCTTGTTATCCAAAAAGATTATGATTTGCTGACGGGAGTGGTTTATGCATTCTCCACGGCACTTGGTTTCGGCTTGGCACTGACACTGTTTGCAGGCCTGCGCGAGCAAATGAGCCTGGTTAGTGTACCGAAAGGTATGCAGGGTACTCCGATAGCTTTGATTACTGCCGGACTGCTGGCAATGGCATTCATGGGCTTTTCGGGGGTTGTGAAGATTTAAAGAAGAAAAACCGGAAATAAAGTGGAAGGGGGATAAACTAAAATTTATCCCCCTTTTTCTGTTTTTATTAATTTATTTCCTTACATTTGTGGCGTATTGATAACCTAAAAGCTAAATTATCTATATTTAATATGAAAGGGAAAATCTTAGTTACGGGTGGAACCGGTTATATTGGTTCTCACACGGTGGTGGAACTTCAAAACGCAGGTTATGAAGTTGTTATTATTGATAATTTGTCAAACTCCAGCGCAGATGTTGTAGATAACATAGAGAAGGTATCGGGCATCCGCCCTGCATTCGAGGAATTGGATTGCTTGGATTATGCCGGTCTTGACGCTGTGTTTACCAAATATAAAGGCATTAAAGCATCATTCACTTTGCGGCCAGCAAGGCTGTGGGTGAATCTGTCCAGAAACCGTTGCTTTACTATCGTAATAACCTGGTTTCACTGATAAACCTGCTGGAATTGATGCCGAAGCATGGAGTGGAAGGTATCGTATTCTCTTCTTCCTGCACAGTTTACGGCCAGCCGGACGAACTTCCGGTAACGGAAAAGGCACCTATTAAGAAAGCTGAGTCTCCGTATGGAAACACGAAGCAAATCAATGAAGAGATTGTACGTGATACGGTTGCTTCCGGTGCTCCGATAAACGCCATCTTGTTGCGTTACTTCAACCCGATAGGTGCACACCCCACAGCATTGCTGGGAGAGTTGCCTAACGGTGTACCGCAGAACTTGATTCCTTATCTTACCCAGACCGCTATCGGCATCCGTGAGAAACTGAGCGTGTTTGGTGACGATTATGATACTCCCGACGGTTCTTGTATCCGCGACTTCATCAATGTAGTCGATTTGGCCAAAGCACACGTAGTGGCTATCCGCCGTATCTTGGAGAACAAGCAGAAGGAAAAAGTGGAAGTATTCAATATCGGTACAGGTCGTGGACTTTCCGTATTGGAACTGATTAATGCTTTCGAAAAGGCTACCGGTGTAAAACTGAACTATCAGATAGTAGGTCGGCGTGCCGGTGATATTGAGAAGGTATGGGCAAACCCGGAATTGGCAAACAATGAACTGGGTTGGAAGGCAGAAACAAGTATTGAAGATACTTTACTTTCTGCATGGAAATGGCAGTTGAAGCTTCGTGAAAGAGGTATTCAATGACAAACTTTGAATTTGTGTTTTTTAACAAATAGGCAATAAACAAATGCTCCCCGCATTTGTTTATAATGTGCAAATCAGCCTGAAGCTGTTTATGTATATGTGAATATCCGTAACTAGTACGTATGCCTCCCCGGCATAGACAGGTAAGATTGCATAGTAGTTTTGTCGTGTTTTATTTTGTGTTTGTGTTGTGAATAAGCCTTGTCGAGAGACAAGGCTTATTTTTTGTATATTATATACAGAATCTCTGTTGTCAATTCAGTGTTTTTTCATAAGATGGGTGGGCAATTCCTTTTTCTTGCTAATTGTTAACTGACGTTATCATGTCTGTAACAATTTGTTCCAATTGTAGTATTAATCGTTCAAAATAGTCTTTTTTGTTCAAAAAATGCTATACACGGTAACAACTACATGCAAATTGTTTATACATTTGCGTTGTTGTTTATGTAACTATTGGGATGAACAAACCATAGCTGACAAACGTTAATAGGTACGAGTACATAGCTGATGAAAGACGCGACTTGGCTGACTTGTTAATGAGGATACACGCGACTTACAACTTAGTATTGGGAAAAATAATTAAGGAAATATAGAATAAAAAGATTGCTTATGTCACAGATTGTCGGACATATCTCACAGGTAATCGGGCCTGTAGTAGACGTCTATTTCGAAGGAACGGAGGCAGAAATGATGTTGCCGAGTATTCACGACGCACTGGAAATAAAAAGGTCGAACGGCAAAAGACTGATTGTAGAGGTACAGCAGCACATTGGTGAAAACACGGTGCGTACTGTTGCTATGGACAGTACGGACGGCCTGCAGAGAGGAATGACAGTGCATCCGCTGGGAGGCCCCATCACCATGCCGATAGGTACACAAATCAAAGGCCGCCTGATGAACGTAGTGGGCGACTCTATCGACGGCATGAAGGAGTTGGACCGTACAGGTGCTTATCCCATCCATCGCGACCCCCCTAAGTTTGAAGATTTGACTACCGTACAAGAGGTGCTTTATACAGGCATCAAGGTTATCGACTTGCTGGAACCATATAGCAAGGGCGGTAAAATCGGTCTGTTTGGTGGCGCCGGTGTAGGCAAGACGGTGCTTATCCAAGAGCTCATTAACAATATTGCGAAGAAGCAGCACGGCTTCTCTGTGTTTGCCGGTGTAGGAGAACGTACACGTGAAGGCAACGACCTGCTGAGAGAAATGATTGAATCCGGTGTTATCCGTTACGGAGAAGAATTCAAGAAAGGTATGGAGGAAGGCCATTGGGATTTGTCCAAAGTAGATTATGACGAAGTGGCCAAATCACAAGTGTCTTTGATATTCGGTCAGATGAACGAACCTCCCGGTGCGCGTCAGTCCGTGGCATTGTCTGGGTTGACGGTGGCCGAGTCCTTCCGTGACATGGGAGCGGAGACGGACGGTCCGCGTGACATTCTGTTCTTCATTGATAATATCTTCCGTTTCACCCAAGCCGGTTCCGAGGTTTCGGCCTTGCTGGGCCGTATGCCTTCTGCCGTAGGTATCAGCCGACACTGGCAACGGAAATGGGTGCCATGCAGGAGCGTATTACCTCTACAAGAAACGGCTCCATCACTTCCGTGCAGGCTGTATATGTGCCTGCCGATGACTTGACGGACCCGGCACCTGCCACAACGTTTACCCACCTCGATGCCACCACGGTGTTGAGTCGTAAGATTACTGAACTTGGTATTTATCCTGCTGTGGACCCGTTGGAATCTACTTCACGCATTCTCGACCCACACATCGTGGGGGTAGAACACTACGAAGTGGCACAACGTGTAAAACAAATATTGCAGCGCAACAAGGAATTGCAAGACATTATCTCCATCCTTGGTATGGAGGAACTCTCTGATGCCGACCGTACGTTGGTGAACCGTGCACGTCGTGTGCAGCGTTTCCTTTCACAGCCGTTTGCCGTTGCCGAGCAGTTTACGGGTGTCCCAGGTACAATGGTTTCCATTGAGGACACTATCAAAGGCTTCAAGATGATTCTTGACGGGGAGGTGGACTACCTGCCCGAACCTGCTTTCTTGAATGTGGGAACCATTGAAGAAGCCATTGAGAAGGGTAAGAAACTACTGGAGCAGGCAGGGGGAAAAACGATTAAAAATTAAAAGTCTGGGAGCTTTGATGATGAAAAAGTTGCATTTGAATATTGTTTCACCGGAGAAGGAACTCTTCAACGGGGAAGTGGAAAGTGTTACATTGCCGGGCACTATGGGCTCTTTTTCTATCCTGCCGCAGCATGCACCGATTGTATCATCGTTGGGAACGGGGAAATTGATTTACGCAACGGACGGTGAGGAACATGAGTTGGATATTCAAAGCGGATTCGTGGAGATGAGTAACGGAAGGGTTGCCGTCTGTATAGAACAGCAATAGG
>ENA-OQCX01000353-OQCX01000353.1-human-gut-metagenome-genome-assembly--contig:-NODE-353-length-23978-cov-2.531340_pt1 | contig 23978 bp, 24 predicted proteins | sample MGYA00242762_ERZ504587 | MGnify/ENA primary metagenome ERZ504587 (study PRJEB26092, sample SAMD00036337) | human gut metagenome | host: Homo sapiens | study: EMG produced TPA metagenomics assembly of... | reverse complement strand
AATAATATACCACATTTTTCACGAAACGGCAATAATAAGCAACAAATTTCTACCAGATCATTTTTTCTCTGTTTTCCACTAATTTTCCGACAATTATACATTTCAGCCGCAGTTCACAGGGAGTTACTGTTCACTGGTAACATTCCGCGAGGTGTTTTTTGTGAACAAAGTTCACAGAAACCCGAGAATTAAGTTTGCGCAGCAACGCTACTTCTTGTGCTTGTCACAAGAAGGTTCGTTTTTCTGTGCATCGCGAAGCGAGTTACTGGTCACGGAGTGAACAGTAACCACAGGGAACATTCCATTCTCACATTATCAATTTAGGTATAGCGTTCCCGGCTTTTTTACGCTATAATAAGATAGCGTGCGAAAGCAACCATCCTAACTGCTTTCCCTTTATCTGACATTGAGATTTGAAAAACACTATAAAATTCAATTGCAGCAATCTTTACAGTTGCAGAACGGAGGAGATTATGGAAATTGTCTGCTTAGACTTAGAAGGTGTGCTTGTCCCGGAGATCTGGATCGCATTTGCCGAAGAGACCGGCATTCCGGAGCTGAAACGAACCACAAGAGACGAGCCTGATTACGATAAATTAATGAAATACCGCCTGAACATTCTGAAAGAGCATGGTCTTGGTCTGAAAGAAATCCAGGAGACCATCGCCAGGATCGACCCGCTTCCAGGCGCCAGGGAATTTCTGGACAAATTAAGAGCACAGACCCAGGTTATCATCCTCAGTGACACTTTTTCCCAGTTCGCAGGTCCTCTTATGAAAAAGCTGGGCTATCCTACCATCTTCTGCAACACACTGGTAGTGGGCGAAAATGGCGAAATTACTGATTTCAAAATGCGCTGCGAAAAGTCCAAATATACCACTGTGAAAGCCCTGCAGTCCATCGGCTACGACACCATTGCCAGCGGTGACAGCCACAACGACCTTGGCATGATCCAGGCAAGTAAAGCAGGATTCCTGTTCAAGAGCACGGATGCTATCAAGGCTGAATATCCGGAGATTCCGGCTTATGAAACATATGACGAGCTGTATGACGCAATTATGAAGGCAATTAAAAATTAATGTAAAGTAAAACTTGGATTCCATCCAGTTTCCGCCAATACATAGCAGTTGGGCAACTGCTATTCCTAAGCATGTCATTTTAGGTGCGCTCTTAGCTAGGTAAAATCCACAACCTGCATAGACTTAGGCGTGAGGGCTTTCCCGAGTCTTAGCCAGAGTTGACCGTTAGTTCACCGGAGCGTTGCACCGACCTGCGTGGAATATCAGTTGCCAACTGTGTACCTCTTATATCTTCTTCACGCTTTCCCTCTCAATAAACTGCGTACACATCTGCATCTTGATCTTAATCCCGTCATTATCTTTCAGAATATCCCGCAACCGCCTTACAACAGCTCTTCCCATCTCCTGCTTCGGCACCCGGAGTGTGGTCAGAGGCGGATAAGAAATTGAGGAAAAAGTAAGGTCGTCAAATCCCACAATAGATATGTCCTCCGGAATCCGGATTCCAAACTCTGCCATAGCCTTCATAGCCCCCAGCGCGATCATATCGTTGTCTGCGAAGAAAGCTGTAGGCAGCTTCACCTTCTCAGACAAATACCGCTTCATATTCTCGTACGCACCATCAATGGTAGTTGCCATTGTAAAAATATAGTCCTTATTCAGGGGAAGCCCCGCCTTTTGCAGTGCTGTCTGATATCCTGCAAAACGAGACCGGAAAGGTTTGATCCTGAAATCTCCCCGCAGATAACCAATCTCTTTATGTCCATTGGCAATGAGATACTCTGTAGCCATACGCGCAGAATCTGCATTATTGATCAGCATGGCATCAAAGCTCATATCCTCTTTCCAGTAATCAATCACAATAAACGGACAGGTCATGCCCCGGATCAGATTAATATCCGAATCCACCATCTCTGTCCCCAGAAGAATCACAGCGGACGCCTTATCGTTCATAATCCATTTCGCCTGCTCCTGATACCCGGGATCCCGCTTGTCCAGATTGCATAACTGCATCTCCATGCCACAGGCGCGGCATTCCTGTTCCACCCCGGAAATCAGCTGGATAAAAAGGGAGAATCCTCAACCACAGCACCATCCCGCTTAAACATGACAAATTTTATTTTGCGGATATGATTTTCCTCAAAATACCCAAGATCCTGCGCCACTTTAAAAATCTTCGCAGATGTCTCAGCATTCACGCCTTTTTTGTAGTTTAGTGCATTTGAAACAGTTGCCGGAGAAAATCCTGTGATCTCACTGATTTTTCTCACACTCACTTTCATTTTAGTTCCTCCTCTGTCGGTAAAATAATGCCATACATCTGCGAAAAAAAGACACTGCAAAAACAAGCTATCACCTGTTATTCGCAGCGTCTTCTCTGATCATTTTATGCCGGGAACGCAACTCCCGCTCTTAAAATTATGTTCGGATAAGGTGTAAACTCACCTGTACGGATTGCAAATTTGCACTGTGCAGACATCTTTTTCAGATCTACGTGGTCAATTCTGCTCTCCTCTGCCTCAGGAAGCTCTGCTGAATATATGCAAGAAGCTCCGGATTTTTTTCCTCAATCTCATTTGCAATGGTGTAGGCTTCCACTTCTGTCTCCGCCAGCACTGCATCCATCACCTGTTTAAAGGTGGGAACCCCTCCGCATACAACCAGGTCTACAATCTCCACGCCCTTTGGAATGGGCATTCCTGCATCACCGATCATAAACAGATCTTTATGTCCCAGCTCTGCGATACAACGGATCAGCTGGGCATTTAAAATCCCTGATTTTTTCATGCTATTCCTCCTGCATCTCTGATTATTACTATAAATCTTTTTCGGATTTTTTTCAACTTTTCAAATTATTTTAACATTAAGAAAGGTTTTGGTTACTGTTCACTCCGTGACCAGTAACACGCTTCGATTATTTATTCTCGTTTCTTGCCTGAAGTGCCATCTTCGCCTGAAGATTTCTCTGTGTCTGGTCAATTACAACTGCAAGGATGATAACCAGACCACGGATAACCTTCTGCCAGAACTCGGATACACCACACATTGTCATACCATCATTGATAACACCGATAACAAATGCACCGACTACAGTTCCGATAATGGTTCCGGATCCACCACTCATGGAGGTTCCGCCAAGTACGGTAGCTGCGATGGCGTTCATTTCCCAGCCATCACCGGATGCAGGATGTGCTGCTGAAAGCTGTGCAGTGTTGATCATACCAACCCAGGCTGCGCAAAAGCCAGAAATCATATAAACGATGATCTTGATCTTGTCCGCTTTAATGCCGGAAAGACGTGCAGATTTCTCATTGCCGCCGACTGCAAGTACATACCATCCAAATGGAAGCTTCTTCAGGATGATAACGGAAATAATTGCAAGCACTGCGAAAATGTAAACACCGGTAGGAATGCCGGCAATATTGCTTCCAAGGATTTTGAAGCCTGTGTTGCCAAGTCCGTCATAACCTTTGATGTCGGAGAATGTTGCACCGTTGGAACGAAGGTTTGCAAAACCACGGCAGATATACATGGTACCAAGGGTAGCGATAAATGGTGCTACACCTAATTTTGTTACAATAAGGCCGTTGACTGCACCGATGATGCATCCAACAACCAGCATGGTAATAATGATTACCGGAACGCTGAAGTAAAGGGTTACACCTGCAAATTTCAGTGTAATACCTTCCTGGATCATACCACCGGCAAGCATACCAACAAGTCCGACTACAGAACCAACGGAAAGGTCAATACCGCCGGTAATGATTACGAAGGTCATACCAAGTGCAAGGATTCCATACAGGGCTACGTGCTTGGCAACCATGGTCAGTGTAGATGCTGACAGGAATGTGGTTCCTTTTACAATGGTAAAAAAGATGACCAGGAGTACCAGTACAATAAAGGTACGTCCTTTTAACAGTGTCATTAACAACTGATTATTATTTGATTTTTTGTTATTCATTGTTCTGCTCCTCCCCGGCTTACGCATTTCTTCCGGTTCCAAGTCCGGCATAAGATGTACGTACAAGTGTGTCTTCTGTGATCTCATCTCCGGTCAGCTCGCCGGTCTTTTTGCCATTTGACAATACAACGATCCTGTCTGCGATTGCCATGATCTCTTTCAGCTCAGATGAGATAACGATAATGGAAAGTCCTTTTTCCGCAAGGTCGTGAATGATCTCAAAGACCTCAGTCTTCGCACCGATATCAATACCACGGGAAGGCTCATCCAGAAGTAAGATCTTCGGCTTGGTCAAAAGTCCTTTGCCGATTACAACCTTCTGCTGGTTTCCACCGGACAGTGACAGGATTGGAAGTCTCTTGTCCGCCACTTTTAATATGGATATCCTTGATCTGCTCGTCAACTGCCGCATTCTCTGCTTTCTCGTCAAGGAACAGACCTTTTACATAATCTTTCATAGAAGAAATAGCGGTATTCTTGCCAATATCAAGAGTCTGGATCAGACCCTGGCTCTGACGATCCTCAGGTACAAGAGCAAAACCGTTTTTGATCTGGGCGGCAACATCTTTGATATTTAGCTTTTTGCCCTCATAGAGTACATCACCGGTGTGCTCCGGATGAAGTCCCATCAGGCACTCAAACAGCTCGCTTCGTCCAGCTCCCAGAAGTCCGTAAACACCAAGGACCTCGCCTTTTTTCAGATCCAGCTTACATGGTCAAGAGTCCAGCCGCCGCCTTTTTTCGGAAGGCACATATCCTTAATTTCCAGCACCTTCGGCTGTTTGGAAAGGTCAATGCTTCTCTCAAACCGGTGATACTGGGTGTTCTTTCCAACCATATTCTCTACGATCCAGCTGAGCTCAATGTCCTTTACATCAGCATCTGCAACGTATTTTCCATCACGAAGAATGGTAACGTGATCGCCAATCTCCATGATTTCTTCCAGACGATGGGAAATATATACGATGGAAATTCCGGCTTCCAGAAGCTCTCTCATAATCTTAAAAAGTACCTTAACCTCTGCTGCAGAAAGAGAGGACGTAGGCTCATCCATGATCAGAACACGTAAGTCATCCTGGTTCAGGTTTCGTGCAATTTCCACCATCTGCTGCTGTCCTACACGAAGGTCTCCGACCATGGTTTCCGGTGGAATTTCATGTTCCAGACGCTGCAGGATTTTTTTCGCACCCTCTGAATGGGCCTTGTCATCCAGGAAAAAGCCTTTCTTTTTCTCATGTCCCATAAAAATATTCTGGTAAACTGTCATATTCGGGAAAAGAGAAAGTTCCTGGTGGATGATTCCGATACCTTTTGCACGGGCTGCATTGGTATCCTTGAAGTAAACCTCCTGGCCGTCCATGTACATCTTACCTGCTGAAGGCTGCTCGATTCCGGCAATCATCTTCATCAAGGTGGATTTTCCGGCACCGTTCTCACCGATCAGAACGTTTACCTTTCCTTTCAGAAGATCGAAGGAAACCTGATCCAGAGCTTTGGTTCCGGGATAAATTTTATCAATTTTTTCACAATGGAGAACAACATTCGGATCATCAAACATAATGCTTCCTCCTTTTATTCAATCGTCAGCTCAACTGCTGTAACAGATACTGCATCTGTACCGGCTTCTGCGCCGCCTGTAAATGTAACAGTCTTGCCAACTACATTTTCGTCGATTCCAAGTGGGTCAATTACCTGTGCAAGCGCCTGCTTGTTCAGTTCTTTTCCATAGCTTGACCATTCCGTCTGGTTGGTAAAGCTTTCAAAATTCTTCAGAGACTGAAGGTCACGGATGGCGGTACTGGAGTTCGGTCCATCTGTCCGGACCTGAACCTCTGTAGTTCCGGTATATCCATCCAGTTCTACTATCAGATAATGTTTCGGGGTGTCTGTATTGTATTCTTTGATTTTTCCTGTGCCTTTTACTGCAATTGTTTCTGTAATGCCATCACCATTTAATAATTCAGAAAGATCCTGTGCCTTGTCGGAAATGTCCGCTACAACGGCTCCCCAGTCACCCTGGGACTCTGCTGCGGAATCAAATTCCTGTTTTCCTGTATAAGAAGCTTCTTCGCCAATGGGTACTACAGTTACAACACCACAGCCGGTAAAGGTTACTGCTGTACATGCGGCCAGAACTGCCAAAATTCTTCTGCTTTTCATAATCATCTCTCCCTGCTTTCTATTATAAAAGGCGGCGCTGGCGCACCGCCTTCCAAAGCGTGTTTAAAAAGACTTTCTGCAAAATATACCACAAAGCGGGGCATGCAGATTGTGCGAATAATTTTTCAAACACTCGTTCATTTTTTATAAAAATCTGGTTCCTGGCAGCCAGATTATTTAGCTTCTGGTTCTGTGTAAACAAATGCGTTCAGGCAATCTGTGTTGTCAGCTGTGATTGCTACACAAGGAACAAGCTGTTTCTCTTCTTCCGGAGCTGTACCGTTAAGGTAAGCGTCTGCCTGCTCAACTGCCATCTCAGTGATCAGAGCGATCTGCTGAAGAGCGGTACCAACCATGTCACCAGATTTGATGTAAGCGTTTGCTTCGTCAGATCCGTCAAGACCGATGATCTTAATGTCGTTACGTCCTGCATCCAGGCAAGCCTGAACAGCACCACATGCCATTGTGTCATTACCGCAGATAATACCGGTGATCTCTGGATTGGACTGAAGGATTGCTTCTGTCTTCTCATAAGCTTCTGTCTGATCCCAGTTAGCGGACTGCTGAGCTACCATCTCAAGATCCTCATACTCATCAATTACAGAATGGTAGTTATCAGAACGAACCTGGCAGTTTGTATCGGATTCAAGTCCAAGGAGCTCTGCGTATTTGCCTTCGTAGTTCATAGCCTCAACCCATACTTCTGCGATTGCTGCTGCACCCTGTGCGTTATCTGCAACGATCTGTGCTACTGCAAGTCCGGACTGGTTGATCTCACGGTCGATAAGGAAAGTCGGGATTCCAGCGTCATATGCTTTCTGAACTGCTTCGATGGAAGCATCTGCACCAGCGTTATCGCAAATGATTGCTGCTGCGCCATCGTTGATAGCTGCTTCGAAAAGCTCAAGCTGTGTAGCAGCGTCGTCATCGTGGGAAGCACATTTTACTTCGTATCCAAGTTCTTCAGCTTTTTCTTTCGCAATTACCTGCTCTGTGTTGAAGAATGGGTTAGATGTGGAAGGTGTGATACAGTAAATGATCTTGCTTCCGCCGCCTGGAAGTAATTCTGCATTCTCTTCAGCCATTACCGGAACTGTCATTAAACCTCCAACCATCGCTGCTGTCATAGCCAATGCCATTGCTTTTCTTGCTTTCATAAATACGTCCTCCTTGAAATATAATTAAGATCTGTTTTTGTTCGGTTTTCTCTCCGAACTGTTGATAATTTGATTATAAACATTTGCATAAATATTTCAATAATCTTTTTAGTTTTATGTGCTATTTTGTATGAATGCACAAGGTTTTTATTGTGATTTTAGTAAGTTTTTACTATAAAATCTATGTATTCCCAACCATCCATTAGTGCATTTATGTAAACGTTTATATAAACATTTATAAGCAGTATGTAAAACATAATATAAATTTTGCGCGTTATGGAGACGGTTGCCAAGACTATCCAGAGCCAGGCAACAGCTCTGGTGAATAAGACCTGTTCTCTGCAAAAATAAGGCAGTCACCAAGGTCTCATGCAAACATGGACTTTGGTGACTGCCACACACAGATACACGCTTATGTAATTTGAAATCTACAACATTCCCAGCTCTTTCTTCACTTCATCCGCTCTCGGAATGGACGGTGTAGCGCCTGGTCTTGAAACAGCAATGGAGGAGGCCTTTGCAGCCATTCTCAGCGCCTCCTGGATGGATCTGCCCTCGATAACTGCTGCAATGAAATATCCTGTAAATGTATCACCTGCCGCTGTGGTATCCACAGCTTTTACCTTGAAAATGTCCTGGAAAACTTTTTCTTTTCCATCGTAATAAACAGCGCCGTCACTTCCAAGTGTAAGCACGAAACGTGCATTAGGAAATTTCGCAGCCATGACATCCAGGATCTGATCTTTATCCTTGCAGCCAGTGATCTGTTCACCTTCAATTTCGTTTACGAGAAACAGATAAACCTTACTGAGATCACAGGTACTCAGCTTGTCATCAAAGGGTGACGGGTTCATAACAATCTTCATCTTTTTCTCATAAGCCTGGTCAATAATGTAGTCCAGCATATTGATCTCATTCTGCAGGATCAGATAGTCTCCCTCTCCAAAATCAGCAAGAACCTCATCTACAAATTCCTTTGTCTGCATCTGGTTGGTTCCACCGTATAAAATGATGCAGTTCTGGGCATTTTTGTCCACCTGGATCATGGTATGACCACCCTTTACCGGAAGTCTGCGGATATATTTGGTGTTTACACCAGCTTCCTTACAAGCATCCAACAGAATATCTCCATCTGTTCCCACGATTCCCGCATGATAAACCGGCACCCCAGCCTTCGCCAGTGCAATAGACTGGTTCAAGCCTTTTCCCCCGCTGAAAACTTCCAGCTTGGAAGAATGCTGGGTTTCACCGCCTACAATGATGTGATCTACGGAATACACGTAGTCTACGTTTAATGAACCGTAATTTAGTACTTTCATGTAAAAACCTCCAATTTGTTTGTTCTCCCTCATACCGCCACCCACAAACCTTTCAGATGACAGCATCTATACTTCTATTATTATGTTGTACAAACTTCTTCTCGTCAACTACATTTTCCATCAGAATGTTACCGTTTACTGATAAAAATTATATATCCCACTCTATTTTCAATCCAAAATCCGCAATTTCTTCCCATCCCGTTCTATAATCCCCTCATCCGCCAGGTTCTTCAGCTCCCGCATCATAGCACTGCGGTCTACACTGAGGTATTCGGCAAGGGTGGTGTAGGACATAGGCAAAATAACAGTTTTCGTCTGTTTTTCTGCGGCGATGGAATTTAAATAGGCCATGATCTTCTTTCGAGTGCTGTTTCTTGACAGCACATAGATCCGGCTGGCCTGCTGGCTGGCACGCAGGGCAATCATCTGAAGCAGGTTGCTTACCAGCTGGCTATGGAATTTACAGGCATTTTCGCAGCGTTTAATCACATGCTCATAGGCGATAAACAGCACTCTTGTTTCGGATTTTGCACAGACATAATAGTGCTGGGATTCTTCAGGTAAAAGGAATGGTTCGCCGAAAACACTATCCTTTTTCAGGTTATCTATCATATATTGATTTCCATCTTCATCAATGCAATAAAGGACTGCCTGACCTTCCAGGATCAGACCTATTTTTTTCATGGAACTGGCATATTCCATCACAGTCTCATTATTCCGATAGACTGCTTCATGCATATCGAAACAGATGCGCATACGTTCCTGTTCTTCAGGAGTTATGTATGAAAAAAGTGTCACTGGTGTCATTTCTACAATCCCTTTCTATAAATTTATCCAGAACATGTTCAAAAAATAATTTCTTATATCTTACACCATTTTGTTGTATTTGCAACAGATTTTATTTCAAAATTTGGTTATACTAAGACCATGTTAAAGAAATAACAAAGCAGTAAAAAATACATAGTTCCCGCAGAAATCACAAACAATTACACCAATAACAATATCTCATAAAAAGGAGACGAACCCCTATGAAAATTACAGACACCATCCGCTACGCAGGCGTAAACGACCATCAGATTGATCTTTTCGAAGGTCAGTACAAAGTACCGAACGGTATGACGTATAATTCCTATGTGATCCTGGATGAAAAAATCGCAGTCATGGATACTGTAGATGCAAATTTCACTCACGAATGGCTGGATAATCTGGACCGCATTCTGGAAGGTCGCAAGCCGGACTACCTGATCGTACAGCACATGGAGCCGGACCACGCAGCAAATGTGGCAAACTTCCTGAAGGTTTATCCGGAAACCACCATCGTAGCCAACGCAAAAACCTTCACTATGATCCAGAACTTCTTCGGTCTCGACCTGGAAGGACAGAAGCTGGAGGTTACAAATGGCGGCACCCTCAACCTTGGAAACCACAACCTGACCTTTGTTTTCGCTCCCATGGTGCACTGGCCAGAAGTTATGGTAACCTATGACAGCACCGATAAAGTACTTTTCTCCGCAGATGGCTTCGGAAAATTCGGCGCACTGGATGTAGAAGAAGATTGGGACGATGAAGCTCGCAGATACTTTATTGGCATCGTTGGAAAATACGGACCACAGGTTCAGAAATTACTGAAAGTTGCCGCAGGCCTGGATATCCAGATCATTTGCCCTCTTCACGGACCTGTTCTTACAGAAAACCTTGGACATTACATTGGTCTTTACGATACATGGTCCTCTTACACACCAGAGACAGAAGGAATTGTCATTGCCTACACATCTGTATACGGTCATACAAAAGCGGCTGTAGAGCTGCTGGCTGACAAGCTTCGCAGCAAGGGATGTCCCAAAGTTGTTGTATATGATCTTGCAAGAGATGACATGTCACAGGCTCTGTCCGACGCATTCCGCTACAGTAAGCTGGTTCTTGCTACCACAACCTATAATGCAAGTATTTATCCGTTCATGCACGACTATATCACCCGTCTGACCGAGCACAACTTCCAGAACCGCACCGTGGGCATCATCGAAAATGGTTCCTGGGCACCTCTGGCAGCAAAAATTATGAAAGAAATGCTTTCTGGCTGCAAGAAGATCAACTGGCTGGACACTACTGTAAAAGTGCTTTCCGCAGTAAACCAGGAAAACAAGGATCAGCTGGAAGCTATGGCAAGCGAACTTTGCAAAGAATACATTGCCCAGAATGATGAGCTGGCAAACAAAAATGACATGACAGCCCTTTTCAGAATCGGATACGTCTTTATGTAGTTACCTCCAATGACGGCAAAAAAGACAACGGACTGATCGTCAACACTGTGACCCAGCTCACTGATACTCCAAACCGTATTGCGGTAAATATCAATAAGGCAAATTACTCCCACCATGTGATCAAACAGACCGGAGTTCTCAACGTAAACTGCCTGTCTGTAGATGCACCGTTCTCTGTATTCCAGCAGTTTGGTTTCCAGACCGGACGCAGCGTAGATAAATTTGCAGGTCAGAAGGTCTACCGTTCCGATAATGGACTGGTATTCCTGGACAAATATATTAATGCATTTATGTCTCTGAAGGTTGAACAATATGTAGACCTTGGTACCCATGGAATGTTCATCTGCAGCGTCACCGAAGCCCGCGTCATGAACGATCTTGACACCATGACTTACACCTACTATCAGAAAAATGTAAAACCGAAGCCAGAAACCGATGGCAAAAAAGGCTTCGTCTGCAAAGTATGCGGCTACATCTACGAAGGTGACGAGCTCCCGGATGACTTCATCTGCCCGCTGTGCAAACATGGAGCTGCAGATTTCGAGCCCATCGGATAAAAAACAACCAGATAAATTTCTCAAGGCAGCGCAGGATCCAGAGCTTGTCTAAAAAAGGCTTTCTGCAAGATGTGCACCACAATTTGTGGGAATGATTTTTCAGACACACTCCGGAGCCCGTGCTGCCTAATCACCGGTAATAGCAATTCCTGCTGCACCCGCTGGGAAAAATCTGCAATTTCAATTTTCGCCGAAACTCCATTTCGTCAGCGGATTCTTTCAATATATTCAACGCCATTCGAAGATTTCGAATATCTTTTTCCATGTAATCCGTATAATTTCCACGGCCAACCAGCTTCAAGTGCGTAATTCCGGCTTGCTTTAACTGATAAAGTGCACATAGACCACAGCCAGTTTCACCGCAAAGATAACCTGCAGAATCATAGGAAAAATCATGTAAACTGTGAAAATCATCAGGAACAAAGCCGTCTGGCAGCAAATGCCCTCCGTTTATTTCCTGATTGAAGATTTCAGAACCGGCATTCCCTGTTTTTAAGGTTCCGATCTGATAGGGCACTTTACAAAGATACCCCATCTCATCGCAATGCAAAGAATTACAAAATGCACCTGTAAACTGGCACATTTCATTCAATACAAAGGCCTCAAATTCCGGGATTCTTTCTGTCCCACTCTCACACCGCTCTCTAACTGAACTGTAATCATCTGCCGTATCCATATCCTTTAACATTTCCACATTCGCAGCATCTGTCCCATCCTTTTTTCCACATTTATCAACAACCGCTTTCATATCTTCGAATGTATTTTTCCTGTGAAAAATCACACGTTTCAATCCCAGTTTTCCCAATGAAGCCACCATCTGGCTGTTAATTTCTCCACATTCTCCACTGAGATGGATTTCGCAGTTTATACCATTTTCACGTAAATATACTATCAACGCCGGTTCTGCAATAATATAACTGTGAAAACCAATTTTCATACACTGGCTTATGATCCCGGCAATTTCCGGATATTGTTCCGGGATATAATACAGGGAATTGAATGTAAGATGGACTGGTTTTTCGTACTTTTTCATCATCCCAGACAGGATTTCCAGCTCACTGAATGCGCCAAGCTGTACGTTATAACAAAGTACTTCCCTGCGGTTCAGGGGCAATACCGTTCCGTATTTTTTGGACCAAGAATAAGGAACATAACCACAGAAAAATTCATCTGCACCAGCCTCCGCGAACTTTATATATTCATCTATCGAGCCTAATCCTGCTACTATTTTCATCACTTATCTCCATAAATTCCAGCCTTGAGCAGCCATGTACTTCATCCTGAATAAAATATCGCATCTGCCTCAACACGGGTATGTCACCTGCCGGTGGCATTACCATGCTCTTATTACAACCCGGTCCACACCGTTTTGGATATAATTCTTCAGTATTTCTTCCTCTTTCAATATCCTCATATCAATCCCAAACAACGAATTATACCGCCCTATCATATGCAAATGTTCCGGATACAAAAGTGCATATTCCGTACAATATCCCGGGCATTTTTTTGCAAGCTTTTGTCGTCCTCTCTCGCCTGTTTCACATACTGCACCAAGAGGACAATACTGTGATGTATTGGTCTGATAGAACGGAATATGCAAGCTGTTTTTTCCAGGTGGAATCTGCTGTTCGTAACCGCAGGATTCCCATTCAAAGCGTTGGATTCCATATTCTCTTTCCAGAAAATCACGGTAAAATCCAGCATTCAGGCTGTTCCTCTCAAACCATTTCTGTTCTCCTTTTTTGAACGAAATCCGAGGGTCTTTTCTGCGTTTATTTAACAAAATTCCAAGGCTGGGAATCAGATTCCTTCTGCCTTTTTTTACTAAAGAGGCCATTCCCCAGTCATTTACAACAATCTCTACAGCCTGCCCTTTTTCTTCACACCACCAGTTAATTTCATCAAGCAATTCTGTTATATAATCCAGCATATATTCCCGGATATAAGAAAAAACAAGTGTGATTTTCACCTGTTCTGCCGCTGCTTTTTCTATTATTTCAAACAACAATTTACGTTCCGGAAACAGAAGATGACAGAACTGATTTCCAATATAAAGGTGATCCGGTACTCTATGTTCCAGAATAATGCTGCCGCAGATACGATACATTTTCCGGCATACTTTTTGGAAAATTCTGTCAGGGAACTATTCAAATATTCCTGATACAATTCCGGGCGATCTATCTCCAGCGCCAGCTCCGTAACACCTGATTCAAGCGGTACCTGGCACTTATACCCAGCTTAAAGCCAGTTCCGTACTGAGAACAATTATCAGTTAAATCTATACGTTTCCCATTATAAGCGGACTCCAATCCATCTGGCGTAAGCTCTCTCCGCCATATTCCCACCTGCTCTTCCAGACTGCCACGCTTGACCTCATCCAGTTCCCCCGGATACCCTGTCAGGCTTTTCGCCAACGCGCTGTCGTCCTCTTCCAGCTTCAGATGAATGTAGTGATTATACTGATAAAGAAGCCTCTGAACCGCCTCCGCATACGCTTTCTGCTTCACCGTCACCTTATATTTCACATAAAATCCGGAGAGTTCTGCGTCCACCATATCAAACCTTTGTATATCGTATTCTGGAATTTCCAATTCACGATAACACCCATTCTTTATGTCATAAAAGCACACCTTCAAAGCTTCTGAATCAGAGATATTTTCTTCTATTGTCCGAAAACAAAATCCACTCTCATCAATCTCTGTAATCCGAACCTCCCGTCCCCCCACAACCCCGGCAAGAAGCCCGAAAGGAATCATTGAAACCATTGCAATCACACCCTGTTCCGTCTACGAATACTGCAAGTATATCTCAGAATATATAAAAAAACAATCTTTCCAGTTTATAAACCTTTTCTCCTTTTTTCTTCACAAAAGAATGGTAAAATTAACTTAACGACTATGAAAAGGTTCGGGTAAAATATACCGCAAAGTGGGGGGTGCAGATTGCGGGAATGATTTTTCAAACACGCTCCAGTGCTATCTGGTATGCTTCATATTCGCTCACCGCAGCAGGAAGCAGTATTCCAGCCTCCATAAGTGCAGCTCCCGGATATACTTTTCCGGTAGTTTTTTCCCGATAAAAAGCATCCTCTTCCATTCCTTTTAAGGTAACGTATGCTGCCGGCGGATTGGCTTCTGCTGTAAGTCTTATCACACTTACCAGTGCCTTGGATCTGTCATCTGATACCACCATCAGGCCGCAAAATTATCCTGGAAAGGATTGGAAAGACGGTAATAATCTCCTTCACGGATCAATTCCTGATACTCCCTGTATTGGGCAAGCTGGGCACGGATTTCTGCTTTTTCCTTTGCATTTAAAAGTGCGGGATTCAGTTCATAGCCAAAGGTTCCAGACATAGCTGCAACGCCTCTTGTATGCATACTGGTCACTCTTCCGGTCTGATGGTTTGGCACTGCTGACACATGTGAACCCATTGCTGCTACCGGATAAAAGAAGGAGGTTCCATATTGAATCCGTGTACGATTAATAGCATCTGTGTTGTCACTGCACCAGATCTGAGGCGTATAATACAACATTCCGGCATCAAATCTTCCGCCGCCTCCGCTGCAGCCTTCAATAAGAATATCCGGATAACGGTTCGTAAGTTTTTCCAGGAAATCGTACACCCCAAGAACATAATCATAGGTCACGTTTGGTGCATAAATATCTGCCAGGCTGCGGTTCATATCCCATTTAATGTACTCCACATTCCCCTGATCCAGAACTGCGCAAATGCGTTTAAATATCTCATCACGTACTTCTTTTCTGGAAAATCAAGAACCAGCTGGTTTCTGGAACGGACAGGCTTGCGGCTGGAATTGTGATTGCCCAGTCCGGATGTTCCCTGTAAAGATCACTGTCCTCACTGACCATTTCAGGCTCAATCCAGATACCGAATTTCACGCCTTCTGCGTTTACTCTTTCGATTAATTTCGTCAGAGTTCCGCCTAATTTTTCCTCGTTCACATACCAGTCGCCGAGAGAAGAATTGTCGTCATTTCGCTTTCCGAACCATCCATCATCCATAACCACCATATCGATTCCAAGCGCTTTTGCCTCCTTTGCAAGCTCTACGATGGTGTCTCCGGTGAAATCAAAATATGCGGCTTCCCAGCTGTTGATCAGGACAGGACGATTTGCATGGACGTATTTTCCCTGGCAGATATGATTCATAATGCAGTGATGGTACTGCTGGGAAAGCCTGGAAAGACCTTTGTTTGTGTAGGATAAAATAACCTCTGGCGCGGTAAATTCAGCTCCGGCTTCCAGGGGATATGCAAACAGTTCATCAGTCAGACCCATCTGGATTCTGGTCTGATCATACTGGTCCTTTTCTGCTTCTACAAGGAAGTTTCCACTGTATACAAACAGCATTCCGTAGCAGCTTCCGCTGTCTTCATTTGTGTTTTTTCCTGCAAGGATTACCCCTGGATTATACTGGTGGCTGGAGGTTCCACGGCGGCTGCCAATTCGGGTGCTTTCATGGGAAACCGGCATTCTTTCCATGTTTCTTTCCATAGCATGTCTGCCATAAAATTTGATCAGATCATAGTCTCCGTGAAGGAAATCCAGGCATGCAGACTGGGCTTTTTTTACTGTTACAGGGGCTTTTCCAGCATTCTTAATTATCACACTTCTGGTGATAATATCTTCTTTTTCCAGTACTCCGTAGAGCAGATGAAGCTCTACTTTTGTAACAGGATCTTCCAGTATAATCTTCAAAGTTTCCGCTTCATTTTCTTCTGCACGGACGAATGGAAGACCTTTCAGAGTGTATTTTCCAGCCGCAATTTCATGTGTTATGTAAACCGGATTGCAGCACTGGGAACCATCTGCATTCTCTATATTTAACGCATAATTTCGGAAATCTCCTGTGCCAAGTGATGGATATTCCTGTGGCAATGCATCCAGAGAATAGGTTCTGTCGCTGCCTGCTGAATTCGGATTTCCAGAAAAGCCACGGTCTCCATAATTCAGAAGATAGTCCATTTCTCCTGCAGTTCTGGCACCATAATACAGGTGCAAAAGGTACCCTTGAGCATCCGCCTGCATCTGATAGGTAGTGTGGGCAGTGGTGAGGGTAAAGATCCGGGTTGTTTCGTTGAAGGTGATTGCCATGAGTGGGGCCTCCTTTTTCTATGATGTGTTAAGTATAGCATACCAAAATCAACACTTAAATAGCTTAATTTTTCTTATTTTATGCCTTTATGATGGTTTTTTATGGTATAATGAAATATATTATCGCATTATGATATATTGTCAGCAAATGTAACAGGAGGATTCCGGATATGGATAACAACTTTCACATTTTTCCGAGCGAAACTTTCATTGATCTATGCCTTTACCAATATGGACATGAGAAGTGTACTCCCGGACATTTATTTGGTCCGGCAACGCGGAATCACTATCTTTTTCACTATGTTCTTTCCGGAACAGGCACCCTGATGGCCACGAATTCCAAGGGGCAGAATGTAAATTATCAGGTTCGGAGCGGACAGGGATTTATGATTTTTCCAGGACAGATCACCACTTATGTGGCAGATATTCAGGTACCATGGGAATACGTCTGGGTGGAGTTTGACGGGCTGCGTACCACAGAAATCCTCAACGTTTGTGGCTTTTCCAAGGATGCGCCAGTCTATATGGCCCACTCCAGGGAGGCACGAAAAAGATGGTGGATGAACTGATTTACATTTCTCAGAATTCAGAGCAATCTCCTTTTCATCTGATGGGACATTTCTATCTTTTTGCGGATCTGCTTGCGCAATCTGTTGCCAGACCGCAGCCTGCCGCCACCAGTAAAATGAGTGATTATTATATAAAAGAGGCAATAAATTATATCGAACAGAACTTCCAGAATGATATTTCTATTGAGGATGTGGCAGCTGTATGCGGTATTAACAGAAGCTATCTGGGACGAATTTTCCGCACCAGCACAGGACACTCTCCACAGGAATTTCTCATTCATTACCGCATGACAAAAGCGGCGGAATTGCTGAAGCTGACCACATTATCTATAGGAGATATCGGCTCTGCCGTAGGCTACGAAAACGCCCTCCACTTCTCCCGGGCTTTTAAAAATGTGTATGGGGTTTCACCGCGGGCGTGGCGGGAGCAGCATAGATGAAATTTTGATTATACAAAAAGGACTTTCCGATTTCTCAGAAAGTCCTGTATCTGCTTGCGGTTATTGAATTTTAGAAGTTAAATCCTACGGATTTCAGTGTTCCGTCTGCGGACTGTGCGGTTACGTCCTGGGCAACTACGCCAGCTTCTGTCTCCTGGATGTGGAGGCGCTCTGGGTTTCGTTTTCCTCTGATGCAACATTTTTGAATTCCATATTAATTACGACTGCTTCGTCTGGAACTTCGATCTCAACACCATCTGCGATGAAGGTTACGTCGTAGAAAGTGTACTCGTCGTCTTCTGTTGTTCCAAGGTCTCTGATGGAAGCCTGTTTTGCTTCTTCATATTTCTCACTGCCAGCTTCAAGCTTTACAGCGTTCATTTCAGCGTTTTCTGGAAGAGCTGTCTCATCAAACACTTTTGCAGTGATAATGACTTCTTCGTTCTCGAAACGGAAATCGGAATCTACGGTAGTTTCTACTGCATCTCCAACTTCACCGGTTCCATCGGTAAACTCAGCTGGATCAGCTTCTGCAGAGCTATCTGTGAATCCATCAACAAAAGCGGCTTCTTCAGCAGATTCCCCGGTCTGGAACTCATCCTGAGATTCTTCTGCCTGAACTTCCTCGGTCTGTGCAACCTCCGGCTGAACCTCTGTCTGAGTCTGCTCTGGCTGAACCTCCTCAGTCTGTGCAGCTTCCAGCTGAACTTCTTCCACATATACAGCTTCATCACCTGTAGTAAAAGCATCCATCTCTGCAAGTGCCTCCGCATCTGTAAATCCTTCTGCGGAAACTACTGTATATCCTGTCACCAGCATTGTCGCTGAAATCATAACTGCCATTGCTTTTTTTAATGTATTCTTTCTCATAATGGAAACCTCCTGAAATCTATAAAGTCATTCCCAAATGTAATATCCTTTAATTTGACTTCATTATACCAGTAGGGCTGTTTCGTCAACTCTTTCTTCGGGATGTTTTTCCACTTTTCAGGAAAGTTTTTTTACTTTTTTGCAAAACCAGAACCACAGGGCTGTTCTGTAGTTTTCCTTAATTGAGCAGGAAGCTAAAGTGAATCTGCAAAAAGGCGATCCGCTTTGTGTGCGGACCGCCTTCGTTTGTACTTGCTTTGTTATGGTTCCGATCTGGTCAGAAACCTTGTTTTGCTTTACTGTCTTTTGTTTCTTCTGCGGCGTCTTTCAGTCTCGGCTGCAAGCATTGCAGCTGCAAGAAGAAGCATCAGATAAGTTCCGATCGGGGTATCATCTCCGGTCTTCGGTGATTTGCCACCGCCGTAGCCGCCGGAATGATTTTCGGAGCCACCGCTATTTCCACCATCGGAAGAAGGAGTAGGTGTTGGTGTTTCTGTTACTGTGCTTTCTTCCTGGTTGGTGATGACAACTTCTGCTGTCATATTCGTTTCATCAAATATAACAGAATCTGCACTTACGGTAACTTTATATCCAAAGCCTTCGGAGCCTGCAATTGGTTTTCCGTTGGAATCAGTTTCCGTTACATACAGGGTTACCTTTGCTCCTGACTGGGCAAGACCAACATTGATGATCTCACTTACTTCATAGCCACCGTCCATATCAAGCTTGATAATGTTCTGCTCAACCTGCTGGGAAAGCTGTGTATGAGCTGCATCATCAAAGATACCTGCATAGAATACCTCGTTGCTGTTTCTGGTGCCTCCATCTGCACCAAGAACCTTCTTGGTAATTGTCAGCTGACCCTGTTTGTAGAATCCATCTGGCGGGAAGCTGCTGAACACGTTTTCAAAGGAAACGGGTTGTTGTTCCATCGGCTTCGGTTACTGTTGTGGAGTTACCATTGCCAAATACAGCTTCATAAACAGTTCCATCTGCAAGAGCGCCGATCGTCTGAGAAGTTCCATCCTGTGTACACTCTGCAATGTAGTATGTCTTGCCTGCCTTAATATTCTCTGAGAATACTACGGTGGAAGCATCTGCATTCTTGAATACAAGAGCTTTCACATCAGAAACTCTCTGTGTGCATTCTTTATCAGAATACAGGGCTACATAGAAGGTCTGATTTCTTGCTGCCAGACCTTCACCAATATAGGTAAGTTTCTTTGTCACTGCAATAGATGCTGAGGTTGCCAGTTTATCCTGTACAAGTAAAACACCATCCTTGGAACAGCTGTTGTTTTTTCTGCATCTACTGTTCCGTCTTCTTTCAGAACAAAAGTAGTGTCGCTTGTAAGTAAATATCCGTCTGGCGCTACAGTCTCACGAAGAGTGTAAATCTTACCGGTTTTCAGTTTCTCGGTAACATGAGCTTCCTTGGTGGAATCCCACTCGTCTACTACGTTTCCATCCTGTCAATGATCTGGATGTGAGCACCTTCCAGCTCTTTCCCATCGGAAATATCTACTTTGCTTACTTTTACAGAAGTTCTGCTGTCTTCTACCAGAAGGGTTCCATTATCTGATATGGTTGTTGTGGTAGTATCTTTGTTAACGGTTCCATCCTCTTTCAGGGTAAAGGTGGTATCGCTGGTCAAAGTATATCTCTCTGGTGCTACAGTCTCGCGAAGGGTATAGGTTTCGCCAGGCTTCAGGCCAGTTACTTCGTGAGCTTCCCATGTGGAATCCCACTCTTCTACTACATTTCCATCCTTGTCGATCACCTGGATATGAGCACCTGCCAGTTCTTTCTGGTCGGTGATGTCTACCTTGCTGATCTTCACGGAGGTAATGGTGTTGGTAATGATAAAGCCTTCTTCTGCATTTCCGGTTACTGTGGAAATGTAACCAGCTGCTTTTCCAGTCTCTTCTACGGTATAGGCAATGTCCTTACCGGCTTTCTTCTGGTCAAGGTCAGACCATGTGTAGGTCCAGTTGTTCTCTGCATTCAGGGTAATTTCCTCGCCGCTGTTTTCTCCATCGGCTTTCAGCTGAACCTTGATTTCCTTCGGTCTGTGACCACCGCGGTCATCGTTATCAGCATGCCTTGGTAACTGTGACGCTGGTCTTTCCTGGCGCATAGCTGTTGGTGATATCGTAGCCGGTGATCTCAGTTGTGTAATCTGCAACTGCATCCTCGGTTACCGTGTATAGAATTTCTTTTCCAGCCTCATATTTCGGCAGTTTTTCGAAGCTGTAGGTCCAGTTTCCATTTTCGTCTGCGGTTACGGTCTGGCTGTCCTTCTCCTCGCCGTTTGCAAGAAGTCTTACAGTGATGCTCTCCGGACGTTTGCCATCCTGATTGTCCGCATCGTTCCAGGTCTTGGAGCCCTTCACCTCAGTTGTCTCGGTTGTGTAAGTGTTGGTGATGTTAAATCCGTCTACACTTGTTTCATAACCTTCCACTGCTTCCTCGGTTACGGTGTAGGTAATTTCCTTGCCATTTGCATATTTCGGCAGGTCTTTAAAGGTGTAGGTCCAGTTTCCTGCTTCGTCTGCTTTTACAGTCTGGCTTGCTACGATCTCTCCGTTTGCAAGAAGGTTGACGATAATGCTCTCTGGACGCTTGCCATCCTGATTGTCTGCGTCATCCCAGGTCTTGGTTACGGTGATGGAAGTTGTTTCTGGAGCGTAGGTGTTAGTCAGAGTAGTTACAGTTCCGTTCTTGCTGTTGTCGGTAAGTTCGTAACCTTCTGGGAGAGTTTCCTCTGTCCAGGTGTACTCGATTGCTTTTCCGTCTGCTTTTTCCGGAAGGTCAGATATAGTCTGTTTCCAATTGTTCTCGACGCTCAGGGTAACGGTCTTTCCGGTTTCTTTACCGTCTGCAAGAAGACTTACGGTAATGCTCTCCGGACGTTTTCCATCCTGATTTTCAGCGTCGTTCCAGATCTTGGTTACTGTTGCACTGGTCTTTCCTGGAGTGTAGCTGTTGGTGATGTTGCTGCCATCGTAGGTTGTAGTGTAATCAGCTACAGTGTCCTCGCTTACGGTGTAGGTGATCTCCTCGCCATTTGCATATTTCGGCAGATCTTTGAAGGTGTAAGTCCAGTTTCCTGCTTCGTCTGCAGTTACGGCCTGGCGAGTTTTCTCTGTGCCATTTGCAAGAAGGATTACAGTGATGCTTTCCGGACGCTTGCCATCCTGGTTGTTTGCATCGTTCCAGGTCTTGGTTCCGGTAATCTCGGTGGTCTCTGGCTGATGAGTGTTAATGAAATTATAGCCATCACTCTCGGTTGTGTAGCCATCGACTGCATCCTCAGTTACGGTGTAAGTGATTTCCTGTCCGTTTGCATATTTCGGAAGGTCTGTGAAGCTGTAGCTCCAGTTTCCGTCTGCATCAGCACTTACACTCTGGCTCTTAAGCTTAGTTCCGTCTGCAAAAAGGTTTACGGTAATGCTCTCTGGACGTTTTCCATCCTGATTATCTGCATCTTTCCAGGTCTTGGTTCCGGTGATGGAAGTAAGCTCTGGAGTATGAGTGTTGGTCAGAGTGGTTACCGTTTCGTTCTTGGAAGTTCCTGTCAAGCTGTAGCCTTCTGGAACATTAACCTCGGTCCAGGTGTAGGTGATATACTCTCCATCTGCTTTTTCCGGAAGACCAGTTATCGTCTGTGTCCAGTTGTTCGCAGCAGTAAGAGTAACAGTTTTGTTAGTTGGCGTTCCATTTGCAAGGAGAGCTACGGTAATGCTCTCTGGACGAATGCCATCCTGGTTGTCAGCATCATCCCAGATCTTGGTTACAGACGCGCTGGTCTCACCTGGGGTGTAGCTGTTGGTGATGTTGTAATTATCATCAATAGTTGTTGTATAACCAGGTACGGTAAGCTCGCTTACCGTGTAGGTAATTTCCTGACCATTTGCATATTTCGGCAGATCGGTGAAGCTGTAGGTCCAGTTATCGTCAGCTGTTACGGTCTTGGTGTCTGTAATTATGCCATTTGCAAGAAGGTTGACGGTGATGCTCTTTGGACGTTTGCCATCCTGGTTGTTGGAATCGTTCCAGGTTTTGGTTCCGGTGATGTCGAGGGTTGCTGGTTTATGAGTGTTGGTGATGTTGTAGCCTTCTACCTTAGTCTCATAATCTGCAACTGCTTCCTCTCCTACTGTGTACTTGATTTCAGTTCCTGCTTCGTACTTCGGCAGGTCTGTGAAGCTATACGTCCAGTTGGTTGCTGCTGTTACATCAAGGCTCTTCACTACATTTCCATTTGCAAAAAGGCTGATCTTGATGCTGGTTGGACGTTTGCCATCTTGATTATTCGCGTCGTTCCAGGTCTTTATTCCAGTGATGGAAACTTTTTCCGGAGCGTAGGTGTTAGTCAGGGTGGTTACAGTTCCGTTCTTTCTGGTGTCGGTCAGTTTGTAGCCTTCTGGCATGCTTCCCTCTGTCCAGGTGTACTCGATATCTTTTCCACCAGCCTTCTTTTCCAGATTCCCTACAGTTGCGCTCCAGTCATTCGCTTCTTTCAAAGTTACAGTATCCACTACTGCATTTCCATTCATCAGGTTTACGGTCAGTTCAACCGGGCGGGTTCCGTCCTGGTTGTTGCTATCATTCCATACCTTCTTGACCGTTGCTTCTGTCTTCTCAGTTTCATGGGTATTTGTGATCGTATACTCCGTCTTGTTTTCATTGGCTGTTACCGTCTTAGTATAGCTCCCGGCACGCTTACTTCGTCTACACTGTACTCAATCTCGGTTCCGCTTGCCTTCTTCGCAAGACCATTCCAGGTATGGGTCCAGTTGTTTGCCTCATTCAGCTCTACCGGCTCTCCGCTCTCTTTACCGTCTGCTTTCAGCTGTACGGTGATGGAGTCTGGACGGATTCCGTCCTGGTTGTCACTGTCCGTCCATACTTTTCTTACGCTTACACTGGTCTCTTCCGGCGCATATTTATTAGTCAGCGTGGTTACGGTTCCGCTTGTCACACTTCCTTCAAGGCTGTACTTCCGGCATGCTTCCCTCGCTCCAGCTGTAGCTGATGACCGTTCCGTTTTCCTTCTTTGGCAGGTTGGATACAGTTGCTTCCCAGCCGTTCTCTTCACTCAGGGTTACCGTAGACACTACTGTATTTCCATTCATCAGGTTTACGGTCAGTTTAGCCGGGCGTTTTCCGTCCTGATCATTGCTGTCGTTCCATACCTTCTTGACCGTTGCTTCTGTTGTCTCGGTCACATGGGTATTGGTGATCACATATTCCGTCTTGGCTTCATTTGCGCTTACCGTCTTGGTATAACCTTCTGGTACGCTCACTTCGTCCACCGTATATTCAATATCCGTCTTGTTTGCTTTCTTCGCAAGTTTGGTCCAGGTGTGGCTCCAATTATTCGCTGCATTCAGGTCTACCGGGGCTCCGCTTGCTTTTCCGTCTGCATAAAGCTGTACTGTCACACTTGCAGGTCTGATTCCGTCCTGGTTGCTGCTGTCATCCCATACCTTCCTTACACTTACGCTTGTTTCTTCCGGTGCATAGGTGTTCGTCAGGGTGGT
>ENA-OQCX01000352-OQCX01000352.1-human-gut-metagenome-genome-assembly--contig:-NODE-352-length-23986-cov-2.398676_pt1 | contig 23986 bp, 29 predicted proteins | sample MGYA00242762_ERZ504587 | MGnify/ENA primary metagenome ERZ504587 (study PRJEB26092, sample SAMD00036337) | human gut metagenome | host: Homo sapiens | study: EMG produced TPA metagenomics assembly of... | reverse complement strand
AAAAAAAAGAACCGTACATACCGGTGAAAAGCTGGGATAATTCTCTATGAAGATGAGCAGGTCATGCTGATCAAACAAACCGGCGGGGAATGCGTCTCACAGAAAGCAGAAAAAAACGATGTCTCCATGGTGGAGCACCTGATCTCCCATCTGCTGGATACCGGCGAAGTGACAGAAGAAATGTTAAAAACATTCCGCCCATCCCTGTGTAACCGCCTGGACCGCAATACGAGCGGGATCGTGGCGGCAGGTAAGACTCTGCAGGGTTTGCAGATCCTTTCCGGACTTTTCAAAGAACGTACCCTGCATAAATATTATCTTTGTATCGTAAAAGGTGTGATAAAAGAAGAGCAGGATATCAGAGCCTGGCTTCTGAAAAACGAAAAAAACCAACCAGGTCAAAATTTTTAAAAACGAGACAAAAGATGCAAAGTCGATCCACACGAAATACCGTCGCTTGCAGGCAACGGGCAGGAGACACTTCTTGAGATCGAGCTTCTGACCGGACGAACACATCAGATCCGTGCCCATTTATCCTGCATGGGACATCCGATCTTCGGTGATCCAAAATACGGAGATGCGTCATTCAATAAAAAGCTGGCATCCCGGTACGGACTTCATATGCAGCTTCTGCACGCATGGCATCTGGTATTTCCAGAGCTTTCCGGCGATTTTGCAGGACTTTCCGGAAAAAGCATATACGCGCCGGCACCGAAGCAGTTTGTGAGTATTGCACAGAAAAGAGGACTTGGAACATGGAACATGGAATTCCAGAGGTTTAAGAGGATCGACACTTGAGGAACTGATCAATCGCACGAATGAACAGTACCGCGAAAAAGGTCTGGCACTGATCCAGAAGATCCCGACCCCGATCACGCCGATCAAGATCGACAAAGAAAAACATCATATCACGCTGGCGTATTTTGACCAGAAAAGTACGGTCGATTATATCGGGGCAGTGCAGGGGATACCGGTATGCTTTGATGCCAAAGAATGTGCGGCGGATACGTTTGCCTCCAGAACATCCATCCACATCAGGTCGCTTTTATGCGGGATTTTCAAAAGCAGGGAGGAATCGCCTTTCTGCTGATCTATTATACAGGAAAAAATCTGATCCTGTATCTGCCATTCAAGGATATGATGCGATTCTGGGAGCGGGCCGAGAGCGGCGGACGCAAAAGTTTCCGTTTTGAAGAAGTGGATCTTTCCTATCAGATTGAAGCCGGACACGGTGTATTTGTACCATATCTGGAAGCAATTCAAAAAGATTTGGATGCCAGGGATTGACAGAAAGCGGAATTGAGCATATAATAGCATCTAGTTTCATATGATAATGAGGTAGCACGTTAATATAGTAAAGTAATAAAATAAATGGAGGAACCTATGGAACAGAGACTGCTGCACACACCAGAAGGTGTGCGTGATATCTACAGCGGAGAGTACGCCAGAAAAAAAAGCAACTTTTGCAGAAACTGCACAGAGTCGTAGAGAGCTACGGTTACTGTGATATTGAGACACCGACGTTTGAATATTTTGATGTATTCAGCAGAGAGATCGGAACAACCCCATCGAAAGATCTGTATAAATTTTTTGACCGTGAGGGCAATACCCTTGTACTTCGCCCGGATATGACACCGGCGATCGCCAGGCCTATGCCAAATATTTTTCTGATGAAGAGCTTGGCGTGCGCCTTTCCTACATGGGAAATACGTTTGTAAACAATTCAAGTCTTCAGGGACATTTAAAAGAAATGACACAGCTTGGTGCGGAGCTGATCGGGGACGGCAGCGTGGAAGCCGATGCCGAGATCACGGCAATGATCGTAGAGATCCTGCTGGCATCCGGCCTTACTGAATTCCAGGTGAGCATCGGACATGTAGAGTTCTTCCAGAGCCTGCTTGTCCAGGCCGGTGTTGACAAAGCTGCCGAGCAGGAGCTTCGAAGACTGATCACCAACAAGAACAATTTTGGCGTGGAGACGCTGCTCGAAGACTGAAGATGGATGAGAAACTGACCAGCCTGTTCAAACGTCTTCCGCAGATGTTCGGAAACATTGAAGTGCTTGATCAGGCTGAGCGCATGACCGATAACATAGATGCACTGGCAGCGATCGCCCGTCTGCGAAAACTTTATGAGATCATCCGAAATTATGGATATGAGAAGTACATTTCATTTGACCTTGGGATGCTTGGAAGCTATGGCTATTATACCGGTGTGCTGTTCCGTGCCTATACGTTTGGAACGGGAGATGCCGTTGTAAAAGGCGGACGTTACGATCAACTGATGGGATACTTTGGAAAACCGGCTGCTTCCATTGGATTTGTGGTACAGGCAGATGAACTTTTAAATGCACTCTCCAGACAGAAGATCGCGGTTCCGGTCGAAGAAGGACCGACACTGGTTCTGTATGATCAGGAAGTGCATGAAAAGGCGATCGAAGCATCCATTCAGATCCGAAGGGACGGAGGAAAAGCAGCGCTGATGATCCGCAAAAAAAGAATATCCGCTTTCTTTCTACAGTGCCTATGCGAAACGCAATGCACTTGAGAAAGTTGTTTATTTTGCAGCGGATGGAAATGTACAGACAGTGAAACCGCAGGAGGAAAAAGCATGAGATATCTGACATTTGCACTGGGAAAAGGACGGCTTGCAAAGAAAACACTGGAGCTGTTTGAGAAAATTGGGATCACCTGCGAGGAGATGAAGGACAAAGATTCCAGAAAGCTGATCTTTGTCAATGAAGAACTGAAACTGCGTTTCTTCCTTTCAAAAGGACCGGATGTGCCGACTTATGTTGAATACGGTGCGGCGGACATCGGTATCGTAGGTGAAGATACCATTTTAGAAGAACAGCGGAAACTCTATGAAGTTCTGGATCTTGGATTTGGAAAATGCCGGATGTGTGTCTGCGGACCACAGTCTGCGGCAGAACTGCTGAAACATCAGGAGCAGATCCGCGTGGCGACCAAGTATCCGCATATTGCAAAAGACTATTTTTATAATAAAAAGCACCAGACAGTGGAGATTGTCAAACTGAACGGTTCTATCGAGCTGGCACCGATCGTCGGACTTTCTGATGTGATCGTTGATATTGTGGAGACCGGCTCCACACTTCGCGAAACGGTCTGGTCGTACTCGAAGAAGTATGCCCGTTATCTGCCAGAGTGGTAGTCAACCAGGTGAGCATGCGTATGGAAAATGAAAGAATTACAAAGATTTTGACAGATCTGAAATCTGTGATCAGACAGGAGGCATAAAAGAATGCGTACAATAGCACTTACAGAGGAAACCAGAAAAAACGTGCTTGAGAATCTGCTGAAACGCAGCCCGAGCAGCTATGGAAAATTCGAGGATGCTGTGGCAGAGATCGTTGAGAATGTACGAAACAACAAAGATGCGGCAGTGTTTGAATATACGAAAAGATTTGACGGTGCCGATATCCATGCCGGAAATATCAAAGTGACAAAAGAAGAGATTGACGAAGCTTACGAACAGGTTGATCCGGCTCTTCTGGATGTTATCAGAAAAGCACTGGTCAACATCCGCGAATATCACGAAAAACAGAAAAAAATACAGTTGGTTTGACAGCAAACCGGACGGAACCATGCTCGGACAGAAAGTCATGCCGCTTGCAAAAGTAGGTGTCTATGTTCCTGGAGGAAAAGCCGTTTATCCTTCTTCTGTTCTGATGAATGTCGTGCCGGCAAAAGTGGCAGGCGTGGAGAAGATCATCATGACGACCCCTTGCGGAAAAGATGGAAAAGTATATCCGTCCACACTTGTTGCCGCTATGGAGGCAGGAGCAGATGAAATCTACAAAGTGGGTGGTGCCCAGGCGATTGCAGCTCTGGCATTCGGAACCGAGAGTATACCAAAAGTAGACAAGATCGTAGGCCCTGGAAACATCTATGTGGCACTTGCCAAAAAAGCTGTTTACGGACATGTCAGCATCGATTCCATCGCCGGACCGAGCGAGATCCTGGTACTGGCAGATGAGACAGCCAATCCGCATTATGTGGCAGCCGATCTGCTCTCTCAGGCAGAACACGACGAGATGGCTTCTGCGATCCTGGTAACGACAAGCCGTGACTTTGCAGATAAAGTTTCCGAAGAGATCGAAGGCTATTTAAAAACCCTCTCAAGAAGCGAAATCATCCGCAAATCTCTGGACAATTATGGCTACGCACTGGTTGCAGAGACGATGGACGAGGCGATTGAGACTGCAAACGAGATCGCCTCTGAGCATCTGGAGATCGTGACTGCCAACCCGTTTGAAGTAATGATGAAGATCCGCAATGCCGGAGCCATCTTTATCGGAGAATACAGCAGCGAACCGCTGGGCGATTACTTTGCCGGACCAAACCATGTACTGCCGACCAACGGAACCGCAAAATTCTTCTCCCCGCTTGGCGTGGATGACTTTATCAAACGTTCCAGCATCATCTATTACTCAAGAGAGCACTCAAAGATATCCACAAAGATATCATCCAGTTTGCCGAGGCAGAAAAACTGACGGCACATGCAAATTCGATCCGTGTCCGTTTTGAAGAGGAAGATGCCAATGAGTAGGACAGCCACTATCACAAGGACGACAAAAGAAACCGATATCGCAATGACTCTTTCCTTGACGGGAGAGGAAAATCAGAAATTTCGACCGGCATCGGATTTTTTGACCATATGCTGGACGGCTTTACAAGACATGGCTGTTTGATATGAAACTCTCTGTCAAAGGAGATCTCTATGTGGACTCACACCACACGATCGAAGATACCGGAATTGTACTTGGCAATGCGATCCGCGAGGCAGTCGGTGATAAAAAAGGCATAAAACGCTACGGACATTTCATTCTTCCGATGGATGAGTGCCTGGTCGTGTGTGCCGTCGATCTGTGCGGAAGACCGTATTTATCCTTTGACGATGTGTTTACCGTACCAAAATGCGGAGAGATGGATACCGAGATGGTACGTGAGTTTTTCTACGCTGTTTCTTATGCGGCAGCGATGAATCTGCATATAAAAAGTCTTGAACACCCGGAAATAATCATCATATGATGGAAGCAATGTTCAAAGCATTTGCGAAAGCACTGGACATGGCGGTCGGAATGGATGACCGCATTACAGATGTGCTTTCGACGAAAGGAAGTTTATAATGCAGAAGAAAATTGTGGTACATATGTATTTGAAAAACGGGAAAGCAGTGACGGGATTTGATGGAAAAGAACTGCTTGAAGACGGCGATGTGATGAATATTGCACAGCATTACAGCAATAACGGAGCGGATGAGCTTCTGATCTTTGATCTGTCGGAGGATGATGCAGATCACGAGCAGTCTCTCAATCTGATCCGTCAGATCAGCCGGGTGATCGATATCCCGATGAGCGGCGGCGGTCATATCAGAAACCTGGAAGATGTGAAAAAGCTCCTCTACGCAGGATGTCAGCAGGTTTTCCTGAATTATGCCAAAGCAGCTAATATTGATCTGACAGAAGAAGTATCCAGGCGTTTCGGAAAGGACAAGATTGCGATCTGTACAGACAGCTTTGCGCAGCTGCAGGCAAACAAGGCGAAGGTAAATGAATATACTTCCCGCGTGATCCTGCTCTGTGATGAAGTGGATGTACGTACAACGGCCCGCCTCGTAGAAGTACCGGTACTTCCGGTTTCTACACGTGCAGACCGTCATGGTCTTCTGAAGCTTCTGATGCTTGACAATATCTGCGGTGTCTGCGGAGATGCTTTCTCAGACCTGAACGAAGATCTGATGGCAGCCAAACTGGAAGCGAAAAAACATGGTGTGGAGATCAACACCTTTGAGAGCAGCATGAACTGGAGTGAGCTGAAACTGAACTCCGATGGCATGATCCCGGTTGTTGTGCAGGACTACAAAAATCTGGAAGTACTGATGGTTGCCTATATGAACCGTGAAGCCTTCGAAAAGACGGTAGAGTCCGGAAAGATGACCTACTGGAGCAGAAGCCGCAGCGAATTGTGGCAGAAAGGTGCGACCTCCGGTCATGTCCAGTATGTCAAACAGCTCTCCATCGACTGCGACAACGATACCATTCTGGCAAAGGTGCAGCAGATCGGCGCCGCATGTCATACCGGAAACCGCAGTTGTTTTTACCGTGAGATCTTGAAGAAAGATTACCATGAGACCAATCCGGCGATCGTTTTCGACCATCTCTATAAACTGATCGAAGACCGCAAACAGCATCCGAAAGAAGGCTCTTACACCAATTACCTGTTTGAACAGGGCATTGACAAGATCCTAAAAAAAGTCGGAGAAGAAGCGACCGAGATCATCATTGCGGCGAAGAATCCAAATCCGGAAGAGATCAAGTACGAGATTTCCGATTTCCTTTATCATGTGATGGTACTGATGTCAGAACGTGGTGTGACCTGGGATGATATCACAAGAGAGCTTGCAAACCGCTAAGGTGTGAACTTAATATGAAAGAATAAAATCCCGCCCTTTTGCATAGCGTATAGCAGAAAGGCGGGATTTTATGCATGCAGGACTGAGTGAAGAACAGAGACGGCAGATCGAACAGATGCGGCGGAGTGCCGGTAAGCAGACTTACCGGAAAACGACAGAGAAAAAGAAAGATTTTTTTGAACAGACAGAAGAACGTTCCGGAGCCGGGGAGTTCTTTTTTGTACGGCTTCTGGCAGCAATGCTGTTGTTTGGACTGTTTCTGCAGTTTCATTTAAGCGGAAATTCTTTTTTGGGACATAAGAGTCAGGAGGCAGTTACGGCGGTCAGCCAGAACGTGGACTTGCAGAAAGTGGCAGATTCTGTTAGAATAGAAAAATAATAAGATGCCAGGGTCAAAAGGTCTAAATCCACATGAGCTTGCTCATAGGTGGATGAAAGACCTTGGGACCCGCCCCGATATGAGCATAAAAGTGGATGATAATCCCACGATATGCGAATACTGGGGAGGATTGTGGGAGTGCAACGCACGGAACAATCCGTAGGCATCATAGTTGGGGACTTTTGACACCCACATCATTTTACTTTATCTTCATTGTTTTTTTCAAGTATCCGGTCTTTCCATTCAGCTTCTTTTTGTATTTCTTCTTTACTTTTTTCGGCACGGCAAAGACTGCTTTTTTGTTTATGCCTTTGAATGCATTCTTTCCAATCTTTGCAAGCTTCTGCGTCTTGATGTTGATCTTCTTCAGATTCTTATTATTATAGAATGCTTTTGCCGCAATGGTCGTCACATTCTTGCCGATCGTCACTGTTGTAAGCTTCTTATTGCCTTTGCATACTTTTGCGCCGATACCGGTTACTTTGAACTGTCTTGCCTGGATCCGGACGGTTGCCGGGATGGTCAGCTTTTTCGCTCTCCTGTTTGTGGATGCGACATAAGTAACCGTATTTTTCGAAGTTACTTTATATTTTGCTTTTCCGACCGTGTAAACTTTGCCGACCGTCACATCCTGCGGTGTATCTGGCTTATCGGTCGAAGGTTTTTCGACGGATGGTTTTTCCGTCGGTGGAGTCGGTGGATTGGAAGTTTTCTCCCAGATAGCATACAGTTCCATATTTTCTGTGATATAGAATTTGTCACCCGGACGGTAAGTGGTTCCACTTCCGTCTGCCTTTGTGTTCCAGCAGACAAATTCCATGCCATCGCGTGTAAAGCTGCAGTTTGCCGCCTGCACGGTATCGTATTTCTTATAAGGACTGTTCGGGTCGGTCATCACGCCGTTTCCGCCATTTGCATGTAGATCATCTGATAACCGTCCTCTTCTTTTATCTGTCCGAGTACTTCGCGCCATAGGTACAGGAAACACTCATCGCTGCTCCTTTGGCCAGATGCCATTTACCTTCCACAAATCCGTGTCCGTCTTTGGAGATGATCAGCTTATCGCCGTCAAGTGTTGCCGCCCCTTTGATCACAGTCACTTCCAGTTCCACGTTATCGAGGTCGTTAAACACGATCCTCTGGTCATCGTTTGTGATTCCGCAAAGCTGAAGTGCTACTTCTGCCCCGTCCATATCACGCAGATACAGGTTTTTGTTTGTATAAGATACCCACTGCTTTTCTGTGCTGTCTGTCGTATCGGCACTCAGCACCAGGTCCAATGCTTTGATATTTCCCATACCCTCATTAAAAATACGGGATTTTGCACTCTGACTGTTTCCGACTTCATCACTGACTGTAATCTCTATATCTTTCTTATAATATCCCTTTCCAACGTTGATGCTGAAGGAAAATTCATTTTCATCACTGATCTCTGCCCCCAGTTCCCGGAGCGTCTTTTCTCTGGCAACTGGTTTTCCGTCCACAGTGATTGTCATATAAGCATCGCTTTCTGTGATTCCGCTGATCGTCAGCGTTCCATCTTCTGCGAACCCGGAACCATTGGTCGGGGACGTCAGCATCAGGGTCGGCGCTGTGGTATCGACCACAAATACAAAGCTCTTCTCAAATCCATCGCCGTTTGCATTGGTTCCGTAAATCTGGATCGTGTGATCTCCGTCTGCCAGTTCTTTAAGGACGATCGGAATCGAAGAAGTCTGTGTAAAGGTTCCTGTTTTTCCTTCTTCGCCGTCCAGTACCCAGGTTCCGGAAATATCCATATCGGACTGTGCGGTAAATGTAATATCCGATTTCATATAAGTATCATAATATACCGTTTCTTCTTTTACATTCCCGTTTTCATCCTGTGTATTTTCGATTCTTCCGACCTGCTGTTTTTCCTGATCTGCTTCCAGTGTGATCTGTGCCTTCTTCGGTTCATTTAAGGTGAGCACATCTGCAAACGTTTCTTCTCCATAGATGATTCCGGTCAGGTTTCCTTCGCTGTCCAGAAGCCGGTTAAACGGTGTCGCACCGATCACGTATTTTGTGCCTGCCGTAAGGCCGATGGTTTCCACAGTTTCTTTGCCCTGTTCATTCGTCACTTTTGTTTCGCCTGTTCCGCCAAGCACTGCATAGATCTGATTGTTCTCATCTTTGACTGCGGATATATTGTAATCCGAAAGTTCTTCTTTTTCGCCTTTTGCATTTACTTCATATACTTTAAACAGTGCGCCCTGGCATTTTGTATCCGTGATGTTATCCAGAGAAGCACGGATCTGCAGATCGCCTGCATTTTCTGCTTTCACAGAAGCAAGTGCCGCCGGCTGATTGCTGTTTGTGTAAGTAAAGGCTGTTTCCGTATCAAGGATTCCGGTGGTAACTTCTTCCTGGCTGTAAACAAGTCTTACATAATAACTGCCGCCTTCCATGGTTTCCGGAATCTGGACCGCCGCACTTCCTTTTGCGATCTCTGCTGTTTCGAACGATGCGATCGGTGTGCCGCCTTCGGTATCTGCATCCGGATCTTCGATGATATAACATCCAGTTTTTCCAGATCGGACATTTTTTTATTGCCGCTCCAGGTCAGATTGATCGTGCGGTCGGTATTGCTGTACTGTTTTTTGTCCGTCTGTACTGAGGTAACTTCCGGCAGAGGTGCTACTCCGTAAAGGATCAGCTCTGATGCGGCTGCGGTTGTAACCGTATAAGTTTTATTGTATAAATTCGCATCTGTAAAGGATACAACGATCGTTGCTTCTTTTTTCTCTTCATTATAAGAGAAGTTTGCATTTGCATTCTCGTTTTCCTGCTCTGTTTTATCGTTGTCATAATACTGAAGTGCATAGCTCTGGCTGCTTTCATCCACGATCCGCAGTCCTTCTTTTGCCTTTATCGCTTCTTCTTTTGAATCTGCTGAATATGCAATACTCAGTACCTGTGCGCCTCCTTCTGTGAACGCTCCGAGTGTGAAATTGTGGTATGTCTTTGTGAAATCAGACTGAAGCTGGCTGCCACATTTCCATCTGCATCTGCCAGTGCACCGCCTGATGAAGATGCTCTCTCATAAATATTGGAGCCTATGCTCATGTAAAGCATATCCTGTTTATCCTCATCATATCCGACTGCATACCATCTGCCGGAAAGTCCTTCCGTATTTCTGGCTTCTTCCAGATATTCCGGATAAGTCGGCTCTACCTCTGCCTGTGATCCAAAGGAAAGATCACCGCCATATGCATAGGAAATACCGGTTGAGAATTTCAGGACTTTCAGTGCACCCCATATACGCCTGGTGTTCAGTCCAAGCGCCGCTCCTCCGACCTGCATGCCGCCGATCAGCGGGATTACCTCCGGAATGTTGATGCTTGCCTCTGCGTAAGCTTCGAAAGCTTCCTGTGCGCCCTTGCTTCCATCGATCACGATATATCCTTTTCCGTTTATGATGCCAAGATAACTGATGCTGCACTGGATCAGCGTCTTAAAATATGGTATCCACTGGGTCTCCAGTTTTGCATAATCCATGATCTCAATATCCGTATTTGCAACTTTCAGATTGGATACCTTAATACCAAATCCCGTCAGTCCAAGGGAAAGGTCTGCTCTGGCTCCATCGCCTGGAACAGCTGAAGGATACACTCAGCAGAAGTCGGATCGGCGGGACCTGACTGCAGCAGAAAATCGTATCGTACAGATTTTCGAATCCGCCGCCACCGCCCAGGATCCAGCATACACCAAAGGAATCCAGGTTGATGCCCGGTTTGACACCCTGCACATAGAAATACAGATTATCAACGATCGGAATCTTGTTTTTGCTCTTGATTCCCAGCTTGATCTCCAGCGTGATAGAACGCAGGAACGAAGCATTTCCTTCGACGTTCATGCTCCAGTCATTTACGGTATTGACTTCCAGCGTTCCTTCGATCTTTGGCATCGCCTCTGTATAACCCGGCAGTGCTACTTCCGCTGCAAAGTTGACACCAAGGAATCCCTGATTCATACCATAAAGGACATTTTTCACTTCTACGCCTGCATCGATGCTGCCATCGTCATCATCATCATCGTCATCGTTATTATTTTTCTTCTTTCCATCCTGATACAGGGAGCCGGATGAGCTGCCTGTCGATCTGTAGGTTTTATTCCACTCGCTTCGCAGTGCATCTGCTTTTGCACCATCGTCTGCGAAAACGTTCTGTGTGACCTTATCATTTTTATTCGCTGTTTCACTTCGCCTGGACACCGGAATCAAAAAGCTGAGATCCAGTTGTGCCGAAAACGACATCACAAATCCTGCCGCATCTTCGGCCTTCACTGCATTCGCTTTTCCTGCATCGGTATCATACATCATACCAAGTCTCGCAAACGAGAGGTTGAATGCCATTCCGGCCAGTGTCATCAGTCCGTTGAGTGCCGCCGGGTAGATCAGCGTGATCGTCTCATCTTCAAACCCTTCCAGCTCTTCTCCGTCCATATTATAAGGGACAAGTCCGTATTCCGTTCCGTTTTCAATGCTGGTAAATCCTGCATTGCCTTTGTAGATTCTGGTATTTTCGACGGAAGCATTCAGTGTAATATCGGAAAAATCCGTATTGATCGTTCCGTCTTTCTGCGTAACTTCCACCGTGCCGTCCAGGGCATCGATACAGCCGTTGATCACTACTTTGTCTTTGTTTCCGTCAATGGATTTCGCCACATAGCGGGCATTCGTTCCATTTTCACCGGCATCAAAGGTATCGTCTTTTATGAAACTTCCCTGGAAGAAAAGCAGCGTTTCTTCGTAATTCTTTTTATCCTTGTTATACGCGTCTTCGCTTGTATAGGTTTTTATCTGATAAGTTGCATTTTCCCCTGTTTTTCCTTTATCCTGAACGACTGCCAGAATACCGTAATAATCGTTGCGGTAGCGGATATCACCGGACATCACCACGCGCAGGGCATCACCGGTTGTGATCTTATCCACTCCTGACGGCGGCTCCGTCCATTCAAACGTAAGCTGATAGGTATCCGGTTTCATTTCCTTTGTAAACAGAATATCCAGTTTGTTTTCCTGGGTATCCACGGAAATATTTTCCGCCGGGATCTCGTATTTCTGCTTATCTGCCGCTCCCCTGTGCATAAAGCGTATAACGGCTCTTATCCTCCAGCATGGAGAAATTGTTTCCACTTACATAGAGGTGTCTTGTCAGCTCATTGTAGAGGATCTGCGGTGTGGCACTGTGAAGGTAATCCGTGGCAGTTCTCCGTTTCCGCCCGGACAGAGAATGTACATCGACGTTTCATACAACATATTTTCATATAAAAGTCTGGCATCCGTATCGTCCGGCAGATTAAATACCCTGAACGTGATCTTGCGGTAGCTGGAGGCACTGTCTACATCTGCCCGGAAATAAAATGGAATCTTGATCTGTGTACCGTCATTGAAATTGATATAGGTACTCTGATATGGAACTGCATAGCTGGTTTCATATGGGAGATCTTCCTGTTTTTCGCTTAGCGGTGTAAATCCTTCCGCTGCATATGCCGCAACTACAATTTTCTTATAATTAGTATTTCCTGATATATTTTTCAGGGTTGCCTGGATATCAAAAATACCATCTTCTTTGAAGCTGCCGTTTTCTTCCCGGTTGCAGGTGGAAATATAATGTTTGCCATCTGCGGAAAGCTCCAGAACCGACGGTGCAGACATATTGAAGGTAACGGTATCTTTTTCCAGATCGGTTTTCTCGTTGGAGAATACTCCATAATATGTATTTACGATCCTTCTTTTCCTGCGTCGATCGTGCCGAGGTCATAGTACATTGCCATGGCACTGTCCGCAGTACCGTACTGGTCATTTCCTGCACTGGTAAAATCCAGTGTGGTATCCGGGGCAAAATCAAAATCGGTCGCTGCCAGAGAATTCCAGTGTGCAAACGCAATCTTTTTTTAACATTCCTTTGGAAGAAATCACAGTCGATGCCGTTGCCGTCGGACTATAGCGGTCATCGTATGCATAAAATGCAGTCGGAATCTGAGACGCATCGATCACACACTCTTTCTCAATGAAACTGCTCTCGTAGGAAGTGTCCGGTATTTCATAACATACGTAATCCTGATCCCCGATCGCGGAATCCAGCAGCATTCTTGCCTGAACCTTGACATCCTCTGTGCCATGATTCTGTACATCATAATGGATCATCACCATGCCGTGTTCATTTGATCCGGTATTTGCCAGCTCCAGGCGCTGGGTGAAGGTCAGTTCACCCAGTGTCCATGTTGCTGACAGACCTTTTGCATCTTTGGAAACATTCACTTCGCCGGACTGCATCCCTTCAAAGGAATAATCGCCGCCAAAAATATAGTCTTTTGTCTCGCCATTTCTGGTAATCCGAAAGGAAGTAAAGGAAGTGTCATATTCATCGTTATGATATAACAGGTCTTTGTTGTTATCGGATTTGATGGTCTTGTCACCTTCCAGATTGGAGATGTAAAATCCACCGTTTTTTCCTGACATATGGACAGATATAAAATCATTCTCCAATGACAGAACATCCTCCTGCTGCTCCCCGGCACTTTGCGGTGCTGCCAGCATTTCCAGCGGAAGTGCCGTAAATCCTACCACTGCCGAAAGCATCAGGCAGATGGCTCTTCTGATCAATATTTTACTTTTTCTCTTACTCATATACCTGCCCCCCTTTACTGTTCGGTATCAATATAAAGATAGGTCAAATAAGTTTCTTTGTTCTGTGTTACTACGTACAGGGTATAGAATCCGGCTTCGAGACCGGTCAGTCTGCCATCTTTGGTCACACTTGCTTTTTTCATAACTCCTGCTTTCTGGATTCCCTTTTCATAATATACCTTGAACGATTCACCGTTTCGTTTTGATTTCTCAAGCTTCAGTTCTACATCCGGTGTTTTCAGGATCGTGGTGTCACACGGAAGCATCATCTGTCCGTTTGCCGTGATCTTCAGGTTTGCAGAACTTATCATCTTGACATAACGTTTTACCGTCTTTTCATTGCCTACATGGTCAGATAGCAGATAGTATACTTCATGGATACCCTGTTCATTTAACTCACTGTCTGTCAGCGAAGTTTTCAGGCTGACGTTTGGATTTTCGTCTGCATTGTCCCAGAGACGGAAGGTAGATCCATCCAGCAGCATTTCTTTCAGTTCGGCTGCTGTCATACCCTGGAATGCGTTGACCGTCGGTTCATCAAACTGAATGCTCGGTGCGATATCATCGAGTTTGCTGATCTCCAGCACGCGGTAAGAGACAAGACCGGCTTTATCCGTTGCTTTTACCTGATAGCTGCCATTTGCCTCGATCGGCAGTCTGATCCAGTCCAGTTCATCTCCTGTGAACTGTCCATCCTGGTTTTTGTCCTGTGGTGCTTTCACTTTGTAATCTTTGCCACGGAATGTGATCGTTCCTGCTTCTGATAATGTTACTTTTACATTGCAGTCTTTGGATTTTACATACGTTTCCGGAATACCTGCCGCATAGACAACCGGCGGGATATCGTCGATCGTATCTACCGCGAACTCTTTTTCCGTAACATTTCCTGCCACATCCGCAAAGGTAACGGTATAAGTTCCGTTGCTGTGATCTTCACCGGAATGTCATTGCCGCCGCCATACTGTCTGCTCAGTCCGCAGCCATTTACAAAGACGGTTTCATTTGCCCGGAATACCACTTTCGCCTGGTTGTTTTCCATGGTCTGCGTCACTGTACCTGCGGTGCTTCTTTATCAATGATCTTTACCAGATTGATATCGGTCAGTTCATTTGTCACACCGTTTGGTGCAGTTGCTGTGATCTTAACAATTCCCGGTACGCTTCGAAAAATTCTACCGTTCCTTTTCTGCCGCCAAGTTCGATGTTGGTTTTCGAGAAGGTTCCCGGATCTTCTACCCAGTTATCATTCTGTTTATAGTATACTTTCAATTCTGATGTAGTCTTGTTGAAATCCAGACTCAGAACGACTGACTGTTTCGTCGGTGTGGTCGGTGCCAGCTTTTCATAAGCTTTGCCTTCATTTACATAACATGGACTCCAGGAAGATACGCTGATCTTCGGTGCATCTTTGTCGATCTCCGTCACCTGGATCGCCTGTGTCTTACGGTTTCCGGTGCGGTCTTTGAAGATCACACGGTAGGTTCCGTTATTTTCCACATCCATGTAGTAATAGTAACCCTGCTCATCCAGACCTTTCTGCAGGCCTGCCGTTACCGGGACAATCGTTCCTTTTGCGTTGTTCCGGTCTGAATTGTCATCCGTGTAGAACTTCAGACGCATTCTGGTAAAGCTCAGACCAACTTTCTGTACGGTCACGGTCGGTCCTTCCTCATCGATTGCCGCAACTTCCAGATCATGTGCCGTAAGTTGCCTGCCTGGTCAATGGCGATCACCGTCAACTGTGCCGGTTTTGTGATCAGAAGTGCCTTGCTGACCGGATCCAGTTTCACGCCGTCAATCTCATCGGAAGCACTGTCATACGTCAGGTTTCCGGTGTCGGCATGTAAACCGTTCCGCACGATCAGTTTCGTTTTGCCAACATCCGTCAGAGTATAAACGATCCGGTAGCCGCCGCTGCCGCCGATCTGATTTTCGATATCGGAGAATGCATCTTCGCCCGGCATCCATGCTCCGTAGTAATTTGCCATGCCATCATAGATCGCATAGACATCTGCCGCTACCGCCGGTGCTTCCGTATCTGCCGGAAATACGCCTTCTTCCTCCACCGGTTCTTCATAAGGTTCATGACCAGTTCATCCGGAAGCGTCACGGTGATCGGTGTTCCTTCATTTCCCACTTCGTCACTGTATTCAAAAGTGTAGCTTCGTTCCATATCTTTCGAATATGCAAAGGTATGACGCAGTTCTTTTCCATTTACTGCGTACAGATCTTCCAGGTCGGAGGCGATCCACACTTCAATCTCCTGCGTGGTCGTGGCATCAGTCAGTGTACTGATATCCAGCACATTTCCCTCCTGCATATCACCTTTTTCTTTCAGATTCCAGTAAACCTTGATATCCTCTGCTTTTGGTGCCTCTTTATCGATGTTTTCCACGCTGACTTTGTATTCTACCGTTTTCTGTTCCGCCGCACCTGGAATTGTCAGTTCAAACAAAACAGTATCATTCTGGTGGAATACAACCGTTGCTTTTGTTTTTTTCTTATTCCAGCTTACGGTATAATTTTCGCTTGTTTTATCAGTTTCTTTTAAGGTATATCACCGCATTTCACTGACACCCTCGATCGTTGCCACAACATCCTCTGTTGTCTTTGCGGTCGTACTGTACTGCGTCTGTGCGGAATAATCTCCGAAGAAATTTTTCAGTGTAAACGTTTCGGTATACGGATAACCCCAGATATCATCATACTCAATCTCATACGTACCATCCTTGGTAATGCCAAAATAATCTTTGACGATCGAGTTTGCATTGTCTATCGGTACATCAAACTGCTTCACCATGTGTTCTGCTTCTGACAGGGTAAAACGGTCTGTAAAATACCGATACGTATACATGACCTCCGGAACTTCAATGCCGTTGATTTTCCGGATATGGGCTCTTGTTCCCATATTCAGGCTCGCCTGCTGTGCTTCCGGATATTCTTCCACCGTTATTTTCTGCGGAAATTCATTGATGCCGTAAAATCCTTCCTCTGTCCCTGTCTGTTCTGAGGAAAGGAGCTGTGTTTCATTTCCGACTTCATCGGAAACTTTCAGTTCGATCTTGTGCGGGATATGAGCGCCTTCTTCTTTGCTGTGGTCAATATCCGCCTTAAAATTACCCTGGATCTTCAGACTGTAAGAGCCATCCTCATGATTCTGATATTCGTAGAATACATAGCTTAGATTCTGTCCCTGGTCTCTTTCCAGATTTTCGGAAGCATAACTGTAGTCATCACTGCTCCAGTGCTCCCCTGCTTCGCTGCTGACCTGAAGTGTATCATTTTCATCAATGCGAAGCTGAATATTGGCTTTTCTTAAATCCCAGTTATCCGTCACATTAATCTCAAAACTTGGAGGTGTGACATAAGAAGCCGCTTCTTCATCCGAATCCGAATCCAGATCCGGATATCTTTCCTCTGTTGCCGTTTTCAGAGAAGTAAATTCTGCGGTTGGTGTATTCCGGTCGATATGGTCGATATAGAACTGCTGGTAGCTTAAGTTTCCATATCCATCAATCACATAAAAGAGATGCCGTCCGTTTTCTTCATAGGTAAAACTTCTGTCTGATACAGGCTGTGCCTGTTCTTCCTCTCCGGCAAATGCAGATTCATACATCTGCGGATCTTCTGTCACCAGCGTGCTGCCAAGTGCCATCACCTGTGCAGTCATATTCCGCTTTGCCGCACCGTCATTTTCTACTTCCATTTTAAATTCCGGTGCTGCAGTCTCATAATAAATCTCCGTGGTATGAATATCCGACTTCACACCGCCCACATTCATGATCCGGTAGGAAATACTGTTGCTTCCTGCAAGAAGCGGGATCAGAGGCTGGAACTTGTTCAGTGCAACTTGCTGTAAAATCATCCAGATCTGAGCTCTTATATTCTGCTTCCATATCTACCGGTTTTACATCAAAGACCATCACGTTCTTTTCTGTATCAAAATTCTCCAGCGGGAACCATTTTACAGAATCTTCGTTATCTCCGCTCCAGATTTTGATCCAGTAATTGTTTTTGTCACTTTCCTTCATACCATCCACAAAGAACCGGATCGTGCGGTCATACGTGATTGTCTCCATGTCTGCCGATGCATACGTTTTGCAGTTTCCAAGATAAATTTTATCATTCTGATATGCGCCGCGGTCTGCATCCGTTGAGAGATCCTGCATATAGTCCTTTTCTATCGTGCGCCGGAACTCATAATCACCGATGGTTTCAAATCCATAGTACGGTGCACGTCTTGCCGATGCATAAGGATCGGATATTTTAAACTGAATATTTGTAGTCACTTTGGAGATACCAAACGTTTCCGGCTTATCCTGTTCATAATTGAAAAGCCAGATATCATCGTAATCAACACGTGTCACAACCGGATTTTCCGAATCACCCTGACGATTGCTGATGGACACCTCCAGTTTGTACTGACCATCTTCCAGTGTCAGTCCTTCCGGAATCTCCACAGTCTGCGTTGTCTTTCCGCTTATCAGATCCCAGCGGTATACTTCTTCGCCGGTATCTGCTTTTTTCAGTACAACATAAGTATTTTCTGACTCATAATCAATGTCTTTTGTCACAAACGTATTGGTTCTCTGGTTTGACAGGTTGATGTTAAAAGCAGCTCCCGCCAGACTGGACAGATATTCTGCCCCGTCTTTTTCCGGATTGTAATCGCTGCCGATCTGATCGCGGTATACCTGCTGCCCGTAACCTTTTTTCGTACCTGCCGTAATTGTGATCACATTTGCCGGTGTTGTATCCAGAGCATACTCCCCTGCTGTAACATATTTTTTATCTGAAAATCCATAAACATCAGGTGTCATGACGAAGTTTTGTCTGCAACCATACCTTTTGTTGCATCAAAGGTCTGTTTGCTTCCCTTTGTGGTAAACGCACTTAACAGTCCGGTTCCCATCATGACAGACAATGTTCCATAGTAGCAGTCACCTGCGATCGCCAGGAAACGGTCTCTTTGTACTTCCATTCCGGAAGCATCCAGTGCATTGATGGTATCTATGGTATAACTGCTTCCGGATACGCTGATTGTTGCATAAGACCATCTGGAAAGTTCGTTTCTGTCATAAGAGGAAGAAAACGGCAATTTTTCTGCATCCAGATATTCTTCTCCATCAGCCGCAATATCCGAAGAATTACCTGACACGCTTCTTACAAAATATTTATTTGCTTCCATCGGGTCCTGTACTGCCACAAACATCCCCACATCACTCTGCGATGTCGTATATGGTCCGCTGACGATCAGAGATGATTTTTTATTGATTCCATCTCCTGGAACGGCAATTTCTGCGGTCGGAAGATTCATATCGATCGAAACATCTGCCAGTTTTCCGCTCTTCACCGCATTTCCTGAGATATCACTTGCCGATACATAAAGTCCTGCCTGATAGGTGCTTCCTGCCGCTACATTTTCCGTACGTATCGTTGCCAAACATTCCGTTACTTTTCCATTTACTCTTTTTATCACTTTTATCAGACTGCTGTCTGCCGGCTTCCTGAATTCATCCGGAACCGTTTCTCCGTCTTTCACCCATTCGTAACAGATGTTTGCCGTGTCGATACCACCGATATCTGTGATGCGTACAGTCACTTCTTCGTATGCACTGCTGTCGGTATTTTCTTTCAGCTTCATAGTCTCATAGGCGATTGTCGGCGCAATCTTATCCCGCGGTGTGTAATTATAGTTTGCCGTTGCTGTTCCGGTGTTGCCGTTGATATCGTGTGCCGTGATTTTTACTTTGATACCGGAAGTTAAGGCAGAATAATCTGTGCTGTCATTGAATTTCAGTGCCAGATAAATTTTACTGTCGTTCTTAAGCAGTTTATATGGAATCTCAGTCTTTGATTGTCCGGCTTTATAACCGCTGTTGTATTCTGTGATCGGGCTTTCTGATATCTTATACAGGAACGCATTGGTTGCAGCATCACTTCCCTGCAGATCCACACTCAGTGAACCGCCGGCATTCAGAACTGTGGATGCAAACGGCTTCATGCTGTTTTTACTTACCGTATCCAGATCTTCCACGCTGTAAACAACCTGATAAACTTCGCTTTTTACATTCTCTGTCTTGATCGGCGCCATCTCGTAACTTGCCGTTTCGTCAATTACATTGCCGTCGATCTTGATGACCGGTGCTTCATTGTCAAGATAAAAATTATTCTTTGTCTCTGTGCGCAGATCATCTGCCACAGAAACTATATTATCCGAAAAATCTCTGAGCACTGATGCATTGTTCAGTCTTTTAACTGTAATCTTATAAAAAGATTTTCCGTCCGGTGTACCTGCCGGCACTTCCATTTTCATATCGGATGTGATCGTCACCGGCTCAAAACCAATCGTAGTACGACCTGTTTTCTTGTTATATTTTCTGGAACCCTTTTTTGCTTTTGTGGTCACATTGCTGCCATTGTTATCCTTGATGTTCAGGACTGCCTGTATCTTCTCAAGTTCCGCATTGGAAATATTTTTCAGTTTCTCGCTGATATCGATCGATACATTCAGTTGCTTCCTGCCTTGATATAATATTTTTCATCTGGATTCTGGGTTGTATTTTTCTGCCCGCTTACCCCAAGTGCAACGTTTGCAATGATCGGATTCACCGCATCCAGCACACTGGCTGTGACCTTTGTTCCCTGCGTCTTGCCATTCACCCGGAAGCTGCCAATATCCAGCGGATTACCGGAAAGGTCAGTGATGGCACTTGTCGTTTTTTTCAGTTTCTGATATTCTGTGTTTCCAACCGCACTTTTCAGCTTCTTCATAGTAGCGCTTCCATCAGAAAGTGTACTTCCGCCTCCATCCACAAAAGCCCGGTTAAATCCAGATTTTCCAGATTCTACGATCAGGCTGCCCTGTGCACTGATATCCGCCAGACCGGATACCGTAAAATCCATATTTTCTTTTTTTCCGGCTACATCAACCGTTGCCGGTATTTTATAGGAAAAAACTGCCACATCATCTTTCAGGCTGACCAGATCTGCTTGATCTGTGTTACATCCGCTGTATTTGCTTTGGAAAGTGACAGTGCTAGTTTGATGTTTTTAGACTGTGCGCTGCCCTTGCTATTATCCGCCAGACGCACGTATTCACTGAAACGCATTCTGACATAGAGCGTCTCGCCTGCCTTGAAATATGTCCTTTCTTCATCCGAATCTTTTGCTCCGGTAATGCGGATGCTGTCTATTTTCGGTGAAGTACTGTCTTTAAATGCAAGCGACACATTTTCAATCTTGGCGCTTCCACAGCTTCCGCAGCCTTTTACGGTTGTCATATAGACTGCCAGTTGCTGGTTGTAGCCTTTCCGTGGATTTAAGGTTGCCCATTTATCCGTATCACCAACTGTCCAGCTTCCATCACTGTTATGTTCCTCTGTATGATATTTCTGGCTTACCCAGAAAAGATCATTTTTTTCACTGGTCGGATAACCGAGGATGATTTTTCCATACTGGGTTCTCTTTTTTACATGTTTTATATTCGTATGTCTGTCATTTGTGATGTACGCCATGACTCCCTGCTGGATCTGCTTCTGATTGCCCAGCTTGTAAAGCACCGGATATTTTTTCTGCAGATTTGCGCAGTATGCAATTCCGGAACCGGCTCTTGACGCACTGTATTTGTACCCCAGCATGCCGATATTGTTGTAAATACTGCCGTTGCTGCTGTCTTCTGATTTTGAATTTGTCCTTACCAATGCCTTATATATCTTATCCGCATTGCCCCCACTTGTAAGGTCATTGCACATTACACCTACACCCAGCTTCTGTGGACTGTAGTCTGCTTCCGCGTGAACATCCAGTGCTTCGCCAAGAAATGTTCCCGCCGGAATACTGCCAAGCGTCAGTGCCGTCACCAGCAAGGTACTGATCACTTTTTTCATTCGCTTTGAAAGTTTTGCCTTTTCTCTCTCCATAGACCACGCCTCCTTCTTTTTTACAAATCTTTCTCCTGCATCGCAAGATACACTCCTGTCTTCATTTTATCTCAATTCTCTTTTACACACATCGTCCATTTGTAAAAAAAAACGGACATTTCCTGTCAAAATGTCCGTTTTTCCGCTTCAATCATCGAAGCATATAATCTTTCAACTGTTTCCTGTTAGAGATATTCAATTTATTAAAAATACAGGTCATATGCTGTTTGACTGTCCGATGCGTAATCTGCAGATAGTCTGCTATTTCCTGATTGCTCCAGCCGCGGTTGGCAAGCATTGCTATCGTAAACTCTGTCGTTGTCAGATTGTCTGCCACATCTCCCTTGCTGTCCGGATTGTGTATCCTGCGCCAGCCAAAACTGAATTTGTAAGTGATGGCTATGATTTTCTGGTAATCTTCCGGATAATCCCGCTTCAGGCAGGTCTCGATCAGTCCCTGCAAAAGTCCGTGATGCTCACCGATTCCTTCAATAAGATTATCCGGCTTTGCGATCTCCCAGGCTTTCATAAAATAGCGCTTCGCCTGTTCGATCTGCATCAGATTCATGGCATCTATCGCCGCCACCAGATTCAGATAGATCATGGAGATCGGATAGATCTCTTTTGTAGTCATCAGACAAGCCTCCACGATGCCAAGGGAACGCTCGTATTCTTTATTCAGATAAGCTCTGTGTGCCAGCACATAGGCACCCCAGAGCTGCTTCCCCTTTTTAAATTCCCCGATGTAGTCAGACAGCGGGGGAATATCTCCCATCGGCAGATGTAAAAGAGTATGTGCCGCTGATGCCACAAATACACCAAAGGCTCTTGTTCTTATGTCTGCCTGTTCATCCATCACTTTCGCCAGATGCTCTCTCAGACGATCCAGTCCCATCCTTGCGGAATTGATATGATTGAGGGACAGATTTGCAAAAGTATAGATCAGGCAGGCAGACATTTTCAGCATCACATTTTCACAATCCAGATAACATTCTGTATAAGCTACTGCCTTTTCATGCTGCCCGCTGAAATAATAATACTCCGCATATGCCATCTTCTTTTCATCTTTATCCTGAAGGGCTTCTATAAAGTCTATGCAGCCTCCAATCGGAAAAGAAGAACTCATCAGCAGCATCGGTGTATAAAATTTCGATTCCTTTCCGCCTTTGGTATCCTCTCCGGAAATCTCCCGCTTCCTGTTCTCCACACCCAGTATGTAATCCGTAGATACTTCAAATTCCCTTGCCACTGCCATCAGGATATCACTGTTGATCGTCCGTGTCTCACCCTTGATGATCCGGCTGATCTGCGAAGGCGTAATACCGATTCTTCTTGCCAGCTCCCTCTGTGAAATCTGATTTTCTTCGCACAATTCTATGATCCTGTTTCCAGGTGTAATTTCCCTTGTCTCTTCTGTCATAATTTTTCTTTCCCCTGCTCTTTGCAATCCATTAAGCACATGTTCTTTCCGTATCGTAGTTTACCACAAAAAGAACGCTGATGCAAATTTGCAACAGAAAGATTTCATCCTTTGTAAATTCCTTCAGACTTTTATTTCAGATATTTGCATTCCGTCGATATATCTAATATATCTCTCATTTCTTCCAGTTTTATATGCCTTTCCAGTCCCATTTATACGTAACGTTTCCGGAATAATTAACATCCAGATGATGCAATGGGTGTAATTTTTTATTTTCATGTACTGGATCATAATCATATCTTATATACCCCGTCTCCATATACCACAATTTAGAAAACAAGTTCCAAATATCTTCAATTTCATTATATTCAAAATCTTTTGCACCTTCACAAATTGAATCTACTACCATCTCCAACGATTTTCGATTTTCCTCACTTTTCTTTATAATGCTTATCAATAATGATATCATTTTATCTGTTATAGTCAGATTTGTTTCACTATCATAAACTCTATAGTCAATTTCCTTTTTCTCCAATATAAATGGAAAATATATCGAAAATGCTTTATTCTCCGTTTGATAAAATACTCTGCTCATTTTGTCAACATATATCACGATTTTTCCTTTTTCCTGTGTGATATCCTGTTCCATATTATTTATGAGTTTCAGTGTTTCCAATAAAAGTAATATGATCTCCTGTTTCGTCCTGACAGGCTTTATCACTTTTTTCATAAAAATATTCTCCCATTTTTATTTCTAATTTTTTCATGATATCTTTTCTTTCTTTAATTCATTAAACTATAATTCATTCTGATTATTTCATATAATTTATCATAGTCCAACTCTTCCTTATATGCCGCCGTCTTGATAATTTCACGCAGTTTTGTCTTATACTCCCTTTCAACACCTAATTTTTCCATAATCTCTTCTATTTTATCTTTCTGAGATTTATAAATATTTTCTTTGTTGATGATGGCATTATTTAATTTTATTTTTTGTTCTTCGTTTGGTTCCTTTATATGAAGATATCCCTTTGTATTTACAAATTCTACTCCTTTGAGTATCATTTTAACACTATCTGCATCTTCATCCGGCATAATAAAATATGATGTGATAAATGACCTGGTCAACATCATATAAATAGAATTTCTATTTTGTAAATCACGATCTAATTTTTG
>ENA-OQCX01000351-OQCX01000351.1-human-gut-metagenome-genome-assembly--contig:-NODE-351-length-24030-cov-3.877714_pt1 | contig 24030 bp, 29 predicted proteins | sample MGYA00242762_ERZ504587 | MGnify/ENA primary metagenome ERZ504587 (study PRJEB26092, sample SAMD00036337) | human gut metagenome | host: Homo sapiens | study: EMG produced TPA metagenomics assembly of... | reverse complement strand
TGTACAGGTCAGTTCATATTCCGCAGTGGTATCCGTATAGGAAACCTCACGACAGGTAACTGTCACAGAACCGCCATCATGATTATATTTTACTGCATTGCTGCCGATATTCATCAATATCTGCTGGTGTTCAGCACCGGAGAAACTACAGGTTTTTCATCTCTGTCCAACAACGGAGTCATTCCTCCCGTATATCCTGATGCATGAAACACATAGTTTACTCCCGTTTCCCTGTCCACCCAGATTTCCATTACATTCATGGTTCCTTGTGAATAGACTTTTTCGAACCTGTCATTTTTCCCATTCAAACACCCTCCAGCTTTAAATATTAGTTCTTCTCGTGATTCAATATCCAGGCAAATGCTTTTGCTGTTCTCATATCCGGTTCCCGGTAATGATTACCCGAATTCCATTCCAATGTACAATCTACGCCACATTCTTTAAGCCAATCATAACCCGCTCCGGATGCAGTTTCCGACCTGAGCCATAACCGGATTTCTCGTCTTTTCCTCTTTGTCACCCAGACTCAGATAAACAGTTTTGCTCTTAATTTCTATGTTCCCTCATATAATCAATAAATCCAGGAAACCAGACGGACGGAGATATCGCAGCAATTCCTGTAAACACATCGGTTTGGTATGCTGTCCATAAGGAAAACAGTCCTGCCAAAGAATAACCGCCAATATAGTATTTTTTCTTATCTGAACAAAGCGTCAGTATTTTCTCCAGCGTTTTAACTGCTCCTCCACCAAACCGCCATCCTTAAATACAGCCGGTGCCTTCCACGGCGAAAGCTCATCGTTCCAGTCATCAATTTCCACCGCAATATATTTGAAATCCGCGGAAGTTAACCTATGTATTTCCCTTACCTCGTTTTCTACCCATGAAAGTTCGTGTTTTCCGACAGGTTGGATCAGAACAGTATCCGATTTTCCAAATTCATGCGTTTTCATCCGCGCCTCCATCATACGTTAATTGATATTTGTAGTATAGCATTTTACAATACTACAATCAATGCATGAAACCTGAGGTTTTTCAATCCTTTTATCCATGAATACACCTACAAAAGCTTTTCGTCGGTATTCTCTATTCCTCAAAAGTACACAGAAACAGACCATCATTCATATTTCTCATTATGAGAAAGAAAATGTCAAAAATACAGAAACAAATATTATATCGATTACTCAGGAGAATGTGCCGACCTTATCTACAAAGAGGGCAGTCGGCTTGAGGCGCTTTCGCTTAATCTGCTAAACCTTATAGTTTGAAAAATGACGAAATCAAAACCGTAAACATCAGAACGGACATAATTTCCGATGACATTAAAAGGTCTGTTCTCTTTATTTTGAAAAAATACGGTGTGAAACTCAAATTAAATGTTGAAAAAGCAGAAGTCAACGCAGAGCCGTCGCTCTTGAAAACGCTCTTGTACAACCTGATTGACAATGCCTGCAAAGCGAGTGAGAGCGGAAAGCCTGTTACACTCACGGGATATGTTGACAGCGACAGATACCGTTTTTGCGTTACCGACAGCGGTTGCGGAATTGCGGAAGATGACCTTGCCAAAATTACCGAACCGTTTTATATGGTTGACAAATCCCGTTCAAGGAGTATGGGCGGAGCCGGCCTCGGGCTTTCAATCTGCAACGAAATTGCAAAGCTTCACGGTTCAACTCTTGAAATTGTCAGTGAAGTCGGCAAGGGTACGGACATCAGCTTTACGGTAAGTCTTGCCGATAATTCTACGGAAAGTGAGGGCTTTGAAGATGAAGAAATTTAACCTTAAAAAATCCGCAAAATATATCATCTGCACTTTGCTCACCTTGACCGTAGTCGCAACCGTTGTGTTTCTCCCACGCTTTTATTATTCGGTAACGGACAATCGGGATTCTGTCGGAAACACGGCGGAAACATTTAAACTTACCGCTGACATAACTACTTCGAGCGGCGGAGAATTTTTGAAACTCGTTTCAAACGAAGATACCGTTTGGGTTCTTCAAAACAATGCTCCGAAAGCAGAATCTGTAATCAGCTATGCCAAAAAAGCGATAAGCAATCTTGCAAATTCGCTTAAAGACACAAATTTATTTTCCAATATTGCAGGCTACATTCCGCAGTTTTTTACATTTGACAGCTGCAGCGGTTACAAACTTACAATGCGTGGAACACTTGACGGTAATGTAATCGTTTCGTCCGATTTTATGTTTGTAACATGCAACTATGCCAAAGAGGGCGAACGATACGGACTAAACATAACAATGCTGTTTGACACGGAAACCTTTACGATTTATGAGCTTAACATTGATACAACCTACCTGTCGGACAGCGGTACCGAGAATGAAATTCCGCAGTATTTGGTTATTCCGTACAGCGACAGTTATGAACAGGAGTTGTCCGATGCACTCATAAAATACTGGGGTGTCAGTTCCGATTCAATAACGGTTAATGTAAGTCCCGAATCTTTCAGCATCAACATCTGCCCACAGCCGTTTTTGGAATACAGCAAAATAAACAACGAACAATTTGATTATTATGTGTTATGAAACAACTATGATACATTTTTGAACAAATTCAGAAACAAGCCTTTTGTATAGTATAGATACACTTACGAAAGGCTTGTTTTTTTATGGATATTAAAGAGTATGAGGAATTTTGTAAAAACAGTAAATACGGAAACTTTATGCAATCGGCAGACTGGGCAAAGGTTAAAAAGGTTGGATTCCCGAGTATGTTGCAGTTCGTGACGAATACGGAAAAATCAACGGCTGTACACTCGTGCTTGTAAAGAAAATACCGATTCTCAACACGGCAATGCTTTATGCACCGAGGGGCTTTGTATGCGACACTCACGACAGTAAAACCGTCAGAAAAATATTTGAGCAGATAAAGCTGATTGCAGAAAAATATCACGCATACACACTTAAAACCGATCCCCTGATTGACGAAACCGACTTTATCTCGATTAAAAATCTTGTTGATCTCGGCTTTGTTTATCACGGTGAAAAGCAAGGATATGACAACACCCAATGCAGAGAAAATTATGTGCTTGACATAAAAGATAAATCTTGTGATGAAGTTTTTGCAAATTTTAAATCAAAATGGCGGTACAACATCCGCCTTGCAATGAGGAAAGGCGTTGAGTGTAAATTCTGCGGTGAAGATGAGCTTGACGATTTTATGGAGCTTATGAAAGAAACAGGCAGGCGTGACGGCTTTGAAATTCGTTCGGAAGAATATTTCAGAAATTTTTTACAGGCATTTCACGGCAACGCAAAGCTATGTATCGCAAAACTTGACGGAAAAGTTTTGTCGGGTGCATTGCTTGTAAATTATGCAAATGTTGCAAGCTATGTTTACGGCTGTTCATCAAACGAATACAGAAAATATATGCCGAATTATCTTATGCAATGGACGATGATTAAGTACGCAATTGAGAGCGGTTGCCGTACATACGATTTTTGCGGTATTCCCTATTGGTATGACGAAACGCATAAAAACTACGGTGTATATCGCTTTAAACAGGGATTTAACGGCAAAGTCAAAACCTATGCCGGCGAGTTTGACTATGTTTTCAGAAACGGAGTAAATCACATTGCCGACCTTGCAATGAAACTGAAAAAGCTTGTGTGAAATATTCATCTGCGTTGAATTTGCAAACCGTATATGCTAAAATGGAGTGGGTAAAATTATCCCACTCCATTTTGTATCGGAGGAATTTTATGTTCTGCGATTTGCATACACATTCAACATTTTCGGACGGCACATTTTCACCCACGGAAATCGTTTTAAAAGCCAAAGAAATCGGGCTTGACGCTGTTGCACTCTGCGACCACAACACGGTTGCCGGACTTGACGAATTTGTTTCGGCAGGTAAAAAGTACGGCGTAACCACCGTTCGGGGATTGAATTTTCAACCGAATACAATTCAAAACAGCTGCACATTGTCGGTCTGTTTATCAAGAAAGAAAACTATTCAGACATAACCGAAATTATGGCTGAGTCGCAAAAATTAAAGGAAGAAAGCAACAAACTGCTCGTTAAAAATCTTGCGAAAGACGGCTATATTCTCGACTATGACGAAATCAAAAACAGCACGGTTGACGGCTTTGTAAACCGTGCAAACATCGCCGCCGCTCTTATGCAGAAGGGCTATGTTTCTTCTGTCAAAGAGGCATTTCAAACCTTGCTTATGTCGAAGTTCGGCTACTATGTTCCGCCGAAAAGGCCGTCATCTCTGTATATAATTGAAAAGCTGAAAGGTTTCGGTTCAATATCCGTTCTTGCACACCCGTTTCTCAATATGAACGAAGATGAGTTGAGAGAATTTCTGCCAAAAGCAAAGGCTTGCGGTCTTAACGCAACGGAGGCGTACTATTCGCTTTTTAACAAAACCGAAACAGAGCTTGCCGAGAAAATCTGTGATGAATACGGTCTTTTGAAAAGCGGCGGAAGTGACTTTCACGGAGCAACAAAACCCGATATTTCGCTTGGATCGGAAAAGGAAATCTTGCGATACCGACAGAAATATACAAAAATCTTGCTAATTGTTATCACAACTTCCGATTATAAAATTATCGTTATTATGCAATGCTCCCTGCATTTTACAAGCACAACAATTTAATTTCGACCCAAACAACACAAAACAGCGATGAAGAATAATCACCGCTGTTTTTTTGGTTTTAAATTTAAATTTTTTTAAATTTCAGGCTTATTTTATTTTAAGTGAAATATCAAAAGCCTTAACCGAATGAGTGAGCGCACCCATTGAAATGATATCGACACCGGTTTCGGCAATTTCACGAAGAGTTTCGTCCGTGATGCCGCCGCTTGCCTCAAGAAGTGCCTTGCCTGCCGTGATGTCAACAGCCTGTTTCATAAGCTCGGGGCTCATATTGTCGAGCATAATAACATCAACGCCTGCCTCAAGAGCCTGATTGAGTTCGTCAAGGTTTCTTACTTCAAGCTCAACCTTGGTCATATGACCGAGTTTTGATTTAAGCTTTGAAACAGCGTTTGCAATTCCGCCGCCTGCGTCAATGTGGTTATCCTTGAGCATTGCGGCATCTGAAAGATTGTAACGGTGATTTCTTCCGCCGCCAACCGTAACGGCATACTTCTGGAGCGGACGCATACCCGGGAGTGTCTTTCTTGTGTCGGCAATAGAAGCCTTTGTACCGCTGACAATTTCAACAGCCTTGTTTGTTGCGGTTGCAATGCCGCTCATATGCTGAATAAGGTTGAGGGCCGTTCTCTCGCCCTTTAAAATTGTTCTTGTCTTGCCGTGAATTTCAGCGATGATTTCGCCCTTTACAAGCTTGTCGCCGTCATGCTTATAAACCTTTGCCTCAAAACCGTTTGGCTGAAGAATTTCAAACACACGGAGCGCAACCTCAATACCGCAAAGAACACCTGAACTTTTTGCAAGGAAAATTGCCGTGTTTTCCTGATTTTCATCAATAAGGTAATCGGTTGTTGTGTCAAGATAGTTGATATCCTCAAGCAATGCGGTTTTGATAAGATTGTCTACGTAAATGCTGTTAAGTGTCATCAGTCTGTACCCTCCATAATTTCATCAAAAATGATACTTGCAACAATTGCCGCACTTCTTGCCTCAACAAGATCGGAATTGATTTCGTACTTTTCTGCAAACAGTTCACTCATAATCTCGTGAATCTGCTTACTGCTTTCTTCATATTTTTCAGGCTTTGGAAGAACAAAATATGCGTCCTGCAAAATCTCTCTGATTTTTGAACGACAGCCGTGTGGCATAGCCTTACCCTCAACAGGACGATAAACAGGTTCTTCGCCAAGAGTTCTTCTGCCGAATTTGTTGATTTTATCCGTAATATCAAGAGCGGCTGTTCTTGAATAAACAAGCGCCTCAAGGAGCGAGTTACTTGCAAGACGGTTCGCACCGTGAACACCTGTGTGCGAGCACTCTCCTGCGGCATACAAGCCCTCAACGGTTGTGCGTGAATGAAGGTCAACATCAATACCGCCCATAAGGTAATGCTGGCACGGAAATACAGGGATTCTGTCCTTTGTAATGTCAACGCCCTCTTCAAGGCATCTTTCATAAATCATCGGAAAACGATTTCTTACAAAATCAGCCGGCTTGTGGGTTATGTCAAGATAGAAATTCTCGCTGTTCGTCTTAATTGATTCAAGCATAACCGCATTTGAAACAACATCTCTCGGAGCAAGCTCTCCTCTGCTGTCATAATTTGAGGCAAATCTCTCGCCGTTGCAGTTGAGCAGAACCGCACCCTCACCACGAACAGCCTCACTTATAAGAAAACGCTCTCTGCCATGATCAGCCGCAAATGCTGTCGGGTGAAACTGTATTCTCGAAAGATTTTTAATTCTTGCACCAAGCATATATGCAAACGCAATACCGTCACCCGTTGCGATTGCGGAGTTGGTTGTGTACTTATAAACTCTACCGATACCGCCTGTTGCAAGCAGACAGTAGTTACAGCCGTAGTGAAGCTTTTCACCGTTTCTCAAAATGCTTATATAAAAACCGTTCAGCACCTTGTCAATTGAATAAACAAGAGCGTTGTCACACACGGTAACATTTTTTAGCTGAGTAACCTTTGCGATAAGTCCGTCAACAATTGCCTTGCCTGTTGAATCCTTATGATGAACAATTCTGTTTCTGCTGTGACCTGCCTCCAGAGTTTTGCACATTGTGCCGTCCTCGTTAAGGTCAAAATCAACACCGAGATCTTTTATTTTAAGAACATCCGAAGGACCTTCGGTAACAAAGCTTTTCAACAGCGGAAAGAGTATTTTTATACTTTCCCGCAATCAATGTATCCGTAATATGCAGCTTGTAGCTGTCGTGAACCGTATCAAGCACACACGCAACACCGCCCTGCGCAAGAGAGCTATTTGAAAGCTGAAGTTCACGCTTTGAAACAAGAAGAATATTCACGCTTTCGGGAAAATTAAGTGCCGCATAAAGTCCTGCCGCACCTGTGCCTACGATTACAACATCAAATTTCTTATCCCATTTCCAAAGTTCCTTTGAAAAAATTTATCTGTTACACACGGCATCACACAAAATACCGTTTACAAATTTGTACCTGTATATTATACTACTAATTGTAAGATTAGTAAATACAGTAAATAATTTTGAAAGGGCGATTATTATGGCTGAAAATACAATTCCGAACGATCCGATGATTCTTTTAAGCTTTGTTAATACAAAGCTGCGTGATTTCTACCCCAGCCTTGATAAAATGTGTGACGATCTCGGTTGCAGTAAAGAAGAAATTGAAAGCAAGCTTTCTGCAATTGACTACAAATACAACGCAGAACTCAATAAATTTGTCTGACATCAAAGGAAAGTCCGTTTTATCGTACAGTTCATTTGATATGATTAACATATAGGATATCCCATATGTTAAGGAGGAAATTTTATGGGCATTTTCGATTTTGAACGATTGTTTGATTTAAACCATGACGGAACGCTTGATCCGCTTGAAAAAGGTCTTGAGTTCACTGTGATTGAAGATATTATGAATGATGACGAAGATAATGACGACTTGTTTTCGTCTGATTCAGATGATGAATTTGACACGGATTTCGGCGATGATTTCTGATTTTATTCAGCAAACAATTTAATCTTCAAGCAAAAAGCGAGATGAATTTTGCGATTGAATCCATCTCGCTTATATTTTTATTTATTGTGATTTTGTTCAAGCGTTACAGCTATAATTGTCCATAACCTTTTCCAAGGTCTTGTAATCATCATCGGAAATTTTATACACGGTTGAATTGTCTTTGTCAACACAGATTTTGTCAGCACCGCCGACACGGATATTGTGGGTAACAATTCCGTCTTTGCGTGTTTCAATAAGGATTCCGCCGTCAAACTCACCGCTTGTACCGCCCGTTTCGGCTGATTGCAGAATATTCTTGACCGTCTTGAAATCAACTTCGCCAAGCACGGCGTTGATTCGTCCGACATTACGACGGTTATTTCATCAAAATCGGAAAAATTAACCTTGTCTGTAATTTTCGTATCACCGCAACCGCAAAGCATTACCGCAACGGATAACATCATCACAAAAGCCAAACAAACCGCTCTAAATTTTTTCATATAATCTCCCCACACAACTAACTATTGATTATGAGAAAAGTATAAATAATAATTTTCGCAAAGTCAACGCCTAAATACACCGACTTACACTTTGTTCAAGCCTATTGCGTCACTTCTTTTGAAAATGAAAAAGGCTTTTATCAACCGGGAATTTTTGCGACGGATAAATTGTTGTATTGCCGGATGCGATAAAACTGATGAGGACTGCAAGCACAAAATACGGGGCGGCAGACGCACCGAAAACTTCGATACCGAGAACGATTGCTGTAATAGGTGTGTTGATTGCTGCGGCAAAAACACATACAAATCCGATTGCCGCAAAAAATGTGGGATCAAATCCGCAGACGCATCCGAACCAACTGCCGAATGACGCACCCATATCAAACATAGGAGTAACCTCTCCTCCCTGAAATCCTGCACCGAGGTAAGTACGGTCAAAAGATATTTTGCCGGCATATCGTACCATTTTGCATCGCCATTAAAGGCGGTGCCCTGCATCCATGTGCTTAAGCCTCAAAATCGTTAAGTCCCAAAGCGAAAATTAAAAGGCTGACGATTGCCGCACCTACTGCTGCGGCAAGAAGGTAGTTCTTGAAAATTTTTGAGTATGCAAGTTTTACATACTTTATTCCGAGTGCAAACAGCTTGCCGATTAAGCCGAGGCAAACTGCCGCAATTAAAATACAAAAAGAAATCTTGCGTCAAAATCTGGGATTGACGAAATTGCATATCTTTGATGTTTAAAGCCGAGAAGCTGTGTAACAAAATTTGCAAGATATGAACACGCAAAGCACGGAATTACCGCACCTGCCGACAATCTTCCGACACAGCAGACTTCCATTCCGAAAAATGCACCTGCAAACGGTGTGCCGAAAACCGAACCGAATGCAGAGCTGATTCCGCTGAGAACGATTGTACTTCGGTCATTATTTTTAAAGCCGAGATAATCGGCAACATTACTTGTCAGCGAACCGCCAATCTGAACGGCAGTTCCCTCTCTGCCGACAGAACCGCCGAATAGGTGGGTTATGCAGGTAAATATAAATGTCAGCGATGCAAGTCGCTTTGGCACTTTTTCACCGTCATTTGCACTCTCAATAATAATGTTGTTGCCCATTGACGACTTTCCGCCGATACGCTTATATACAAAAGCGGTCACAATACCTGCTACGGGCAAAAACATATAGCACAACGGAAAGAAGCTCCTGAAATCTGCCGCATAATCAAGACATTTCAGAAATGCAAACGATATGAGTCCCATCACAACGGAACAGCACAGAGATGTTGCAAGCACCTTAAAATCAACAAATTTGTTCTTCATAAATTTCCTCCTCAAAATTTCCGCACAAAGAACATCGCATAAAAAAAGCCAATGCCCCTGTTCAAAAAAACAGAAGTCATCAGCAAAAGCGGTTTCGGCAAAAGCCGTGGGAGAACCTCATTCCCATTCATATTGACATATATAGTATATACCGAGCAGGTTAATTTTTCAAGTGATTTCGACAATTTTTGTAATTTTCCAAAAATCACCTTGCAATCATTTTGTTTAAGCAGTATGATACTCTATACCAAGCGGAAGAATATTTATTATTAAAAGAATCGGAGGCTGATGATATGTGTACAGCGGCAACATATAAAACAAAAGACTTTTACTTTGGCAGAACGCTTGATTATGAATTTTCATACGGTGACGAAATTACAATTACTCCACGAAATTTTCCGTTTAAGTTCCGCCATACAAACGAATGCAACAACCACTTTGCGATGATTGGCATGGCTCACATTGCAGACGGTTATCCGCTCTATTACGATGCAATGAATGAAAAGGGCTTGTGTATGGCAGGGCTAAATTTTGTGGGCAATGCCGTATATTTTGAACCGAAAAACGGCAAGGAAAATATTGCACAATTTGAGTTCATTCCGTATATACTTTCACATTGCGACAGCGTTTTGCAGGCAAGGAAAAAGCTTGAAAACCTTAACATAACAAATACGCAGTTCAGCGACAGGCTCCCCTGTGCTCAATTGCATTGGATTATTTCCGACAGAAACGAATCGCTTACAGTTGAATCGACAAATGACGGACTCAAGGTCTATGACAACCCTGTCGGTGTGCTGACAAACAATCCTCCGTTTGACATTCAGATGTTCATGCTCAACAACTATATGTCACTCTCACCAAAGCAACCCGAAAACAACTTCGGCAAAAGTGCCGAGCTTACCGCATACAGTCGTGGAATGGGTGCAATCGGACTGCCGGGCGACCTTTCATCCGCATCCCGTTTTGCAAAGGTTGCGTTCACAAAGCTGAACTCCGTTTCGGGTGACAGCGAGAGCGAAAGCGTGAGCCAGTTTTTCCACATTCTCGGTTCTGTTGACCAGCAGAGAGGTTGTTGTGAGGTTTCAGACGGAAAGTATGAAATCACACTTTACACCTCCTGTTGCAATGCCGACAAGGGAATCTACTACTACACCACCTACAACAATCACCAAATTTGTGCGGTTGATATGCACAAAACCGACCTTGACATAGCCGAACTTACCGCATACACACCCATTACGGAAGGTAAGGTTTTATTTCAAAATTAAACACAAAAATTTCAGCCGTACACTTTTGAAATGTACGGCTGTTGTTTTATTTATTGTCTTTCTTCTGTTTTTTATGCTTATGCTTTTTGAGATGAACCTCGGGAACAGCGACAGTATCATAAACAACCGTGCTGTCTGTGTTATCCTCGGCAACATCATTCTGCTTTACTTTGCCCGTATGAATCTCGGGGAAAGCAAGGTTTTCGGAATCAAATGTAAATTTCCTGTCCTTCATAATACCTGCCTCCGATTCTAAATGCAATTTATAAAGAATGTTATCGTCAGACTGTTCAGGAAGTCGGCAAACAAACTGCCGACAATCGGAACAATAAGATAAGCCTTAACGGACGGTGCGTATTTTTCGCAGATTGCCTGCATATTTGCCATTGCATTTGGCGTTGCGCCCATACCAAAACCGCAAGTACCTGCCGCAAGAACAGCTGCATCGTAATCTCTGCCCATAATGTTGAACACAACAAAATATGTGAAAATGAACATAAGAACAACCTGACCTGCAAGAAGTATAATAAGCGGAAGCGCAAGGTCAGCAAGCTGCCAAAGCTTGAGTGTAATCATGGCAATACCGAGGAAAAGTGAGAGACATATACCGCCGAGGTCGTTAATCTCGCCCATATGAATGGTGATTTTACCCGTGTATTCACCGATATTTCTCATAATTGCGGCAACAATCATTGCACCGATATAAATCGGGAATGTCATGCCCGTAAGTGAAAGCAAATCGGAAACAACCGTACCGAGTCCGACCGCTATAATCAGCTGAAATACTGCCGGAGCATACATTGAAAAATGTCGTTCATGCTTTTCTTCTTCTTCAACAAGAAGGCTGTCATCCTCTGTTTTGATTGTGGCAATAAGGTTGTGCTTTTTAATAAGTCTGTTTCCGACAGGTCCGCCCATGAGTGAGCCTGCGATAAGACCGAATGTTGCAGCGGCAGTACAAACAGTTGTCGCACCCTGAACGCCGAAATCCTCAAGTACAGGACCGAAAGCGCCCGCCGTACCGTGACCGCCTACCATAGGAATTGAACCCGTTGTCATACCCGTGAGCGAGTCAAGTCCGATCAAATTTGCAAGTCCGATTGCAGAGAAATTCTGCATTACAATGAGCATAATTACAAGAAACAAAAATACGATAAGGGATTTGCCTCCGCTTTTCAGCACCTTTAGATTCGCCTGAAATCCGACTGAGGTAAAGAAAAACACCATGCAGACTTCCTTTAGAGTATCATTAAAATCAATTACCGCAACACCTGTCATATAGAGAACCAGCGTAAGAATTGCAAAAAGCAAACCGCCGATTACAGGTGCGGGTATACAAAATTCTGCAAAAACGATATACGCTTTTTCAGAAATGCACCGGCCATCAGAACAATCACGGCAACTGCGATTGTCTGATACATATCAAGAGTTATATTCAATCAGCACCAATCCTTTCGCAGTTATCCTGCTGTTTTTACTGTTATTCCTCTTTCGGAATAATATTCTGCCGCACCCTTGTGAAAAGGAATTTTGACACCTTCAACGGCTTTTTCAAGCGTTATGTCAACATCCGCCGAAACAGTCAGCTGAAGTTCCTGCGCATTGTCAAAGACAAGCTGTGTAAGCTTCTTCACCTGTTCGACTGAAGTCTGTCGTTCACAATCAGAACAGCCTTTACCGCAACTGTGCCGACTTCATCACTCTGCCCGTTGTAAGTGTTTTTCGGAATTTTGCAGTCAACATAGCTGTAGGTATTTTTAAGCTTTTTAACAGCTGCGTCATCAATTCCTATAAGCTTGATGTCACATTGCTTTGAAAGTTCCTCAACAACTGTTGCATTAAGTCCGAGTGTGAAAAATGCCGCGTCAATTTCGCCGTTCTCTAACTGTTTTGCGGCATCGGCATAATTAAGATTTTTTTCCTTAACCATTTTTGAGTTAAGCCCGTATGCCGAAAGAATCTGCTTTGCGTTAAGCTCCGAACCCGATTCTTCTTCACCGATGCTCACGGTTTTGCCGAGCAAATCATCAACACTGTTAATATCAGAATCTTTTCTTACAACGATATGACAAGCCTCTGTAAACATACCTGCAACAGCGCTGTAACCATCAAGACTGCCGGATTTTTCAAAATTATTTTCGCCGTTAAATGCGTCGTGTGCAATGTCGGACTGAACAATTGCAGCGTCAAGATAATTCTGTGAAAGCAAGCGAACATTTGCCGCAGAACCGGCTGTTGTCTTTGTTTCAATTTTCAGAGTACCGTCAGCATCGGCAATCGACTTTATCGAATTTGCCGCTTCGTTATAAATTCCGCCGGTACCTGCCGCACCGAATCGGATTGTTTCACCGCCTGATGAACAGCTGCACAAAAGAACAGTCATCAAGCAATCAAAAGTGCAAGTAGTTTTTTCATTTTTCCGCCTTCTTTGCTTTTGGATTTCGCTCAAAAAAAGAGAAATTGTAAAAGCACAAAAGCTCACAATTCCCCTTTATTCCATTCAAATTATACCATAACGGAAGTGCCGTTGTCAAACGAAAAGGCACTCCCGAAAAGGAGTGCCTCATTACATCAGAATGTATTACTTGTTGAAAATTGACATAATATCATAGAAGGTATCGTCGTCATCATCAGTCTTGTCCTTTGTTGTTGACTTTGGCTCTTCCTTAGCCACAACAGGAGCTGACGCTGATGAAACTGCGTCCGTAAGATTCTTCTTAGCAATCTGACCGTCTGCGTTAAAGCCGGTTGCAATAACCGTCACGCTGATAGCATCTTCCATTTTGTCGTCAATAACAGCACCCCAAATGATGTTTGCATCATCTGAAACCTTATCCTTAATCATTGTTGATGCGGCATCGATATCATCAAGACTAACATCGGCAGATGCTGTGATGTTGATAATAAGACCCTTTGCGCCGTCAATTGAAGTTTCAAGAAGCGGACTTGAAATAGCCATATCTGCGGCAACGGTAGCCTTGTCCTTGCCTGTTGCACTGCCCATACCCATGTGAGCGTAGCCTGCGTCCTTCATTACGGAAGTAACATCGGCAAAGTCGAGGTTTACAAGACCCGGGAGAAGGATAAGGTCTGAAATACTCTGAACACCCTGTCTGAGAACATCATCGGCAATAGCAAATGCGTTCTGGAGAGTGATGCTTGTATCCGAAACATACTTGAGTCTTTCGTTAGGAACGATGATAAGAGAGTCAACACAGGCAGAAAGCTCTGCAATACCCTGCTCAGCCTGAGTCATTCTTCTCTTGCCTTCAAAAGCAAACGGCTTTGTAACAACGCCGACTGTAAGAATACCCATATCCTTTGCGATTTTGGCAACTACGGGAGCAGCGCCTGTACCTGTACCGCCGCCCATGCCGGCAGTAACAAATACCATATCCGTATCCTTGAGAAGTGCTGCGATTTCATCTCTGCTCTCCTCGGCTGCCTCCTGTCCGATCTGCGGCATAGAGCCTGCGCCCTTACCTCTTGTAAGCTTTTCGCCGATCTGAATCTTCTGCGAAGCCTTTGAAAGTCTTAAAACATGTTCATCTGTATTTATTGCGATAAATTCAACATTCTTAACCTCGGTCGCAACCATGCGATTAACAGCGTTTCCGCCGCCTCCGCCGACACCGATCACTTTAATTTTAGGCATATACTCGTTTTCCAATTCCAGTTCAAAAGCCATTTTTTCGTCCTCCTTATATATTGACAACTTTCAGTCAGAAATCATTATTCTTCATAGTACACAATTATACTATCTTATACTATCATACTTTTTTCAAAATAGCAATGCTTTTCAGCCGTTTTTCTGCAAATTTATACGGAAAATTCTGCTGAAAATTACTCGCCCGTATAGGCGCCGTCCGCATTGCCGTAGTCATATCCGCCGTCACCGTTATCATAGGTACCGTTATCATAGTTATTATAGCTGTTATTGTCGTAATAACCCGTGTCACCGCCCGAATATGTTCCGTCATCCCATGTGTAGTTTCCTGTGTAGCCGTCACCCGTATCGGCTGAAGAATCAGCCGCCTGCGTTGTTGCCTGTGTGGTTGCCTGTGTTGCGGCTGTGGGCTGGGTTGCGGCAGGTTTGTAGTGAGAAATTTTTGATGTACTGCAAGCCGAAACATCAAGCGTTCCTGCAACAAGTCCTGTGTTGTTCGGGTCAAGCTTTTCGTTGATGATTGTCATTGCAGTTCTGATTTTATAGTCGATATCATCGGGAAGTCCGATGTTAATGTCAATCCTTCCGTCATAAACGAGCTTTATGTTTGCCGTGTCGGTAACATCAAAGCCTGTGATATTCTTAACCTTGTTGTTGATAAGGCTCTGCGAAACATCTTCGAGAATATCGGGAACATTTGCGTCACTGAACGACACATATTGTCCAACCTCTGTGGTCTTGATGTCGCCGCAGGTGAGTTCGGGAAGCTTGTCCTTATTTTCGGAAATTTCCTCAAGGATTCTGCCCTTTGAGCTTACAAGCAGATAGCCGTTACCGTTTGGAATAACATATGACGGTGTTGCGTCAACAACAGTAATTGTTATTGTGTCCGGAATGTTAAAGCTTACGCTTGCGCTTTCGATATATGAAAGATTCTTGACAATCTTGTCCGATGTATTGTACATTGCACCCATGAAGATGTTCTCCTGATATTCAACACCACTGAATGCAATTATCTGTTTTTCGTCATAATACTTGTCCCCCACAACCTCAATTTTTTCGGTTTTAAAAAGGACTGTAAGGCTTAGTATAACACCGATTATAAGCACTGCCGCAAAATCGAACTGTACAGTGCGATTCTCCTGTGCTTAATCTGAGTGCTCGTCAGAGATTTTTTTCTTCTGCGAATTACTTCACGCTCCTGAGCACGGATTTCCTTTGCACGCTTTTCCTGTTTTTGCTTTTCTCCGAATTCGTCAACATAATAGCCGTCTTCATAATCCTTTGGTTTAAGGTTCTTGATTTTAGCCTTGCCTTTTCTCCTGAATTTTTCTTCACGGCTCATATTTTCGACTTGTCTTTGTGATTCCTGCTCTTCTTTTTGCTTGAGAAAAGCCTCCTCAATTTTACTTTTTGGAGCTTTTTTTCTGCTGTTCCTTTTTCGGATTGGGGGATTTTTTAGCTCTCTTATCCTGCTTTGCTTTTTCCTTATGATACTTTTCTGCCTGCTTTGCGGCATTTTTACGCTGTTTTTCAAGACTCTTTCGCTCTTTTGATGTAAGCGGTCTTCTGCCTTTACCGTCGATCAAAGCAAATCCTCCCTTCGTTTATGTTATCTGCCGAGGGCGGAAATCCGCCCTGCGACAGTTAAAAATCTGATTACCCTAAATTTTCTTGATGTCTGCCCCGATTGATGTAAGAGTAGACTCAATACACTCGTAGCCTCTTTCAATATACTCCACGCCGCCGATTTCGGTTTTGCCTCTGCACAAAGGCCTGCAACAACAAGTGCCGCACCTCCACGCAAATCGGGAGCTTCAACCGACGCACCGTAAAGAATTTCCACACCCTCGGCAACGGCTACCTTGCCTCTGTCTTAACGGCTGCACCCATTCTGACAAGCTCGGGAATGTGTCTGTATCTGTTTTCAAATATATTTTCAACAAAAACCGTTGTTCCGTCTGCAACACACGCTGTTGCAAGCAAGGGCGCCTGTGCGTCCGTGGGAAAGCCCGGAAACGGCATCGTTCTGATTGTTTTCATTGATTTAAGTCTTTCGGGAGCGTTTATCTCAAGATTTCCGTCCGAAATTCTTATCTTGCACCCTGCGTTTTTGAAGATTGGAATAAGTGCCGCAAGGTGGGACGAAATTATTCCGTTAAGTATAATTTTTGAACCCGTTACGGCGGCACAGCTCATAAGCGTTGCGGCAACGATTCTGTCCGGAATGATTGTGTGGACAGAGCCGCAGAGAGAGCTTACACCCTCAATGACGACAACACCCTCGCCTGCTCCGGAAATATCGGCACCGCAGGAATTGAGATAATCCGCAAGGTCGCAGATTTCAGGCTCACGGGCGGCATTGATGATTGTTGTTGTGCCTTTCGCAAGACAGGCGGCAATCATAATATCTTCCGTTGCACCCACACTCGGGAACGAAAGCGTTATCCTTGTTCCGCAAAGTCCGTTTGGAACGCAACATTCAAGATAGCCGTGCTTTTCACGAATATCCGCCCCCATTTCCCGAAGTGAATTGAGATGCAAATCAATCGGTCTTGAACCGATTTCACATCCGCCGGGGAATGAAATTCTCGCCCTTCCCGTTCGTGCAAGGATTGCACCGAGAAAAACAATTGAACTCCTTGTTTTACGCATCAATTCAACGGGAACATCAAAGCGGTTGATATCGTCACATTTTACGAGAAGTGTTTTATCACAGCGTGTGACGGCACAGCCGAGATACCGAAGAATGTTGACAGATGCGTCAACATCGGAAAGCGAAGGACAATTGTGGATTACATTTTCACCTTTTGTAAGAATCGAGGCGGCAATAATCGGCAAAGCGCTGTTTTTTGCCCCCTGAACTTCAACCTCTCCGTCAAGCTTTTTGCGTCCTGTAACAAGCAGTTTTGACACAATAACACCCTCTCAAAAAGAATACCCTTCTATTCTATGAGAAAGCGTTATAAATGTTACCGTTACACAAGTCCGAGAACTTTTTTGACTACCGAATAAATTCTTTCGTTGGCGTCGGTAATTGCCATTTTGCGTGAATTTTCGCTGTACTTCTCAAGCTTTTCGGGATTGAGAAGCATTTTGTCAGTTTTACGCATAAGAGCCGCACCCGTGAGGTCTTTTTCCTCAATAATGTCAGCCGCACCTGCATTCACAAGTGCCATTGCATTGTGGTACTGGTGATTTTCGGCAACATTAGGTGACGGGATAAGGATTGCCGGTTTGCCCATAGCCTGAATTTCGCTGAGTGTAATTGCGCCTGCACGGCAGATTACAAGGTCTGCCGCCGCCATGCAAGTCGGCATATTATCAATATACGGTCTTATATCAAGATTTGAACAATCGGCAATATCAGTACCCTTTTCCTCAACGAGCTGCGGAAACCAGTCACCGTAACTGCCGTATGCGTGAATGTGCTGATATCTGCGTCGATACCGCTTCTTGCAACAAGGTCTGCAACAGCTTCATTTATTTTTCTTGCTCCGAGGCTTCCGCCGAACGAAAGCACTACGGGACGGTTGTCAAGCCCGAGTTCTTTTCTTGACTCTTCTTTTTTTGCCGTGAGGATTTCCTGTCTTACAGGATTTCCGGTAATGACAAAATCAACATTTTTGTCAAAATACTTTTTTGCATCCGGAACGGCAAGCATTACCTTTTTGACGCTCTTTGCAAGCATTTTATTTGTAATGCCCGGATATGCATTCTGCTCGTGAATAATGCACGGAATACCCATTTTTGCGGCTGTTCTGATAACGGGACCCGAAACATATCCGCCTGTTCCGATACAGATATCAGGCTTGAACTCGGCAATTATTTTCTTTGCCTCTCTTGAAGAAGTAAAGGTTCTTGAAACTGTCTTAACATTTTCAAGCATACTCTTAGGAGAAAAGCTCCTCTTAAATCCGCTGATTGTGATTGACTTAATTTCAAAACCGGCTTGCGGAACAAGTCTTTGCTCCATTCCGCCACGGTTGCCGATAAACAAAAATTCGGCATCATTTCTTTTATTCTTTATATATCCGGCTATTGCAAGTGCAGGATTTATGTGTCCCGCCGTGCCGCCGCCTGCAAGCAATACTTTCATAATTTTCTTACCTTTCTTTTGAAAATTCTGCAAAACTCATGCAGGAGAAAACTATTTTTAAATTATTGTCTTTCGATATTTGCCGTTCTGGAAATTGAAAGCACAAGTCCCATCTGGGCAAGCAACATAATAAGCGAACTGCGCCGTAGCTGAAAAACGGAAGGCTGATACCCGTGTTAGGCAGCCAGTCTGTGATAACGAGAATATTCAGCACAACCTGAATGCCGATCTGTGAGGTAAGACCGATACCGAGAAGTTTGCCAAACTTATCCTTTGCACGAAGTGAAAGTGTGATGCCTCTCCACACAAGAAGTGCAAAAATAAGGAGAATCATAAGTGCGCCCACAAGACCGAGCTCCTCAACAACAACGGCAAAGATAAAGTCGTTCTGTGGCTCAGGAATATAAAGGTACTTCATTCTTGACTGACCGAGACCAAGTCCCCAAAGTCCGCCCGAACCGATTGCATAGAGTGAATTTCGGGTTTGATATGTGGTCCACCACATTTCATTTGTTGTATATTCAAGTGCCTGACCCCAACCGTCAAGACGACTCATGGCGTATGACAGGCTGTTTGTGACGGCAAGTATAAGCACTACTCCGACAATAAGTCCAAGACCGATTCCGAGATACTTTGTCTGCATTCCGCCGATATAAAGCATTACAACCGAAAGAATGCCGATGATTACGATACCCGAATAGTGCGGTTCGAGAAAAAGCAGAAGTGCCGTTGAGCCGAAAACAATTACACCCGGCAGAACGCTGTAACGGGCAAACTGCATTTTATTATAGTATTTACTGCACCAATGTGAGAAGAAAAGGATAATTGCAAACTTTGCAATCTCAGAAGGCTGAATGTTAAAAATGCCGAGAGGAATCCATCTTTTTACACCTTCGGAACCCGGCAGTACAAGAACCACAAGCAGGCACAAATACGAAATTGCAAGAACAATCGGTGCGATTTTGTGAAGTTTATTATAGTTAAAGAACGAAAGGAAAAACATTATGCCCACGCCGATAGCGGCAAAAATGAGCTGCCTTACAAGGTAATAATAGCTGTCGCCCTGATTGTAATAAGCATAGGCATAGCTTGCAGAAAACATCATAATCATACCGATAATGAGAAGTACAAGAATGATTATGCAAAACGGAAGGTCAAGTCCCATGCCAACGGAAAACAGCTTTCCTTTTTTCATCTTTCTCTGACGAGTAGGACGGACAAAAAACTTTTCTTCCCTGATCTTCTGCTCCGAGTAAACCTCTTCATCATATATTCTGTTTACATCAGCTTTAAGCATCATTCTTTTTTGTGGAGCCAAAGACCGTTCCTCCCTTAAAATTTATTTTAAACAAGTATTTCTGCGTTTATTTATGCGCCAAAATATGCAAGTGCAAAAGCGATTGCACCGAAAACTGCGGTTACTGCACTGAACACACCGACAATCTTAACCTCGCTCCAACCGCACATTTCAAAGTGGTGATGGATAGGCTCATCTTGAAAAGACGCTTGCCGTGTGTGATTTTGAAGTAGCTGACCTGAAGAATAACGGAAAGCTCCTCAGCAATATAGATAATGCCGATCGGAATAAGAAGAATAGGCATATCAATTGCAAAAGCAAGAGCGCATACAAGACCGCCGAGGAAAAGTGAACCCGTGTCGCCCATAAACACCTTTGCAGGGTGAAAGTTCCAAACGAGGAATCCGAGACAGGCACCAGCAGATGCGGCGCTCATGGCTGTTATACCGAGATAGCTCTTTACGCAGGCGATAAGCATAAATGCAACACACGCAAAGAATGTTACCGAACCGTCAAGACCGTCAATACCGTCTGTAAGGTTTACCGAGTTTACGATACCCACGATTGCAACGGCGGCAATAATATAATAGAAAAATCCGAGGTCAACCTTGCCGACAAAAGGAATGGTTGTTGTTGTACCGTAGCCTGCAATTGCCAGAACTGCAAGAAAAGCGGCGGCAACAAGGAACTGGAGAATCAGCTTTTGTGACGCTGTAAGACCGAGGTTACGCTTTTTTACAACCTTGATATAATCATCAATAAAGCCGATAAAACCGTTTGCAACCGCAAGACCGAGTCCGCAGAAAATGAACATACATTCTCTTGGAATGTCTGCAAAGAATGAATTTACCAAATCAGCACCTGTAAAGGCATATATAACTGTGCTGATCATTGTGACAACCACAATTGCAACGATGAACATTATACCGCCCATTGTGGGAGTTCCCTGTTTACCCTTGTGCCACTTAGGACCTTCCTCAAGAATTGTTTGACCAAAGTGGAGTTTGCGAAGGTATGGAATCAAAAACTTGCCTGTAACGGCTGAGATTATAAAAGCAAGCAAAGCCGCACAAAATGTCCATATTCCGTAAATCATAGTTATCTTTCCTTTCAGACTAATAAATATTTTTGTTATTCGTTGAGTGTTGAAGAGGAATCCGCAAAAGATACCGTTATTACCGTACCGGGGCTGACCGAAGTTCCCGCCTCAATGTTCTGTGATGAGCTTGTTCCGGAGGATGTTGTTGCACCCGAGAAACTGACATTCAATCCGTAGGCACTTGCAACATCGTTCACCTCATCGGGAGAAAGACCGATAAGACTCGGAACACTTACTGTTTCCGACTGACTGTCGCTGTCTGTGTAGAGGACAATACTGCCGCCCTTCTGAAGTCCTGACGATACGGTCGGAATCTGTGAAATTACAGTTGAACCGTTACCCTTTACGGTTGCCGTAAAGCCGTCAGCCTCAACAGCTGTTTTAGCCTCGTCAACGCTGACTCCTGTGTAGTCGCCCGCAGATGCGTCAACATAACCGAGTTCCTCGTCTGTGTATGATGTCTTAACATCAAGATAAGGAAGAACCTCGCTCATAATATTTATAAATACAGGTGATGAAACCTGTGAACCGTAGTAGGCGTCACCGTCGGGAGTATCAAAGAATACAAGCATTGCAATCTGCGGATCGTCTGCCGGAGCATAACCGCAGAATGATGATATATAGTCCTCAGAAAATGAGCTTTCAACCTTTGTTACACCCCTTTTTTCAGTTGTACCTGTTTTACCGGCTACCTTGTAGCCTGAAATATAACCTGCGGTAGCACCCTGTCTTTCTGTGTTATATTCAAGGTATTCATTCATCTTCTTGGATGTATCGTCTGAAATAACCTGTCTTTTGATTTTTTTATCAACAGTCTTAATTACATTGCCCTTTGAGTCTGTGATTTTTGAAACCACATGAGGCTGAACAACATAACCGCCGTTTGAAACAGCCGCACAGGCTGTAATCATTTGAATAGGAGTGATTGAGAAGTTCTGACCGAATGATGCAACCGCAAGGTCAACACCGCCCATTTTGCCTTCTTTCCAGAAGCTGTCCTCTGCCTCACCCGGGAGGTCGATTCCTGTTTTATCGCTGAAACCGAATCCCTGATAATATTGACGGAACTTGCCTGCACCGAGCATCTGACCGATCTGAATAAATGCAGGGTTACATGAGTTTGAAATTGCCTCAACAAAGTTCTGTGTTCCGTGACCTGATATATTTGAACAATGAATGGTTTCGCCCTCAACCGAAATTGAACCCGTACAGGTAAATGATGTTTTTTCATTTACAAGGTTTTCTTCAAGAGCCGCTGACGCAACGCACATCTTAAATACAGAACCTGGCATATATGTGTCGGCAACAGCCTTGTTTCTCCACATATTGCTGAGAGCCGCACTTTCTGCCTCCGCCTGTTTCTTTTTTGGAGTTGATTTGATTTTCTTCTTATCCTTTGCCGAAAGCTCATAAGGATTGTTAAGATCGTAGCCGTCTGTTGTTACCATTGCAAGGATTGCGCCTGTGTTTACATCCATTGCAATGCAGACGCCCTTGTTAAGAACATTGTTGTCCTCAACACCCTTTTGCATATATTTTTCACAAATTGACTGAATTGTTTCATCAATTGTAAGATACACATTGTTGCCGTCCTCAGATTCAACATTCTGTTCGTATCGGAACGGCATATCCGTACCTCTTGCATTCTGTGCCGTGATAATTCGACCGGGAGTACCCGACAAATAGCTGTCATATTCATACTCGATACCCTCAAGTCCCTGATCGTCACTGCCCGTAAAACCGATCACGGAAGATGCAAGGCTGTTTTTCGGGTAATATCTCTTGTAATCATCAAGCAGCTGAATAACACCCGAACAGCTGTAATCCTTTTTCAGAGTGTCAATAAGCTCAAGAACTTTCTCACGCTCATCCGACTCAATTCTTCTTTTGACAACAACATAATGGCTCTGCTGTTTTGTATCGTCAAGCACATCGTTGTATTCAAGGTCAAAAATTTCCGAAAGGCCTTTTGCGGCAGCCTGACGCTGTTTGTCATTCTTAAAGTTGACAGGCGACATTACTACCTGCCAAACCGATGCGCTTTCGGCAAGAACATTGCCGTTTGCGTCATAAATTGTTCCTCGTTTTGCGGAAACAGTTGTGTCGGCAAGCTGAAGGTCAACAGCCGACTCCTGAAGTTCACTGCTCTGAACGGTGGTGAGGTATGTAAGTCTTAAAACAGCCGCACCGAAGCCAAGCACAAGTAATGAGTAAAATCAATATTGCGGTACGCTGTCTCAGTCTTTGTGAAGGTCCCTTTTCGGCACGCTTTTTTGATTTGTTTTTTGATCCTGGTGATTGCAATGTAAAGCTCCTTTCACCGCAAAATAGTGTCCGTTACGCTCCGTGTCAATCCGCATATATACCGAAAAAAGAGTCAAGACGCAGTCTTAACTCTCCATTCTTTCATAACATATCTATTAAATTAATCTAAATGTTATGACCAAAGATTCTGTACCGAACTCCAGAACTGTGTAAAGAGATTGTCACTTTCCTGACTTGCAGAAACCTCTGCTTTATCTCCGCCTGCAAGGGTAACAAATTCTTTCTGTGTGTTCGTAGCCTTGGTCATACCGAGTGTATCCTCGGCATACTTTTCAATATCCGATGTTGAAAGCTTTGATTCAAGCTTCATCTGTGTCTGTGTATAAACGCTCTGTGCATTTGCAAGAGTTTCTTTAGCCGTAATAACTTCCTGATTAAGCTCGGTAAGTCTTACCTGTCCGACAATTATGATGCCGATTATGATTGTCGCTGCAGCACCGCTCACTGTTCCGAGAGCGATTTTAAACTTGTTATGTCTGCGGCGTCTGTTCTTCTGAAGTTCCTCCTTCGGAAGACTTACAACATTGTTCTTTCTTCTTTTTCTTTCCTGCTTTTTATGTACTTCTTCTTTTCTTTCAGGAGCGGCTGAACCCGGAACATAGTCGCTGCTGTCATCAAAAAGACTCAAATCATAAGCTGCATTTCTGTTTTCATAAGCCATTAAACGCACCCGATGCCTTTCTATATCAATTTCATAAAACACACATTTTTGCTTTTATTTTCGATAAAACAAAAAGTTTCAAATCTTTAACAAATTTATAAAATACACACAACACACAATCAATCCGATTTTATCGGACATATATTTCAAAGCCATACATTTTGTTAATTACAAACAACGAAAGCA